>Ga0153951_1000064_pt1 | contig 33492 bp, 33 predicted proteins | sample TSNJ035MetaG_FD_102278 | JGI IMG/M metagenome (GOLD analysis project Ga0153951, IMG submission 102278) | Attine ant fungus gardens microbial communities from New Jersey, USA - TSNJ035 MetaG | ecosystem: Host-associated > Fungi > Mycelium > Unclassified | place: USA: New Jersey, Wharton State...
CCATTGAGTTCTTCCTGAACATCCACCTAGGGTGACCACTAAGAACATTCACTGTTCCTTGGTAACACTACACTATTTTCATCCAACTATTTCCAGTTTGCTATACTTCCTTTCTCCAATTTTTTTCTGATTTTTCCTGAATTTATTCTAATTTTTAATCAATTTATTGGATTTTGTGAGTGAAAAGAGAGCTATTAGGTAAATCTTAGTCATGATCAGGTAAAGCTTTGTTATGCTTATTCAGCCCCATCATCCCACATTTGGTCTTGTATACTTACTAGATGTGAGGTATTTTTTTAATCTTGGAAATGTGAAGGATACGTAATCAAATGTATGAATTGACTAAGTGGTTTATAACAGGAATATAGACATTGTTTGTAATTATGATTCAGCATTGAGGTTGACTCACGCACAAAATGGAGTGCCGTATCAATACCTCTATCATACCATGGCTCTACTCAGAATTGTTAGCTTCTCCTCTGACTGTGTAGGTACTCATCTGCCATATTATCATATAATTGTCAGTATCTACGTAGTAGCACCACAATATGGTGGCATCTGAGTTCTTCATTTTAGAAAGGTATACCAATAAAGATCAGTAAGTGGTGAATATATTTGCCAATGCAAATCTCTTAGTTGCCTACATATCAGACTGAGACGAATGTTTTCTTTTAATATTATCATACTGATGTAGTTAGACTGAGTGTCTTGACAGGTCTATCAAAGTTCACATAACAGCTTTACTCACTGGACTGTTCAATCACTTCTTTACTTGATCTTCTCAACTCTTTCATTTATTGAGCTCTATCCATCTCCCTAATGACTGGTCCTAAGCAACATCAGAGTATAGACAAGTTATCTTAGCTGCCAGTGTTGATTTGTAATCATATTGAAGTTTTGACCAGAATTCTATGACAGTAGTTATTGTCATACTATCCTCTTAATGTGCTGTGCTCTGATCAAGGATTTTGAGAGGTGATAGGAAAGAAGTAACTTTGATCAATCAAGAAATTCAAAGAATGAGAAGAACAGTGGCTAACAAATGAACAATAAAAAGATTAGACTTAAGTTCTAATTTTATAGTAGAAAACTTGTCCAGGTCTATTTCAAGGTCTAAGGAATCTCAATTTCTGACCACCTGAGTTTTGGTGCAGTGTTGAACTGATTCACAGTGACCACCACCTGTCAAAATGACAACTGAATGCAATCAATACAATAAATGTATCCTTCTTTTTACTCACTCTCAAGTCCTTGTCAGAGTCGCAACTTGAGCTTGTTTCATCAAAAGATGCTACTTTTATTTATGTACATCCAAAATATCTTTTTAGAGAATCATTTCTGATTGGATCTTCAACACTCTCATAACTCATCCTCCGACTATAACTCATGGCCTAAGTCTTCTTCCAATCGTTATAGACCATCACAGAGAAGACTGTAGATATTTCAGTAACATTCTATGTGTAATATTCATGCCAATGTAGTGCAACCATCTTCCAAGATGTGCCTCAAACCGTTTTCGGCAATAAGATTTTCTCAGGCCGGGTGACCATCAGGCACCTGTTTCATACCATATTCAGTGAAGCCTGCAAAAACAGTGAACTGCATTTACATACGAGACCGATCAAGAAGGTGTCGACCGTGTGTTAATGAGTGACTTCCCGAGAGAAGTGCAAACCTTGTCTGAGGAAGTCTGGAACAAATCTCCCGCTACAACGCCACGAACAGCTTCTCTCAATTTCTAAGAGCCATTGAAAAGAAATTTAAAAATTTAAGTGATTGGGATTCCCACTGTCTCAGACTTGCACTATTCTGGAGTGTTTGGCACTCATGTCAGAGGAGAAAATTATCAATTGTGAGCCTCCATTCCACATCATGATAAACTCCAAGTTTAGATGTAGTTTTGATCCAAACTTCCATAAAAGGTTAGACAACATCTGAGAGGGTCGAGAAGGCAACATCTAGGGAAGCCTGAAAGACACCCCAAATCTGAACCTAAACTCGGCATCTCGGCATGAGGCACTCTGGGTACCGGGGAGTCAAGCCGCGAATGAATCAATAGTTCTCGTAAGCACGAAATATACATATATATATACTAAATGCTCAATTTCATCTTTCAGTATCCGACTTGTCAAAGCTACTCATAGTCTTCAACCATGCGTCTCTCTTTTCTTTCTCTTGTCACTACCAGTATCCTCTTCTGCGGCGTTACAGCAGATACCTTCTCTTCATCCCATTCGTTTCAGGGTTCGTCTCCCTTAAACAGCCTTGAACGCCGCTCCGGATGTTCCAGTTATTGCGTTAATGGAGCCGGAGAACCTACCCAATGTTGCCCTCCAAATGGCAGTTGCTGCAGTAAGTTGCAGGCTCCTTTTGAAACAACCATCCTATTCACTTTTTTTGCCTATAGTTGGTATGTGTTGTCAACCAGGGTGAGCATGGAATACGAGAGGATAGTGAAGAGGATTGCTGAATTCATTGGGGTGAAATTTACAGAACTCGATGCTGGCGCAGGAATTCTCAAGTGATATGCTGCCCTGACGGTGAAAATTGTGGATGATGTGATGCTGTTATGATGCATTACTTACGGCCCTTGTGAGGGTATTCCGTATATAGTATTTTTGATGTAAATTTTTTGTGTCAAAATTGAGTGTTCTCTTTTGGGGTCAATATATGTATTCAAGGTTTTACATGTGATGAATATTGACAGTGACAAAAAGTACAAGATACCCATAACGACTTTGGCATTGTATTGGTCCGCCCAAAAATATAATACCTTCATACGTTCAAGGCATGTGGGCCACCAATAGCAGAGATGAAGGACCTTGGAATTTAAACCAAGCTAGACCTTGCCAGCCCGTCTGTTCAGTTGTGCTGCTTTCTTTGATTCTGCTTCTTTCGCTTTCTCTACTCAAGAGTCAATTAGGTCAGTATGATATGGTGAAGGGTTACAAACCCTCTGCTTCAGCCTGCCTCTTTGCTGCTGCTGCCTCACGCTCAGCGCGAATCTTATTGAGCCGTGCAAGGTCTGCTCTAGCTCGATCGGTCTTGCCTTGTTCATGCAACTGACAATAGATGAGCAAACAAATCTATCATGAAATTGTTAGATGCACCTTCCAGTAACGTTCTTCTGCCTCCTTCTTCTCCTTCTGTTCTCTGGATACGAACGTCAGACAGCCGTCAAACGGTGATTACGAACAAGTGCATACCTTTCGCGCCTCGATAATTGCCTTGGCTCATTCAAGTCTGAAATTGTCAGGTTCTTCTGCACACGGTTAGGGTTGATCATAAGTTCGTCGTCTTCTTCCTCATCTTTGCTTGCTTGTTTGGCTTGAGCTTGCTTCTTCTTCAATTCCTTTCTTTGTGCCCTAGTGAGTTCAGGTTTCTCCTCGTCAGATTCTTCCTCTCCCACTTCCTCTTCCTCCTCTTCCTCCTCTTCCTCAGAGTCATCTTCCTCCGAGTCATCGTCATCGTCATCGTCATCATCTCCACTTCTCCTGTAAATCTTATGAATAAACATAAAAAGTGATTGATCAAAACACCCCCCACCTGGGATCCTTGCCATCTGGGAAAGACGATGCATCTCGATCGAGTGTCATGTTACGACTGTAATTGAGAAAGATGTGAGAACGACAGAAATCCCAGAGGCAGATTTTAGAAATGCGCACCTAAAGTTACGACCTCCACCGCGTTTTGCCTTGTATTTGCCTAGCCAGTAGATGTTCACTCTCAGGCTGGTAGATTTAACATGGATACTGCACCTGTTCCGCGAACCATTGCGATGTGCTGGATATGTGAGAATGAAAAAAAATCGAAGATGTGTGTGCGCGTTGAAATTGGGCCAGAGCCACAGCGATCAGGTAGTTTTGGCAGGACGTTGCTATATAAGGGAATAGCCGGCCCAAACCGTTAACCCACCACTGTGATGTCGACAATACCTTCCCGTCTTGCGAGGTCGGCAAGAATGTCAGCAAGCAGCTCAGAAGCTCGCAGTCGTGTTCTCAAACTCTATCGTGACTGGTATCGCGCGGTATGTGCAAGGCCAGGCGTCGCCCGGCACAAGCACTGAATCAACCATCTCTCAGGCACCAGAAATCTGCTCCCTCTATGCCCTCGATGTCTCTCCCGCCAGAATTCGTTATGCCATCCGCCAGAAATTTGAGAATAACCGCTCTGTGACGGACCTGCGTGCTATTGACGTCCTTATTCACAAGTCAAGACAAGATTACCAGGAAACTGTGAACCTGTGGAAACAGAATGACCATATCCTCGGATTGTTTCTCACTGATGAGGGGCAGAAGGCTCCCAAGACTTTTTTGCAAAAGTTCTATGAGGGTGAGATGCTGTACTAACTATCTTGCGTCAAACTTTGAGCTAACGAGTCAGATAGGTCGAGACGAGGAGGCAGTTATCCCTGCGGCATCTGGGATTCACTAATCAGTAGACCAAATGCATATTTTCTTACCACCCGAGCTAATGGATCATATGTTGGAATGTGTCATCCACGGTCGATTGCTTTCGGGATTCCTTACGGGAAAGAAACAGAATCCTCCAACTGCATTCACAGGAGTCATGCGGCGATTCGAATGTTCGACTCCCATCTAATTCCCTTCCAGAAGCACACGCTATTGTTGCATTCTTCACATTACTTTTTGATTAAATCAGTCACCTTGAGTAGTCGCAATACAAGTCATCAAGTACCTTGATTGTCTACAAAGCTGTCATAACCATCTGTGGCCCTATCCGACTCATGTTTTCACACCAGACACACTTTCTTATGAGAAAGGTAATCAAAAAGAACCAGAAAAAATATGGTTGGATCTTCGACGCTTGCGAATGATATCAGACAAATCAAGGGTACTCGTTCTGAAAGGTGAACCAGATTCGTTATATGCAAGGCTTGGTCGCAATTTATGCTTCGGAGCGACTAGGAAGGGGGAGGGCCGGGGTAAAGGACTGAAATCTGCTGTACCAGCGAATACAACTTTTATTTCCCCTGCAAATAAATTGAACGAGAAAATGCCTTGCCCTGTGAATGGAGTAGAGGTACTCGCTCAGTTGTTGCGAATACCAGATACAGTTTCTTCAGTGTTAACCGATGTCTTTTGTATCTTCATTCCGTCATACATCAAGCAGCACTCATACTCAGCATTCTGAAACTAGCTTCACTCGTACACTCAGACACCTTTCTCTCCAAGGGAAGGCCTCACAGTTTTTGGCTGAAAAGAAACAGCTGGCTTTGACAGCGCACCAAAAAAAAAGGTCTTTGTTGAGACGAGGAGTCGTTCAGAGTATCGAAGGACACAAAATACAAACCATTCGACCATAATCGAACTGACTGGCGCTTGTGTTACTGTGAATGTGATGAGACCGATAAATCTGGTTTTGATAAAACATACAACCGCGGCATCACATCGTACCGAAAGAAGGAAGCTCATTTGTGATGGTCATAAACAGCTCACAGTTGTATTTAAACATTGCGTAACAAAAGAATCTTATCGAACAAAGTTTCTTAAATAGAAATCGATTGTAGAAATAGTCACATCAGTCAGCTTTCCTCCACCACAAAAACACAGGTAGAAAACCCGGTCCACACAACTCCTCAGCTTGGAGGGACGTCTCTCTTGCCCTATGATCCTCATCAAAAATTGGGCGTCGCAGGCTCTGTTGAAGGTCATTTACCCCTCTCATGTACTAGCCACTGCTAAACACTCTAAGTATCGACCGGCAAAGCATCCCTATTGTCTTTGAGCATGGCACGTGTCTCTACTCGAAAAAATTTTCCACCCATCAAACCTCAACGCTTCATGTTTCTAATCTTTCCTATTATCGATGTCCATTTCACTACCTCCTTCACATCCGGCGTTCTCTTCTCACCAACCCACTCTTTGATCCACTTGACCAATCTCACAAACTCCCTTCCTTCATCAAGGTCACCGGTACCACCACCGCTTTGGAGCCTCTCAAGGAGCGGAGCTTGAACACTCACTTCACTCCATGCTGCCAAGCTCAAAGCAAGAGTTGACACTGAGGGTGTGATACCGAGGTATTTCATCCATGCAAGAAGGAGTGGTATTTCGTTAGAGCGCGAGGAAATTATGAGGACGAGGATGTACTGGAGACATGTGTTGTTGGTTGGAAGTATTGAAGGGTAATGGGAACGCGTCCGCAGAAGGTGTGTGCTGGTTGAAGAATTCGATAAGGACAATGATGGTGGGGGTGGAAGAATAGAAGAGGGAGGTACAAGTAAATCGTCAAATCCCTCAAACATATATTTGGTCGGTCTCAACCTCTTTACAATTTCAAGTCCCAATCCAAGTCCAAATTGACCCGCAGCAGGATCATCATCGACCGACATCCTCACAGCTGCCGCTGGCGATTCTATGTTCAACATTTCCTGTACCTTCTCCTCTCCCCTCTCCTGCTCCACAGCAGCTCCAAATAACGATTGTAAGAATATTTTGCGCACGGCAGTGAGAGGTAGAAGCTCATGCCAGATACCTGAGGTGTAATCCTCAACACTATTTCCCGGTCTTTGTGTATATTTACTTTTCGAAGGTGGTTTCAAGATGGCTTGAACGCTAGAAACGGCATCATCTCGGATAACTTGGGAAATCGATGTGGTTGCTAATTTCGAACGCCGGAAAGGATTTTTCAGCGATAATTGTGCGAGAGCTCCAGAGAGAGTATCGTCCAGACGATGTGCTAGGCGTGCGGATTGTAGAAGAATAGAGAGAGAAAGAGCGTTAGGTTGAACATTATATAGTCGCTCCATGTGGTCCCAAATTCGGAAGACCACATCAGGCCGTTGAATCCTATTGAGAGAAACCATGAAGTCATTTATCGTCTTCTGTGTTACTTTCACTGGTTTGCGCAGCGATGGCACCTCTGGGGACAAAGAAGGCTCGAGAGAACGTGCAGCATGAGTTTCTAAAAGCATGAAAGCATCGTAAGGCCGTCCAAGTCGAGTCACCGTCACAACTCCAGTGGCTAATGCTTCGGGATCTATATTGACACCACTTTTCAGTAACTTCTTCCAATACGCAGCGGCATTGACTACATCCCCACGTTGGAGCAATCCACGGATCAGGACTGTGTACGTCACAACCGTGGGTCGACCGCCAGGCGCACGCGAAAAAAGTTTCATTAAGTTTCGGGAGTTACACCTAGGATCTCGAACGGCAACGCAAAGAACAGCTGTGAAATCATGGACACTGAGAAATTTCGTGCGCTGAAGACGAGTGACAGCTCGGGTTCTAGTTATAATTCGGGGAGGGATAGCTGTGGGTAAATGGGAGGGCTTGAACGCGAGATGGCGGAGGAAGGAGAACACGGGAGGCGTGGAAGTGTATGCGCCCAACATGAGAGTGTTGGCACGGGTTTGGGGCACAGAGGATGGTGTTAGAAGTGACGATGTTGCATCTGCGACTGCCTCTCGGGAGTGGATAGCCTTATAGTATTTTCTGGCATCGTGGATTGCCCCGTTGTTGGCAAAAAAGCGAAGATAAGCCTCCAAATGTGATGTTTCAGGTACAAAGCCCTCTTGGACCATCCGGCCTTGTAGGTATTTGGTCAATTGTAGGGTGACGAAACGATCATTAAGTAATGCTTCGTAAGTATCCGATGTGAGGTTCAGCTGACGCGATTCCATGGCTTTGAGCAGCAATACGGCAATGTTTGCACTCTCTACCGTACGGTTGGGGATACAAGATATGATTTGAAGGAAGAGATTGAAGTAGGAAGATTGGTTCTCAATCCAGGTAGTTAAGAACACCTGAGCAAGACGGCGAAGAGATACAACGAGGTTGAACCGCGCCAGCTGTATTGCAGCAACAAGGACGAGAGGCCCATGCGCTTTGTTTGGTGCAGTGTCAAGATGGGTGTAAACGAGGTCCAGCATGGGTCCATGAGCCTGTTGCAAAGAGCGTACTTTGTTAGAAATGAGGTATATCAGGACCCATGGAGGAGCACCATGAACAGTCTCGTTTGGAAGAGACTCAAAGCTGCTGATACCGTGCAGCCTGGACATCCATTGGTCATACTCAGCCACGGATACTTCGTTTCCGTATAGAGCCTCAGAGAGGCTTAGACGATGCCTGCGTTGGCGCAAAGCATCGAGAAGACGCCATATGGGCTCTCTTGTTGCTCGATGAGCGAGAGCAATATATTTTTGGTTCCTCAGGGAGCGAATGGCATCACAGCGAGGCAGCGAGGTAGAGAATACGCGTGCGCCATGCCTCAAGAGCTGTATGGTGACACTGTGCATACGAGACAGACATCTAAGAGGCAATGAACATCGTCAGTCCGCTGCAGATATTTTCCGCACCTTTGTGGAGGAGGGAATGGTCTTGCCAAACACAACCAAATATATATGTTTTTATGTTGGTGGCAACTAGGCTTGTTTTTGCACCCAACAATGCCGCGCATCCTGTTCGTCAGTGGCTTCCACCCCCAGACCCGTGCCAAGGACCTTGCCCATGAGTTTGAACAGTATGTTTTTCTCCTACTTGTCTCCTTTTCTGCTCACAGTTTCCTAGTTTTGGCCCGCTCGTCCGCTGCGACGTCCCTGCTCCAAGGGTCAGCCGTGCAGCTGCAAATCCGTAAGTCTCTCCTTCAGGCTGTTTTTTGCACCTGCCAGTCGAATTTCTCGAATCCGTTCCGTCGCTCGTATTGACACGGCTCGAGCACCCGCGCTGCACGTTGTACGGCGAACGAGAAAATGAAAAAGCCCTCATTCGTGTTCCATGCGAGCTTCCTTTCTCTCGCGAAAGATGAAAAATGACAGTTGCAATTTGTCGTCGTCCGTCGAGCTTGTCGACCCTCTCGTCTATCGATTATACATACCGTCGAGAACAAAACGCTCAAAAACTTCGAACTCTCCACCCGTGTAGCTATGCTTTTGTCGAATTCCGCAACAGCCGCGATGCCGAAGACGCTTACTACGAAATGTGCGTAACCACCTCCCAATCTTATTCTCTTATGTTGAAGAAACATCGTGGTACAGGCATGGACGCCACTTTGAAGGCAGCCGACTGAGCATCCAGGTTAGTGTTTGCCCTTGCAAGTCATCTAAGCTAGGCCAACACGTGATATTAGTGGGCTAAAAATCCCCCCTCTTCGGTTTGGCGCTACGAGCGACGCTCCTCTCCTCGCCGTGAACGTGAACGCTCCCGTAGCCCTCGCAGAAGGGATGAACGCGATAGGGATCATGAAAGGTACCGCGATCGTGACAGAGACCGTGACCGCAGGAGGGCTCGCTCCCGGTCCCCACCTAGACGTGGCAGGACCTCCTCTCCTGATAGGAGGCGCGATGACAGAGACCGCGACCGTATCCCTGATAGAGATGATCGCAATGGCATTGATCGTGAACGCGACCGTGACCGTGCTAGGACCCCTCCTCTTCCCTCCGAGGAAATCATGAAGAAAGATCACGGCTCCGCAAGTGATGACAGGGACCACCACAGGGACCGGGACGATAAGAGAGAAAATGGCCGTGCTACTCCCCCTTATGATAACTGAGTATCGATTTTCAGTTGGCATGGCCTGCCTTGATCAATTTCTTTTTAAATTTTTCCATATTTGTTTTTCGAAAAAACTATTTCGTTTCGATGTCTAGCTTCATCGATTCGTTATCGATTCGTTATGCCTATGCCTCTCTCCTGTTCGAACGTCTTTTCTTCTCGAACGAACTTTTGGACTGAGTGAAGGTTATCCATGCTTTTACAACATGTAATTGGCGTCGAAATATTTATCCGCCTATATTGGCCTATTATGATCGATCATCGCCTGCCAGTTCTGCTGGTGAAGCTCCGCTTACTTGTCTGTTCCTCTGCATGAATGCAGTTGGTAAACACACCACAATGCTACCTGCGTGTCTGTCACGCTGGGTGGAAATGCTTTTTGAGGTGATACTCAGGGGACCATGCCACTGCATCTTATTACTTGGGTGCGTGCTTGCACAGAGATGACAACTGATAACTATAATTACACAAGGTCAATATCACATAACTGATTTAAAACACCTTTATTTGAGCACTTTACGTGTGTCCTATTCCAGAAAAAAAACAGCATATCAGCTCGGAAATATATAAATTGCTGAGGTTATTTAGTCTTTTGATTTCCGCCGATCTCACTATCCTCTACTAGGGTCAATGCTGATGCACGATTCATGATTTGAGCTCTTTTTGAGTTACTCAATAAAAGTGCCAATATATCCTCTATTAAGCAGATAAGATGGAAGCTACTTTTGGAGTCAGAACATAAAGCTGGTCAACTAGCAAATGACAATCAGAAATGTTGAAGAAGCACGACACTCAAGTCTGATTTCTATTTTTATTTTTTATTAATACTACTTCATTTTTCCGGTTGCCAGGAGTCTCAGCCTGCATTCCCAGCACAACTTTTTGGGGTGTGCCGGTCGTCTCGAACTATACAGTTTTAAAGAATAGTTTTTTTTTACTTATGCAAGCATGATGATATCTTTCTTTCTTTCGGGTACCGACAGTAAGAAACAACAATGATGTTTAGTGCACCTAGGACTCTGATGGCCCTAGTTAGCTCAAGCATGGAAAATAGATATTTTTGACGATTTGTCAATACCTTGTAACCCTATAAAGCAAGTGGGTTTGTCCAAATCATTAGGACAGGCTTCAGTACCAGTTGTATCTTGAGCCAGCAAAAACATCATGCAATCTCTTGTTTTGTGCAAAATACATTCGATCTAGTGTTACTAGATATGACTAGCTCGATGTTTACAAATATTTCTCACCTAGACCTAAATCTCTTCCATTGTCAAGATTAGAAGACCTACCTCCTTGACTTATCATTGATTAGCACCATTTATAACTGTCATCTCATCAATTATCTTTCCTGGCTAGCATTTAGTGAATTACTCGCATATTTAACGGACAAGGAAGTATGCGCTTTGTCCGGGCTCAATGAAACCACGAGCTTGTTCATTTAAACATTCCACCTAAACAGTTCCCCTATCCTGAGAATCAATGATAAGAGCGGAAGTAGCCCCACCACGTTTGATTGGTAACTAGTAGGTCGACATGATTTGACATTTTCGACTAAGGGCAAGAAAAACCATGATGTCGTTGGGCACTCTGATTGATCATACCGATGTCGGTGGAGCAAACAGGCAGTAGTGAGAGCGAGAAAATGACTTCAGTGCAAATATGTAATGTACACAAAGTATCAATTTAAATGATGGGCTTCATTGGTGCTGTGAGGCGGAAATGAACGACACAAGGAAGGGTCCAATGTTTGACAGTCAGCGCCCCATCTAACCAAAGCAACCGGCTGGATAAACATCAAGACAAACGTGTCATACATGAGTATAAGGAACGACAGCGTGGATTTTGCTTGGTACAAAACTTATTGGAACCAGTGGCAGATTCCATCAAAGTATCGTGGGAATTCCATCGACTAAAGCTTGTCCCCGACGATAATGTCGACAACCCGCACCCCCACTATTGATGATCTTCGCGTAAGTTACAATCCAACCGGTTTCTGTAGCTCTATCAAGTAGACTCACTGTTGCAGGTGAAATTATGTTTCATTTGTCGTGAGGAGGAATCCTATGACGCAGGTCGGTGTTGGTGCTTCAGCCACAGACGAATCAAAAGCCTACCGATCCTATCTATCTAGTGCACGAAGGTCCTGTACAAGCATGGGTGCATCCATGTAGTTGCACTCTCGTGGCACATGAGAAATGTCTTCTTGAATGGATCCAATCTGCTCAAGGAGAGTCACCGGAACGTGCACGGAATGCACTTAAGTGTCCTCAATGCAGGACAAGATACGAGATAGAGACCAAGAAGCCAATGCTTCTCAATGCTTTTGAAGCAATTGATCGAGTTCTCCTGAGGGCTGGAAAGGTGTTTACACTAACCAGCACTGTAGGAATCATCGGTGTAATGGGATCTGGTGCGTCCTCCAACAAAAATGACAAAAGGGACATGAGGCTAAACAAGTATCGTATCTCCAAGGCATCTACATTATGTTGACTGCCTACGGCGCATGGGCTGTGCGACAATTTGTTGGCAAAGAGTAAAGTTACTTCTTCCCGGTAGATTTACACCCTGACCAGGATTCACTAGGATGTTTGACGTGCTCCTAACGGATGATCCATCGAATTGGCCTTTGTCAGCCTTCATGAATCTCCCTCTCCTTCCAATCTCCTTAATATCTTCTCGCATTTTGAGCTCGCCGGGTGTTCTTTCAATCTTCTTTCCAATCTTCTTCGTCTGGCCACCTTCTCCAGTTGCGCATCAATGGATGCACCACGAACCATGGCATCAACGTGACAGACCAGATTCTCCCCGTCCTCGAGGCTGGCCTCCATCTCCTGTGTTTTTATGCCTGTTCATTGCACCGATTGTCAAACTGATCTATAAGCGGCTGATCCACCGGATCACCTTTCACATATTTGGCGCAAACCTTAACGACTCAGAACCTAACTCAGGCTTTGGTTTGTACGTGAGGGGAGGGCCGCTTTTAATTCGTTTTAATGCCAACGTGGAAGCGCCGAACCCAAATATTTTGCGTGACCCTGATGCACGAGTAGTGGCTGAAAACGCAGCACCAAACGCAGTTAATGCTGCTGCACACGAAAATGATCCCACAGGTGCGGCATTTCTTGCAGCAGCTGAGACTATACTTGAAAAAGCCGCCTCATCTTTTGGAAGGCGTGTAGGCGGTGCACTGCTCGTTCCATACATTTCTAATGTGATGGGAAACCTTCTTTTCCGTATTTCAAAACATTCACATATACTTCGCGAGTTTCTTGGCATCAAACAACATCGTCGACTATTAAATGGTCTTCCGCCATCAGTGTATCCTCCTGTCAATTCCACTGTGAACTCAGTCGTGGGTGAGGGGTTAAGAAGGCTCGGTCAAATGGTCAAATATGCATTTGGGAACTTGTGGGGAGGGACCAAGGCATGGCAAGAGCTTGAACCTGTGTGGTGGAGGAATACAGTGGGTCTGGGGTTGTTTGTTGTCGTATGTCACCTTTTATACTTGATCGTGAGTATCCTTTTTTCATGATTTTCAATTTCTCCGCTCAGGTTCGGGATTTTCTCTTCATTACTCACCTTTGGCTCCTCAAACGTGAACTGGAGTCTCGCAAAGTCAAGAGCAGGGATTTCACTGGCATCAATATTACGGAGTCGAATTTGGTACCATCGTTTTTGGTTCCAAAAACGCAACCCAAGCAGCGTCTCGGTACTAAGATATTTGCGAGCGCTTTTGGACAAAATAGTCTTCAAAATTGAAACTTCTTACTACCTGATGAAACACTGAATCTATACTATGTCTCTATCTTCACACGGGTGCTAGACTGTATCTGTAGCCTGGTATACTGTTGATGTATCATTAATACATTAGGTCTACGTATGATCCAGAGGCATTCAAGATATTCATACACACAAGCTAGCTTATTATAGCCCTTGGCACAATCAGATGTTAATCAGATGTTGTCAGATGTTGTGCGGTAGAACTATCGAGTGACCCTGATCTGAAAGTACTTCCTCCCTGTGATACACCACGCATCGAGTTTCGGAAAGGGACATTTATTCGCCACAATAAGGTAATGCCAAAATGCAGTGGGCCATATTTAACTCCAATTACATCCAGGCCTCTGCAAACCACTCATTTTTCCACATCAGGTGTATGTAATGGATGTAGTAATAGAGGTTGTACGGTGAAATTTTGACAGCTGACACTTAAGCGTCAGCTTGAGAGTATAAGTAGATCATGCCATGCGATATAACCTGGCTATCAGTCTAGTCTACATCCAGAACCGTACCACGCTGGACACTTCCCCAACCCACAAGACGCCAATGTTTTTCAATACGACGCGAGAGAGCAACCTTCTCGCCAACTTCCGTGCATGCCGGTGATGTGAGTTGGATCTTGGCTAGATCAGCTTTGACGGAGAGCACACGACCACCAGTGGATGTTGATCCAATATTGATGAGGAGGAGTTCGCCTTTGACGAGCTTGGAAACTTTCGTTTGTTTTTTATCTTCTGTCTTGACTCCCAGGAGACGGCGAAGGAGGAAAAGGCTGATTTCGAGCTCTGAAGATAAGGGGTGAGGATAGTCTCCCAATGTTTGAAAACGGACCCACCAGTGTAAATCCTAGGTAGTTTGCCAACAGCGCCCAACACTTGACCGACAAGCCTGTCCGCGCGACAAAGAGTGGGATCAATCCTAGTACCCACACCTATCAGTCCTCCTGGGACAGCAAATTGTAGCAGATTGTTCTCGGCATGCAAACTCAAGATTCTGCTGAAAATGGGTTTGCATTTTGTTTTTCCATTACTGTCCTTCGTTACGATACCTGGCCTGATCTCGACTTCCTGACCAAGACGCAAAACACCCGTCAAGATAGATCCACCAGCGACACCACCTTTTAGTTCATCCACCTCAGCACCAGGTTTGTTGACATCAAAGGAACGGATGACGATCAGCCTGGGATCTGAGGTGAAGTCACGCATGGGGATGGGAATACGCTTCACGATATATTCGTTCACGGCATCGATGTTGTATTTGAGCTGTGCTGAAATGGGGACAATTGGAGAGTTCTCAGCGACGGTACCTGTGCCCCAATGAGTAGAATATCCAGACATAAGGAGTTGATATCTTGCCTTTAACGAAGGCAGATATGCTTTTATGATGTTCTGAAGCCTGTGCTTCCTTGATCAAATCCACTTTATTCTGAAGAATGATGATGTTTTCGAGTTTCATGATCTCAACGGCTGCTAGATGCTCTGAGGTCTGAGGCTGTGGACATGTTTCGTTACCAGCAATGAGAAGAAGAGCGGCGTCCATGACGGCAGCACCGTTTAACATGGTGGCCATGAGAATATCGTGTCCAGGGCAATCGACAAAGGAGACATGACGGATGAGCTTCATGCGATGGCCACAACCGGGCCGCTCACAGGGCGGATTATCTTCTTTATCGGATCTGAAGGAACGATAGCAGCCTGGTCGAGGACAAGCAGAATTTTCACATTTGTAGATCTATGAAAGAGTAGGACCCAATCAACGGAAGAAGCCAAACCTCACGAACCTTGGCATTGGCATAACCAAGTTTGATTGTAATGTTTCGCACGAGCTCGTTCTTGAAACGAACTGTCATGACACCAGATATCGCTTTTACTACTGTTGATTTACCATGGGCGACATGACCGATTGTTCCTAATCAAATCATTCAGTGTGAAATGACCTTGGGACTAAACTAATCTCGCACCAAGATTTATCGTTGCCTAAGGTCAAGCGAATAAGTCCAGTGTCTGTGTCACGAAAAATTGAGCAGACTTCAGAAATACATACCTGTTTCGAGATGACTTCAGGTGATAGAGGATTGAGCTTGGTTACGTCAACATCAACATGGGGGACCTGCTCTAGCTCATCATCACCGTCCTCATCAGACTCATAGTCCTCGTCTCGTTTTTGAATTGTCTCGTCGCCAGACATAATGACAATAAGCGATACGATGGATTTTTGTGACTTGAAATCAGCTACTTCATATGAAATAATTAGATAATCGAACAGCTAGAGTCACGTGATTTGAATGTATTTCCGTGTGGGTCTAAGATTTGCAACGACGTCATTCGCTGCGTCGCTATGCGCATCGATGAATATAGAATACAGTATCCTGGCTTTTTATTATTTTTTGTGCACTTTGATCTTTCCAAGTTGAGTGTATCTGGTCCCAAATCAATATACCGGTATGCTACTTCCAACAGCTAGAGAATCTTGAGTCTATTACTCTCCCGTTCATTGATCTCGAAGGGTACATCAGTCGTGCTCATTCCAATATTTTTTACCGTCAAATAATGTTGTTTATATCTGATATTAAGGGATGTTCTGTAACGGAAGTTACACCTGTGCTCAAAACTTCATTTCCCTTGAAAAACGTCCAGAATGCATATTCACCAAGATCATCGTTTTCGGCATATCTGGATATGAGAAAAAAGATTCATGGAAGCTTATGAGAAAAAAATGCAGTGACTATACAGCTCAAGTGGCGGAGGAATTATATTACGCATATCCCTCCACAACATACCTCAGCTACCTTCTGGAATATGGAAACAACAGCAATGAGGTTAGAGCTCTGTTCCCTCATGGCTGCGTGTACCCACCCTATATACAGCATTCACACTTCCAAAGATGATTGACCGCCCCAGTCCCATGACAGAATCTCGATGTTGGGTTATCTTGCCACCTAGGCTTACCTTTAGGCTATTACTTTCAGGGAGTGAGGAATAAGTAAATCCATGCCGAGAAATTGACATGTATCCTATCTTTTTTACGACAACATCGGTGAAAAGAGTAGAGAAAACTACAAGAATGAAAAAATTGTACAAGCTATCCCTTTATAACTGGGCGACCTGCCCTTTCAAGTTGCTGATGCATACTGCTATTTCTTGTGCAATAAATTCCAAATCGGCTGGATAACGGCCGTGGCCTGAAGCGTCTGGGAGGCTCTAGGTCTATCAGAGTATCCTCTTGATCATCATCTTCACCAAGTAAGTTGTTCCTACGTTGTCCATCCATCGAGGCAGTCAACACGAGTTCGGGATCCCACAGCTTCTGGGAGTTGGAACACTTTGTAGACGCTGAATTCATATACTTTCCATTAGGCTCAGAGAACTTGTCAGGAGCTGTGTACAGGGATTTGAAGGATATTCGGTTTTCAGGTGAAACATACGTGATTGCAACTTACGTGGCATGAGCAGCGTATCACACTCGGATGCTGTATTTGTTGTGGATTGGAAGTGTAGGCGTTTCAAAGACCGCTTCATTGAAGCTGTGGCAACCCTTTCATGCTGACCTTCTGGATGTGCCATGCTGGATCTCTCTGTAGCCAAAATATCTGATGTATCCACGCCCATTGCTTTTGGGCCACTGAAAGCAAGGGGCTGGAATAACCTCACATAGCGATCTGTAAAAGGTAATAAATCAGCTCCATACCTGAGCTTTATCGGTGAGGGGATCTCGTAAGTGGGTAATTACCTTGTAGTGCGGCATCGACATGGTGCCGACGATCGTGGAGCATTTTCAAGAGATCTAGGTAAGCTGACTTGTGCAAGTTGAACGGAGAAGCTGTGCGGAATGAAGAGTATGGAGGGATTTGAGCTATCGTCAATGTCTTCCGAGCCACCTTCCAGGTATTACCGATCAACCCATCAAAGAAAGAGAGTAGTCAAGAAGATAGGGTCAGTCATTCTGGGAGAAGAAATAAATAGTTTACCTCGATAAGGCAGACGATCTATTGATGAGCACATATGAGTCAGTTCATTGTGGCAACGACAAAAGGATTAACCAACCTTCCTAGAACAGCGGCGGAATTCGTTTGGTGATAAGTAGTAGCAAGCCAGCAGCCTCTTTGCACCCTTGAGAAAATGGGAAAGGCGGCTCAAACGTGTGGCTATATCTACAGCATCGGTGTCCAAATCTACCCTATCTAGTGTAGAATGTAGAAATATATTGTCGCTTGCATGAGAATGATAGAAAGGGAACCGAATGGTGAAAGGTAGCGAAAGGGTCATAGTTAAGGGGGAAGAGGCAGTGTACTTAAATCAGTGTTGAATGTTGTTTCGGGTCAAGATGGTTTTGGATAAACTGTTAGCTCCAGGAAACCGTGGCAGATCACAACCTGGACCTGGACTGGCCTCGCGCGGTATATTCCGGTTTCAAGGTTACACCTCATTCTGTAAAGCCTGCTATCCACACTGCTACATTGCAAGGTTTAACGCTTCTGGAGCTATATATAAAGCGTTCATATTTTTCAAACACTCCACAGCACCGCTACAGGAAGAATGAATAGAGGGAACTTTCGCCTCGCTTTACCATCTGAGTTTGAATTTTCTAATGGGCTTAATGTGGGAATATGATGGGTGTTCTCATCAGACAATGCCTGATGACTACTGATGACTATCCATGACAAGTAACAACGCGTGACGCATCTGTATCTCATTACATTTTATGGAATCTTCAACGTCGCGCACAGATAATGCCCTGAAAAAACAGGAAGAAATTAAAGCCCAAATTTCTGCTCTTCAAGCGCAGTTACTGGCTCTTCCTGATGATAGGGCTATCATTGTGAAGGACCCCAATAGTCCGCCCAAGAGGAAGAAACCCACCACTTTGGCACCTGCAACACCTTCCCCCAGTACGTCATTTCAAAAGTGCCACCATATCTCACTCAGTCTTACGTACAGAAAAGAAACCGCGAATGGAGGCGAAAGATGGCAATCGGACGGGTACTCAATCCACCATCCAACAGAAATATCCCCCATCATTGAGCACTGCGGCTGTGCAGCGCACAAAATCTGCGGATCATAAAATTGCAGAAGTAGCCACAGTGCCATCTCAATTCCTCACTAAACTCGCTCGAGTGAAGAGTCGGGCAAGTCAGAGTCCTGTGTCTGATGCAGTGGTGAGGACATCGGCATTCTCAGACAAAATCCGGCCAAAAGGTCCTGCGGGAACGTCCGGTCTATCGGATGACACTGGTCTTAAGCGAGATGATCGTCTTGCTCTAGTCGAGGAATTCGAGCGTGGGCCATATAAATTTACACCGCCTTCTGATGACCCCGATTTCCTGCGGCTAGAACCGCATTCGGGAATAAGGCTCTCGTGAGTTTCTGGTTTCTCTCAATCATGGTGATAATGTATTTATTTAATACTAGAACTCGGTCTTTATCTTATCAAGACCTTCAGGATTATATGACAGCCCGCTACTATCTTTCCCCATCACAACTTTACTCTATTATCCGTCTTCGACCGGACAAACAGGGTTATGATATCCCCTTGTTCGGCGATTGGGTGACAATTGCTGTAATTGCTGAGCGTGGACAGGTCAAATTCACTCGTGCACCTGTCACTTTGGACCCAGAGGAACAAAACAAAAGGCAATTTCAAAGGGTTAAGGATGAGGAGAGAGAAGACAAGAAACTTACTGGCAAAAAATATGTCAATTTCAAATTGATTGATTTTGGAGCGCGGTCAAAGTCTTCTGGAACTGGAGGACAGTCGGTTATTCGTGGTGACGCGTTTCTTACGCTACTTCTCTTTGAAGCAGATGGGTATGATCTCGTCCATAGAGATGGTGATCGCAAACCGCGAAAGCTGTACAAAGGAGGCAGTCGGGGTGCGTTCGAGTCTATGGCTAGGGTCAAAGAAGGGGATGTCATCGCATTCCTGAACCCGAAGATTCTCAAGCCTTTTCAGGTCAGTTGGTCAACTTCTGTGGGAAGATTTTGTTTTTTTGTTGACTGTCTTGACTAGCGGTCTCAAGATGCTCCTCATCCAGTGAACAATGTCCTTGCACTCACACCTGAATCAGCAGATGCAATCGCAGTAATTGGTCGTTCCCATGATCTTGGGATGTGTACCGTTATCAAACGCGACGGAAATGCTTGTGGGAACTGGTGCGACAAACGCGTCAGTGACATCTGCGAGTATCACTTGCAAAATGCTGTACAGCATCAACGAGCTGGACGTGCTGAATTCACAGCTGGGTACGCCATTTCATACAATTTCGTATATGTATGTCTTTCTCATTAGGTGTTTGTATTGTTCATAGCACATCGGGGATGTCAAATCATAAACGTAAAAATCGATATGATCCGCTGCACCAATGGGGCTTGAAGCCTGAGGAACCAGCTCGGGGATCAACTTATATGGTATCAGGGCATATTGTAAGTGGGTCCGACGCCGATCCACGGAACATGTTTATTGGAGAGACGATTGGAAGGGAGGGGCAAGCAAGGGCGCAGAGGAAGAATGTGGGTGATGTTGACCGTGTATTGATATCGTTACTGGAACGGGATCAAGAAGGAATGAAAACAGTGATGCTTGCAAGGGCAGCAAGTGATGCAAAAGTGAAAGCACTTGACAAGGTTGGCCCGCAAGGAGTTGTGTCTCGCGATGCTGAGAGGCTTTCCGGGAAGAACATCCGTACAGCTCAGGTTGTCAAACAGCTCGGATTCGATTCAACGCAAAAATTGGATCAGCAGAAGAAATCAGAGAACAGTGCTCTTCTCAAGGTGGATAGTTGACTCACCCATTGAACGTTTCACTGTTACTAAACTTCAATGCTAGCTTCAGTCACTAGAAAGTGTCTGTAAAGCTCGGAAAGACATACGACTGGGACATCGACCTGGCCCTAGGGTGAGGTCAGGAGTTGTGGTACCCACGCGAACTGAAGGGACAGCGTCATCTTCGTTCCGACTTTCGTCTCTCAGCACGGGGAAATCTAATTCGAATTCTGACGATGGTATGATAGACCTTGATGATATATGATACCTCTATTTCTAATATTGTCCGATTTACTCAACTGTATAAACATATATTTTCATATCAACAGAGCACCAGTAGACTAGATCGATAACAAAAACTTAAAGTTGCATTGCATCCCCGTTCTGCATTGTTTCTGCATCTTTTCGGTCATTAATACTATCTGCGGAGGGCACCGGAGCTGATGTAGCAGCTCCGGTTGCGGCCAACACTCGTACGGGTGCTGTGATATCCCTTTGTCTCGCATCAGAAACCAGTTGCTGAACAGTTTGCCGTAGCTCACCATTTGATCTGAAAACGAGTCACTCGAGGTTTCGTGCTGATATCGCGCACCAGGCGATCAAACATGATCTTGGGTGGTGGCGTCTCCTTCATTTCTTCGTTATCATACTCGGTGTTCTGGTAATAGCCCACCCGAACGAACTCTTGGTCCTTGTAAGATCCTGTCAGGATCAGGGCAGCGACACCAAGAACGTCCTCTGGCGGAATTTTCGATGGATCGGGCGCCGAGCCTTCAAACTCGAATGAGTTGACGCCGACAGGTACAGGCCCAACTAAACAGTCGTCGAGTTCTTGATCAAGTTCCTCATTTCCGGGGGACGAGACGTAAATGAGTCTCCATTCAAGGTCTACATGGTGAGACCGATCAGCTTTTCTAGGTTATTTTAATTATGAGGAACTGTACTCACCATCTTTAATTGAGGCTATGCACTCAAATGTGACGCGAAAGCGGTAGACGTCTGAAAACCGAGCTGGATTATTGATGAACTCTACGTTCTATTAAATGTATACCTTCAGATCTAGCGGCTGACGTAACAAAAAAAGATTTAGCGTACACACCCTGATCGTTACAATGGACATACTGAGTGTTCGGGCCTACCGTTAATTGGAAGCGAGCAAGGTTATAGCCTGGGGGAACATCGAGTGTCACACCCTTTGACGCGTATATCACGTGTGATATAATTCGTTTACGTAAGTAGAAGCACTTTCATGTCACTTTCATGTCCCAAAACTGAGAGGAATTGACCCCGCGAAAAACTACTCGTGAGACTTATTTCCAATTCCAAAATATTACGAAGGCCTTTCTTGCCCCAAAAATGTGACATCGAGAGTTGATTATTGGCTTTCTTGGAGGGAATGAGCTCACGTGAGATACAAAACAATCATTTATTTATTGTTATACCTTGTTGAATCAGGTTCATTGCCCCCCGATACCACCTGTGACGACCACAACGACCTTGACGCCCTTCTTGATTTTTTCTTCGTTTTCTCGAATTTGTGTGCTCTTTTACTGTCTCTAACCATCTCGTTGCTGCTCACCTTAGGTACAATTTACCTTTCTACCTCTGTGATTTGCGATGTCCTTCTGATCCTTCCTCTTGTGTCGACAGCGAGACTTACAACACAATGTCTTCCGACTCAGCAATTAATGTCATTGACTCGCCTCTGGCTGAGGTACCCAGAGCTATAAGACTAGACGAAGACCAAGTTTCGTCTTCTCTGGCTATACCACCCACCGATATATCAATCTTGCCTTTCGAAATATCACAAGACGACTCAGTCATCTCGCCCCCACACCTCTTCTTCCCTCTACCAACCTCTGTCGCTGGAAAATCTGGTATCACACTCTTCCAGGTCCTCACTGAAGCTGGAAATGCCATGTCAACACCACCTGACATAGCTACTGCGGAAATGGTAGTTGCCGGTACGTTGTGATGTATTTTCATACAGTCATGTGTTGAATAAACACTTGATAATGCAGCCGATGGTAGCTACGTTGACATGGCTTCCGGATCAGCTGCTCGAGGATTCAAGATAGTGTTGGACCAAAACTATGGTGTCAACATCCAAGTACGCTCCCCTTACGCGATTACAGGTTTCGTGAACCAACACGGGCAACAGCGGTATAGAGTAGGGTATGTTGAATGAGGTCTCACTCTCTGTTTCTAATTTATTCCATCCGAATAGCCTTAGAGACCAGTCAGCCCCCGCTGCATCAAGTGCCAATTTTTATCAGACTACATCCCCTCGTAATACGTTATCCAAGGCATCAGCAGACTCGCACGCACCGAACCGGAAACGTCGGTCTCGGATAAGCATACCCACTCCTACTATGTTTAAAAATGGTAGTGTACTAAACCGACCGCATACTATGACCGGTACAAAAAAAAGCGAGGAGAACCCGATCCATCCCCGATTTGACCGAGTATGGAGATGACGCTGACTGGCCTCAGCCCAAAAGTAACATCTCTGGTCGAACTCATTCTCAGAGTCTAACGTCCTTCAATGCACCTCGATACCTTCGGAGTAGTCAGTCATACCCTCCACCAAGGTGCGGTGATATATTTGGTCAGGTTATGGAATGGTGTGATCCTCTTCCCTCGACTGGCAATCCCTCACAGAGTTTCAATGCACACGTGGCATTCGAGATCCGGCCGACGATTCAACAGCCTTTTGGGCTTGGTGTTGCTTTTGACACCCCATCAATGAAGCAGCCCTTTTTACATCCTACCCGCCAACTGTATGAGCAACATTCGTTTGAGTCTACTCAGACAGCGCGCCAAACCAATTCTGACAGTCAGGAAGATCGAAGTCGCCCACCATCAGCTTTGAGAGCCCGCCCTTCTTTATTAAAAATCCAGCTTATCCCAGTCGAGCAGCAGGATGAGATGTATCTCCTTTCACCCGGAACCGCTAATCTGACGCAATACTCGACCAGAGTATTTGATGTGCTGCAAACCTTTCGGGGTTTGCCTCTTCTTGATCGTTTTTCGCCTGAAGTTGTCGACACTACCGTCATCAAGCTTTCGTTGTCGGCTGATGATACAGCTGCTCCTAGGGATGACCCACGGTTTGTCATTTGGGGAGAGCGTATCATGGATTGGGATCATGATGATCATTCTGTCTCATGCGATAGCTATATTGGTAACTCTATTGATGGAAGTGGTAGCTTTTCGAGACGACGAAATAAAGCAAAAGGTCGCCCATCAGATGCCAGTCACTCCTCAAGTTGTAATGGTCCCCCTTCGAAAATCTTACTTGCCGCTACCATCGAGCGCTGGATTGCCCAACTCACCAGTGACCTCAATTATGATGAACTCCTTAATTTCTTCCTAACATATCGTACCTACGTTACTGCGATCGACTTATGTCAATTGCTCATTTGCCGCTTTCACTGGGCGCTACAAAAGCCTGTTTCAGCAAATGATGAGAAAGTTCGACGAATTGTGCGCGTTCGGACCTTCGTTGCTATTCGATATTGGCTCCTCACCTTTTTCACTTCTGACTTCTTGCCTGATCGTGAATTGCGCATTCTTTTGACCAAGTGGTTGAATTCCCTTCTCAGGGAACCCGTGCTCAAGAAAAACTCCGATGGGTTGGTAAGACATTCGGATTTACCGCATATTGCATTGCGTTGAATTTTTCATGCAACAGGGAATTGTGAAACGGCTAATCAAGGCTGCGAAGGAGTGTAAGCATAACCATACGCAGGCAAAATCATCCAAGAGCAAACGCGAGGAGCCCTCTCAACCACAAGATCATGTTCTTGGCAAACATTTTGCACAAGTCGTAAAGAAAGCTCAGGAGGATGGGGAAACCTCCGATCTGGACTTGGATTTTCTCCCCGAGGAGGCTCATGTTCCTGAAATTACAGGAAATGTCATTGCAAATGCTAACATCGTAGTTGCAACGAATATCACGAGTGGGCTGTCTCCCACTCACCCAACTCCTCTCCCGATTTCCTCTCTAAGTATCCTTCATCGTACCGATCATGCTCCAGGCCCACTGCCCACTTCTGATAATGTGGCTCAATTCCTCCCCATTCATCAAAGCGTTCTGTCTCATGCATTTGTTAAAGTCATCGGTCGCTTTGGTCGTTGGACTCGGGTGTTTAATTCTCGGTCCATGATGCGTAGTCCTATCAGTGCCTGCGCTGACGTTTCTGCCTTTGACCTCGATCTCAACATCAGCAAAGATTTGCTAACCATTAATGGAGGTGTTGAAACCTACTTAAGGGCTGCTGAGGCCAGACGGTACGCATCAAAAGTCACGCCACGACCTCCAGCACTGTTCAAGACTCCCCAATCTGAGAAACAGACAATTTTCCGTGCTTCACAGACCTCTACAGGCGAATCTGGTGACGCTGCCACTGATCTTCTCTCTAACTTTATCCCCTCTTCCCTAAATCACTCACCACCTGATTACACTGAAGCCGTACGCGCCGGTTTCGACGATTCCATCAATCCTCGTGCAGACCAACGCAATAGCAGATCATCTCCCCAGTCAGATAATGTTCAAGAAGACGCCAAATCCCCTGAGCGTCCCATCTCTATCCAAACTACATCAACCATGTCATTTGGTATTCCTCTTTCGGAGCTTGGACAAACGCCGATGTTCCCGCCCACAAGCGACTCACGTTGGCAATTCGACATCGCTTCACTTGATGACTTGGATCTGTCAGATTCTTCCTCCCCCTGTCCATCTGCTCCTTTGGGTCTCAAAAAACCTTTTCGTAAATTACCTCTTCGTCGTGACTTCGAATTTGCACCTAGGCCGGAAACTGTTTCCTCCTTGGGTATCGTCTCTCAAGCATCTGTCATTTCTGGCCCCTCCTCTTCAAGTGCGTCATCTGTTCGTGGTTTGGGAACTATTCAGCAATGGCAAATGAATGCCTTGATTGACTCATTGAGCGACGATGAAGAGGATGGTGATGTTGAGGCTGCTCTACGCCGATTGGAAGGTCATATCAACACTGAACGGCAACAAGAAAAAACATCAAAGGTCAATGGCTGGGTGCGCCATATTCGGGATCGTCTCGTCAACGGAGATTATGAAGATGAACAGCCACGTTTTCCCGCAGATAGTGACGAGGAAGGAGATGATACAATGACTTCTATCGGGGATAAATCACCTGATCAGGGCACCGTGACGCCTCCAACTTCGACATCTGAATTTAGTGAATCTGGCTTGAACGAGAATTTGGATGTTATTGATTTAGCAACAATATCCTTATCCACCAATCTTCCTTCAAAGGTTCCTCCTCCACTTGGCCTTGACCCTCCTTCCTTGCCCGCAGTTGGGTCAAGACCTTTGCCTGAAGAAGCGGTACCTGCAGAGATTCTGGAGAGCCGCCTACCATTACCTTCTCAGGGGTCGGATCCTGAAACGCCCCTGTCAAGATTTGGCGATGCTATTTCACCCCATGTGCACCAGTCTTTCATCCTTGGTGTTCGCGCGGAGGACTTAGCGAGACATTTTTCAATGATCGACAGAGAACTTTTCATAGGTGTCAAATTCGAGGAACTTGTTTTAGATGATTGGGCTGGAACTAAAGAGATTAATGTTCTTGACTGGGCGGAGTATCTGAAGGACTGTGCTAGGTTTAAGGCTGAGCATAGATTCCGAGAGAAAACCAGCGCCCTCGCCGCTCTTCGAGCCAGGTTTAATTTAATTGCAAACTTCGTCATCTCAGAGATTGTCTTGACACACCCCAACCAGAGACCTACGGTTGTCGGAAAATTTGTTCGTGTTGCATGGGTGAGTGAAAGAGCCCTTGTTACGAAGTGCAAGTATTGATTTCACTTTCGTAGAAATGTTACGGCCAAAACAACTTCCATACCCTTACCGCCATTGTTGCAGCCTTACAGAGTGATTGGGTTAATAGAGCCATGCGGAAACCGGCTTGGCATCGCATCGGTATTTTTGAAACTCGGGTGTTGAAGGACTTGAAGCAATTCACATCGAGTGTTGATGACTTCAAGTTCATACGTCAGGCAATTGATGCTATTGCTGAAGTCAAACCTCTGGAGACAAACTCGATCTCAGTCGTAAGCGGTGGCGCAGAAAGCAAAGGTAAACAAGCTGAGCGACCGCCTGTTTCGACCGCTTGTATACCTTTCATTGGTACGTTGGTAGTGGTTCTCAGTTTGTTATCAGCTAACCACTATCCAGGCGTGTATCTGTCTCAGTTATATCGATTAGAGAAACTCCCTGATCTCGTTGACCCTACTGCTCCTCATCAATCGGTGGGTGTAAATCCCATCTCGAACAACTTCGACACCTTGTATCAACCGGATGTCTTTTCATCACTGGCACCACTCCCCGACTCCATGAACCTTGAACCCTTAATCAATGTTCACAAACAACGCAGAATTGCAGAAGTCATTAAATCCTTGGTATCTGGCCAGCACCTTGCTAGTCGCGTAAAATTTGGGATAGACAAAAACGTCTTCAATCATTGTCTCAGTCTCCGCGCCCTTGATGACTCCACGCTACAAAGAGTTCTGGATACATATTCACAGTAAATTCTGCTGGAAGGGCTGGTCCAAGTATAAGCCACATTATGTCTCGTGTCTTGCGATAGATTTTTTTTCCTTATTTTCCTGACAGGATCGTATTTTCCCTCAGTTTGAGGTCATGATGTACCATTCCTCTAGATTTTTGTTGTTTGATGCATCCTTGTAGTAAAGTCACCATCAACTTGTTTCGCTTTCATCGCCTGTTAACCTTGGAGTTAATGTAATACCCCTGATTCGAGCCAATCGACATACATCTATAGTCGATCTGCTTCCCTAGCTATGGTAGGAACTGATGGCCCCTTTCTATTTCTGTTGCATCATTTTCTTGGTTTGGCTGGTGAAATCATCTAATTCTCATCCTCAATTTCGAGTAAACCGTTCACTATTTTAAGGGCAAAATCTGTACTTCCGCAATTAATCGATATTATCCATTTCAATCATCTTCCTCCATTATTTCGGGAGACCGCGTATAAAAGAGGTTAATGAGAGCTACAGAAATTGAAAATGAAGACCACATTTCCTGGGCTGAAATACGGAGTCAAAGTCAAAAAATTGACGACATAAGATTGCGGCAGGTATTTATAGTAATTGGCGTACTTTGATCAACATGGTATACTGTGCTACATTCTGGAATTCCAATACAGATAGATGTACTAGTAGTGATAGCTGAGGAGAGGGTAGTGGTTGTGTTCTATCTAAAGATCATAAACTAGTAGGTTCGACCGAGTCTGGAGGGAACCGCAGCCTGGCAAGAAGCACGGCCTTGGGTCGCTCTCCATTGATAGACATCTTGTATGCACACTGATAGGGTGTTGGCGAAGGCTCATGATAAGACGGTCCTCCGTGTTCGTTCATTGCATTAGTGTCTGTGCAAAATATCCCCCATGGCTTCCCTTGTCTAGGATTGAACGTATGAAAATGAACCTGACAGCTCCATTCAGTCATTTGGATTCTAGTGAGCCAAGGGATCACTCACATTTCCATCGGGATGATTATGGCTGACAAAAAGGGCATAGCTTGGCGCCTGTAAAACGCCTATGACTTGAGGCCAGTCAATTAACCATTCAAACTGGAAAGCTAATAAATCGGAGAAATCACATACTAAGCATCAAGTCTTCTCTATGCACCCTGTGTTCCATGCCAAATGCCTCGATGATCCTGTCTGCATTGGCCTTAAACCAGGCCTTTGCCGCCTCCAATTCCCGCATGTACCGATACTCTGTCGACTCAGTATACATATACGCCACCTTGTGACCAGCTCTCAAAGGAAACGAGGCTCTTCGGCTGGTGCTTTCCTGACATTTCAGTATGAAACCTAACGTGGATATATCAGGTGTTCTCACTTGGAGGAAAGATCGTCTCGTTTCCCAGAACTCAAAAAGCCAACCACAGCATCAAGACCCCGCAGCGCAGCGTTGCGTGTCGCATGTCGATGATTACCAATTGGTGTCTTGCCATAGCCTGCAATTGATGGCATGCTTTGAACTCGCGGATCATCTGTTTCTGTAGGATTAATCGCATTGAACAGGGTAATGAACGTTCCGCTCGGTCTGACTACATATCCAATAGCACCAACAGCCACTGGTACTGGATCCCAAAGTGCTAGTGACACTGATATGCATTTGTGAACACGATAAAAACTACCATGAGCAGAAAAATACCTACAGGAATGGTGGTACCGATGGGTCAGAGACATGCGATATCGACGTTCATTTCTCGCCTCCCATAATTTTGGATCCATTTCCATATCGATCTTCACAAACTCCTCTGAGACTGCAGAATTTTCGCTCAAAATGGTCGAGTATGAGTCATTGTGTGGCGATGCATTGTACAAGTCACCCTCAGAAGAGGACTCAATGATTGTCTCTTGTGAATGAGAATCTTCAGACGCGGGGCGGGAAACCTGATCTGATGCTCTAAATGAAGGCCTTGTCGTGAGGGGAGTCCGTGCCTCGGTGGAGTTGAGTGTTGAAACTGAGCACGTTATGTGAGCGTGCATCTTTATCTAGCTTGTAAAGGCAGAAAGATCGTCTTGTGATACTTACGACAAGGACTGAGAGAAACTGGGGATTGTGGTTCTTGCAGTTCATTCGACTCAGGCATTTCTGGAATAGATTTAGGAGGTGGTGTATCTTGTATGCTTCCAATACTGTGTCGATTCCGTCGCAGAGACCGCACAACCTCCGAAAAAGAGGGACGCGACTCTGGATCACGGTCCCAGCATTGCTGCAGAAGTTCATGAATGGTGCTCGCCTGGTATTGACTTGGTATTGCAGGGCGTTCATTTTCTTCTGCCTAGTATTTGAGACCCTTAATATCGCAATGAATGGACAGACTCACTGAGCACGATAAACTGGACAGCACTGTCATCGACGAGGCTCCAAGGCATTTGACCCATGTTGAGAACCTCTACACAAGTGATGGCGAACGCATAGACATCAACAGCGGGCGTCAATTCACTAAGTCCCTGCATCACTTCGGGTGCTTGCCAGCGAAGTGTGCCACCTACAGGATAGATAGATGAGTCCATGACCGAGAAAATGATCAAAAAGGCTTACGACAACCGGAAATACTACTCATGCGGTAGGCTTCAGCTCGAATTTCGCTTTGACCAAAGTCCGATATCAGGCAAGTATATGTCTCGTCGACAAGTATATTAGCACACTGCCAAGATGTGATCAGCGCCATATTCGAGGCCTATGATGATTGGTTACCTTGAGGTCACCATGAAGAACATCGTGCTCGTGGAGATAATCCATTCCCATGGCAATTTCCGTCATGAAGCGGTAGAGGTCGCTTTCTCTTGAGGGTTTAAAACTGTCTCTACGTATGTGCTCGAGGGTCCGGGCAGAGGAAGACGATAAAGATGGACTGAGCCCCAGTCCTCGGGGTTCCTTCAACGTGTTTACACGCCTGAGATGATTACTGAGGTCGCCATATTCCGCGAAAGGACTGACAAAAAACCAAGGTGGATTTCCGCTAGCACTACTAGCTCCGAGCAACTCGACAATATTTGGATGGGACAGGTTCTTCCATATTTCAACCTCCCGAACGAACAGCCGACTTGATGCAAAATCGCGCAGGACCTTGATGGCCACCTTTTGACCACGCCAAGTTCCTTCATAAACATCCGAGAAAAATCCAACACCGATACGGTTGGTACAGTCAATTTCAAACCTACCGCTGAGGTTAATCCCGCCATGACGCGAAGGCCGGAAGATACAAACCTCGTTATCGTCCAACTGGGCAGAGTAGTAGTCGACTTGCTCATCCTCCGCAGGGAGTCAATACCAGTTTCGATGAATTCACGTTCCAGCGTATCTTTCGGATTGTATGCATCTAAATCTGTGGTTGACATCGACCCCGGTTTAGTCTTCTCTAAATGTCTCTGCATCGACTTAATGGCTTCTAAAATGTCCTCTCTGGGTATCTGTAGGAAATCCAACATAGTCGAGTCGCTTCCAGATTGCAGAGCATTGTCCATCTGTTGCCGCAAATCATTTTGATCCAATTCTCGATCCTTATCATCTTGCACACTTGTGATCTCCTCCAGCGGTTGAAGTAGCCTCCTGGACATAGGGCGAAGTAACGATGGATTTTTCGGAGAATGTGTCAAACTCGGATTCTGGGCTGACTGAGAACAACAGTGACTCTGGAGAATTCGCTGAATGGCTGCTTCAATGCGATCGTCCATTCCAGCTGCAAACTCTTTGATGACTTTGACTGTTCTTATCTGGAAAGAAGGCTAAAAAAAACTGGTAAAAATTTGAGAAGAATAGGTGGAAGTAGCCATACTCCAAGAATCTGAAGCTCTTGATCAAGTTGTCGGTTCAGAGCCTCGACACGTTGGAGTGTTTCTTCCCTCTTCAGGTATCGCTTGAGGAAAGGAATGTTGCTCTCTTTCTTCAGAAGCACCTGAATTCGAGTGAATAATCTACCGAAAAAACGGATTTAGGACCACGAAAGTTGAAAAAAATGCTGTAACAAACTCTTCTATCCTTCGTAAAGAAGGAGAAAGCTCTTGCAGGACAGCTTCTCCGGAACTCTGCAACTCTTGGTCCAAAGTAATAATGATACAGGCACAGCGTTCCGTCAGTCGAAGGAAAACCAGTCTGTTTGTCTATATGCGGTATCAGAGAGGTTCCATGCACTTAGATTGAGCCACTTACATCAACCTCCTGGACAGCATCCCAAATGTGTAGCAGTAACTTGGCTGCCACCGTCAAACCAGGGACGGGAATGAAATCCAAGAGAGGCATGCTTGCAAGAAGCGTTCTATGCGCCAAAATAGTTGCTGGACCAAGAACGCTGCAGATAGCTTGGCTGACAGTCTATCAATAGGAGTCAAGTTACACCTCACGAGGTCGTTATAGTTAGTTGAACAAGTGTCACCTTGCGTGTCTGTTCCCAGTTCTCCTTCTGTTCCTCTGGTATATCAGCTTCCTCTGCATTGTTCCATGGGCGTGCGGTAGCCTCCCTACGGTTCAGGGACCACCAGAACCCAGGACTCCCAGAAGGTGATGCTGCAAGATCATCCACTCTGCCATGCTCATTGACTTGAGAAACGGAAAGGGATTTGTCACGCAAAGACGGCCTATGACTGAGTAATGACGATGGCACTACCGTTGCGGCTGGTTCTAGGATTTGTGGCTGTGCCATCGTTTTGGTCGGTGTTATCCTGCCCAAGGGGTCTCGTATCCTAGATTCCGAGTAGCCACGAGATCTGGAAGAGTACCTTGGAAAAGCCAAGTCAGAGTGAGATTTTCGCATCTTCCACCCTGACTCCTGTTGAAGGACCATGGATGGTAATGTCTTCAACATTGGACTGGAATCACCATTCGGGAGGACGACGGACAATGCCCTCGGCGCCATCGAATAAAAGCAAGAGATTCTGGATGAAATGGATTGACTAACAGATAACAGAATAAGTGACGTGTTCAGTAGTTGGGGCTGAGGAGCTGAAAGACCGGTGACGTTTCCATCAGGCTTGCGTTAATTTCGACTGGTTTCACCCAGAGAACATCAGTCCTAATAATAAGACCCGACCATTTCCGATAAGCAGACTCCACCAGTCACTCACGTATCCCTGGAGCAAATTTGAATAAGTTCATTGAAGCAAGGATAACAGCCATTGATGTTGTTTTCCAAGATTTATAAGTACCATCATTATTTATTTGATGCGAGGGCAGAGTTTATCTACCCGACATCAAGATACAAACTCTGTTAGGTTTGCATAGTATTCAGCTGAAGATCAGCCACAGAGGCGATATCTATATATAGCGGTGCAACATTCCATAAACATATCGACTTATTTCATCAAATAAGTCCCCGTAGACCAATGATGACATTTCTTTGTGAAATCCTTCATTCACACAAGAGGCTTGCCTCGATACAATAAAACATATGCGGCTGAGTCTTCTCCTACACGGCGTGTGTGAAGGATGATCAAGAATCATATAAAAAAGATACGCACCTCCACCATCGAGAGTCGCTAGCTTCTCCTTTGGGAAAATTGATACTTTATCATCATCGAATTTGTACCAATCCTCATCATCTTCATCAAACTCCGTCGATGCGCCTGAGGCGCCCGAAGAAGGCGATGTTGTACTCTTCGTCGAATGGAAGACAGACTTCTTTACAAATGCCATATAATGACCTGCATCTGCCGCAGCTCCTTTGTGGGTCACGATGGCTGTTTCAGGGGGCAGCGAATCAGCAGTGGAATTCTCCATAATCAAATAAATTTGTACGAACCAACAAGATCGTAAAGACCAGTCTGGCTGGCGCCAATGTCTTGCCTGATTCCATCATCCAAGAGCTCACCAAGCTCTCTAGCTTCCCTTTCCCTATATACGTTTTCATCCTCCAGCTCCCCTGCGGCGATAACCTTGGCATTATCACCTCCTTCCGCCGATACACTGACGTCAGCCATGGCGACGTCGCCCTCGGCGGTTGCTGCAGCTTCAGCGACTGCAGGCACAGGTGTATCTTTCGTCGTCGTCGAAGCCACAACAGCCTTCGTCCGTTTCCGGACCTTTCTCCTTTCTGCACGCTCCTTCTCAATCTCTTGGAGCTTGCGGCTTGCAGGAAGAAGTTTAGTTTTAAGGTCATCCGTCGCAAGGTCAAGCGCATCAAATTCCGTCGGAAACTTTACTTTGCGCTGCAATGATTGAGGTTATGACGGACGGCCTGAAATGAAGGTGTTGGCCTCACCATGATCTTGGCCTTCTTGCCAATTTCCGTTCGCCACATAAACCGAACCATATGTATGCTTAGATACCAAGGCAGCCTTGACAATCGCGACTTTTGCGTATAAACAGCTGATCGACCCAGACTTGGAGAATTCTTCTCTAGTTTTTGATCAAGTGACTAAAGGTAGGAGGTTATAGAGCACTTGGAGATGTAAGGTTCACACACGTTCATGATACCTGTGAGCATATGACTGGTATTAATTGTGATATTGCATTCGACCTTGAGGATCTGTTCCGACGTGATGCTCGCAGGTTCTTCAGGGGCCTCAATACACGTCAACCTGTGGATGCTCAGACACATTTCTTATCTCAAAATCAAGTACACACTCCCGTCGCATCTTGCCCATCATATACTGCTCAACAAAACTCTGACTGTGAACGGCAGCTTGAGCCGATGTTGCCAAAGTTGTTCCTTCTCTTAACAAGCCAGGGACATTTCGAAGTGTTTGAATGATAAAACTATAGCATTCTTCAGCATCTAGAGATGAGGAAATTAATGATTGAGGAAGATAGTCAAACGGAAAATCGAACCTTGTTGGGCATATCCCCTCATCATCATACTTTTTTCTCGACGGTCTACCTCAGCGAATTGAGGATTCTCCTGAAAATTACCGTCGGTATAGTACA
>Ga0153951_1000068_pt1 | contig 32622 bp, 38 predicted proteins | sample TSNJ035MetaG_FD_102278 | JGI IMG/M metagenome (GOLD analysis project Ga0153951, IMG submission 102278) | Attine ant fungus gardens microbial communities from New Jersey, USA - TSNJ035 MetaG | ecosystem: Host-associated > Fungi > Mycelium > Unclassified | place: USA: New Jersey, Wharton State...
CACATTCGATTTATGGCCAAAAAAAACTAGGGGGGGCCTGATTTCAGCATTCAGTCAAATGTGTACAACTATAATAATTTATAACGAGGTGGATCTGAGGCCACCCGCGTCTCCTCATAATAATTGGATGTGGGTTATAGTCACTCCTGCTTGTATTTCTCACCTCAACACTGCCTTGATTAGAATCCCAGAACCAAAGCACACGATATCTGGCTTTTCCATGAACTGCTGCTCGTTACAAAAGCTTTCCAATCGACCGACCCACATATTATCCGACGGATGATCAGCTACACAGTTCAGAATCTATTTCAGCAAGTCCATCTTCTCCTCTATTGGGTGATATCGTGATAGTCTTTTATGATAGTCTCTCATGATGAATTACCTTATGTTTATAGTGAATTTCTGCTCCATTTGTGTCTATGTTACAATGTATAAACCTTATAGCCATACTATAAATCCTGAAGTCTGATAACTGAGTCAGCGAGACACTCCATTGCGACCGTGATCATAAACCAACTGGACTATCTGCTATCATGATCAATATCTCAAAAATCACCCGTACAGTGCACCAAAATCCATAAACTTCGTTATACACAAATATTGTGGCATGTCAGGGACCGCCGCAGGAGGCTCATATGTGAGGTAGACGAGTGAACAAAGCTTGATTAGGCGGTCAAGATATAAGGAAACAGCGACGGGGCTTCTACAACCTTGGAACCAGTGCCATCGTAGACTATCCCAGATACATTATCCCAGTCCTGACCGCGGACTGCCCAAGAAGGTATGAGAATAAGTTCATTATCTAGGTAGATGTTCATTTCCTTGGGGAGACAAGTATAATGCGTGGGGTTTTTTTCGGACGCATTCAAAGTATTTATCTCTACATTTGGGTATTGAACATGGTTCAAGAAGTTGTATCTAGGCTCATTTATGTAGAGCTTTGAAAAGAGAGTAAACATCTAGGATGTTGGGCATAACGCACCTCCGGGACTTGTATCTAAATATATCTCACTAGTCTATTTCATGATCGACTCAATGGTACTACACTCTTTTGTATATAAGCCCCAACTCTCTTTCAAAATGATAGCTTCGCTTTTGCCTCTACACACTCAATACACTCCTCAAGTCATATCTAGGTGACTTTGCTGGTGCACTACACTGCTACGCGATGCTCGCTAGCCCTACTTGCACATAGGAAACTCTGGAAAGTTGTCTAAATTGGACATTTCGGAGGTTTGCAGAAAGCTCGATGCCAGCGGCAGATTCCGGAAAAAATCTTGCAATTTTTCTAGTGATACGCAGATTCACATAGGGTTTATTTATGCCTCTCCACTACAAGTAAACGAGCCAGCTTCAGCTTCAGCACCTGATGCACCCCCGTCCAACGGATCGTCATGCAACTTTGTGCTTTGACCGACTTTCCTTGCCCGCCTTTGCTTCTCCAATAACAAAAGAAAGTATGATAAGCTCTGTCGATTAAGCAATGATTGATGCGTAAAGCAGATTGCCCCTAGTCAGCAAATATGCTTTCTTCCGCGGGCCATCGAACCTGCTGGGCAATCTCATCTCCTGTATCACATACCGATAGGTGCGGATTGAGTAGGCTTCAAATTGATCCGAACCCGACAAAGATAGGACAAGGTGCTTACTGTCCAGCCAAGACTTCTTACAACACCCCCCGAAATCGCATGACAAAATCTGGATCATCGGTGATGCCAGATGACTATTCAAAGGATGTTACTCTTATAAGCAATCTGAATGAACACACTCTTTGGAGAGAGAAAGTTTTCTGTTCCAGGAAGGAGCCAACCGGGTGGGACAAGTGAGTGTAATGGGCGGTTACAAAAGGCAACCTCTGCTTCGGAGACACACTAGTTATAAGAAGATTCTTAAAAAAGGATCTTAGGACGTAGAAGTTGACCTCAGGAAAATTAGTGAAGGCTAATAGTACCACCAGAGACCCCAGACGGGAAGCACAAGGGTCACTCAACCGTAGTTGAGGCGGAAAATATCATTGGACCTAATGATAAGTTTCAACGATCCATTATGCGGTCAGACATTGGAAGATCGACATACACCCAAAAGCCGGTCCCATTTTCGTTCTGCTGCAGCTGGAAGATCTGACTAAATTGCAGTGGATGATCACCCCCATCGACCTGGGCGAGAGATGGGTCGGTGTGCCAGAACTGACGTTAGACAGTACGTACGGCTAGGATACCGGTGAAGAATACAAGAAGTCCATTTCCAGAGGGCTGTGCGTCGACTGTGGTGACTCGGTGTTGAACTTTTTCGAAGGGAAGTGTCTGTTCAGACTACTTAGCAAGAAACATTATACAAACAAAAAATCAATACCGTAAGCTTCTCGACGATATTCTTTGTGCCTAAAAACCCTGTCCCTTCCCATGTCATCATCGAGGTGTCCCTCTAGAAGTACAATATGAGCGAGAATTGAAGAGAGTTGGATAAGTAATACGCACGTAGAGGCTTGAAAGGTTGGAGCGATCTGTGTCAAAGATATTGTAATAGTAGCCTGAAAATTGCGTTGCAATGGCATTGGCATCCATGGTGGGTGGATGAAAGAACGGCAGAGCAAGTCGACTTGAATTAATAGTTGAATCAAAATCACGATTATCAGTTTTCAGAGCACGTGACCAAATGGCGGACCAATCATTATGAGAAGTTTGTTAGGGATTGATATTGTCACAAGTATAAGTAGCTACTCGTTCCGCCAGTTGTCAAGGCTGTGGTTCATCCGTTTCCGTTTCCCTCTCACTGCCTCCTGTAACCGTATTATATCTAGCTTGCAATGTCCCATTTTTCGGATATAGCGCGGCCCACAATGCGTCGTAAATCATCAGCGCAGAATCTCCTTTCGTCGTTCAAGTCGGCCACCTCTTCTTCCCCGTCGGTCAGTACGATACCTATAGTGTCCCCGCCAATACAGACCGGCTCAACGATCTCCTCGGTCGCGGGTATGGCTATTTCTTCTGCAATTTCCAATGGGGCGTCGTCTACCCCCATCGTACGAGGTGACAACGCAGAGGGTCAGGCACAATATGTCGCCAGCCTTGTTGGAGCTACAAGTCCGCCTCTGGGGTCAAGCACCTCTGTGGAGTCCCTGAGGGACATGTTACAGAAGAGATTGGTCACTCTAACATACATCAGGAACGTATTCGAAGGGTGCGTTTCCGGCTCATCCAAGTTTTAATAACGCTCATTTTCTATTTTTTTTTGTTATTCTTTTGACAGGCGTAGTTACTGGTTTCATACCCTGCTCATCAGTCGTACAGGACTCGAGAAAGTCTTCAATAATGGGGACATGAAAAGGCGGTAAGCTCAGTTGTCCTCACTCTGATGGCATGCATAATTGACAGATTATGCACTGTTAAGGACATATCGCTTTGCTACTCTTGGCCTTTCGCTGTCGAATTTACTTGATATTAATAACCCCCAGGACTTACTTCGGGCTATTCTCAACACAGTGACAGAATATGATCAGTCAAAGGAAGAAAATGATAGACCAAGGATGGTAAGCCGAAGGTTAAGGAATGGTTGAAAGCTCACGCGTCGATTATATTTTACCAGAACATATTCAAGAAACCCAAAAAAAAAGGTGCCCCAGGAATGTCAGAAAATACGGGATCGGAGTTGGGAATAGATGCATCGTATTTAATGCCACCGTATACGGTGAATGATTTGCTTCTCATAAGGTTATGCCATTGACTATTTTCTGCTATAGTCGTTCTCGTTGGATTATCATGAGACTGTACTCTCACTCCTTGACGTTATGTCAGAAGTCTACAACAAAATTTCAAAAATCCTTGGACCATCGTCATTGCCCCATTCAACTCTCAGTCTCGGACCTTTGGCATCAGTGACGCCATATCCGGGGGTATCATACCTTTTCGCTTCCGAGGCCAACAACCATAGCACTCGATATCCCAGTTCATCTGTTGCCAGCACGTCTTCATCACATACCCCTTTACAGCAATCTCAGCAATCAAGCTCGGCTTCGAATACAAATCTCAGTCAAACCATACAATTCCCAAGCGCGACTGCATCGTCTACAACACTCGCAGGAAGCTCGAACTCTGGTGATGCAGAGACCTCCAATTCGCTGTGGATAATAGCAAATGCCTGTACAGTCGGTATGGGTATAGGCGCCAATTCGCAACCAACAACTTTTTGGTCCCCCACATTCAGTGAGATGATATTGAAAATTGATGCAAAACTGAAGGTCTGTGCCTCTGCATTTCTTATTGCCAGCAACTTATCTTCAGAGTAGAAATTGACATCGCTGCTGCTGAAAGACCTTGATACACTCGCAAGAAAGGGAATTCAAGATGAACTGGGATCTCTTGCTAGGTTGAATGGCTTTGCTGTCTACGTGGACCCTATGCTCTCCAATGGCTCTGGAAGGAGTTTATACGATTATGAAGGGTAAACCAAGACCGCCCTATGAGGGACAAAGTATCCAAAGAGAAACCGGACGAGCCAGAAAATTTTGTACCGCAATGCAGCACTCATTCATAACTTAACATTTTCGTTCATGCAGATCAAAATTAGTTCCCTGGTGAACTATTTTCATTCCTTAGCACCGACAATATTCTATGGAAGCCAGGATCGGGTGCATTTTCATATCGATTGTATTTTGTAAAGTATATTGTGAGTAACGTACATATTTTGTTAATAATTAGTCACTCGTTATGGATATTCTAGACAAGATTTGTTGTGATCCGGTGTTGTTGATTTGTTTGTGATGGTGTACAAACTTTGTCGTGAAAAACTGTGCAGCTTTCCGGAACGATGCAGGCAAGCTCGCCATATTCCCATCCTCCCTATTATCAGGGTTTATATCATATCCAGCCTCTCGGTCTGTTCGTCTTGAATACAAATCAACCTGATGCTGATTTCCCGCAGCACCCCACGACCATGACCTCAAGCGCCAGTACCTCACTCTCTTATCACCACAACAAATCATTGAAATATGTCTAACATTCGATGTGCATGTCCCTCCCTACATCAAAAGTACAATATGGCCTCAGGACTTACATTGGGCAATTACTCATCTGCGCAAAGCAACCGACAATGGTGTTGCATCAAGTGATCATGATAGATCCTCAGAACCGATTATGGCGTCATTGGAGAGACCACTGCCAGAATCTCAGAATTCCCAGCCAGGCTCGTCCAATGCAGAGGTTCAGGTAACAGTGCCTCAATTGCCAGACGAAACAACAGAAAACTCTACTCCCACGACTACAAGTCCTGCCTCGTTGACGTCTGCCCCAATTTCCGCCACACCTACTGTTCCTCCTCAACCTCCGTACCCTCATCAACCGTATGGCTATCCTCCAGTAGCTTATCCGCACGCGCCGTATTATCCGCCTCCTCTGGGATATCCCCATTACCCTCCCCCATCGTACCCTCATTACTCCTCGCCCCTGCCAAATGCCTACCCGCATCCCCAGTCACATCCAGTGCTTCCAGCACCCCATCCAACTCGCCCGTCTAGTTCTGCATACCATGTTCAGCAATCAATCCATCCAGAGCGAGCATCGGATGACCTACCCAGTTACGAAGAGATGATTGTCGAGGCATTGCAGGAGTTTACTGATCCTGAGGGTTGCGCGCCAAAGGACCTTTTTGCATCAATGGCCGCGAAATATCCGCTGCAGTTCAATTTCCGTCCTTCAGCAAGCCAGGCGCTGCAGAAGGCATTCAAAAGGGGAAGACTCGAGAAGGCCAACAATGGAAAGTATCGTTTAAACACAACTTGGGAAGGAGGCAGCGTATGCGTGTATTCTCTTCGGAAGATTGATTCTACAATGCTGACTTATCTTCAGACGTCAAGGCGGGCAACAAGACGGCCGCAAACACAAATGCAACAAACGAATGCTGCAGTCAGCTCACCTAGACCTCCTTTCACATATGTTCCGCTCATTCGTGAGCAGTGTTCCCTCCAATATGCAGGATATCCGTATCCTTGTCCCTATCCAGGTTATGCAGGATATCCTCAGCCACATCCTCAAACTCAGCCTCAGCCATCACAACCAGCTTCATCGGAAGTTGTAGCAGACGCCACGGACAAAGCTGCCTCAGGCTTTGATCCATCTTCTGGTGTCGACAAAGACGCTTATGAAGCTGCTCAGAACATTCTCAAAGCCATCAACTTTGGTGATCTTTTTCAGATTGCTTCCGAGAATGGTGGTGATGGAAAGAAGTCCAACGATGTTTCAGTGGATCAACTCACATCTCTACTTGTCCAAGCACAAAATGTTATGTCGGCACAGATGGATGATGTACCCCATGCTGCATCACCTCCTGCTGCATCGTTACCGACACTATCTGTTGCTGCTGGCGTTGCAGTTCCTGCTACTCTGGAGTGCCCAACAAATATACGTGCAGAGTTGCAGGCTCAGCTTGCCCTTCTGGCAGCGCAGTTGGCTGAGCTGAGTCAAGAACGTGCAGAAAATGTCGATTCATCTGGAGAGCAAACTCAGGCTGGCCCACTGCCCGTTTCTGAGCTTCGACCACAGCTTCAGCAACCACCGTCATGTAGTTATCCGCAAACACAATTGCAATCATCGGCAATGTTAACTCACCCGTCCCTTGATGCCCAAGCCCAGATACAAGAACCGCTTGCCACATCCGTTCCACAATCATACCGGTTGAATCAACATCTACAACAATATGGGGACGCACTTGGATATTCTGAAAGCATTCCAACGGAGGCGTCAAACCGATCAACACCTATACCGACCACTCTAAGCCCGAAACAGACATTACCAGTTGTGGCAACCTCTTTGTCATTGGAGGTGGCATCTGAGCCTACAACGATCCTCACAATGCCAGCATCTCGATTGGAACTGCCATCGAGTCTTACGGCTTCTGGTTCAAAGCCCACTTCAGAGCTTTCCTCAGCACCTACATTACAGAAAACAACAACACATGCATTGGGATCTAGATCAGAGCCGCATGCTTCTGCGCAACATCCTGTACAAGGAGAGACCGATAGTGAAGATGATGATATGGAAGAAATTGTCTGAACTCTACCTCTGAGCTGAAAATTTTATCTGATTCAAGGCGTTACTGTTTGGTTATAATCTACGTGGTTTTTGTCGATCGGCGGGCACAAATGCTTCTCTTTTATTTTACTCAGTTTCAAAGTCGTCTGAGAATAATGACACTCAGTGTAAAACAGGATCGAGGTGATGTTCTAAGGCAATCAACGTGGTTACGCATACCTAACCATTATACACTGTTTCATTAGGATATGAGAGTATCGGCAAGATCCATCCAGTCTCTTCAGAATGCCAAATCAAGTAAAGAGTAAATATCCTGAACACTGGACACTTTCAAAAAGCCCTGAACAAGAACAATGACTGCTCAGCCCAGTTTATTTCGTCTCAAGGCGAGAAAAGTGTTTCATGAGCCTGATGAACCATGCTGTTTACTCGCTCGACAATACTGAGTGTCTTTCTTCATTCTCAATCGTTACCACACTATGGCCGCAAACCATGATAGCGTTCATTGGATTTGTACGCTCCCTTACTGATGATGGCACATAGAAGACCACAACTATTGACAGAATACCCTGTGAAATGTGTGGAACGCAGGATGAGAAAATACATTGTGGCCTTCATTTCTGGGCCATTTATATTTATCAGATATTGGCGGAGTCTCTCGGTGTCCAAACTCTGACGTATATGTTTACGCCTCACGAAATTTACGCGGACGGGCTGAACTTTTTGTGGCCGAGGCAGTATCCAAAAAAGGAAGAATGCTACATCCAACAGCCCTTGTTTTTTACGACTAGTCCGGCTCGGCTATTTATTGTCCGATTTGTCATAGACTGCAAAGAAATTGACACTGAGTTGACTACTTTTCGTGGAGCTGCTATGGATCTGCGGTGGGTCTAGAATCCATTTTGGTCATCCTCACACTACACTATTATTTCGGAGCTGTATTTGGGAATTTGAATGACTACCATACAAGGTGATGATGTGACTGGAAATCGGTCCGCGCTAGCCATCACTATCTCGGTGATACCATGTGACGTGATACAATGTGTGAGAGCAGTGGCACCAAATCAATCATTGGCGACAAGATGAAAGCTGCAACTCGTTGGAGTGGACACTGGTATTGGTCAGTTATTCCTTTCCGTTCCTATGGAGTGGCTACACTTCACTCATGGCCGTATTACCGGTATCATTTACTCACATACTTAAATGCGTAGTTAGACATCCCCCTCTCCTCAGTCGGCAACCTATACCGGTGACTCCTGAGTCTATTATATTAGAATTGGTATCAAGCCTACGATGTTCAGGTTTTTGTAAGGATGAAAATCTATTACTCTCGAAGTTCGACATCACCCGGCTGACGTATATATGTATATCTCTTGTAGCTCCTTTCGGGTCTATGATCCCTTCTTCTGCTGACTTCCATTCCAAACAGCGCGGCTCACATGGACATTACCCTACGACCCTTATAAATATTACATAGCCCCTAGTCTTTTTTTCTCATCTACGATTTAGGAATTACGTTGATCTATCTATAAGTACAATAGCCGCCAATAAAGTCTCTATGCCTCGGAATTGATAATTACGAAGGCCTAATGTGAGCTGAAAAATGCGCCTATCATACAAGCCGGATGAATTTTTTGGCTCCTTGACCCACAACTTTTTTTGCACCCCCATCCCTCATCAAAGACCGATCTCGGATGGGGCGATATTGCGGCTCTACCATACGTCTCCTGAGCTAACGTTTCTAAGCTGAGAAAAACCTTTTGCCAAATCTTCTCTTTGAATTTTCTATTGTCGGTAGCTATGGTCATTTTCTGTGTTCAAGAAGTCTACTTGTATTGACTAGCCCGGAGAGGAAGTTGTTGTTCGTCCACGTGGGTACATCATTGTTCTAATTATAGTACTATCATCGGTACTAATACTACACCCGAGTGATTCAGTTCCACCCTCCCTTTCTCGCTGGTTACCACTGTTACCTTTCGCGTTGTTTTTTTTTTTGGGATTTAATTTGGTCTTCTGTGATATAATGTCTTGCGATGAACTGTCTGTGAGTGCTTGGCCTTGCACGTTCTTTGACTTTGAGAAGGCTTATCGCACCCTGACAGTCCGATATATGCGAAAAATCTACATCTCCGGTAGCTTCATCTCAGTGAGGTCAAGGTCGACTGTAGTAGTCTTACACAGATGATTTCAGCTCCCACCATCGCCTACGACGGGTACGCATAAAATAAAGTACCACGCACGAGAGGACCGGGATTTTCAGCTGCATGTGGATCATCTGCCTGTCGATCTGACTCTGATAATTCCACATTACCGCGCGCACAATCAACCAGTTGATCACAAATTGAGTATGGACATAAAGGCTCGGTCTGCCTCAATCAAACTCAAAGTTGTGCGTCTTCAATCTAAAACTTGATTTCCGTCTGACTGATTCCTTTCTTTTTCCGGTTCTAGTGTCGGAATATGTCATTGTCTAGGTTTGATCTTGAGGTGTTTTGTGATACCTCAGATGTGACGATCTGGATCCCTTCAGACTTTAAAGGGTGTATATTTTACAGGGGCAAGGCCACTTTCTCTGCAGGGTTCACGAATAGAATCATGCACAATGCGCGAATAAACGACCCATATACAGAGGACTGGCAGAATGAAGATGTCGTTTTTGTGCAAACCGGGGGACACATCACGTTCCGGATGTGGGACACCCGGGCTCATGCCCCTGAAAACGTCTTCAAGGAATCTGTGAATCGTCTTTTTGGTTGTGCCCGTCGCGCGCCAGAAACAACTGTAAGCTGGGACTTCTTGATTGAGGACTAGATTTCCACCTCTTGAAGGACCCTTTGGGATTTCATCGCTTTGTCATTATCTCATGCATTTCGCATTGTTTCGCTTTTGACGTTACCGCATTCAATACCGCATTTTTTCCAATCCGCACGTCACCTCTGTAGCATTAGAATTGATTTTCATGACTTCGCTGTAGCACTACAAATTTCTGCGTACTTAATTTGACATCTTTAGCGTGCCATGGAGTGCTCGACAAGATCGTGCCTTTTATAACTGTAAATACATACCTACACACTTATGAAATACATTGGCATATTTCATATGAGCGGTAGACCTCTACGGCCTGCATCACGAAGGCACTGTTCCACTGTTTCGAGGAGAATTGGGTTCTCCAATGCAGCTGCTACACGTTCTTTGTCGTTGAGTTGTTTGTTGACTAAGCTACCATGAGGCCCGGAGCAATAGAGTTCGACATCAAGCGGCATACCAGCATGTTCACTTTGGTGAGACCCAGGTTTGACAAAGAGATCGACCTTGAAACGGGTAGGCAGACTACGCAATAAACGCACACGAATGCAAAGACCTGCGTGTGTGTGATGTAGTATATATAGATGAGAATCGAGTCGAGAAGGCTACATACCAATCAAAGTAGACATCCCACAATGTGGGACGGTAGGAGTAAACTCGACAGTAACTCGGTTTTGTTCGATCTTGATTTGAGGTGCAGATACCACTCTGAGTTCTTCGAGGGTGTTAGGGTGTTCTGGATCGTATATTGAACGGATGAGATCTCGTTTCCAAAGTGAGTGTGCCTTTTTAGACGGGACGAGTACGGTAATGAAGCTTACCAAATATTTCATCCGTATCAATGAGTTCCGGAGCGCCTGTCTCGTCCTCAGAACTTATGGGCTCATCAATCCATAAGCTTTGTGCAAGAAGTTCTGACTCTCGAACGATGCCCTTTGTCGGGGTGAAAATGATCGGGTTAGGATTGAAGACTTCCGCAGGCATAACTGACTCAGGGAGGGAAGATGGAAGATCAGGTGATGGACGCTAACTTTGGAAAGTGCCACTCATTAATGGGGGTCACAGTCACATTTCCAAGCCCGAATCTTCCTTTCTTTTCACTCCTGAGGTTCCGCGCTGCGAATAATGCCGCCGAAGGTACCTTGATCAATGGCAGTTATGAAATGTCCGATTTTGATGGTCTGATTATCCGGTAGCGCAAACTCAACGAGGATGACTCGATGCAAACCATGCGGTCGACGCGCACACGCTCCAAGACCATCATCTCGAACAACGATTCTGCAGAGACCGCCTCTACAAGGAAACGGAAGTCCAAGGTACCGATATCCAATGACCGACTGTTCGTAATTTCACCATCCCTTTGAATTCTTTTTGATAGTCGAGAGAGGATCACGGGGACTCGATAGAACATAACAAGGTATTTCTTCATACATCACGCCTTGCGATACTGATGTTCATTTGGCAAGAAACAACAGAAAGCGACCAAGTGTGTAAATCAGCATCTAACATGGTCAAATTTCAGCTCATTATCTAATACTTGACTGCTTCGATATCGTTCTCACCAACAGAATTGGTGACGTAAGCAATCACCTTGATTTTTCTCAGGCTACAGCAAAACGTTGACATACTGACGCAGCGGAGCGGTCAATCGGCCGAGTGAGTTCTATCTCTTGACTTATTTACGCGTCTTTTCGTTCCTTCCACTCTTGTATACATCAACACACATATACTGGAGTGTTATTGAATGTAGTCCTCATGCCGTTTTGCTCCCTCTTCTGCTTGTCTTCTAACCAATTTAAACACATCTACAGCAAGGGTCAGGGTAAAGGCAAGTCTTCCTCCTCTCCTGTGAGTAAGTATCCTCCTTCCGGTCATCTCATACTGAGTATACTAGTACATAGAGACCCCGGTTAACTCCAAATCTCCTCCCGTAGAAGCTCCGACAGACGATTCATCTTATACTCCCAAACGTGCCTTGGCTCTTTTCGAGGCCTATGCTGAACCGGATGAGCCCAACATTATTGGTCCGGAAGGATTCGAGAAGCTTTGCTGTGATGCAAGTCTCTCAATGGAAGGTCCAGTCCCTTTGATTTTAGCATGGCAGATGAAAGCAAAAGAAATGGCCAAAATCTCCAAGGAAGAATGGGTTAGTGGAATGAAGGATCTTCGGTGCGATAGGAGGGTAGCTTGCTTTGCTTCCTATTCGCTCACCCTGCTTTTGTCCATACAGGATATCGTCACTCAAACACCTTGCTGTGGCACTGACTGATGTGGAAGATCTGCTTTTGTTTGGAAAACCTCCCGTCAAGAAATCTCAAGCGGATCCTTATAACAGGGCTCAATACTGGACTTATGCTGCGAATGCGAAAGAGGCTTTTCGGGAATTTTACTTTTACTGCTTCATGCTTGTGAAACCTTCGTGTGTATCTTGTTTGATGCTCCTCTGATCTATCACACTGACGTGACACTTTCATCAAGTTCCTCGAAGAATATTGAGATGGATGTGGGTCACCAGTAGAGAAGATGTTCGTTGCAATGGTTTTTTGACGTTTTCCATCAGACCGCAGTTGCGTTTTGGTCTGTCCTCCTGGGACCGAAATATCCTCTGATGAGAGACGTCCTTGATTTCATCAATGTAAACATACACTTTCCTGCAGGTGTGAGTACTGATTATCTGATAGGAAAAAGGCACGTACCGTGCTGCTAATAAAGATCTTTGGGCTATGGTGCGTGAATCGTTTGAAACGATCCGTGGTATCGCTCATGTTTATTGAAGATGCTCGAGTTTTGCGAGACGATCAATCCGAACCTTGATAATTTTGAAGCGGATGGGGTATGTTTTCTAATGAGGCGGATACGTTTTTTTTGCGAGTTGTGGGTTCTGACTTTGGGTTGTTGTAGGCCTGGCCCACCCTTTTGGATGAATTTGCGTCGTGGAAGACGGGAAAAGTGTGATGATGTGTAGCTTTTTGAGGGGTTCGTTGATATGCGATGTTTCGATGCATTGTTGTCGACTGTTGTTTATACACTGCGTACTTTGCATTGCTAGTTCGATTGTTATATTTCGAGCTCAATATATTAAATATACATGTATCTTTGCGTAAAATAGAAATTTGAAGAAAATTGACTTTTTTTATGAGGGATCACTGTTGATATCTTTTTTTAGACCCAATCTTGGCTTTTGTCATGGACAGGAAGAGATTGCTTGTCAATGTTTGAGAGTAGTTGGGTTGTGGAGGTATGCGCTGGGTGTGGTTCTGCTTGTTCGTGGGTGTCGGAAGTGTATTTTTCCTTGTACATATGACAGATCATGACATAATCAGTGTATGAACGGGGAGAGTCGTCAGATGAGAGCTGTGTGCGTGACCCTGATTAATACGCACACACACACACGCTGATATACACACACACTCTCTCTATCACACATACCAAGATCATGTCGTTATCAGAACTGGTTCGATGCAATATACCACTCCTACGGAAAGGAATCAACATCAACACCAGTACCACTCGGAACCATCTCCGACTCTTGGCGATCGGGAGAAGAACGTATAGCACGCCTCGTCCTGACACTAGTTTGAAAACCAAAGTCTGGGACTCGATCGAAGAAGCTATCCAAGACGTTCGTTCTGGACAAATCGTGTTGGTGGGTGGATTTGGATTGGCTGGTGTACCTGGTATGTGTGTGTTCCATGATTCTAAGAATCATGAGTTTCTAATTGTGGTTGATGATATTCTTTGTTATTGTTGTTATGAAGATACGTTGATGTCGGCGTTGGTCAAGAGGCCAGAAGTTCAGAATTTGACAGGTGTATCTAATAATTGTGGGACGAATGATTCCGGATTAGGTTTGTCATTTTTTCACTTTGCCTAGCCTTTTTTTAACTGTGCTTTTTTGAAAAACAAAACAAAAGGTCTTCTCTTAAATTCTGGTCAACTCAGTAAACTCGTTGCGTCCTATCCCGGAGGGTAAGTTTTATCAAAGATTCCTGGAAATATTATGTCTAAACCACTACAGTAACAAAAACTTTGAAACTGCATTTCTCACGGGTAATATCACATTGGAACTCGTACCCCAGGGTACACTAGCGGAACGTATTCGTGCAGGAGCTGCTGGTATACCTGGATTCTACACACCTACGGGAGCATCGACGGCCATTGAAGCGGGAGAAATTCCTCAACGATACAACCCAGGAGGCGCAAAGAATGGGATTGCAATCCCTGGAATCCCCAAAGAAGCTAGAGATTTCGACGGACGGAAGTATATCCTAGAGCGGGCAATACAAGGTGATGTCGCGTTCGTGAGAGCTTGGAAGGTGGATGAAGTGGGGAATTGTGTATTTAGATATGCGTCGAACAATTTCAGTACGCCTATGGCGAAGAATGCAAAGTTGACGATCGTGGAGGTGTGTGTGTGGTGTGATTGATTATCGATGATTTGGCTGATGAGGATTTGCGCCAAGGCAGAGAATATTGTACCTGTTGGGAGCATTTCACCGAATGCGATCCATCTCCCGGGGATTTATGTTGATCGGATTGTTCGAGCGACGGCGGAGAAACGGATTGAATTTGAGACGGTTGCTGCGGAAGGCAAGGAGGAAGCAGTAGACGCTAAGCAGGCAAAGGCGAAAGCATTGCGTCACAAGATAGCGGCCCGAGCAGCCAAGGAGATCAAGGATGGGTATTATGTGAACTTGGGTATTGGGATGCCGACGCTGGTTCCGGAGCATTTGGGTGAGGGCGTGCGGGTGTGGCTGCAGAGTGAAAACGGAATCCTTGGGATGGGGCCGTATCCGACTCGGGCGCAGCTTGATGCGTGAGTGTTGAGAATTGACTACTTCTTCTCTTGAGAGGTCACGTTTTGCAGGGATTTGATCAATGCAGGGAAGGAGACGGTGACGCTTTTGCCCGGTGCGTCCGTGTTTGGTGAGTGAATTTGTATTTTGGAATTTGTCAGGAGAATGACTGGTGTAGACTCGAGCGAGTCGTTTGCGATGATACGGGGTGGGCATGTGGATGTGGCGATTCTCGGGGTAAGTTGCGAGTGCGAAAAACGTGGGTGATGGCTGATAAGAAATGGCAGGCGATGGAGGTCTCGCAGGCAGGAGACATTGCGAACTTTATGATACCGGGGAAGATGCTCAAGGGGATCGGAGGGGCGATGGACCTGGTATCGAACCCAGACAAGACGCAGGTGATAGCGATGATGGAGCACTGTGCAAAGGACGGGACACCGAAGATTGTGGCGTCGTGCGGGCTGCCGGTGACGGGGGCACGTGCGGTGAGCACGATCGTGACGGAGCTTGCGGTGTTTTCTGTGGACCGAGTGCAAGGGGAGCTGGAGCTTACTGATGTGGCTGAGGGGGTGTCTGTGGAGGAGGTGCGGGCGAAAACAGGGTGTGGCTTCCGGGTGTTGAGAGAGCCTGGGGTATTCTAGTATTACATAATCTAAGTAGGCTTGTCGTCTGCAATGGGCTGGCTGTCGAGTGTGCTGTGGCGCCGAGTGGGCCCTGCTGTGCAGAAGCAGCCTGTTCTGCCTGCCACTCAGCCTGCCAACCCGTACACTTATCCACCGAGTCCTGCTCCTCACTCCAATCCCCTCGCAGACTCCTGGGCAAGAATAAAGGCTTGGCTCAACCGTGAGTACCCAGAGCTCGCCGACACCCTCAACTACGGCATCCTCCCCAACGACCTCGCACACATAGAGTCCCAGTTCGGCTTCCCTCTCCCCCAGGTCCTCAGGGACTCTTATCTCATCTGCAACGGCCAGGAGCCAGAGAGCGCCGCAGGCTGCTCAGACGGCCTTTTCTTCGGCCTCCGCTTGCTCCCCCTCGAGGATGTCTACGACGAGTGGAGGTTCTGGAGACAGGTCGACTCAGATCCTGCCACAGGGGCCAATCAGGCCTTGAAGCAACTTATGCACAGCATCCCTCCAAACTGGGTCAGAAAGCAGTACTCTCTCGCAGGTTGGATCCCTCTCATCGCAGATAGAGCCGGCAACTACATTGGTGTCGATCTCAATCCCGCTCAGGGAGGCCACGTCGGCCAGGTCATTGTTTTCGGCAGAGACTTTGATACAAAGGTCGTCCTCTGGCGAGGCAACGGGCCTTCTGGCTGGGCAAACTGGCTTGCCGCTTTTGCAGACGAGCTCGACAGTGGCGATAGTTTTGAGCTTGGCCCCCAACAAGTCAGTGACGACAGTGAGGACGAGCTCGGATACGAAAGCTATTTTTACGATGGCAAAGGTCGCGGTCACGGAGACGGCGGTGGCGACTCGGGTGCCATCAGCAGCCTCAGATTGACCGGCGAGTACAAGGGCTGGAACGTCATGGATGCCTGGGCAGACCGCAGCCTCAGAAGATGGCACCAAGCAGGTCTTATCACAGATCCCCTTCCCAACGGCCATCCCAAGGAAAAGGTGCGCACGTCATCTCCAGCTTGCATTATCTCATCAATCCACTTCAGGATACACACAAATTCAGTCTCGCTGTTATGGATGTCAATCGCGGTTCCGGCGCCGAAATTCCTATTCCAGCTCTCGCCGATGTCGACGAACCCATACCCCCTCCCGCTGACATTGGAAAACGCTCTTCACATAGTATACCCGCCATTTCCGTCACAAAACCTCCTGTCCCGAGGCCTGTCGTTCTTCCGACTGTTTCAGACATCGTCGAATCTTCCCCACAGTCAGACTCGTTTGGAGAAGATCTAGAAGCCGGCCGGGGTCCTGGTCTCCCTCCATCCACTGCCGATCCTCCCTTTGCATCTTCGTCCAAGTCAAGGTTGACATCACCTCTTTCACGACGACCTCCACAACCTCCAGGCATCCATCCCATATCCCATGGAGTGGTTGAACCGCTTGCCGAGGTTATGTCTCCTACCGCGGATGCTACGACGCCCCTTGTGCGTGCCATGTCGTATCCGCCCACAGATGCTCCTCAGCTGCAAAGTGAATCCGTGCCAGCACCTAAAACGGATTTGCTGGCAGATTCTGTCAGACCATCTCTGGAGGTTGAACCGAGTTCATCGCAGGCATTGCAGGCAGCTCCAGTGGTGGTTGATGACCAAGTGTTGGTCGAGTCGCCCAAGTTGGTTGATGCTGAATTGGCAGAAATTGGAGTTGACGAGGGAAAGCCCGAAGAAAATGTGGAAGAAACTACGATCAGACTTATTGGATCCGGTGGGCTTTCTGACCGTTCACAAAGTGAAGACTCGGAGCCTGTTCTCGTAGCCAGTGCTGCCGAAGTTGAGAAACAGAAGGATCTTGATGTTGTTAGTATCAAGTCTGTGGAGTCGTTAGCGAATGTGAAAAAGCAGCCGTCGCCGCCACATCATAAGAAAGCGAAAAGTGGGATATCTGGGTTGAGGAGGTTTAGTGGGTTTGGGTTGAAGAAGAAGGGATCGGTTGGGAGTGTAAAGTCGATACAGGAGGGACAACAGTAACTATAATGATAATAGAAGCGCCGTTCTTCTTTGGTTTAATGGGTCTGGGTATTCCTGCTTTCTTATTTTTTTTTCTTTCCTTTGTGTCCCCCTCCCCCTCTAATTTCCCCCCCCTCCCTCTGATTCATTTTGGTATACGCTCGTTTGGTGAAAAGAAAATTTGTTTTTTTTGACTGTTGGTTTTTTTCTGTGTATGGTTGCATTTGGACTTCTCTCTCTCTTTCTCTCTTTGTTGATAGTTATCTTTGAAATGACATCGTTACTACATTGTGCAATTTTTTTTTACTTTTTCTTTTATATATTTAGTTGAAGGATGATAAGATGTATTTGGTGTTTATCCTGATTCCTCAGTGTTGAATGTGAAATGCTGTTTGTGAGTTAGTAAAGTCTTATCTTTTGTGACCTGTTCTGTGGCATGGAGCGCTTATGGATATTCTCACAGCCATGTATAATGGCTTTTCGGTTATTTCTGAATACAGACACGGCGCGCATTCCGATGTCAAGTCGTCTAGACTTGTCACACGGCTGGCTACAACCGCTAGAACACCAGTTTCGGGAGCTTTGAGAGAAGAATTTTGAAGGAACGAACTAGAAGAAGAGCAGGAACAATGCAATTTGTGGTTGTCCTCCTTGAACATTGCCAAGATAACTTGGAGACCACGCAAAATAGATGTGAGACTTTTGAGCATGAGCGAAAACAATTCAGAGCTGTAGAATTTATTCCCACAGCTGCTAAATTGAATCTATTTTTATTCTTTGCACATTTTTTTGTTGACTTTAGGTAAGGCAGCTTCAGTGGTCAAAAATGAGATTCGAACCATCCCGTATACCAAAAATCTTCCACTAATATCGTCGTTATTTCACTTTCACCTCTATATCCTCACTGTCCTTCGGGACAGTAATGTTGAATATCTATTGGGTTTGGCGATGTGACCATTCCAGCACATTGAAAGTTCCCGCTTACATCACTCAAACAACGCGCATAACTATTAGTCCTACATTGACCAACAGGGTTCCAGCTCGACCTCTCTCGACCAACTCGCTAGATTACCAATATGAACCCAAGAACCGAAATGCGAGGGCAGGCTCGCCCCTGATTCCGCCCTTTTCTCGGTTTTAATGGGTCATATATTGTAGAGAGGGCTGATGCAATGTTGCTATACGGGATGATGTGGTTGATTGCAGGGTTCATGAACTACTCATGAACTGTGCCCTGTTTAATTATGAATAAGTCAGTGAGACACGTGACAAGCTGTTGTGCCAGGTCTCCTTCTACGCGTTGTGTGCCCTCTTCAACCCGTCATGGACACCATTATTTCTTTAATGTTACACCCGCGTCTGACAGATAAGCTTGCCTCAGGCAACAAATCAGGATGGCTTGATCCAATTATACCACTCACTTTATTCCTTGCTTTCGGCATTTTTACTGTGATGCAAAAGTACCATAAGAAACATAATAGCCCTATCCCGTTTCAGTATCCAGTGCCACAGGTACGCCTCCATGGCCTTTCATTACTGTGACTGGGATATACGTTGATGTGTATATATAGCAAGCGAGTCCAGGTTACAAAGGAGAAATTATCGCAGATGCCAAGCTCAACTCTCACAACGAGGATCCTGAACTCAGTCCACTGTTTCCTATGGCCGACCGTAAATTTGTGACTTCATTTGACCCAGCTACGGGACTCCATCTTGGAACTGTAGCAGTGGACACAGGGGATGACATTGGGAACAAGATCCTCAAGGCGAAAGACGCTCAGCGAAATTGGAAGTCGACGACGTTTACTCAGAGGAGGAGAGTGATCAGGACGTTGTTGAAGTGGTTGGTGGATAATCAGGATGCATGTGCGAGAATCGCTTGTAGAGATACGGGAAAGACGCGTGAGTCTGTTTTCTTTTGGTTTTTTTTTGACGCAGAATTTGAGATAGTTTGTTGTCAAAAGTGCTTGATGCTGCTCTTGGAGAAATTTTGACGACTTGTTCGAAAATGGAATGGCTGATCGACAATGGAGAGAAGGTTTTACGACCCGAGAGACGTAAATCGAATTTAATGCTGTCGTACAAGATCGGAGAGGTGCATTATGAACCGTTGGGTGTTGTCGCTGCAATTACATCTTGGAATTATCGTACGTTGCAATACTACTCGGTTCATCAAAACTTGACCTTTTTTGCTTGGTAAACAGCACTTCATAATGCTTGGTCACCTATTCTTGCTGGGATTTTTGCTGGTAACGGTGTCGTACTCAAATGTTCAGAGAATGTGATTTGGTCGACTTCCTGGTTCGTTGGAGCGATACAGGAAGCTTTGCGTGTTTGTGGGCAGGATCCTGAGCTTGTTCAGCTTGTGTGTTGTTATCCTGATGATGCAAAAGCACTGACGACGTCTCCCGAAATTAAACATATCACGTTCATTGGTTCAGAGCCTGTTGGTAAGAAGGTGGGTTATCATCTCTAATGCGGAAAGATAGATAGTGACAGTACGGCTCATATAGATTGCGATAGATGCTACTGAGCATCTCACGCCTGTCACTCTTGAACTTGGCGGAAAAGATCCTGCTATCATTCTTCCCAATACTGACCTGGAGAAGTGGTCAAGCACTCTTATGCGTGGTGTCTTGTGAGTCCGAGTCTATCGTTTCAAAAATCTCGAGAAATTAATTTGGATCTTTTTTTGAGCCAAAACATGGGCCAAAATTGTGTTGGCATTGAACGTATCCTCGTTCAGGAAGATCAATACGATGCACTCTATGAGATGCTCTCTGACAGAATTAAGAAACTTCGTACTGGTTCTGTCCTCACTTGTACGCCTGAAGGGTATATAAACACTGTTGATACTGGTTCTATGATCAATGGGGATCGGTTTGAGAGCATTCAACGGGTTATAGCAAAAGCTGTAGAGGCAGGTTGTCAAGTTGAAGGTGTGGGTGAGAGTGCAGGACAGCGCTATGCACATCCACAGCTTCAACATGGGTATTATTTCACTCCTACGATTGTTGGATCGGTAACGAAGGAGATGGAGATTGCGAAAGTCGAGCGTGCGTTTTTCTCCTGGAATCTACTTTCTTTCTAATAAAAAAGTGTTGATTGATTGCGTTTTTTTTGGTTTTGTGTATAGTTTTTGCACCGGTTATGCTGCTGATGCCTTATGAAACCGTTGAGGAAGCTATTGAGATCGCTAATGGGACCACGTATGCATTAGGTGCTAGTGTTTTTGGTCCTGATCAAGACGAGGCTTTGGCGGTTGCGAAGCAACTGGAGTGTGGGATGGTCTCTGTCAATGATTTTGGTACTTTCTATGTGAGTGTTTTTAGGTCCTTTGTTGACGCTTACCTGACGCTGAAATGAATTTCCCATAGATCAAGTGAGTGAAACTACGTTATTTCTACTGACTGATCTTATGTATCGACCAACAGTCAAGACCTACCATTCGGTGGTGTCAAGAAGAGCGGTTATGGTCGTTTCGGTGGACCTGAAGGATTACGTTCGTTGACGAACCCTAAAGCTATTATTATAGACAGATACCCTCGTATCGTCCAAACGACTATACCCAAAGTGCTTGACTATCCTCTACGTTCATTGTACTGGAGTTGGTATGTCTTGTTTTTTCTTCGATTTCATGCACGTGTTTGCTCATCAACAATGACTTCTTTTTTTACTTGATTTAGGGAGTTTACGAATGGTCTTATTCAGTTTTTGTATGGTGATAGGTGGCGCACGAGGGTTGCTGGTCTTCGTGCGTTGTATCGCGCTGCGAAGCAGTAGGGGGTGTTGTTGTATGAGCACAACTGAATGGGATAGGAGTCAAAATTTTGAGACTACTTGTATTTTGAATGATCTTGCTTTTTTCATACCCTATTTTTTTAGGTGTGGACTTGTGATGATGTGGCGGTGGTAAAGGGAGCTCTTAATTTATTAACAAGATGTGGGTGGATATATTGCTTGCTGTAGATTGATGACCGGGTACGAGGTTTAATTGACACTGGTCACTCTGGAGAATCTGGTTTTCAAAACACACATCGTAACTTGAGATGAGATCCCACTCCCAATATTTCATAGGCAGACTGCTTTTCATTGTTCTTCTTGGGTTATTTATGGGACTAGAAGAATCCCATGGTCTGCGGACCAGAATTGTATTGATTGTATTGTATAATGACGCGCGCTCTTCAACTCCGCAAGACACGAACGGTCATCCATTTTACGGGTAAGAAAATCATATCTCAAACATGTCTCTGCTCATCCGGGCTTCCGACTCCAAGGCTAAGCTTTATCAAGTCGCCTGTCTCCACTCAGCTGATAATGATACATGCGGCGCGATCAAAGTACAGATGTCTTTCTGTCAACGGTAAGCTTGATCAAGTCGTGCGTTATTTTAGGAGGCCAAGGATGCGTGCGTAATCATCACAGACGTTTTGAAAAGTTTCTTCTAGCTTTTCAAATCGTTCTTGTTTATCCAGTTGAATAAGAACCTCCTGAAAGGGACCTATATAAGCAAATAACGACCGGCAAAAAACTCATAGTCGTCACTCACGAAATTAAACCGATACAATCTCTCTTTCACTTGGAGGCGATAGGCCTTCAGTGCTCTTGCATCATGAGGGTCAAGGCGCAGCAAGATCAACATCTCAATCAGACGCTGGAATTGACGCTTCGGGGTCACTAAGTATGCAAGTAATGAATTTATGTCAACATCGGCTCACCCCAGCAATCTTGAGATCTTTTCTCCACTTCTCTATCCAGGTTCTGTCTGCAGGAGGGTTCAATTTTCCTTTTGATTGTGTCATGCCTCCGTGGCCACTTTTTCTTGCTCGGCCAACACCACCTACACGACCTCCAACAGACTGTGGAGAACCATAAGCTTCGCGAATGAATTGGTCATGGTTCTGCAGCATTTGAATATCGTTTTTGTCACGTAGATCTTCAAAAGCTTCAGCAGGATCCTCAACTGTCAACTCGGCAATATGTGGTTTCGAGAGAACGTATTGGTAGATAGCTTTGTAAAGCTGAGCTAAATGGTTTGGTGGTCAACTTTCAGATACCTCTCCAAGAGCAATGAACTAACATCCATGGCCCTTCGTTTGGTACGGCGAGACAATGATGAACTGGCTTAGGCGCAGTCTGGTTTTCTCGGGGAAATGGTAAAACCCGTATAATGAAGAATAACCGATAAAATGATAAGCTGATATATCGCACCCAGAACGCTTTCTCTTTTCGTATCTGCTGAGGATGTGAGTGTGCTTGTAAAAGGGTGAAAGAAAACCAAGATTCACAAAACAACAAATTCCCAAGAATCCTCATCCTCAGCGATATACGAGCCTGCCTCGACATAGAGTAATATAAATAATTGCATCCTCCTATGGTATTCACGAAAGCCTGGGGTATCCCATGTAGTCTGAGATCTGGGTAAGTAAAGGAGTACGAACAAGAAACGGGGAAGAATATTACATGGTATACTTCATATACAATATCGTCTTCAGTCGCCAGTGCACAAGTTGCAACACCTTTGCCTTTACCCTTGATCGGCGCCGGTCTTGTATATGAATAGATCAGTTCGCCACAGGGTTTGAAAGCAGTCGCGTCTTCTTCAACGCGTTGTTCGAACTCGGATCTGTCTGTATAATATCCTGGATCAACATTGAGGAAGGATGTAGAACTCGTAAGACACAGAAGGCGTGCCTGAAGGGATGAACTTTGCTAGCGTTCCCTCAACGTCATCAATAGTCGATGACGAAGGAAGCTTCTCAGAATATTGTACGTCGAGATAATAAATGAGGCTACCGGATGTGAATTGTAGCTGGAAAACGCGACTCTTGTCAGTTAGGGATGTGAAAATTGGCAAGAAACTCACGTCAATCAGTAGATCCTTGTAGCCATAGATTTTCTCGTCGTCTCCGTAGATCTAAGGTCCAGCTCATTGGGCCGGCTGAGAGAGAAGGCAGGGTGCACAAACTGGATATGTAAATGTCGGATGAAAATTTTCGTATGATTCGCCCTCTCCCAGTGGATATTTATCAGCCTTGGACCTTACTAAGGTCCAAGCAAAGTTAGCGGTCATCGTATAGCATGTATACAAGCTCACCTAATGAGAGAGTGAGCGCCTCATTTGAGTTGGTGGTCCAGTCTGCCATGAATTTCTTCTCGCGTAGAGATTATGTACGGTAAGAGTTGACCAGGAAGCACGAATAAGGTGTCCACGCTAATAACAATCAAGGAGTAACGCGTTATTTGGTTCTTTGTGATCTCACCGCAAATCAAAGCTAAATATGGATTCTAACTCACACAGGCAAAGCACTTCCCCAAACATATAATCTGTATCTTATATCCCTGTATCATCGTTTTTAGACATTCTATAGCAAAGCCAAAAGGAGATTCCAGCCAACAAAATGTTGTACATTAGCATGAAAACGGTCTTAGAGTATCGGTCTCAATTACTAGTGGAAATATGTCTGAGCGTGAGGTCCACTGTTCACTAAAGTCAATTGTTCAACGGTACGCCAAGGATGCATTATGAGGCCAGGAAGGTGTGGCTGAAGGAAGATACCAGAAAAAATAACCCTGCCGAGGATCCAACGAAAATTATTGTCTAGTCTAGGTGTATAAGACGCTCAAGTAGATTAAATCAATCCATCAAGGAAACGCAAGCTATTTTTTGCGGGCCTTGGAATAGAGTCTGAGACCTGAGTGGAGGAAGTAGACTTCCGAGGAAGGTAGTCGTCAATGACAGAATCGAAGTTGACATCCTTGAAACCTATGATGTGTGTTAGCGGATCGTATACGATCCACGTGTCACGATAAATACCAGATGAAGAACTCCTTTCCTTCTGAGAAGTTTTTGAGAAAGAGTTGACAATTTCCCGCCGAATTGCAGGTCCATCGAGAGGCTTTAGAAATAAGCACATATCCTTCAATGTCCGAACTGAAAAATCGGTGTATAGGAACGTACCCTGTATTCTTCTTTCTTTTCAATCGGCTTCCTGTTCTGGTTGGCCTCTCGAATAGGGGTTATGGGTGTTTTATATGTGCCATTCGGACCAGAAGCACAACCGAGATGTGTCAAGATGTCACCCTTGGTTAACATCCCGCGAATTCCAGTGCCTTTGATTACGTCAAGATTCGAAATTCCATGTTCTTGGACTAGACGAAGAACAGAAGGGAAGAGAGAGCGTGAAGATGATGGAGGTAAGCTATGGTGAACGATGGACTGTTGGGGTTCTTGTGCCTTTGGAGGTTCTGGGGCAGGAGTGGAAGAAGTGGTAGCTTGCACGCCAGAGTGTTCGTCCTTTGGCACCTCAAGATCTGAAATGTTGTCCCCCTCTTCAGCGAGAAGGGCAATAATCTTGCCTACTGGTACATTCTTCGAACCACTTGGAAGCTTGAGGAGACAACATGAACCCAGGGGCATACACGATTATTTGATGATACCTACAATAATTTTTCCCATTATACCATCATCCTGGGCTTCCACGTCAATCGTAGCCTTGTCGGTTTCCTGGCCAGAGTAAAGCATTAACGACCCAACAGAGCACTCAACCTGGCAGCGGAAAGAGTATTACAACTTCTAGTAGGACATCCCCAGCTGAGAAGGCCTCGCCTTCCTTCTTTTTCCACGACGAAATCCCACCCTCTGTCATGGTTGGCGACATAGCTGGCATCTTGAAGGAGGAAACAGCGGCAAGAATGTTACTTGGATGCAACACTGCCAGAGCAAGCTCAGTAAAATACTTTGTTAGTCTCTGACAGAAAACGTACTGCGCCTAGGGCATGTTGCTGCTGACTTCCGAGCAGCAGAGACGACATTGCCCCAACCCCGAATAACAATCATCAATGGGATGGAAGAAGTTGATCCTCGTCGGGGCAATAACGGGGTGCATCCCAAAATAAAGATCACATGACTATTCATGGTAATTCTCGAAGGACAGGACCTGTCAGTCTTCTCGCATACCCTCTTTAGATCCTCAGCCCTATCATGCTGGTCTGCCAGCAGTACTGATCAATATTCTCTCCCCTTTCTAAATAACTACAAAGGCTTCTTGTGACCCTTCATCTCTTGCACCTCGCCAGCTCCTCCAACAAATCCACTAGTTGATACATACGGCTCCGGCCTGCAGAATAATGCTTGGATATGTTTCATCTCCTTTACAATCAGTTCGTCTTCTCGTCCAACATTTCTTCCTGCAATTTGGCTTGTGAGTATTGATCATTTGTTCCCCACGACTCTGGATTTATAGTCTCCAGACACTGTGCCACGCACCAAATTCGTGTTATTTTAATATCCTGTGTTGTCATCACATCCCTCTTCTATCCTGCCCTTTCCATATACTCGTCGTCTCAGCCCAAAAGCCTCTCACTTATCGACGCCTTCACACCACAAGATCCTGCTTCTGGACTCAAGGCCCAACAAGATTTGGCGGACGTGTGGACTGGATATGATGCTTTGCGCAAACACGAGGATTCAGTATCCATCGCTCAATGTGGAAGCGGGAAAACCTTACGGGTTGAGCGCCTTCTTATAGCACCATCAAATAACGTCAACGACGATGACGCTTTGGATCATCGTATGCTACTCTTGACCTTGGAATTGGAACGTCGACTTGGGCCTCCTCTGAAATCCGACCCTTTTTCATGCCTCAAACGTCCTGATGGAGCCTGCTTTGTGATATCTCCGTTGGCATTCTGGAGTTACGATGAAAAGACATTACTATCCGACACAAATATATTAGAAACTCTGAGCCATAATAAGAGCACTACTGTTTCTGGTGTACCCATCACCCCTTCTATGGTCTTGGCAGGCCGTGGGTCTTATGAGCACCATGTAACAAGCTCTAGATTTGACTACGCCAGCCACCTCGCCGTCACCTATTTCTTCCCGGAGAAAGACTGCGTCGACGACATTGGCCATCAGTATTGGCGAGAAGCTGTTCCCCTGGCTGCCTCGAAAATTGCGGAAGTAAATGGCCATTCCCATCCCCCTACTATCGTAGCTCTACAGGTAGATTCAAGTTGGTTTAAATTGTTCAGTTCTATAATGACCTGTTCATAGTATGACATCAATCGTTCACAGTATAAAGGCTGGACTGCCTTCTCGGCTTTCCTATACATTGCTTATTTTGGGTTTTTCATTTATGTTGCTTGGTCTATGAGAAGAATCAATGCACTCCACGATCGTTTAGGTGTTACTTTCACCGCCCTCGTCGAGATTACGGTCAGTACCATCACGAGTCTGAGTGTTTGCGCACTCGTGGGCTTTCAAGTCACACTCGTTCCCTGGTACGTTCCGCACGTCTTCTGAGAAATATGGTGTTATTGACTTATCAACAGGGAATTATTACCTATTGTTATCATATTCGTCGGCGCTGAAAATATGTTTAATTTGGTGCGATAGGATCTTTCTCGCGTATGAAAAAATACATTAACCATTGGTGCCGTCAGGTCGATGCTGTGGGAAAGACCTCTGTTACCCTACCTGTCAAACAGAGGATAGCAGAAGGTCTTAGCTACGCAGGAACATCAAATACTTTGAAAGTCGTATCGTATAATTTCATCCTGGGTATCATTGCTATCGCTGGATCTGGTGCTGTCCGACAATTTTGCATTTTTGCAATTGTCGTTCTTGTTGCCCATTGGTTTCTGGCCCATACGTTCTTTATGGCCGTCCTTTCGATTGATATTCAGCGCTTAGAAGTAAGCATTTTGTTCTTCGCTCTGGACCTTGGACAAATACCGTACATTTCAGCTTGAGGAACTGTTGCGTCGTGATACGGCGTTGGCACCACCCCTTCTGCGGCAGGATTCGGGCAACACGAAACAAACCCGCTCCGGCTGGGCCAAGCTTGGACACGCCCTCAAGAGACTGCTCAAGGGCCGTGCAGGCACCAATGTCAGTTTGGTATTAGTAAGAGCCCATAATCTCTTCGATCGATCCACGCTAATTCCCTTCGTAGCTCCTTGCAATAACTGCGACTCTTTATTATACGACCTACTCGACCAATCCAAACGGATCACAGGCGAAGCTTCAAACACCCGTGCGAGCCGTCTCTCGAAAACCAATCGAAATTGCAACAGAAAGTCTATCACCAGAATGGCAAATTTGGAGGACGCTTGTCCCGGAGAAGACAGCTGAAACAAACAAGCTTCATTTGCGAATTGAACAACCCCTTGTCGTCACTCTCATACCCGACAGCTCAGCACTACCATCTAACCGTTCCCATCGCCGAGCTCAATGCACTTTTTACTCAGTCGTGTGGCTTTTCAAGATCATGGTCTTGCCAATTGCAGTAACGACAGGGTTATTGTGGCTTTTGCTTCTTTATCTCTTGAAGAACGCAGAACTTCTTGAGGCACAGAATCACCATCCGGATGTCGATGTCACTGAAGAGAAGCAATCCCTAGAGGGTCAAGTCTTCTTTACGACGCTGCCTCGTGCATTTTCGAGCGACGTGGAGTTTATTGCTGTCAGTCAAGATGGTCATATTGTTGTAGCCGTGGGACTCCATAATGAGATCACTGTGTGGAATCTCAAAACTCAGACACACACTTCCATTGATGCAACGAATCCGCTCCTTGGTGCTGCGATTACATCTCAGGGAAATCCAACTCTAACTAGCGTTGCAGTCGACAAAAGTGGAGAGCATTTTGCTGTGGGAACTGGAAATGGTAGAATAGCCGTGTGGAAGATTGACAAGACCTCCATATCCCCCTTAACTTATCTCTCGTTAGAGAATAATTCTGCCGGAGTTGCAGACCTCCAATTCAGTTCCTCATGGACGAGGTGGACGTCCAACCAAATAGGTTCTTCGTGTTCAGAACCCAGCTCGCCTGATTCAGACTTTGAAGATCCCGCGGTTCTCTTGGTTGTATTCGCTAACGGTGTTGCCGCTAAATGGACAATCAACGAGTTCGCGACTGTCAGCTACCTCCTTCCTATGCAGGATATTCCTGTTTCAAATGTTTTTCTGGTCCGTGTTGCTCCAGAAAACCAAGTCCTCGTTGCACATTCTTTCACCGACGGATCCTTGGGGCTCATCGAGACGGGAGACACCCTCCCGATCATCCTGAACAACTATCATATTCGTCCAGGCACACAGGGAGATCCTGTTTCGCAAGTGCATGCGTGTCGTTCAGAGTTTAACGAGTCGACTCGCCTAGTAATTGCTACTGCGACCGAGTCTGGCATTGTCTCCCTCTGGGATGGTTCTACCGGAGAGCGTATTTCGGTGCTTGATGAGGCACGAGGTCGCGTGACCAACCTCCGCATCTCTCCAATCCAGTGCAAGACATGCTGCTACTGTGGTCAACTTCCCCTTGAAAGCGTCTCGGTAGCGTTTTCGGTCGATTATGTTGTGCATGTTTTCAAGCTTTACCTCAAAAATCAAACTCGACGATGTTCGTGTACGAGAACTTCCCTGAAGCACATGTCCTCGTCCGAGCATGTGGGCCGTTGCTCAAGAAGTAATAGTAGCGCTTCTTCACAGCGAATAGGATCCCCCAGAATTCCGAGGGCCCGATTAACGACTGCCTTTGAAGCATCAACATTTCCTGTTTCTGGGCATGGGATTCACTCCAGAAGAACTTCAGATAAAGAGACTGGGAGAAGATCTTCAGAGTTGCTGACCAACCCATTCACGAGCGAGGATCACGAAACATATCCCCTGAGCCCTCTGGATGGCACGAGTACACCAATGCATGCTACTCTATCCTTTTGGAGAAATGCTGTTGCAATCACAGTGACAGAGCTCACATGTGAACGTGGCGCGTGGAACGTGCTAGGCCAAATGTATGTAGGTATTCGACGTAAAGTTCGGTCGCAAGGAATAACAAGAGGCGGAACATTGGATACATCACAACTTTCAGGGTCCAGTTTTGGCCTTACCCGATCAACTCTAGAACGATGGGAATTGTGGGCGTTTGACCCTGCATCTTCGTCGATCCGCTGCTCGACTTTGGAGTCATTGACACAAAACTTGTCAGAAGACGGGAGCGTGACCCATACGCCAACGAGTCCAACCTCTACACACTCTATTCCTCGTCTTCCATTTACTCGAGTGGCACCTCTAGAGGCTTCCACCTCACAGATTTTGGCTGGATTCGGCAATACGATTGGTGTATTTCATCTGACTACTAACTGATTTATGGACATCTTTCTAATCGGTACAACTAGATTTTCTTGGTATTATATCGCTTGTATGAATATTTCATTATAGTTTACGATGCTTGTCTCGCGCATTCTTCTGTAAATTACCAATATTTTATCATCAGCCTGAAATGACTTGGTCTCTTCTCAAATCGTGACCCCCAGTTTGAGTCCTAATCAGCTTTGATCTAAGTTGAACCCAACGTCTATCCCTCCTTGTCCATCGTGAGTCTCTAATGGACCTGTATCTAGTCCCAGACAGTCCAGAAAACACGATCCTACTATCTGCCGATGGAACCGCTCATTTCCGGGTGACGACGATGAAATCTACAGAAGGTTCGGTGACATATCTTCAGCGACCATCGGAGGATTTGGAAGATGGCCTACTGGCAGAGGTACACACCGTAAATGGAAAGAAGACAACTCTTTTCACGGCTATGCTGCTGGAGGGGATTCAGATGCAAGATGATAATCAGGGGGTGGACGCCAGTAAATTTCTCTACAGGAAAGGAAGGTTTAATACCTCGTATGATGTCATTGTTGAACCGGGTTCTTGCTCTGATTTCCGGCCCCGATCCAGGTCCTACTTCATCGGGAATGATGGTGCGGAGTACCGCTGGAAATATCAGAAAAATCTTGGCTGGACAGTAAGCACCTTCCTTTGTTCTTTATTGGGTTTAGATCAACTTGAAGCATATTAACCCGCAGTTATCGGTATGTAATACTGGAAATGAGATTGCCCAGCAGGTTCGATGGGCCGCGGAAGAAGGCGTATTTGCTGGCCAGGAACGATCTGCTTTACGCATCAATCCTTGCTTGATCGACGTGGCGCTTATCGTACTTTCTTTTGTCATATTGGAGAAGCAAAGGAGGGCAAGGATCTCAGAAAAAGTCTATCAAAGCACAAAGTTGCATGAAGATCCATTGGATGGGGGTGCATCAGGTGCTGAAGCTGAAGCTGGGTCGTTCAGTTTTAGTGGAGAGGCATAAATAGACCATATGCGTATAAGCAAGATTTTCTCCGGAATCTGCCGCTGGCATCGAACTTTGTACTGTAAATCTCCGAAATGTCAACTGGACTTTGCTAAGGTGTTGGTAAATTTAAAATATCAGATTTTTCCAGATGTCGTAATTTAGACTATCTTCCAGAGTGTCCTAGATGTCTATTCTCTTTTCAAAGCTCTAAATGAATAAGCCTAGATACAACTTCTTCAACACCCAGATGCAGAGATAGGAAATGTGTCCTCAGAAATAACCCACACGTTATACTTGTACAAGGAATTGAACATCTACCCAGATTATAAACTTGCTCTCATACCTTGACAGTTCGCGGTCAGGACATCCAAACAAGTGGCAATAGACCAGGTATGTAGAAATGATAAGAGGTTGGAGACGACATGGGACTACTTTGACTATTTTGCAATTGCTACAAGAACAAGGTCAGCAATGAGGACTATCAAAAAGCATCTCCATTGTTCAGACTTCGTCTTCTTCCTGGGTTACATATGTGATTAGCGATTGATAAAACCTCCTAATTATAGAAATGATTAACCAATCCTGGGAAAATTTGCCAACCATTTCCGGGGCAGTGCCATTTGAGCTGGACGACATCCCTGTGACTGGGATATGATCTTGGTGACAGAAGAGTTGTCCACATTTAACAAGAGCCAAAAGAGGCCTGTGACTCGCTTCGCAACGATGATAGTGCTTCTATATGACTTTGAACGGGCTTTAACAGCAGGTCCACATGCTGAACAACGCCGAAACTTGAGGTGTATTTCCCAGGAGATTCGCACCACCGTGACAAGACATCCGATCTCAAAACCGAACGATAGATATCTTTATATTGTCACAAAAACATGTACACAGATCGATTAAAAACTTGTCTTGGATCACTGAAATGTCCACGATGAACGATGGATAGTATTTGCCACATCATTGTGTGAAGTTTACCAATAAGGCACTTCCAGTCATTTGGACTGTGCAGCGGCGGTGGCTTGCTTAGCATCCCACTCCTGTAAACTGATGAGCCTTTATGTGATGCAAGTCACTACCAAGCGAACCTGCCTCAACCGCCTTTGTACGAGGATTTTTGAATGTCTTAACCGGTTCCTCTGCATCATTTTATAAACAGACGTGAAGTGTGCCAATCGGTTGGCCGTTCTTTGCACAAGCATCCAGGGTATAATGTGGTACATTATCACCTGGAGACGTATGCTCATTCTCCCTGAAAAAAGCCCCTCAGTTTGCAGTATATGAAGTCATAAAGCACAAACGTACACCAGGAGATAGTCTTCTGGTATAGTACCTAACTTCTGGTAGATTCCTGTTTCTTCTTCCTGAATCTTCGCTCTAATTCTTGACATAATCATACCAACATCTTTTCGCCTTGCTGCACTGGACAATAACCCAGTTATCCTCCTAAGCGTTATGGAAGAAATTTCGAGAGAGATGAACACATTATATTACCTGACTTGAGATCTTTTATAATTCTCCTAGTACACCTCATACGGAAAAAGTACCATTTTGCTCCTTGTCCGGAATAATATGGATGATAGCTTTTGTCACCGTGGGGAAAACAGAGGTACTGTAAAATCCTTTAGGAACCAAAAAGGGTATTCCGTATTGTAGATACTCATGGGTTCTAGCTTCAGTGCATGTGAAGGTCCATACAAAACGTTTCAAAGTGACATCATCTCATTAAACTTCTATTTCCGCTGCCATTTCCGAAATGTTACCATCAGGAATGAGGTACAGAACTCTCATTGATTAATCAGTTCCGCATGGTGTACCTCCAGTCCAAACGGGCATCCACGACAAAGGAAGAAAGCCAGAGGTACATCGCCACCACATTGTAGTATGTTGCTTCTGATGCAATAGGCCACAAAAGGAATAAATAGAATTCTGTTTGATCCATATCACTTAGGTCTGACACACCACACATGCATAACGGATCAACTGACAGATTGTTTCCGGGACGAATTGACCCGCCGCGTAAATGTACACGTGCGCTAAATACCCACCCGTTATGTTTCGACTATATTGTTTGCTCCGCAGACCAAGACTCGTTAGCCGCATGCAATCGTCCATGTCCTTGATATCAGCACACAAGATTTTTGCCAAGTCCCTGCCAGTTCCGCCTCAGTGGTCAAAGGAAGTCACTTTATCTTCGCAGCAATGCAGAAATTCTATAGCTCCTTCTGAGACACCTCTGGTATTTCC
>Ga0153951_1000070_pt1 | contig 32088 bp, 33 predicted proteins | sample TSNJ035MetaG_FD_102278 | JGI IMG/M metagenome (GOLD analysis project Ga0153951, IMG submission 102278) | Attine ant fungus gardens microbial communities from New Jersey, USA - TSNJ035 MetaG | ecosystem: Host-associated > Fungi > Mycelium > Unclassified | place: USA: New Jersey, Wharton State...
AAGTGGCCATTTGTGATAGAAAGGAGCAACTGGCTCCAGTTATAATTGAAAGAGAAGAAGAATAGAAGGTTGAGAAAATATTGAATAAGCAACAGATTAGAGGGAAGAATAAGTATCTGGTATGATAGAAGGGATTTATAGTGGAGTTAGATACTTAGGAAGAGAAGGAAAACCTGGAAAATGCAAAAGAGGTAATAGAGGAGTTTAAAAAGGAGTATAGAAGAGACATAGAAGATGTTAGAAGACAAGAAACAAAAGAAGAAACATTTAGGAGAGGAAAATTACCAGGAAGGTTTACAGCGAGAAAATTATTTGGATGGTCAGATAAAAAGTATGACAAGAAATACTAGGCAAGGTTAGAAAGAAATTGAAGGAGATAGAAAGGAGAAAGAGCAAGGGAATGAAGAATGATAGAAATAATAAAGGAGGAGAAGGTAGAGATCAAACAGAGAAACTTGGGAATAAAGGAGTGGATAGAAGAAGATGACAATGAAATGGGGAACATTTGTAATCTCTATTATGAGTTGTAAAAATCCTCAGGACAAGGAACCTTGAAAGGGAGATAATGTTATGACTTGACCAAATGGCTAAGTCATTATTTATATTTCTTTTCTTTTCTTTTTCTTTTAATTAGGAAATCAATGGATGTACAAGAGAGAATGACTCAAAAGAGATATGTAGGACATTATAAATAGAAGTAAATACAAAATGTATATAAGTACTGTACAGCAATCAAATAAGAACTCTATCAAGTTCTTCTTGTCAACTCAGACTAGAAGTAGTTCTAAGATGTCAGTCTAAGTTCTTACAAGATCCTGGATAGTTGCTGGTACAGAAGGAGATTCCAGTTCCTAGTAAAGTAGAAGAGATTTGGAAGAGAGCATAACTCTTGGAAAGCAGTCTCTGATGTTTTAGCACTGAACCTTATAGTGGAGTTCTACTGTAACCACTCCATGGCTCTGAGACACATCTGACAAGTGGACTTTAATACAATTTTTCATTCTAGAACCATTGCTTCAAGATGCAGTAACCTTAAGAGGGGGGTGAGTGTAAGGGGGACCCTACCAATACCATCTCTGAAACTCCAGACTTATAGTCCAGAGTGACCCTATGCTTAATCAAATATTACTGTATAATATTTAATTCTCTTTAGCTTGACTTAGAGACCCCTGACTCTGACTAACAGAACTATAGAATCAGGGATGTCTCAGCAGTAGGAGTATATATATTTTAGAAGTATACCCTAGAAGTCTTATCCTAATCTTCAAGGATTCTCCTGGAGGTGAGTTGTAATGTATTTAGGAGTATAATATTATCTAAGAATTCTCCTGGAGTCTACTTTGCTCTGGTCACCCTTATATACTCTGGGTTCTAGAAAGTGACACAAAGAATGGAATCAAAGAGTAGAATATACTACTGAGTGAAATAAGAGACATTGCTCTCCAGTCCCATAGTTTTATAGCTGGTCCAGAGAGAACGTAGTAATGACAAAGAAATAGAACAACCTTGGCCTTAGCTCATGTACTATGCCTTGATCTCCTGTTGCTTATTGTAGCTGTGTATTTCAGAGTAGTAGAATATCATCCAAAGGAGAGGTAAATCTAGGAGTAACAGAGTTAAGAGATATATAGCAAAGAAAAAGAGCACTACAAGACTATGGGAGAGGTGACTTTATGACTTTAATCTATGAACTAAAGAACTATGATATACTAGTAGAGTACTTATACAAATTCTGGAATAGAAGTGGTGGTACAAGTGCTTGGTCTATATTGTGATCCTATAGGAGTAGACAAATTAGAAGTTCAGGAGCAGAAATTATAAAGAAAATGAAATGAAAATGAATATAAATAATAAATAATACTGAATTTTTGGTATATGACAACATCACACTTCTAAGGAGTAGACAAAATAGGAGTTCAGGAGTAAAATTAATTATAAATGAAAAGAAAAGAAAAAGAAAAGAAAAGAAAATAATACCAATCTTTGGTATATGACATGACAACTTTTCCTTTTATTTCACATCTCCAAACTCCAGAGTATGTTCTTTCTTCCTCTCATATTATCAAAAATAACAAAAGACAAAAAAGACCATATTTCTGATGCTCCATGATAGGTTACAACATAACAAACTGTAACAATAGAAATAAAATACTTCAAAGCATTAGTAAACATACTCAAAACCCTTGGGAGACAGCCAGTATCTAATAAAAACAGACTTTGCTAGGTAGAGGCATGTTTGTAGAACCCCAGTGGTGGTAGATAAAGAACTTAATGGTTAAAAACCACCACCTCCCCATTGTCCTCCTACACCCATGTTATGATGCATATTATTCATGTTCATGTTCATATTGATCCCACCCATGTTCATACCATTAGGCATGGGGCCTTAACAAACAAAATCAATACACATACACTCATCCCTTCATCAAGATAACAGATACCTCACCTTGATCTCCCCATCCCATTCCCACATGACTCATAGAGGGATTGAAGACGGGAACACCTCCGAACCCCACAGCTGCATGGCCTTGAAAGCCTCCATTCATTTGACCCATCATCTGTGGATGTTGCATGGATAAAGGTGGACCGATATTGACACCTCCCATCGGTCCAACGGGTGTCATACCCATATTTGCGTTCAAAGCGTGACTGTGAGCATGACCACCGGACATCCCATGGGGACCCATAGCGCCTAGGTTGATGTTATTCATGGCGTTCACATTCGATCCCATGTTGATCATTGAATTCCAACCAGGAGACGTCACATCATCCATAGATACTGGAAACCCGATGCCCATTCCCAGAGGATTAACACCCACACCAATACCCATCATACCTGGCTGAATCATCATCTGATTGTGTGCAACCATCTGATTCTGAGCTAAAAGTACCGAGGACTGGTTGGTGAATCTGGGTCCAGATGTAAATCGATTTGCGCTCGGGTTACTGGCGTTCGTATTGGCATTGGAGGGGATTCCAACTGCGACACCACCGCTCACGGCTGAACCGCCACCACTGGAAATACCTTGGCCATGCCGAACTGGAGATTTGGGACGAAGAGCATCAATCTCAGATGTCATAGGCACGACCGCTTTCGAATTAGACAACAGTTGCTTGATCTTCTCTTCCCATATTTCTTGTTGCCACTTTGTAGCTTGGCCGCCTTCTTCGCCTTCCACATGAACAGAGCCATCTTCTGAGAGAGGGAGATGTCGATCAATACCCCATGTCATCACTGTAACCCAACCTCGACGAAGTGACGACGGGCGTCCGAATAATTCAAGCCTTCGGATTCCTAAGCAAAAGTTCTCAATGAGGGTATACATTTCTGGCGGTTTCCGCGTTGGATCTGCTGGATCGCCTTCCCAAATGATTACATCGGTATCTTGAGAGTATTAGCTGGGAAAATCGGGGATCAACTATGAGGCCACATACCAACATTGCAGTGCACAAACCAACTATCGGTTGAACGTCGAACCGTTCCCCGAATGCCAATAAGACAATGTTGCTTTGTTCTTGTTAGCAACGAGGTGGTAGGTGGGTCAGTCTATTAAAACAGGCAATACATGTCAATGATGCGGAGACCAAGGGGGAAAGGCTAACCCCTGGTCCCTTGTTCAAAGTTTTATTTGTCTTGACCCAGACAACATCCTCACAGCGACGGTATCCCCATTTCGCAAGAATTTCCCTCCCTCTTTCCAGGCCCTCTCCGGCACCACTTCCGACCCAGAGAAAAACAAAACTCGGATCTGCAGCAAGACTTGGAATAGGAAGTTCTTGGAGTTGATCCCAACTGAACGATGATGAGAAGGGAGGATCGAGGAGGATTACGTCAAATTTATTGGATTGAAGAGATGACAATTCCGTATATGAGAGATAGTAAGGTGGTGTTGAATGATTGCTGACAGAATTCTTCTTCAACGTCAAGAGTCTTTGCTGTTTAGGATATCTGAGATGCGGAATTCCATTTTATCGCTGAGATAGAAAAAAAAGCAAAAGGAATTACTCTTCAAATCTATGCTCGGGCTCAGCACCTATTACCCAGTTTTGAGGCCACTCTCCACCATCCACGTATCGCTGAGAGTAGTCGTTCCGAATGGTCTCTTCCTCAGGCACGTAGTTTTGATATCTGACAAGTCTAGCTTTCTTTGCTGGGGGTAGGTCCAAGCGACCTAAGTCTAATTCCTCGGGCTTGAGGATAGGGGAAGGTGGTGGTAAATCATCGTCGGGACTCAGTGGAGGCGAAGATGCGATAGGAAGCTTGATTAGCTCCGCTGCTGGCGAGGGTAGAGTTCGCAATTGTTGCCGAAATTTTATTTGGGCGGAGCGTATCTTGTCTATCAATATAGCATGGGAGGTGAGGAGTTCGTTTGCTTGGCTAAGTAGTTCAGTTGTAGATTCGGCAGTCACCATGGTAAGAAGTGTTGTTACAATTTTCTGTTTGTTTACTACAAATAGATGACTAAGCTAGGAATTAGATTGAATTTATACTTTACTCAGTAGACCTACATTCTTCCTAGAACTCTACATTGCTAGCCTAACTAGAAGTGTTTGTAACCAGTGAGTGCTTCATATCCTTTTCCATGATGCTGGGCTCTCAGAGAGATTATATCAAAATGCTATAGTATGAAGCTTAGATCACCTCTAACAAGATCATCCAAGGATCATCATGCAGAGATGCTAAAACTCCAAGAGTGGAATCTGGGAAAGAAGAAAACTTGCATTTCTTCCTTGTTTTGGAATATACTTTATACCCTACGCCAGGTTACTGAGAGTTATAAAGATCATAATGTAACACTGGTTGGTCCATTAGTCCATAAATATCATGATTCTGCTCATAAGAAGTCAAGAAGGAAGTTACAAAATCTGTCTCTTAATTATCCAGAGAAAGTCCAAATCAGGTCTAAGTCTAGATGGGTTTTGTTTGCTATAAATAATTTTTAGCATGATAGAGTTTTGATATCATGATGTGCATTATTACTACGTACACTGTTATTTAAGTAGATTCCTCTACCACGGACTGCGAACGAGCACCGTGTAATAAATTGTCGATTCAAAAAAGAAAAAATCATGAGGTGCCATCAATACTCTTATTTATTTGTAACATATCATCTTTTTTAAGAAAATCCATCGATTAAAGGGTGCTCGATCGTAGTCCTTGCGAGCTACAAACTAAAAGTAGCTCTGCTTGAAGTGACTGGCTATCTATAGAGGCTGACCTAGGCAGGAGGTAGACAAGTATATTAGTGGATGACGATAAATAAAAAGAAACTAAAAACGATAAATAAAATTTACAAATATAAAGAAAATAAAATAACTCTGGATGTGCATATATACTCAAAAGTCTCATATATATGGCATTCACAATCGACCAAAAAATTCAACAAGAAGCTAGATAAAATCAAAGCACTGACTTGATATATCAGAGGACAAGGGGACCTACTTTATGATATACCAGATTAGTACAAAAACCCCTTCGATGATCATCTCCTGTAGTAGCTCAAGAGAAAAGCAGAGTTCTTAATTTTCTTTCTAATCCCCAAGTATCCAATCCAATCCACACCTTTTCTCAGAAAACATCGAGAAGTGTCAAGAATCAGACTAGGAATGGGCAAAAGCAAGCATACATGCTAGTCACTTGCAAGCAGAATCTCTCATATACAGAGGCAAACTCCTCGAATAGTGGAAGATTTCTGACTCAAATACATTATACGAGGGAGAATGAATGCCAAGTATTGCGAAGAAGTCGTTATCTGATCAATCTAAAGGCTCACCCTATTCTAAACTTACTCTAAAATTCCTTCACGGAAGAAATCTACCTCGCTGCCCCAAGTACCCGTCTAACAGGGCTCACCAATGATCTGCCCATTCTTCTTCACGCTCAAACACTTCTGTCTCCAAAAAATTCGGATCGAGCTGATCGTCGGGCGGAAGGGCTTCTTGCAATAACATCTTCTCGATCAAATAGCTCCAGCATTGCAGAAAGGCTGGCCTACTTATGGCCTGCCCTTGTATCCTTGTGGGTATACCTGCTCTTCGACCTAATCTTCTTCCCATAGAACCAGAAAAGGAAAGGCCTGTAATCGACAACGAAACTCAGCCGCCTGGGATATTACGGGTTTTAAAAAAACACATACGCAGGACAACCAAGAACAATAGATACACACGCCAGAACAGTGTCCCCTTTCCCATACCCCAATTTCTCATACATAACAGGCGCAAAGAGGGGGAAACCAAAACCAGCAAGTGCCCGTAAGAAAGATGCAGCTGCCAAAGCAGATGCAGCATAAACACTGAAACAGTCGATAACATAGACCTGGATGACTTGGAAGTTGAAGATCATTCCAATACCAATGAATACAATTCCCTAATTTCTGTCATGAGCACAGAGGCTAAAAAATAGTACATTTTTGACACGTACGAGGTCAGTAACAACCCAATGAACATGATTCTGGGCAGCCCACCCGGATATTAACAAGCCAATAGGAAAGATGAAAGTCCCAGGCACCAAGGAAGCTAGACAAGACAAGTCAGAACTATATAGCAGCTATCTAGCTTCTGGGGTGGACATAACGTACGCATTCGGAACTCTGGCTCACCAACACCATTGCCCCGTGTATTCTTTAGCCAGATATATATCTTGTCGATATAGCGTGCGTTGATCTTTTCATCACTTATCAGCTGTCGTCATCCATCAAGTACGATACCTACTTGAGCTGCCGCTGCTAATCCAATACCCAATGCAATATAGTTGAGACCTGCAACTCCAATGCGCTCGTGATATGTTTGAGTAAAAATAGCAGGAATTGTTGTGAGAAAAACTGGGCATACATTGAGCAAATTCAACTTGAAGGGACAAGCGAAATTACGCACGATAGAATATGCCATACAACAAAGCCATGTAGATCCCCAGCAATTGCATGATCGGTTCATACATGAAGAGAACAAATGGCCGACTAAGTGCATTCCAAAAAAGGGTTTGCCAGCTTTAGGTGTGTTCAACGACCCATGAAAAGTGCGACGAGTGAGTTACATACGGCTGTTTGTTTGTACGTTCAAAAACGGATTGTACTGTTTTGATAGGTCCGTTTTCCAGATCCATGGAAGCTCTGATTTTCTGGGCTTTTTGTTCTAGAATCAAGGGGGCATAGCCTATAACCAGTCATGAAGAACTCTGAGACATTGCAAGAATTTCCTCACTCTCTCTCAAGAATATAAGGCCTGCTGCTTGAATTAAAGCGTCTGCAATGCTTGTCGACCAGAACTAGGTGAGAGTAAGCTAAGAAGACTTGAGGCCGTCACATTGAGGTACACACCACCCATCGCCAGGTTGTACGTTCCGCCATCCTAGCGAGGAATTAGTCATGATTTTGAGGAATCAGAATGACGTACCATCCTCCGCAGACGGGTCCAATTACTGGTCCCAATAAAGGAGCTAGCGAATAAATTGCAAGGGCTTTCCCCCTTTCTTCAGTAAGCCAGATGTCGCTCAGAACACCACCACCAATCTAGAATTCATTAGGAGTTAGCTACATGGATTACGGAAAACAGCGTACCACCAAAGGAGCACTTCCGCCTATACCAGCTAAGAAACGAAAGGCAATTAGTTGCCCTTTGTTTTGGGCAAAGCCACATCCAATGTTCCAAACTGCCGAAAAGAGTGAGCAGTCATATGAAAATTTGATAATTAAACTGACCCAAGTAGAAGAGATTGGACAACTGTAAAACCCTCGATCGTCCCCACAATTCACTCATTGGACCAAGAAACTGAAAAGACTCAAAAAAGGGACGCATATGATGAGGGGATTTACAGACCAGTGGGCCGAAGGCTTGGGGCAGGATCAGTAATTGATCTTTTATCGGCAATCCAGACTCACCATAGCCAAGAATAAAGACTGAGGTTACCATCGCTTGGATAACACTGTTTGTGATGCCAAACTCATCTACTATTTGCGAGGTTGCTGGAGCAACCATAGAAGAAGACACAGGAGAGATGAACGTGAAGAAGGACACAATCACGGTCGCCATCCATTTTTTTCGAAAAGTCCAGCTAATGATGTTGATCAAGAGGAATAACATGTAAATCAGGGAACACATACTTTTTAGGGTTTAGCGTATCTTTTGGTCCGTCCCAATCAATCCACAGGACGCTGGAAGCCACAGACCCCTCCTTAGTGATTTCGGGGTCATTTTCTGGTAGGGGATTGGTCGACATCACGTTAGGAGAGGAAATGTCAGGACGCGTGTGAGCCTATAAGTAAACATGATTGCGGATAGACATCCGAGGCCATAGATCACAAGTTTGGTTATCGGATCCGCACATCGGACTCAGGAACCGGCTTACGTCTACAACGAACACTTATGACCTGGCATTATTGTCGGTGTGCTGAGTCAGACAAAAACTTTTGAAAGATATAAATTTAGCACAAGCTTATTTGGGTATCTAGTTCACGAGTCGAAGGTGGTTCATGTGCACCTTGTAATAAATCGTGGATTCAAAAAAAAAAAGGTGGTTCATGTCTATAACTGGGACCGATGACTTGGCATGTGGCCCCGTATAAGTTGACACCACATAAAAGAGATAGGATTCTGCATTAATATACCGCGACAAAGTTTGTGTGTACGAGTACGGTGATGGTTTGCGTTTAGTCATTGTCACAAATCCCACATGGTTTTGGCATTGGAGTGTTGACAGGCAAGCCGGCAGCTTTTATAGCACTCAGCTAGATCTCAAATTAACTAGTGGTGCGACGAGGCGAGGTCTACTTGTTGAAGGAAGAAAATATGTTCCTCGAAACCGTGGGAAACTACACCATCGGGTTCAAGGAGCGGAATAAGGAAGGCGGGAATCAGCACTCACCTAAGCCATGGGCAAGGCATCAAAGGCCTCCAAAAAATTTGCCTCAAGTGGTCAATTGAAGAAGACTATTCAGGCGCGACATAAATCTCAGGCAATTCGGAAGAAAATCCAAGGGAGGAAGAGATCCAAAGCTGGAAAGCATCAACGACCCGCGACCGACAACGCCGACACCAGTGCTGAAGATGATGAGGAAGAAGAAGAAGAAGACAAAACTGTAGATGCTGGAAAGCTACCTAATAGTACGAAAAGGTATGTTCTATCAGGTTCGAATTTCGCCTCGACTCATTACCAGGCAGAGTGAAATCCGTTGATGACTTCTTGAGTGGTAATTTCATGGAAGAAAGCGACGACGAGTCGCAGGATGATGGAGATGATGTGATTATCTCTATATACCACACATCTTCCTACAGGACTTTTACACTTCACAGGAATCTGAAGACGACCCAGAATCTGAAGACGACCTTGAATCTGAAGACGACGACGCTATCGAAGTCGATGACGACGCATCTTTTGGCTCAGCAGATGAACATATGCTTGAGCTCTCAAACCTAGCTGCCAAAGACCCAGAGTTCTATAAATACCTTCAGGAAAACGATCGTGAACTGCTGGAATTCAATCCCGAGGCAACCGGTGAGGGAGAAAAAATCCCAGACGGGGATATCGAATCAGCAGAAGAGAAAATACCTACGCTCACGAAAGAGCACCTGCAGCAGTGGCAAAAAGCTCTTCTTGGGGTATGTGAATTACCTCCCGTATGAACCGTCATTCCCATTGGTCATAAATTATCGTTCTGTTTTGGTAGCATCGGTCGCTGAAAGCACTTCGCAAATTATTGATCGCATTTCGGGCGGCCGCCTACATGAACGAGGATGACCAGTCTGTTGCCTGGAGTATCAACAGTAATTCAGGTTTGACTCTTTCTTTGTCCATTGGTATAGGATCCCTGATTTTGTTTCTAGTTTACAACAAGTTGGTCAATACAGCATTGCGATATACGCCCATCGTGCTGGAACACCATGTTCCATACAAAATCCTACCCAACGGAACCTTGTAAGCCCCAAAGACGATACGACCGAATTTTCCACGGGCTTATAGTCGCTTCAGCAAACCCCCAACGCAGACTGCCAAGTTCAAAACATTGCAGAGAATGATCCTCGCATATTTCCGCAACGTGATACACTTGTTGTCCCAGTTGTCTGATACAGAACTCTTACGCCTCGCCTTAACGGAAAGTGCCAAAGTCATTCCCTACGTGGTCAGTAGCCGGAAATCTGTCAAACTATATCTTAAAGTAGGTGGACTTTTTCGTTCTTGCTGTTTCTGATGGTAGCTGATTCCACTCCAGAAATGTTTAGACTTTTGGTCAAGCGCCGATGATGATGTCCGGATAGCTGCATTCCTGTCGGTGCGACGGCTAGCACTGTCCAATGACGATAGTATACTCGACAATATTCTCAAGGTGATACTATAAACACTGAATTCTCTTGTCTGACAATGTTTCTAGAATACGTACCTTGCACTAATCCGATCATCCAAAAGCACAAGCACACATACTCTACCTTCCATAAATCTGATGAAGAATTCCGCTTCGGAAGTATTTTGCACTAACCATGCAACGGGTTACCAGCATGCTTTCAAATATATTCGGCAACTTGCTATCCATCTCAGGAACAGCACGAAACTGAAAACGAAGGTGTCACCTCTGATGTCCTTCGGTCACCTTCCTCATCGAGCTCACGTCTCGGCTTGTTTTAGGACTCGTACAAACAAGTGTACAACTGGCAATTTGTCCACTCTATTGATTTTTGGTGTCTCATTCTAGCAAAAGCATGTAGTAAAGAAGCAGAGTTACAGACAGGGAAAGTGAGCGAGATGAAACCGTTGATTTATCCTCTTGTCCAAGTAGCCCTCGGTGCTATCAAGTCAGTTCTTTTGAAGTATAAACTCATCAAATATGGTCTCATGTAACTGTCTTTGATAGGCTCATTCCTAACAGCCGGTCGTATCCCTTCCATCTACAGATTATTCATTCCATCCTCAAACTCACCAAGCAATCGGATACATACGTTCCCCTCTCGCCCTACCTCATTTCTATCCTTACATCCATCATTTCTCCTTCAAGCAAGCCAAAGTCTTCTACGTTGAAGCCGTTAGATCTCGAGACTCAGATTCGGGTTCCACAGCAATATGTCAAGACTCGAATTTATTACCAAGGCATCACAGAAGAAACAGCTTACCTTCTCACTGAATGGCTGTCCACTTCTGTAGTTCATGGCAGTGTTGGCTTCCCAGAAATCACCGTTCCGATCGTTGTAACCCTCCGACGAAGTCTCAAATCAGCCAAGTCCAACTCCGCTGCATTCAGCCTTAGCAAGGAGCAAGGTATAGTGAAAACGCTGTTGGAGCGTATCGAGGAGAGCGCAAAATGGGTTGAGGCACAAAGGAAAGGGTCAATCTCCCCGGGGGCGATGGCCGCCGTGTCGGACTGGGAACAGAAGCTGAGAAGCCAACTCGAGCACGCTCCACTCAGTAAATATCTTAAGGTGCAACTAAAAGCGAGGGAGAAGCGACGGAAGTTGTTGGAGAAGGTACGTCATATGGATGGTCGGGAGTTAATCCTACAAATGACGATGTTGATCTATTCGATAGGCCCAGGCCGGCGAGGACGAGATGCTGGAAGATTAGTTCATAGTCACCTGTCCACATTATTTATTCACACTCAGTTTCCTCTACCTTGCTAGAACGTGCAAGCGGTGCTTTCCTAAACTTGAATGCTGAGTGTGAATTAAGCGACCTTTAGACTAATATGACATCATCTTCTCTCAAATTTCCAAACACTCATTTACACTCGAGCTAGCATATCAATGACGCGTCCTTTTGAGAGAGAATCGCTACCAGATGTTGAAAAAGATTTTCCACCACGGTCGTTTTATTCCTCTGGCACTCTTTTCGAACCCCTCAACAAGGCGATCGTAATGGTGAGGCATTGAGGGAGGATGCAGCATTTTGTCCGAAAGTGGATGCTAGGCACATAATGTTATGGTCAGTTGAAGAACTGGAATCGAATCTTGATCCTATACACCTTCCTGGCCATCTCATTGTCATGCAGCGAACGTGCGGCATTGACGGCTCGGGATGTAAGCCGTGGGTGTGCCGCGAGGGAGTTGAGAAATGTGCCTAGCTGCATGTTAGGCCGAAATGGGTCTGTGACCCAAGAATGCGCAATCGAGCTGAGCCTTTGGCTAAGTTGCCGGCTCGCTGGTGCAGCTGCCATAGAGAAATAGATAAAGTTGGGTGGAGCCAAAGATGTGTGAGAGTTTATCGGAAATCATTTTGAAAGTCCGACCTCGAGCTAAATTGGGGAGTGGTGCTATTTCTTGACGAGAAGAATCATCATACCTCTTAGGTCTCACAAGGGGATTCTCTGTCTGGGGAGAACCTTCCGTTGCGAGAAAATGGATAAATTGAGTTACCCATAATAGTCAATTTGATGAGAAGGATCATCCAAATTTGTCTACAGATTATTCGTTCAATCCAGGTGATGATATCAACAATGATGGCATCGCTCGGCAACCTCCTTGAGCCCTGAACTTATTTTTGAAGGTTTTGCGAAGAGGTAAGAATGACGTTTCGAGCTTGGGAAATAAAGGCAGAGTATGGATTATTCCAGGGCCGACTGCATCTATTACTAATGTTTGAACTGTCACCAGCATGCGATGTCATCTACAGTCAACGGTGTGAATACCCACAGTTTACAAGGTTATCCTACCAGTCATGAAGTTACTGTCAGTGACAGTTTATTCACTTGTCACTCGTGATACAGCTTCTTATCAGCCATTAATTCATAAGTAATCAACATGTCATACGACCATTTCATCCTCCAGGTCAAAGCATATTCTTCATGTGATCAGATATGTACATGTTGGCTGAGACTGTTGAAAAGATATGACCATTTGATAACTCTAAGCCTTTTCAATATGAGTTATCTGCAAACCAAGGAGGCCTTTCATCCTGCAGCAGCTCTTCTTATTCTAGTGGTTGATTTTGACAACTCGAAGGCGACGATGAAGTGACGATAGCAGTAGAAAGATGACTCAAATGACGACATGAAATGGGGAGTAAGACCTTCGTATGACCCTAAAGGGGATAGATAATATGTTAAAGTCTTATTTTATTCTGACATTATCACGCATTTCGAAGAGAGCAACATGACGTAGGATACAGCCGAGGGTATCAAAGATCATGGAACCAGAGTAATCGCTGACGTTGAGATCCGCTTTCAGGAAATAGACGGACATAGAGTACGGGACACAGAAGGGACTCTTGAGCCTACGTTTTGGTTCCATCAGGTTTGACGACGGGTGGATAGTAATCTAAGCACTAATCAATTTGCGAATGAAATCTTGCCGATATTGATTTTCTTGAAAAGATAGAGACAGAGCCAAGTTAGTGAACCTTGTTTAGATGTCCCAGAGTTTTCAGAATGAACGATCAGCTGTGTTCGGTGATTATCTAATCTTGACATACAATACAGCTCACTTCCCATCAAATATCAAGAGGCGGCATTTTTGTCAAAGCAACAGACACGCATCGCGTCCATTTATATGGACAATTGGTTGATGTGAAATTGTCTGGGATCTCCAAATCCAGGGGAGAGTTCACTCGTAAACTAAAAAATTGCGAGCCTAATTTGGCTCAACCCTGAAAGCATTGACCAGAAAAGGCACACCACCATCAGGCACATGTTGCAAAGCTTGGAAAGCAAAGAAGTAGCCCCTTACTGACCTCGTTCAACCTGTCGTTCAGCATGGGATGTTGTGGGGGATCTGCTGACGATGAGCATCTGAACCATGCTCAACTACAGCTTGACGAGATGATTGTCGCTCAACCCATGGGCCAGCCAATCTTGGGAAAACCTGGCAACTCATCGCTAGGTTCCTACCAACCACCAAGCATTGCTTCACCTCCCCTAGCTACACTTAGCACTACTCCTCCAGCTTATGCTGCCCCTCCATGGGGCCATTCGCCATCCCCGCCGACTCAGCATCCCTATCTTGGCCAGTCGCCCCCACCCTTGCAACCTCCTTCCCCTGGAACATATACGATACACAGCTATCAGCAAAATGGAACCAATGATCATCTTCTGCGCCCTCAGAATGCCTACTACCCGCCATTGAATGGACAAGGAACTTTGGGCCCCAACATGTCCCTGCCCTCCATTGACCTTTCAAACGTGTCAGTCCCGAACGAAGGAAAGATATCAATAGCTGTAGATTTCGGTCAGTGGACTTCGCCACCTCTCATTTGACCCACCGCTCATGCTACGTCCACAGGCACAACCTTTTCGGGCGTCGTGAGCATTTAACCAGTTGTAATGCCTAATGATATGATTCAGCCTCTATTAGGCCTATGGTTCCTCTCGCATTGCCGGTGGACGTGTCCAACAGATTCTAAATTGGCCTGGCACCATGGAGACATTCCGAAAGGTATTGAACCTGTACATCCGAACGTGGCTGATTTTCCCCACAGATCCCTACCTGTCTATTGTACAATGACAAAGGACAAGTAATTGCTTGGGGTTTGGAAGCTAAAAATACTAGTCAAATGATTGGAACCATAAAATGCGAGTGGTTCAAGTTGTTTTTGGAGCCTAAGGCTTTGCGTGACCAGTCGGTCATTGATCCTCGCCTCCCCTCTTTGCCTGTAAGCCTTGAAATGCACCTCGTTAAGTCCCCATTTGCGAATGAAAATAGCAAGGAAAACAAGCCATCGATCTAATCATTGACTTTCTGAGCTGCCTCTGGGAGCATGCCAAAGAACAAATTACTCGCGACATTGGTGTTATTGCGGATCTTAGTACGCAGCTTCTTGGATTTCTTTTAATTACAGAATCTGACTCAATATCACTATAGACTCCGCCGACGTGCTCCTGACAGTCCCTGCTGCCTGGGACGCCAAAGGATGTGACTTGATGCGAGAAGCTGCCATCACTGCGGGGCTAGTTCAAAGTGCCAGTGCTAGCGATAAAAACTGGAGAGATCGCCTGAAGATAATCACGGAACCAGAGGCAGCTGCTGTTCATTGCGCGCATCTGTCCGATCTCCATCATTTGAAGCCTTCACAAAATTTCATCGTATGTGACGCTGGTGGTGGAACTGTAGACTTGGCGGCCTACAAGGTCAGCACGTAATTCTCAACGCCTGATAGCACTTATTATGTACTACGATCTAACATTCTACTGTCGACGCTCGCAGATTATTGGACAAATGGCAAATCTTGAAATTGCTGAGATATGTGCGCGGTCGGGAGCCAATTGTGGGAGTCTGTTCCTCGACCTTCGTTTCCGCGAGCTTGTCAAGGTATGTCCGAGAAGGACCTTTGCATTTAACTAATCTAACTATCTTTCATGATAGGCCCTCTTAGCCGATCACCCCGTTCATCTTGATGATGCTTCGCTTGCACACTTTAGTATGTGTATGGTTTCGAACATACCCATCTGATTACATATGGTGTAGTGCATTCCTTTAGTGAAACAGATAAACATAACTATGCCGGAGTTCAAGATGACAGTAAGGTTGACAAATCTGTCCATCACGTCTTGTTGATTTAGACCTAATACAGATTTGGTGTTCAATTTCCCTTGCTTTAACACAGAAGATCCCCAGGACCCTACTGTGGGATTGGTCAACGGTGAACTATGTGTGCCAGGAAACCTTTTGCGCAGAGAAGTGTTTGATCCAGTTGTCAATGAGGTATTCTTCCAGTCACATCATTTCATATCGCTGAGAAATTGAGACTCGGTCATTGAGGTTTTGGACTTGTTAGAGGATCAGATGGGTCGTATTGAGCAACGGACAGATGCGTTACTTCTCGTGGGAGGTTTTGCTGGAAGCGAATATCTCAGGCAGCGAGTGCAAGTGGGTCTTGCAACAAATTTTTCCTTGGTCATCTGTCTCACTAGCCTTGAAGGAACAATTTGGCTCTCGTATTCGTGTCATTGCACGACCTCCTGACGCTGATACAGCTACGCTTCGTGGCGCTGCTCAGTACGGTTTATCACGGCGACCTCTGGTGGCCAGCGTCATCGCTCCCAGAGCGTATATTATGAAGGTAAGAGTGATGATGTGACTGAGTTGGCTCATCATTCCGTCACATTCATTGATTCCTTAGGTCAAGTTGCCGGCGGAGCCAGAGGATTGGTTGAAACGTCCAGCTTACATCAAACCTAATGATGCAGGTGTTCACATATGTGAAAACAGGCATGTATATCGTTTTAATCATTCCCTTTTTCGGCCAAGTTGATGATTTGGTGGTTGACAGGTTGCAGTATCTTGTCTCAAAGAGTGCAATTCTTCGGAGAGGGTGAGTTATCGTTATTTTTACTATCAGGGCCCTCTTCTATGCTCTTCAATTCAACTCAAATCACCACCTAGTCAGCGACTTTCGACAAAGTTCTGGTGCGTGATTCCCCGATACCTGCATTCCAACTATTTTAAATTGTGCTACAGCAAGTTTTCGCAATCGGCTCAGGGTCAGCACTGACCCAAACTCTGATTTACGCCTGCTTATTCAATGGAATGCCTAGATTCAATCTTCATCACTACTTTGTTTACGAGCGACTCGAGCACCATTATGCGGTATGCGGACGAGGGTGAAACTACGGAGCTCTGTAAATGGACTGTTGATCTCGCCTCACTACCCTCATTCCGGACCAATGCAGCAACGCACGCAGGGGGGTTCTATACAGGCAAGTTCATTCCGGGCCTTGTCAATGTGGATTATCTTGCTAGCTAAATTATCTATATTCAGAGTTTGAGTTAGGTTTGGAGCTAGACAGCGCTGAAGTCCGCGGTATTCTTTTGTATCAAAACCAAGAATGGGGAAGGTGAGTCTCGAATATGCTAGCCTCCCTGGAGCATCAGTCAATCTAATCTGTTTTACCTGTAGAGTAACATTTGAATTTTTGGGTTGATCCACATGCCGCTTTGCAAAAATATATATATCCAGTTTAGTTATCATGCTTATTCATTTATTGCGCTTTTAGTAATGGGATTGATGTCGTGTGCACTCAGTCATTGTAAATTATACACCTATTGGTGGATATCGGCAAAGGTTCAGTTCCCAACGAAGATCTTAGTTGCCCTGCGGACGGGTTCGGACATCATATTGCGTTTAGATGCAATCCGTACAAAGTTTTGACTGGAAATTTATATCAAAGAATTTTTCAGAAGCGTTTTTCTTTTCACTTATGATTGATAGTTCTTTTCTAATTCTCTGTATGTCAGTTTCAAGTATCTAGTTTGATTCTTTTGTAGAATATCTATACTTCTCCTTTTTTCAATTTTTCTTTCTTCCTAGTTTATTGTAGAGTACTTGTACTTGACTCTCGACTGCGTTCAAGCACCGCAATACGGATTGGAAAAAAAAATTGACGCCGCGTTCGTATCGCCTATCATTGCATTGATTAGCACCTTTTAGTCGATTCATTTCGGCATTTGAATGTAGCCTGTGAGATATTGATGACGACCGTTAGGCATCTCCCGATTCAGGCCCGTGTAATCTAACGATTTCCGGATTGCGTGCCAATCACGACCGTAGAATTGATGAGAGAACATAACAGGTAACTCTGTCATGGTTCCGATCTGAACAATTATTTTCTAGAAAGACATCGAAGCGTTCTGGTGCCAGATGCAAGATGTTCGGAGCTATGACAGGCTGGTGGGTCATGGATCTCTGCCCGATAGGACATCTTGAATGAAATCATCGTAAAAGATTGATGTTCCCTGTTACGGCTGCACGGAAGATTCCGAAAGTTTCGCTAAATGGCCGTCGTGACCCACTGCCTGAGATCGAGACATACCCTTGGCTAGTCAGCTTAAAAAGCGACTCACAAAAAATGTCTCTTGCAAAACTGACCAACCATGTCCTCCCAATTCGAAACCAAGTTGGAGGATATACCCCTGCAGTCCCTTTACGCCCTTCTCCGTCCCATTACTCTTCCTCAAAAACAAACGCGTTTCAGTAACTGGGGACGTGCTTACCACTGCACACCTCTTGCCATCTTCGAGCCACAGTCCTTGTTCCAGTGCAGGCTCATACTCGAGCTTGCCAGAAGAGAAGGGAAGACTGTACGCGCCGCTGGAGTCGGCCACAGCCCCAGTGACCTTGCATGCACAATTGGCTATATGGTTCGCCTGACGAAAATGAACCGTTTAGTTCAGGTGAGTTCATCATCAGACGTTGGCATCCAAAACGCATCCAAATCCTGGGTGTCATGGTCTCCTGATCGTTAAGTTGGACTACATTACAACTCCTTTTTTTATGTCTTTTCCGATCAGTTATGCAAAGGGCGCTCTCCTCACCTCATCACTTTTTGATCTGTAATCAGGTTGACTACGAGAAACGGTGCGCCTTGGTGGAAGCTGGTATCACGTTACACGACCTGCATGCCGAACTTGACAAATATAACCTAGCAATGATTAACGTCGGGTCAATATCTGACCAAACACTGGCGGGCATCGTTACCACTGCTACTCATGGTTCAGGCATCAACTATGGAGTTTTGTCGACCAATGTGCAGGCCCTCAAGCTGTTGTTGGCTGATGGCCGAGTTGCCAGGTGCTCGAGGACAGAAGAGCCCGATCTTTTCAATGCAACCCTTTGCGGTCTCGGTGCGACGGGGATCTTGCTTGAAGTCCTATTGGAGTTGGAACCTGCTTTCCGTTTAAAGGAAGTTCAAGAACCCCTACCGTTCGAGGATATGATCAGAGACATGGGCCAGCTGGTCGGATCGGCACAACATGTACGATTCTGGTGGTTCCCTGCCGTAGATCAGGTCATTTGTAGCTCTGCTGACAGGACGTACGACGTGAGTACCATTCTGATTTTTCGTGACTCACCATTACAATATCTTACACAGGCTCCAAAACCTGTCGGAAGCTGGTTCTGGAATACATTTTTGGGGTACCATCTCGTCCAATTATTGCTTTTCATTGGAAGATATATTCTTTTCCTCAATATATGGACGCAATACCTTGGTTTTTGGCTCGCCAGCAAGAAATCGGTCGGCATTGATGATAGTTATCGGATCTTCAATGTTGACTGCAAGGTGAGCTCTGCATGTGACATAGCTCTTCATTAAGCTTATAGTTGGATAGTATCCGCAATTCACCACAGAATGGTCAATCCCATATGCCAATGCCCAAGCCTGCCTTCAGGAGTTGCGCTCTTGGCTTCAGCAGGAGCTTGCAGATAGGGACGGATTGAGACCTCATTTCCCTGTCGAAATCCGATTCTCTGCCGCAGATGACATCTGGTTGAGCCCAAGTAGTGGTCAGCTGACTTGCTGGATTGGTTGCACTCAGTACAAGTAAGCCTGCTACTCATCACTTAGTATAGTTAATGAATTTCCCTGTAGGCCTTATGGCTTGAATGTCCCATATCAAGCTCTTTTCCGAAAGTTTGAGGCTACAGTTTCCCGTTATCAAGGACGACCTCATTGGGCCAAGGCTCATAAATTGCGTCCTGATGATCTCAGGCAGCTATACCCCCGGTTTGATGACTTTCGACAAGTGTTGAAGAAGGTGGACCCGAATGGGCTTTTCCAAAGCGAATACGTCCAACGACATATTTACGGACAGCCTATTGATGAGAGAGTCTTCAAGTTGCGGTCAAATTCAGTGGACTTGCCGCGATCAAGGGGGAGTTAAGTAGGGGTGTCATGTCCCATATAAATTTAGTACTGTATATGCTCACATTTGTCATGCATGGTGAAGTTTCCACGGTATCTTATCTTGTATCCATTACACTCAAATACTATCATAATTTCTGAAGCACTGGGTAGTCTCATTCAATGTGTTCTAGATCTCAATCTGCACAGCACGGCTGATTCCGCCAGTATCGGTACACCGTTCGACTGTGGGAATATTTACCATCAAACATTTCCATCATTCTTGTACTTAGTGTCGCGGCTATTTGCGATCAGACTATGTGTTTGACAAATCAAAGTAGAAAGTAGTCATTTTCCCTGACGTCAGATGCATGGCCTCTCGGATTCTCTCCCTTAGACATCCTTTCCGCTCTCGTGCTGAATTACACAATTAGCTGCTATGATCTCACATTTTCACTTCTTTTTCCTTTTCTTTTGTGTATTCAAAGGGGTCCTCGAACTCCAGTAGTTGACTTGAACTTGAGTGATGGTCCACCCATGGAGACGAAACAAAATTCTACATTTCAAAAGATCCAAGAATACTACAATTCTGGTGGACGTGAGGAAGCTAACATTCAATGCAACTTTTGTTAAGTGAGAGATCGACCATCAAGGCAGTATATTGGGTTGACAGGATGTAGACCACGTTTACAATGCACCAATGCCTTAGACAAACCTATATATCAAAATGTTCATAAGGCTTAGTGTCCACTCGTATACATAGGTATAAAGTTAAGCACAATGGATATACCCAAAGCTTCATCTAATAGGAATGGTGGGGGTCCTTCGAAGGTGAAGGCGAAGGCGAAGGCTTTTGTGTTTGTGGGCAGCGATCTGGAATGGGCGAAGTGGAAGGCTGCGGTTTCGGCTGCGATTTCGGCTGGCAGCTGAGAAGGGGACTAAGGGCATTGACAACAGCTTGTTGCGTCTTTGCATCTACATCACCCAGTGTTTTCGACTCGAACACACTGACTGTCGTCCAACAACCGGCCATGTCAAAAGCTGTCTGCTCATCTGTCAAGATACCGCCATTGTTACAGATGTTCACATCTTTGGTCCCTTTCGGCGCCGGCAAAGTCCTCGTGAAAACCCATTTGAATTTTTCAGCACTCGTACAGTTCGTGACTGAAGGATAGTTGACGTTGACCACCGTTCCGGGAGGGAGGATCTCCTCTCCCTTATTAAAGGTGTTGTTAAGCAGAGTGTCGACAAGTTTCACCGTGAGGACGTTGTATATTCCAGCGGCGATGACGGATGCGTTTTTCGGATCACTCTCAAGGACAGTGTAAGAGATGTGAGCGCCACTGGCACCAGAGAAAGCAACGGCTGGAACACCAAGGTTGGCAGCTTCCATTGCGGCATGGCTGAGAAATGAGCATTAGTATGAACAATAAGATTTCGACTGTTCCGAAGCCGCTTACTCTGTCCCAGAGATCTGAATGATTGGGCCGAGATTGTCTGGAGAAATTCACACGTCAGTCTGACAAGAATCATAAAGTAAATGCCAAACGAGTCTTACTTCCAATGTTTGACCCTGCAACCACTAGATCGGGTTTCTTGTTGTGGAAAAACCTGGGCGCTAAAGTGTTGATACCGTAGTTCGTAGCATCACGTCTAACTACGCATCAGCTGGAGTTCATCCGTGATAGTTGAGAATATACGAACGGGAATGCATTAACATAATTGAGGCGTGCTGAACGACCACATGTGAATTTCAGCATTCATCATCAAATGAACGATACTTGCGATCACTCGCGTTGAAACCAATGGCGGGAGAGCCCGTGGGGCACGAATCAAACTCGCAAGGCTGAGTGAGGACCGATGGCGTCGCTGTCGAATTCCCGGTTCCAGATCTATCGTCTGCAGGGCAAGATAAGATGGCCTACCAACTTGAATACTTCAAAAATGATATTATCAAAAGTCGGAACATACGTTATACCCAGCTGCAGTGATAGCATCAAACTCTGAGCGGATCTGAGCAATAGCCCAACCATCATCGTTGGTTACTAGAATATTGGCCTTGCAAGGCGGTGGACTATAAGGGGCTGGAGAAGCGGATACGAGTAACGCAAAAGGAAGGAGGAGGAGGAGCCTAGCGAAAGCCATCTCGATCGAATCCAAGGAGATAAACCTTGGTGCTGGAGGTATTTATACTAAGCGATGGATACTTAGAATCTCAAACGTTTTACCGAGCTTGCACGTTCGCTGTCTGATGGTTCCATACGCCTGACCTAATAATAGTGGATGTTTTCTTGATTGTGGGAGGACAGTGATATATTCAGGGTCCTGACAACGCGCCATATATGTTATGTGACAACGTCTTTGCCTAGTGTCACGCGCACTGGATTTACAAAGATACAATTGGAAGAGCTCAGGAGAGGGAAATGGAATAAGAGTTTCTCAGCATAGAGGTATTGATGATGACCATTTGGATCTTCCTTTCAGACTTATGGAAAGTGCACACTCAAGGGACCTACCAATATTTTCAAGAAGAATAACTGGTGCACATGTTTTGAGAGAAAAAGGGTATATGTCTTACTACAAAGAACATGTAATATGATTATATGTGATAGGAACCCCATCAATGGTACAACCTCTTGGCCGACTGTACATTTCTTACCGCCATCATGTGTTCTTGAACGTTCCTTATTGTATAGCTTTTCGACTATCGATGAGGGCGATCAAACACGTTGAATACAGGAACACATGGTAAAGTATTAGGGATTGGCAGGGGTTGAATTTCTCTGGACCCCTTTTCAAACTCGGACTTCTGACCGATCGCTATTGGAATGAATTTGGAATGAATTAATTTTCTCAGACTGAAATTTCGCACGTGCAAAACATTCTCAGAATTTCGGGAATTCTGGCAGGAAGTCGCTACGCTATTTTATCAAGTGTTACACTAAAGAATCAGTTGGGTTTGTTTCATTTTATGATGGTTGATAGAGATAAGTAGAGATGAGACTCGTTACGCATTTGCGTTGAGTTTTCACTCATTTCTCCGCTCTCCTGATGCAGATGGTGCTTTCTTCTCTTCTTTGGAGCTTCTGGACTTCTCGAGTTCCCAGACGTGACATCACAGTATCACACTGTGTCGTGTTGCATCACGCGTAGCACAAGTAGAACCGCCTTCCTCTAATACAATGGGAGCTGCTTCCAGGTTCTTGCAATTCTACATCATGACAGCAATTTTTCCACAACCAGGAAGACTGTACACTCACAGGATAAAATCCGCATATAGTATGCAGATCTGATCTGATTTGATTTGTAATAGAGACAAACTTCTGTATATGATGCACAATTTAATCTGTCTATCTAATAGAGAATGAACCGAATGACAATGTCAGGAGATATAGACCCTGAAATTCGAAGAAAATGTGCATCTCAACGCAGATCATGAGTCCCAGATTTTCCCAGACTACTTGGAAGTCACCCAGTGAAGATGAACTTGGTCAGTGATTTGGTCAATCTATGAATATCTCAAAGCATTGAGCACCCTTCTTTTGAGTTCATGTATCAAATAGATCAATGTAGAGAAACTAAACGTTGGATTTCATTGAGACCCCAGCTTCTGGATCGGTCCAGCTTCTCGAACATTTCGGAATGTTGCACATTTTACCTGAGCTAATTTTTCTAACATGTACCAGCTGCAGCAACACTAGTTAGATGATATATAAATCTTGATCTTATCGGCTACAAGCATTCCTGTTGCGCGGCTAGGCTCGTTCTCACTCGGGGATAAGCTAGATGTATGTCGAATGGCGATGATCGGAAGAATATAACTCCAACGGGCATGGACTCAAAACACATTTCTTGTGCGTGAGATAGAAGTTCACCGCAACACCGACATATCAATCTTTTTATCAATGAAACATGTAAGATAATGTGGTATCTTCATTTTGATAAAATATCATAGTGTCCTGGACTGTGTTCCTCTTCATTTTAGGTCTCATGGATAAATAATAAAGCAGGATACTCGTACCGATAAAGTAGAGTGACTGGCTCGAAACTGGGATAAGAAGTTTCCGGGATCTTGACAAAGTTCACCTCGTTCTTGCTCTGGCCACCTAGATAGGCAACTTCAACATTCCATCTAAATGCATCACACAATGCTTTAATTTCGACATGATCTGACGAAACCACCACATTTCAGGAAAGCTTTCAAAATCTTCTTCTGAAGACTTACCTGCTTCCTTCCCTAGGCCCATCACTCGGTTACAAAAATCAGGTACTGACATAGCTTCCCTCGTTTCTGGATGGAAAAGAAAAAACTCGAATTCGTCGACGTGTGCCTGGATATGAGAGGCCTACACGAAGAAACAAATGAATGACAAAGAAGTGAGCAGTGTTCGGAGGGTTTGCATACTGTCACGAGCCTGAGATACATTACAATCATATTTGATTCTGCCCAATTCATGCTGAGTGTCTTCTGGTGGTTCAATCACTCAAGAACACATTTACCTTGAGTATCCCTGAAGAAGTTCAATAAACCATCCAACGTCAATACGGTTTTCTTTTCATCAGGGACAATTATGTTTTGAACTAATTGAACAATTTGATCATAGAAGTCCACATAGACGAGCTCCTGCACACCAGTCTCCTCCAGGAGCTGACGTGTGGCCGCCAGAGTTGACAGTGTAGTCGTCACAGCCATTTCTTGGTCATGACTCTCCAAAAGTTGGACCAGAAACGCAAACCCGATAGCTGGAGAGTCATGGAAAGGTGGATCAGATACTGGTATATTTGCAGGAAACCATGCCTCGATCACCTCTGTAAAAGCAGTCGCCATCCCCTAGAAAGCAGGATCAAATCCATGTCCTCTCAACAAGGAATCCAGATATGTAACATACCTTTGATCCTTCGGATTTGCTTGTATCCATTTTCGATCAACCAATTGATCTCTTTCACGAAAACATGATTATCATTGGCTTCATATTCGGAACGAAGGATCGAGAGCGGGGCCAAGTCATGAACAAGAGGCCCATCAGAGTAGGTGTCTTCAAATAATTGCTAACATTTTGAATCGCCCGATATGTTCAGTTTGACTTTTCACATTCCAGCGGTGAAGTGAGAAGGAAGCACCTGGTTGAGATCATACAACTCCGAAGGTTGAAGGGCTTTGATGTTGTCGAGCAGTACTTATGAACCATCGTATCGTTAATATGATAGACAGAAGGACAAGTGGATACCTGAGTGCGGTTCAGTATTGGAATCTGTCAGAGTGTGTGCGTCTTTTCCAGGAGATTCTGCTCAGATCGTGAGATGCAAGTATCGAAGGAAGAAAGACTTCACCTACGCGACATGACCGAAGCTGAAGAAGCCTCAAGGTTGTTGATTATGCGTCATCAATCATCCGAACTACAGACGTTGTTTGCCCGAGTTGCAAAGCTCACGGACAAGTCAAATTCCACAATTCAACTTTGGACAGTTGTATACCCATGAGTGACAATCATGATAAACCCCAGACGCAATTACACAAAATCTGCCACAGAACAAATTAAAATTAATGAATTTGGCCAATTACATTCTATGAAGTAAACAATGACTACTCTTCCATTCTTCCTTTCTTTATCCTGTATTTAAGTAGACACATCTACCACGGACTGCGATCGAGCACCATGTAATAAATCGTTGATTCAAAAAAAAAAAGAAAAAAGAAGTAAACAATAACGCCTGCCAAGCCAACATCTAAATCAAGCATCTAATCTGAATCAGTTTCCTGCAACCCCGCCCACTTATCCAGTTCAGCAATAATCTCATTCTGAGCTTCGAGAGATTGTTGAGCACTAGACATCACATTCCGAGCGGTCAGTTGGGAGAGTGTCAGAAGGAAAAATACCACGGACAATTCTCTAGCAAACACAGGTGCTTCTTCTGGGCTATTAATCATTCCGAGTTGTACGAGAGCATTGTGTCGAGATGCTAATCTAAAAATGGCACCAGAAATGCATGTCAGTGATATAGGTGGGATGGATCCACATACTGCTCTTCTGGAGAAAGCTGAGTTTGTCCCTTATGGTGTCTTCGAATTGGTGGCCATTGTTTTCGATGATGAGATACCTTGTCCTTAGGATGGCCACCTTTCAACTTGCGCTTTTGTCGCACTTTCTGCATAGTCCCATATATTTTCAGAACATTTTCAAAGAACGACCCAGAAACAACATGCCGTAAGTGTTTTTTTTGTTCTTTCCTCTTCGATCCGACTTGGGAGGAGGACCTCATCATTATGATGACTATATTTGACTCCGATAGTATTGAGAATATCTTGGACTGAATCTCCCTCACGCGGGTGCAAAGGCCGGAGGGCTGAAGGTCGTGTCAGAACATGAGAAAATCATTTTCCTAAAAATGCATACATACCCTCGTCGTCAAACAATAGCGCGCTCAGGCCTTTCAATGTGGACTAAATATATGGCATGGAGACATGAGCATTGACAAAAGAAAATCTCTGTACATCTTCTTTGCTGGCCCGAGCCCCCGCTTCAATCATCTCTACAATTGATTTGTTTGTTTTGGTCGACCTTCTAGTTCCCATATTGGCCAAAGCCCAGTCAAGTTCTGCTAAATTGGCCTTCTCAATCTGAATAAAAAATGCAATAACCCTGATTGGTCATACATGGGGACATAAAGAATTTTAGAAAGGATCGTACCACCATTTTAGTCGCTAGTTGGTCCTCATGTAACTTGAATATATTTGCTATCCCAAAAAGCTCTCCTTGCTTGGCATTGTCGCCTTGTACACCTTTGAAATATCTATACATTGAATGATGGTAAGCTCCAACAGTAGAGGTAGGGAAGCTTGTAAGAGTGAGTTGAGCGATGCCTGACCTGGTTTGTATGCTTGCATTGTAACCAATCTCCATTTGTTGTTGTTTGTAGATCTGGCGAGCATATATCAACTCCTCAACGGAACCTGCTCCGAGGAGTCGATAGACTGAGACATCACGTGTCTGGCCGAACCGAAATGCTCTTCAAGGAAGTTATCGGTACGGGAGAAGGATGACGTAAAGAGCGTTGCTTGCCTGTCCATAGCCTGTAGATCGTGGGCAGGATCTTGTCGAACATAAATTCATGAGAATGCGGGCATTGAACGAGATAGTATGAATCTCACTCCAGTTTGGATCTATCTCATGGAAGCGATTAGAAAGGTTCATAACATCAGTTGATTGGTTCTAACCGAAGATAACAACCTTGTTGGCACCTGACAAACTGTCGGTGAGTTTTGATCCATTTGTTCAGTCAGAATATTACCGGTGAGATTGAGGCCTGTACCACCCGCAAAAGTGGAGATCAGGAAGATGAAAACCTTGGGATCTTTCTGGAACTTGTCAATCATTGGCATACCTAAAATGATGGAGATATGTAAGGATAGCCACTGACATGAAAGCGAAGGCTGACGGTCAGATTGCTTAGTGCTTCCTTCAAGTTTGACAAACCCATAACCTGGAGACGAGTCAATGAGGTTCAGGTAAACCCCTAAATGTCATACCTTGGGCTTTGAGATGGAAATCTAACATGTCCAACAACTTGACAGATTTAGTGAAGACGAGGACTTTGTTCAGAGAATCTTTTGACCATTCATGCAGTAAAACTTCCAGCGCCTGAAGGAATAGCGATTCAAGACGTCAAAGGCTGAACATCAGGTTCAGGACATACCGCCCATTTACCACAGTACTGGGGCTGCATCATGGCTGTCCCATATTTTGGAGCATTTTCACTAGGAAACACAATGTCAGCAAGGGCTCTATTGCGTGCTGTCTGGAAAATCCTGATGTAAATATCTGTTTCAAAAAATCACATAAAGAATGAGCAGTGCACCTGTTCAGGTGAATCATTCGGGCCTGAATAAAACAATGAGTGATGAGGAAAAACATCTTCTCAAGTGACTTACCTGGCAGTATCAAGGCCAGATGGTTCGATAATTTAATTAAGATAGACATGTAACGAAACACATCTCCTGCGACGAATTGACGACAGCAGTTCTTTCGACTGTACTCGTCAGATTTGATTAGATGCGAGTTTACAGGAAGTTCTTAACATTATGTTCGAGCCGCATGGGCACAAATCTTCTCGGTGAATCAAGTTCTGGACGGCGTCCATGCCTAAGATACGTTTATACGCCACGATTTGCGCTTGGCTCAAAGGGCAAAACACAACTTGATCGGTCTTCTTGGGAAGCTGTCATATGAACCGTCGATAGGCAATCAACATTTCTAGATAGTTTTACATGCCTGATCTTTGATGATTTCTTTTGTCCTAAAGCAAATTTCAGCTCGATAGGCAGATCACTGATGGAAGAGCCCACCTGCGCAAGAAGAACTCGGGGAGAAGTTTGTTCTTGAGAACCTGAGCGACCATCTAAAACCGACTCTATGAACGAGTTTGAGAGACAAAAAAGGATCATACTTGTGCCTCGGCACGCTCTTCTTCTGTAGCTGTAGCTGACTGACCGATGGTCAAGGGCTTCATAACGAGCTTGGACCATTGACGAGAAGTTCCCAGATAACCCGGATTAGTCCAGTCCAAAATAGTCCACATTTCTTGATACGAATTCTGTATTGTGGTACCTGTCAAGCCAAATCGACAGCCAGATGCGAATTGATGTAGTGCGAGTGTAAGTTTCGAAGATGCATTTTTTACGCGGTGCACCTCGTCGACAAATACACAACTCCAAGGCAGATTATCAAGAAGGTCGATCTCCTTGCGAGCGATGTCAAAGCTTGTCACCACTAAATATATCCCGGCGTCAGCAAGGTCTCTGATAGTCCTATTTGCTCATACACACCGACATCCAACCGTCCGATCCTGAAGTCATGAATTACTGGCTCCCGTTCTTTGCGACTACCGACATACAAACCAATTTCGAAATACCCCCACTAGGTTTGATTGGATTAAGACAGCTTCTGAATGGACCATAATCTGATCTCACAGTGATAAATTCTCTTTCCCAATTAGACACAACTGTGCTAGGGGCAATGATGAGACACGTCGGCCATTGAGAGTTCGCGGGAGGTAGTTCGCGCCGTTCCTTCCAAGCTGCGAGATCCTGTAGCCGAGAGACGTGTTTACGGCGGCGATTCCTGTCAGTTACTACACCACGTTTGCACATTATGGCCGATAAGAAAGAGATCACTTGAATAGTTTTTCCTGTCGTAAGGGTATATGGGAATATGATTGATATCTCTATCTCGCTTCTGCTTACCCTGAAAGTGGCAATGTGTCAAATTGTCAAAATGATTAGATTCTCACTCACTAGGCCCATGTCATCACCAAGTAAGCCTCCTCTGCCTTCTTGGTACTGTTTCCAAAAGAATTTGACACCTTCTCGTTGGTAATCACGCAGGAATGTATTGATTGAAGCAGGGACCTGTAGTTTTGTTCCCTCATCTAAGACTAATGGTCCAAGATATTGCTGTTCGGGCCCCAAAGGGAAACCTGGGCGTGGTTCGAGATCCTGTCCAGAGACAGTCAATTATTGCAGATTGCAATGCCAGGTCCGCATACATCAGATACACCGCCAAGATCATCATCTGTGTCAGACTCGGTAGCCGAACTTGAACAAGAAGCTGACAGGTTCCTCAGTTTGTTGACTGTAGACATGGTCACCAAATGCTCTTTGAACGGGAGACTGCATATTCTCACTGGGAAGTAAGTTACCATCTCCTGATTCTGATTCAGTCGCAGAGTCTGTTTCTATAGTGGGGTTGACGGATGCTGCAAAAAGTATTGGGTAGCGAGGCTAGGGTATTGAGAGACGGACATACATAAAGTATTTTTGGAGATACCGTCGTCTGATTCTGATTCTGATTCTACACGAAGAGTAAGCGAAATTCATCAATTGTCACTGACCCGAGACTACCGGTCAATGAGCCGTCCGTGACCTGGTATTGTGGCACAGGCGGTGTAGATCTTGGACTTGTCAATCGTGATGAGTCCGGATGAACTTTAGAAAGTGCTGAGATTGATTTCAAAACAACAGGTGAGGTACTTTCTGAATTCACTTCCCAGTCAGAACTTTCTGTAGTCTGATCAGCCGCTTCAAGATCTGATTCCGAGCTTGAGTTGAGATCTTCTGCTATCTTTGCTATCTTGAAGCTCGGCAACAAATGTACGAGACACAATCCCAGACACGTACCGAAGTACCTCAGCAGCTGGTTTGGAACTTCCGGGGTGTTTATGTGGACCTCTAGAAAGGTTTCACAAATCAATAATTGGCATACAGACAAATCCTAAGCCTTCATACCTCTACGCTTTAGCGGTCTTTTTGGTGGAGCTCCCATAACTTCCGACCGTCGTTTTCTCCTTTTTGAAGAGATATGCCTTTGAGTCGATACATCGTCTGGGATATATGCACCAGGATTAAAATCGAGATCCGAATCAGGTTCTATATTCATTGAGATGCGGTTGTCTCGAGATTCATTCGCCGCCTCACAGACCTAAAGGAGCAAGGACAGATACCAGAGGATCTACAACCACAATCAAAATGAGTCTCTGACCGACACAGAATCGATTTTATACGTTTTGAAAGAGACACTTTCTCAGACATGGCGGGATGAGATGAAACAGTTAATGTATGCCCAAATTGACTCAACATTCTGCATTCTGGATCACGCGTGACTTTGTCACTGTTACAATGTAGGCATTGGGCCATAATTCTTCTGGCGGATGTGATGATAGGAAATGCGATTTCGAAAGTACTAAGGATAGATGAGTGGACCGAGAGTACATGCAAGTGGATGGAGAAAATGTGAGATACAACTGAGGATACCTAGTCGAAGGCTTCCTCGGCACTCTTACGAGCCAGCCTTCGAACCTTCTTCCTATAACCTATAACCCGTTTTCCACATGAAACAATGCGATATTAGAGATACACAGACCTTGAATATTCTCTCGAACGTCCTTCGCCGCGTCAACATTAGCAGGGCTGTTACAATCCGGAGGATCACAAGAAAGGAGTGAGATCACGCTCATCAACTGGAAACTATCAATCTTGATCTCCGTGTTTGACTTGATGGTCACTCACGATAGTTGTAACAGTGTGTACTGGCGACCATCGTTCTGACGCATGTTCATATCCCCACTGATCCTCTCCAGGATCATGCTGTTGGCAAAAGTCAACATTAACCCATCTATAAACACGGAGAAACGAACCAGGATAGATATGCACACATTTCCATCGGTATAAACTAAAAATAAGTTTTGTCAGGTCTACGAGATTATCGCGTTGTTAAGCGTACTGCTAGGATGCCACATTTCTGAGAGAAACTTCATCTTGGGAGGCAACAGGGGATATTGTTCCGGGAAGTAGAGACGTGCCTTAAAAAAGCCACCTTCACTTGTACAAGAATTAAAAGACTGACGTATCAACACCAGTTCACAACATACTAGAGGGTGTCGGGTGGCCTGTGGGAGCGTCAACAAGTGTCTTATGATTTAAGAACAGGTGCACCCACCCAATGATCATAATCTCCCATTCGTAGAAATTTCTATCATCAACAAGGCCTGCACAGCATACCGCAGTCAAGCAAAGATAGAAATGTAGAGATTAGAAACTGCACCTGCCGAGAAACCCTCGACCGGATTCTTTGTGAGTTCTGCTAACTGGCGCTTCAGAGTGAGAGCGGATGTAGAGACAGACCGCGGCGGAGTTGAGTTAGACATCGGAGGTGCGATCGATCTCTCCCGATAATGAGTGGTGCAAAGCACTAGGTCAGCGACGAGGAAACCTGATATACAAGATAAATGCACGTGACTTTGGGTCACCTCCGCGCCTTCCGGTAGAAAGTGCACGTCTAGTCATGATGTCACCTTGTCACACTGCATCGCAAGCCAATGTTGATGCATTCTTTACATTATGCAGTCAAGGTGTGGTACCATTCAAACACCTGAAGGTCGGAAACTATGCCGGGAAACCTCTTTGTCTCTTTACCACAGCCCAAAGCTGTTCGCAGAAGACCGTGCATTCTCTAGACTAGGATATGATATAGTCCATAGACGAGGAATAAGACAAAAATTAGCGTGTTCAATCAAGCCTGTTTCACTCGTCCTTTTACCATCACCATCCTCTGGGGTCATCTTGCCCCAGGGGTCGTACTCTACCTAAAGCCTCTCACTAATATTGTTATAACGTCACCCATCCATCTTACTTCTCATTGTCCTTTGGGGCAGCACATTTGTGCATTTACTCATGCACTGGGGACATGACTACCACAGCATGTTCTCTTTGCACCGCTCTTTACTGAGGCTGGAAGGGGCACCATCTGGGGGCTGAACTAATGGCTGGAGGGAATCCATCCTCAAAAAGAATCCTACGAACACTGTCACTGAACGACACCCATACGGAAGAGCTCCCTATAGCTCACCACAAATACACGTGTTCCTCTACAAAATCCAGGTATCACCTTTGGGAAGTATATTAGGGCATGGTAGGTACAAAGATGAACTGATTTGAGCTCTCTCAGGATGGAATGCTCCTGGGGGAGTCACTGGTACCCTTGAAAAGGGGTTTGACCAGAGTACT
>Ga0153951_1000071_pt1 | contig 31726 bp, 42 predicted proteins | sample TSNJ035MetaG_FD_102278 | JGI IMG/M metagenome (GOLD analysis project Ga0153951, IMG submission 102278) | Attine ant fungus gardens microbial communities from New Jersey, USA - TSNJ035 MetaG | ecosystem: Host-associated > Fungi > Mycelium > Unclassified | place: USA: New Jersey, Wharton State...
ATTGTCCATCCATATTTCCTCTTCCTCTTCTCCCTCCTGATCTTCAAATGCGGAATGAACAATCAAACTCGACTCGATATCGTCCCAGTCAGGTACAAAAATATCGTCCCCAGGGAAATTTACGAATTCAGAGGCGTTGGTATCAACCTCGATATCTTCTTCCCCTTCAGAAGAAGGAAGATATTCGCCACCGTCTGATGAAGCATCGTCTTGGTCTGTATGAATTTGGATGAACTGAAAGCGGCATGTTGGACAATTCAAATGCTAGAAGAAACAAGAGAATCAGTAAGCTTGACGGAACTTGAGATATATATATATACGACATACATGCATCTTGATCCATTCAATCAAGCTGGAAAAAAAAGCAATTAGCGAATTGAGTTATTGTAAAGATAAGATGAGGAGTTTCTCACTCTCTGCGACAAAAAAAATGTCCACATCCTTCAATTTTTGTAATACCATTCTCTTCACCATTTCCCTTGTCTTGTAGAATTTCCAAAAACGGAACAAGACAGATAGGGCAATTATCCTCCAGAGAGACCTGCTCTTTCGAAAGAACAGGTAGATCTTGAATAAATGTTCTAACTGCTTCAGAGTCGGTAGAGAATTGAAGAGCGCTCTGGACCAGTCGAAGCGCAGCGGCACTTGGTATAAAGCTGTCCATTTCGCATCCGTGATTTGGGTCACAATTACAGACAATCAAGGAGCCCTATGAGTAGGTGACCTCGAGATAGAAATAAAGAATAATTAGTTCAAAGTCTGGATGATCAATGTTTGACGTTGCAAGATTCAGTGTTACTTAAGAGACGTTGATCAACAAGGGGCTCATTGTAGGCGCGTCCCAGTCACATGATTTCATCTATCTATTTTTGGATTCAGCATTTCTATTCTGCAACAAGCTAGTAGCAAGGTGCAAAGGGCCTCAAATATCCAATGTCAGGACAACTAATACTTACATCTTTGAAAAATGGCATGTCTACACATGTTTTCATCACAGGTCAGTAGAGGGCCCTGGGCAATCCCTCACCCTCTTTCTTATAGAAAACATCAGGGTTAATATATGAGATGGATCTACTGCTCAGTGAAGATATTTTAGACGTAACCGTAAGGCAGATGACTGAGGGAGGGGAATCCTATATATGTGTACAATAATTCCCGGCTAACTGGGGTAAGGACAAAACAGAATTGTTTCATTGGAATGGATGGAAAGTGATGTAAGAAATTGTGTTAATCCATAGGTAGAATCTCACGGCGTCAAGGGTATCTACTGTCACTTGTCACACCCTCGACGTGTGACAAGACACCCCCGGGCTGAGCCGCTTATGTCCTGACAATAATGTCTGTCGTGTCTGTCTATCCATCTCAACAACCCTAGAAGATTACAATAGTAAAAGAACGATCGCACTTTCTGATTTTAAGACAATAATACCTGGCTGATATGATCCGCATATGATTCTCCGTCTCCTGTTGTTCTTATTATATATGGATAATGATTTGACAGTAATTCCAAACGTGCCGAGGCAGGGAGGGACAATAGAATTCACAAGCCGAAGAAAGATCGACTCTCAAGCTTCCTTTCATTGTAATCAGTAATCGATGACTGATTATGTCTACACATGATGACCAATTGTGATGGCGGTATATTGACCGACTGCCTTCCAGTAGCTCTCTCCCTACAACAATGGCACCTCGCGTCCTTTTCGTGTTTACATCTGCCAACAAGAAAATATCTCGTGCCCGCCGAACCGTGAGTTCAAGCGTTCAACGCCATGATTATATTCATATTGACGCATTACTTCAGGGTTATTGGCTCTCTGAGGCTGCACACCCGTATTACACACTGGTTCCAGATTTCGATATCGATTTTGCGTCACCTAAAAAGACGTTTCCAGTTGATACTGATAGTGTCGCCGTAGGCTCTATCTTGTCCGTATTCTGATAAATGCTCATACAGCTCAGGCTGCTATAAATTCCAAGGATGAACAAGTGTTCAAATTCCAGGCTGACGAGAAAGTTCTGGCCAAGCAAGTTGCCGTCAAATCCCTAACCGAAGTCAATGTAAATGATTATGTTGCCATCTTTTTTGTCGGAGGACACGGATCAGTGATCGACTTGGCTACTGATCCGAATTGCGCTAGACTTGTTGAGGCATTCTGGAGTGGAGACAAGTATGTTGCAACTGTCTGCCACGGTCCTGCGTGAGTAGCCATCCTAGTTTCAACCATGTTTTTGCGACTCATCGGCGTATCTGGTTAAGTGCCCTCGTCGGCGCTCGAATAAATGGAAAATCAATATTTTCTGGCAAGAAAGTTACCGGATTCTCTAATACAGAAGAGGAAGCTGCCGGGGATGTTAAGGTACTGCGACACCCGACGTTTCATACTCAAAGTGATTTCTTACATTGATGGCAATAGTTAGTGTGCTCCCTTTCTTGTGGAGAATAAAATCAAGGAACTGGGAGGTGCGCATCCATATTAAATATCTTCGGATACGATGGGCTGACAAGGATTGTATAATTGCAGGCTCACGTCGTCATAGATGGAAAGCTCATCACAGGTCAGAATCCTGCCTCTGCGGAACCTCTCGCAAAGAAATTATCCGAGGCCTTGGCATCTGAAATAAGAATATTGATTTATTGATCAATCTGATTTTAATCGGTAAAGTAGTTTCATAGGCTAGAGAATTCTGCCTCTTCCAGGGACTGGAGTATATTGTTCTTATTTTACTTCGAATCTTCCATTTACTGATTGTATCCAGTCATTGTTTGATAGGTTTAATATATTAGCTCAGGGATTGAGTTTGATGGGTCTCACTGCATCCTAAAACAGTAAAATCCAGTATTGAATACAATGTACGATGCAGGTGTTTAGTCAGACACTTGTATCATAGTAAATAAATAAACGATAAAATTATACTGAGTCTCTTTCTACCTTGTGGTTACTCGTCATGCCCACAAAAAGAGTTCCTATCCACTAAGAGCTACTTGACAACACATCTGGTAAGGATTTGTCCAGCCTGCATTGCTTGCTCCAGGTTTCTTTCTAATATGCAGATATATGACACAGACAACTGCAAGTTGTTTTTTTCTTTTGGAGGAGAAATTCATCCAGTCCTTTTTTTTCTGTGATCACAAGATCTAAAATTCCGTGAAAAAATGTGGATCAATAAAAACCCTCATCATTGGTTATTTATAGACATAGCGTCTTCGAACTGGAGACGCTTGCCTCATTCTTCCGTCCGTTGACCAGACCTCCAAACTTTCTTTCAAAATACCATATACCTGTGGTACGACATAAGGGAAGAGATACTACTTGATGACACCCAAAACTATAAAAGAGAACCTCTGCCGTCGTGGCTAAGAGCGTTTATTTTGGGTATGCAAAACACCACATGGTTCAACCCTCCTCATGACCGATGTGATATCCCCGCATCAATTTTCATAATGCCAAGCCTGGGGTTCAACATGATTACGACCAAAAGAGAATCGTGGGGTACGCATAAATGTACACCCATATATATGAGATGATTATTTTTAAAATATATCCTATTCACCTGTATTATTGATCGCCCTGGACGGATTTTAACCGAATTCAAAAGAGGTGAAGTGCCTTACTCAAGAATTCCGATCTCGGGTTTATTTAATCCGGTCCCTCTCCTCCGTTTTCTTGCCCCTCTCTTTCATCCCTCTTCAAGTGATGTCGCTGCCAAATGAAAAAGATACCGATCACAATACCGATCACGATAACGATGTTTGGAGCAGTTCCAAAATCGAGCAGGCGCAGGATGCAGAGTTTGGTGGTCCCGAGGCAAGAAGAAAACTCGAAAGAAGACTTTTGCTCAAATTGGATTTAAGAATGAGTATCATGGTTGTCATTTACATTCTCAACTATGTATGTCTTTTTTCTGGAAAACTGTGTTTGAAATGGTGTTTTTGATCGAGTTTATGCAGGTTGATCGCAATAATGCGGGGTAAAGCGTTGTTGGATGATGTGATTTCTTTTGAGTGTCTGAATGTTGATTGACAGTGCCGCACGTTTGCGTGGGTTTGAGAGAGATCTTGGACTCAAAGGACAAGAGTTTCCGACCATCTTGTCCATTCTCTATGTTGGTTATATCATCATGCAGATTCCTTCGTCAGTGCTTTCAATCTCCCTTTACAAAAAGCTGATGATGGTAAAAATCCTTTACAGAAACATGTTCCTCAACTGGATGGGTAAACCCTCTTTGTACCTCCCAACGTGCATGATCATCTGGGGTATGATCTCCTGCCTAACTGGTAAGTGGCACATGAAAAACCATGATGTCTGGTGGTTGATGATAATCCACAGGGGTAACTCATAAGTGGGTATCTCTCTATCTCATTGACTCTCATTTGTTGAACTAGGGACTCAGCTTTGTTGGGGCGCTTTTAACACGTTTCTTCCTTGGTTTCGTGGAAGCAGCCTTTTTTCCCGGAGCGCTTGTGTGTAGTGTTGTACATTCCGTCACGGAGGAAACTGATCCAATGGCTGTAGTTCCTATTGTCCAAGTGGTACAAACGCGAGGAATTGGGACTGAGGACAGGGATTCTGTATTGCGGTAATATCATTAGCAATGCATTTGGATCGCTGATAGCTTCGGGGATCTTGAGTGGGATGGAGGGGAAGCTTGGACACACAGCTTGGCGGTAAGTGGGCACGAGGCATTTCTAAATGTTGAAGAAGTGAAAACGATGTTGGGTCCAGATGGTTGTTCTACATTGAGGGAGCGCTTACGATGGGGGTTGCGGCTATGGCGATATTTATTTTACCTGATTTTCCGACAACGACACGTTGGTTGAAGCCACAGGAACGTGCGCTTGCGATTAAGCGAATGGAAGAAGATGCGGGTGTGGGAGACGAGGGGGAGACGGAACAAGGGAAAGGAAGCGGGTTGGTGATGGCGGTGACGGATTGGAAGGTATGGTGGCTTGCAGTGGCACTGACGTCGCAAGTGATTGCACTGAGCTTCAATGCATATTTTCCAACGCTGTCGGCGACGATGGGATTCAATCCAACGGTAACGTTGTTGCTATGTGCCCCTCCATTTGTATTTGCCGCAATTGTGACGTTTGCGCTGAGTAGGTAGGTAAAGGAGGAGGTAGGTAAATGGAATGAGTTTGCTGAAGGATAGACAGGTCATCTGACAAGCATGAGGAACGGTTCTGGCATATCTCGGGGTCGTTTGTTTTGGGGATCATTGGGTTCATAATTGCGATCTCGACGATGAGTATAGGGGCTCGATATGTATCCCTGTAGGTTGGCGTGGCCATTTTATTGGGGTAGGTTGGAGCTGATGCATGCAGGTTCCTCATGGCGCAGTCGTATGCTGGGTTTGTAGTATTTTATGCATGGATGAGCAACTCGTTCCCAAGGCCACCGTCGAAGAGGGCGGTGGCACTTGCGCTGATGAATGCATTCTCGCAGCTGGGGAATGTGGCTGGGTCGTGAGTGCGATGGACTGAATGGTTTGGGTGAGAGATTTACATGGAAAGAGCAGATACGTGTGGCCGGTGGCCTGGGGACCGACGTACCGGAACTCGTATGGGATTTGCATTGGGACAAGTGGGTTGGCTATTGTGATGCTATGGATATACCGAGAGCACCTGAAGAGGCTGAATAGGGAGCTGGAGGAGAAAGGAGAGCAGTTCCGATATATGTTGTAAAAGTATTAATAGACGGACTACTGCATCTGGCCATCATGCACTCGCTCAGGCATCTTTCTCGTCAGCTCAATGGCTTTGGCAAGACTCGTTCCCCGGACCCTCCGCCCGTCACCGCCCGCCACAACCGCCCGACTTCCCTTCTTTGTCCTTGCCCGCCCGCCCCCCGTCCTGAGCCCAGCCACCTCATCCGCCTCGTCCGCCTCGTCTGCTCCAAGCTCAGCGCTGCATGGGCCGCCCTCCGTTCACGGCCGGACTCATCCCGCCCGGTGCCGTTCGACTCGGCTCGCAGGAGCCATTTCGGATTGAAAACTCTGGTACTCGATCTTGACGAGACTCTCATCCACTCGACATCCCGCCCAATTCCTTCCAGAACTTCTTTCTTCCCAACCACCACCATCCCCTCTCCAGCTCACACAGTCGACGTCGTCCTTGCCGGCAGAAATACCCAGTATCATGTCTACAAGCGTCCATTTGTCGACTTTTTTCTTCGCACCGTCCGTCCCCCATCTCCTCCTCCCTGTTTCTTGTTGCTCATTTTCATCGCAGGTCTCCGGATGGTATACTCTTGTTATATTCACAGCGTCCATGAAGGAATATGCAGATCCAGTTATAGACTGGCTAGATGCAGGCCGAGGCATTCTCGTCCAGCGACTCTTCCGAGATGTATGTTCTTCCCTCTCCTCTCCACCATCCACTGCCTCACTCTCCCTGCCCAGTCCTGCACCCAGCTACCCAACGGTTCATACACAAAAGATCTATCCATCATCGAACAGGATCTTTCGCGGGTCTGCCTCGTCGACAACTCCCCCATCAGTTACAACGTCAATCAAGGTCCGTTCCCCCCCTCTCCCACTACACCCCTGACCGCCCTCTCCCAGCCAACGGAATCCCCATCGAGGGCTGGACTGATGATCCCTCCGACCAAGCTCTACTAGACCTGCTACCTGTCCTCGATTCCTTAAGATTCACAAAGGATGTACGCCATATCCTCGGTCTTCGTTCCGCCGGTCTCTATCCATCCCCATCATAACCACCACATACTACACATACTATTATAACTGTCCTATTGCTGGATTATCTCCTCTCAGACTTTTCAGTGGACAGTATCCCGTTTCTTTATCTGTATTTTACATCTTTCTGTACTGCTGCATACCCATTCAATCAATATGATGATACAGTTCAATAGAAATAGAAACTTGTTGGTAAGAGAGGAAAAGAGGTATTGGCGGTAAACAGAGACACTGATGGTCCCCTTAAGTGAGTCTACGAATGAGGCAATCCTTGATGCGATCCCATTTACATCGCCAAATGAGCTTGTAATTCTCGCAGTTGTGTTTCCTCGTCCTCCTCGATGACTGCCATTGGCTGTCGAGCTGGACAATGTTTTCAGACTTAAGCGACAGGCAATGACACTTCTCAGCAAAAGCTCACCGTTTGTTGGTATTTTGTGAGCGTCGGCTGGTATATGCAGAGGTACATGATCTGCGCCTGCTAAACGTTCATTTAGAACCTCTTCCTCTAGACCATTAAGCTCCGCAAGTAGTTCCTCCTAAAACCAGTCAAGTCAGCCCATAAACCTAGCCATTCTTCTAACCCACAACAAAAAAAAAACAACGTACATCTTCTCCAGGACTCGCAAGTGGATTCGAAGCAATCGCATTCGAAATCTCTTCTGCAATCCCTCTTTGTTCCGTAATCTGGTCCATCGTATCCGCAACTTTATCAGCGTCCAAATTTCCATGTATCACCCGAAGTGCATCTGCACCCTTTTTCATCACGGCTAATGTTTCTGCGTTGAGGTTCGCTGATTCGAGTGTGTTGACTTGCATTTCGAGTTGAAGTCGTGTACCGCTTATACGTTCGAGTTCGTTTTCGTGGGCTTTTTTGCGCTTGAGAGCCATTGTAGCGACTTGTTTCCGACGACGACAACACGAGTTCAAAACGACGTTTTAAGGCCCCCTACACATAACAAAAAACTCACCCGATTTATTCGACACAGCGTTCAACTTGGCTACTTTAAGCTCGTCGTCAATCTTCTTCTGCAGATGATCCTCTTTCTTCTCAAGCAAAATCAATTGTTGTCGGAGTTGAACTATTGAATCCCTTGCAGCCGCCTTGGGATCCTTTCGTCCACCAAAGTAATTCATAAAGCTTGCTAACATGATGTTCACGGGTCAATTATGTTCGTGTTCAAACAAAATAGAGGTGCGAGGGGACTCTAGGGTAATGAGCACAATCGCGGTGCTAGTGCAAGGTAAGGGGCAGCGGGAGCATCAGTCCTTGTCCAATAAGGAAATGTGCGTGACTCAGTATAATAATTCGATCAAATATTAGTTGTCATTAGAGTTGGAAAGGGGTATGTGACACGAATACAAAAAATAGAAAGAGAGCAGTACAAGGCGACTGCTCTATATGTTCTAGTTAGTAAGGTCAGTCCTCCTTTTCGTCATCACTGGAAAATTCATTGAGTAGAAGCCACAACAGATATGGTAGAAAAACAGACTCGTCATCACTACGTTCATCAGTAGCACCCTTGCCTGAAACCACGCGCCAAGCCACACGGCAAATCATCCAAAACCATATACACTGCATCAACTGGGGACACAGTGACGTAAGTACGGGCGGCAAACTTGAAAAAGCAAAGTGGGCCGACCTCGAGGGCTAGAAGTAGTGTGCAAAATGCACCCAAGGCGGTTTTTGTCAAAAAGTGACCCCTTTCGACAGACCACTCATATTTTATGAGCCTGGGGGCATCAAAGATGGCAGACTTTATGACCGAGATGAAGAGGAAGTGGCGAGTAACGAGCCAGGACAACAAAAACCAACCAAATATGGCATCGGTGGCAAGTTGGCTGACTTGGAGGTAGCGCAGCATCTTTGCGAGCTGAGGATTGCGTCATCAACAGATCGGGACATAGATCTTAATAACTTACCGGCAGAAAGATGTCACACCAATCCATGAGCACCATGATCAAAGCGCCAACTCGAGTAAAGTTAGTAAAATAGCTTGTCCACATAAGAATAACAGTGATAATATGGTGTGTCATCATCTGCACATGGTCTTTGCGTCGGGCTTCAGCATTGAGAATCAATATTTGATGAAGATAAAACGCAGTCTGAGATAAATAATAGAATTTGAACGGGCCAGCAAGCGGAATGTGAGGATAGTTGAGCCACAGATCGATGGGGTTCAGCACCCGCGTCGGAAGATTTCTGTGGATGTACTGGCCGACGCATAAGACACCGATCTCCACTCGGGGGTGAGCCTGGACGTACAAGACCATAACACCACTGCAGTGAATAATACACCACAGACCAGCCCTGCTCCGCAAATCTGAGTACACTCCTATTCATATTTTGCATCTCCTTTCGTGTGTACTGAGTTTTTCCCAACCCGTTGGGAGACACATGCCCATTGCCATTGGCGATGTGTCCGTTCCCGTTGGAGATGCGGCTATTCTTGACTCTCCGGCTGAGATCTCTAGTTAATTTCCACCGAGCAAAAGGCTCAAAAATACAGAGCCTAAATCCGTCCCTGAGAACAGCCATTACGGCGATAAGAGAGATGACGATGCAGATGTCAAGCTTGCCAGCGTTGTAGTAGGCGGAATGAGGGAACGAATCGGTGGGGTTGGGTGTGTCTGTGGGATGCTGGAGAGCAACAAAGGGAGAGAGGACATCTAAGAGACGTTGCAGGGCAGCCATGGGGGGCAGAGGCAAAGACTAGGTCTGAAAGGAGAAAACCAGAAGCCACGTTCGAGTAGCTCTTGCTAGACCTTATTTATTCTCTCATTCTTCCCGTGGGAACTTTTCTGTCTCTCCTTCTCTCCAATGTCCCAGCCCAATTCCACCCTGTATATCAATAATCTCAACGACAAGATAAACACAGAGGAGCTTAGGCTCCAGCTCTATGCCCTCTTCACTACCCATGGAAAAATTATTGACATCGTCGCTTCCAAGAGCGGCAGGATGCGTGGTCAGGCTTTTCTTGTCTTTGCCGATCTCGCAGGCGCCACTGCCGCCATGCGTGCCTGCACCGGGATGATGTTCTACGACAAGCCCCTTGTGCGTCCAACGTCTCCCTTCTTTGGCTTGTCTCTACTTAGTCTATTTCCAGCGAATCAGCTATGCAAAAACCAAGTCGCATGCTACCCTCCGAAGAGAAGACCCCAACTTTGTCCCCCCGCGTCTAGTACACACTGACCGTCTACCGTCTAATCAAATAAATGGAAAGCGATCAAGAGAAGGCGGTGCCGCAGACGACGAGCGCACGTTAAAACGCGAAAAGTCTGATGACTCTGATGAGGAAATGGAAATAGACGATGACGAAGATGAAGACAGCTCGAAAACTCCAAACAAGACTCTATGTACGTCTTGTCGCATTATTCGGATACTTTGGCTTCACGATACATATTCCAAAAGCGGAAACACCCTCCACAATACCCCAGCAGGTGTCAACACCTACTGCACGCCTGCTATGCATGAATCTACCAGAAGAGGTCACAGACGATGTACTCTCAGTGCTATTCCAGCAGTATGTCTTGATCATTCTCTCCGGCTTTCGTGCCTCTTATCATATTCCAGACACCCAGGTCTACAATCAATTCAGGTTGCCTGGTCGCCAACACCAAATGCTACTGGTGCACGCGTGAAAATGGCTCAAGTTGTATACGAAAATTCAGATCTTGCGATTGCAGCGAAAAATGGACTGGACGGATTTCTCCTCAAAAAAGACTGGCAGATGTCTGTGTCATATATTTGAATTCTACGTCACTACGCCAAGGCCTCGGACAATTTCTTCGCGAGAGGTTCCGCAGAGGCAGGGTTCTGACCTGTGATGAGCTTTCCATCTATGACGACGTGAGCCTGCAATTAGACAATCCTTGTCAATCCACCGTATCCGAAGATATTAATATGAATGCGCACCATCCAATCTTTGGTCTTCTCATAGACGCCTCCCAATTCCTTGATCTTGTCCTCCAAAAGGAAGGGAACAGACTAAACATTGTTTTCATCGTAAGAAATTATTTTGAGTGTGAAACGCCAAGGGTCACAGTACCTTGACACCACCAGCAGTCTCCTCTTCCGTGTTAGAGAATCCGGTAACTTTCTTGCCAGCAAAGATTGATTTTCCATTTTTTCGAGCGCCGACGAGGGCACTGGATGAGACACTAGTGGGTCACAGAAACATGGCTAAAACAAGAGAACTTACGCAGGACCATGGCAGACAGCTGCAACATACTTGTCTCCACTCCAGAATGCTTCAATGAGCCTGGCACAATCCGGATCAGCAGCCAAGTCAATGACTGGCCCGTGACCTCCAACAAAGAAGATGGCAGCGTAATCATTTGCATTAACTTCAATCAAGGATTTAGCTGTAGCTTGCTTCGCCAGAACTTTCTCGTCAGTCTGGAATTTTAACGCATGTTCGTCCTTGGCATCTGTAGCTGCCTGTAATATGTAAGCACTCTGAATTCGGGGTATTTGGACAAAATAAAACGTACGGCAACACTGTTGGAGTCAACGGGGAATGTTTTCTGGGGCGACGCAAAATCGATCTCGAAATTTGGAGCCAGCACATAATAAGGGTGTGCGGCCTCAGAGAGCCAAAAGCCCTGAATTCGTGTGTCAGTACGGTCAAGACGATAGGCATCTCAATTCACGGTATGGCCACCAGTCAATGTCTTGTTGGCAGAGGTAAACACGAAAAGGATGCGAGGTGCCATGATTATAGACAGATAGAGAGAGCCACTGAGACATTCCAGGTGATTATATGCAGCTCGTCATCGCATTACTCATCATGTGGTATAATCAGTCAATCAGTCAGCTTGTTCCCACCAGAAAATATGTTACAAATCAGTTTACACTCGATTCAAAAAGCATGATTTAAATACAAATAAAAAGGAGATGAAACCTTGATAAGATTAGTTTAGGTCCCTCAACGATGACGTGCGGCAATCACCGCAAAAACGTCTCAAATACTTTACAAGTTCCTTTATCTGACCATCATGTCTTCGTTCTTTGGCTTGTGAGTGGAGTGCTCCTATCTCTATTTTCGCACGTTTCTCCTGATTGTAAACAGAGGCAAAACGCGCACGTTCAAACCGCGTAAAGACATACCAGAAGGCACGAAACAATACCAGCTGCGGAAATATGCAGAAGCTACATTAGTGAGGAGATGCAGTAATTCTGAATTGACCAAACTCATAAAACTCGCCTTTCTAAATATTTATTCTCTTTTACTTGACGGGCCCCGCGATTCTTTCCATTCTGATGTTATATGTCAGGGGTCGGGAAATTTGAGGATGGCAGTTCTGCTTCCTGAGGGCGAGGATGTGAATGAGTGGTTGGCTGTCCATGGTGTGTAGTTCTAGTCGAATTCCTGCAGTACAGCAGCTGGTTTACTGGAGTTTAGCGGTTGATTTTTTCAACCATTTGAACATGTTGTATGGAACTGTGACCGAGTTTTGTATTCCCCAAGAAGTTCGCTATTATTTCCTTCACTGTTTGGTTCCACCTAATTTCTGGAGGATTTGGCAGTGTCCTGTTATGTCTGCTGGTCCTCGGTTCGTTGACCTGTTCCCTGATCCCGTTGACTGCTGTGTACATGCGCAAATTTTGCGCAAATAGGTATGAATATCTATGGGAAGATGGTGTGAGGTTTAGACGCGCTACGAAACTTCCCGCTCCGGAATATGTTGACACGCTGATGAATTGGGTGCAGAGTATTTTGGATGACGAGGCTATATTCCCAAACAAGATAGGTAGGTATCTTGAGGTTTTTTTTTCACTGTTACGACGGATTTCCATCCTCAATAGGTGTACCTTTCCCTCGCACCTTTAGGGAAACCGTGCGAACTATCTTCCGTCGCTTGTTTCGTGTCTACGGGCATATCTACAGTAGTCATTTTGACCAGATATGTGCGTTGGGTATTGAAGGTTTGAGTCTTTTCTGTGTCGATTGCTATCTGAGTTCAGTTGCTTACTCTGTTGTCAACCAGCACATCTCAATACCAGCTACAGACATTTTTTTCTGTTTGTGAATGAGGTATTGCGCTTCTTCATGCTGTAGAGAATTTTCTCACCATCATATTTCTAGTTTGACCTCGTCGATAAAAAAGAACTCGCTCCCTTGAGTGAGCTTAATGATGCCATCCTAGTTGAGGATAAAGGGCTTTGAAGCTTCGATTTCCCTTGTATTATATCAATAATGCCTCTTTCCCTTTGGACTTTTCTTCCGTAAGATGGTATAAATTTGACTGGGTATGTGAGGGGGTTTTAACAGGTCAAGGTTATGAGGTGAGACTCCAGGGAGATCTACAAATGTACAAATGTCATCCTCAGAAATGTTATGACCGCTGCCGCTGAATTTCCTAGTTTTGACATTCATTATCTTATCTCGACGGTTCATCTTTTGTTTCAACTCTGGGCTGCAATGGACCACGTCTCAGTTGGTACCTTAAGGGTACTTTATTAATCCCAGCCCCCCCAGATGACTCACTTCTACCTCCTAGGATAATAACTGTTACATGAAGAGGAAACAACAACCACATTGTTGAAGAATGCATATGAGTCACTACACTATTACATAAATATGACAATTATTCATTATGATATGACACTATATACATATCTTGTCAGGTTCTCAAGGGTAATTCAACGTAGTTGCCAATAATTTAGGTAGATTGAGGCTGAGGAAAATTCTCTTCGTACCACTGTACATATGTTATTATGTAATAATTATGTAGTTGATTAATCAGTCATCATCAACACTGACATATCTACACCCAGAATGGAAGGTAGGCGACATTACTGAAAGCCTCTAGAGAGCTCACAACCACACTAAATACTTTCTCAAACACTCAAAAGGAGCTGGAGGATATCCTAAATACCAGTTTCTATTAAAGAGTACTTTCACAAATGGCCACTCACAGTAGCTTCCAAAACCAACCAAATATTTTTGGATTAATCATTTGATACCACTAGAGGTTTAAATCTGAAATTAATATATGTTATACTAGAATTGATTCGAGATAAGCACATAACTCATGTGATTTGAATCAAAACTGGTTGAGTAATCAAATAAACAAAATAATAAGACATTTGGTTGGTTTAAAAAGCTTACTCTATTCTATCATAAAGTGCCCCCAATATGACACATTCTTTATTCTTTGATTCATCTTGTGTGACTAGTAGTTAGTAGCACAAGTAGTATACAAGCTCCAGTCACTACCCTGTAGTTCCTTATGCTTGATATATTGTACTTTCCCTCCTCTACTCTCTAACTCATCCTCAAGTCTTAACTTTGAGGTTGCAACCTGAGATTGTAACAACTTATATACATTAGATCAAGTTCCTCTAATGTGATTCAGGACTTGAGACTGCTAGTAAGGGTTTATGTTTATGTTTATACTATAACTGAACTTGAGGAAGTTCCCTACCAAGGGTAGAGGAGACCATACTCACTCAAATCCAGATTCAAATCACCCCTACATCAAACCATCACCAATCGCATCACAATCACAATCACAAAGTTCAAACAAAGTTCAAACATTCCACGTGTCCCATAGTTGATATCGTGACGTCATCTTCAAAACAAACTTGGGGCATTTCCGAAATTAATTCACCTAACATAGGTACACTTGCTTTTACTACAGTACACAAAACCACAAAAGGAAGAGACTAGGGGTACAACCTCACGGGCGTGTGTGGAGACAGATACGTATATGCTATTTTATCCGGTGCGCTATAATCGGGAGGACATGACTTGGGAATGACTTAGGGGTATTGTATCCCCTGTGCATGCAACGAAAGGAACGAACAAAAAAGAGGAAAGGAAGAAGGAATCAAGGCCAAATTTTCCAGTGCGAAGGAGTGTTTATTTTTGGACTCTTCGTGAGACTTAAACGAGGAGAACCGGCCATACAAAGCTGGTGCAAGCACTCAGAAGTTGGAGAGGTATGCGCTGAGGAGTGACGTGAAAGAGTTGTTGAGATGATTATAGCAATGCCATGGATTAAATCGTGTGCTAGAAGAACATCAAGGCGTGGAGACACTACCAATAATGGAAACCCACCTTCACACTCGACCATTGAACTACTAAATCCTTGATTCTATCCTTCAACGCCGACTGACACTGATCGCAAGTCAGATGCTCTGTGAGAGGCCGCAGCGCTGATTCTATTGAATTTGTAGAAAGATCTGTAAATGGGATTCAGATCTCTGAACCGAAGAAACGCAAATGAACACACCAGGTCTGGCATCCCATGCCAGATATGCTGATGCCAATGCCCAGGCACGGGTCAATTTTTTCTGTTCATTGAAATCACACCAAGGGGTAGGTGCATGTGGATGAGGCGGAGGTAACAGTACACGCTTCAAGGCATCAGAGCGTCCAAAATGTAAAAAGAAGAGCCGCTTCAGGTATACTGGTCCGATGCATTCTGCCATCTCATCTGTGATAGAGGCAAGAGGGAAAGAGAGAAGGTGTGACGACGTGGCTACTGCAAGATCATACAAGTCAAACGAAGCTGCAAGCGCATAAAGTTCCAAGGGGAACAACGGAGCGTAGGAAAGGAGCAAAGTGTATGTTGGAGTTGAGGGTACAATGACAAGTTTTGGAGAGATACCATAAGTTGAGAGGCAATTGACGGCAGCAACAAGGGTTGGGAAGGGTGGTGAATAATGGATGCAGGACATATCGTAAATTATATGCAGGAGAACGTTAAGAACAGTCGAGTGTTCTGGGATTGAGAGTACTGCATCCTGGCTCTCGCACGATCCTAGATTTGAGGGAAGGAGGCCGTTGAATTGATTTCCAGAAGAGCCGAGAAGAGCCGAAGCATGCACATAGAAAAATACACTGTCTAATGTGAGGAGAACAATATCCGGCGTGGCTTCGTGAATTTGTGCTCCTGGATAAAATGTTGTGGAGATGGAAACGAGTGTAGTAGCCTCGACAGGCTCCTCTGTGGCAGGAGTACCGTCATTGGATAGCTTTCACATTCATGAGCAACGAGAAACAATCGAAAGGATCAAGTGTACCGGAGGCGTCGGGACCTGGAGATTGTTACCTGTCTGGAGCACGGCGGTCTCCGTCGTCTTAGGCTCTAAGTCAAGAGGATCTGCGACAAACTGGAGGACAGAGTCCCAGTCTGTGGATGTAGGAGTCTCCATCGTAGCAGACAGTGGAGCTAGAAGGAGAGGAGGGGAACAAGGAAAGATGGGGGAAGAAGAAAGATAGAGTTTTGGGGCTAGATACACAAGTGAATATTGATCGGTAACAGAAACCATCTCGTAATCTAATCTTTCTGCCCAACAAACTATGCTTTCCTATTTTCCACCGAAGCCACCTTCCATCTGCCACGACACATTACCGCCCGGATTACTGATAGTGCATACATATATAAAAACAAAATTATCTGCCGTCCCCGAGGGATGTGAGAGTTTTAATCCTATGGATCTCCTCACGTTTTCCAAACTTGGCGTCATGTAGTTCCTATAAACCGTGAGCATGGTCATGGTCATCGGTCGTCACATATCATACAATGCCCACCATATTAGCCAGCCTTTTAGCAGTAGACACTATGTTCAGCTTTTCGAGGACCTCGGATTCTGGCAAGACCATCTCCTCAAGCCTTGTATCTAAGCTTTCGTGAGTTGTGCTTGTTTAAGTTTTTACGATGCTCACTTACTGATCCGATTCTCAATTTTTAGGATACGTTCTTCGTCCTTCTCTGTAACAAAGCTCACAGCGACACCTCCTTTACCGGCACGTGCTGTACGACCAACTCGATGGGTATATTCTTCCGGCTCCAGCGGTAAGTCCCAGTTGATGACCATTGCAACGTCTTCAATGTCTAAACCACGCGCGCCGACGTCTGTGGATACCAGCACAGGTACAACATATGCTCTGAACAAAGATAATGACGATAAACGTTCTCGTTGCGTCAATCGAGAATGAAGTGTTGTACTTCGTATCGATAAGGTCTTGAGTAGGTGAGTCAGATACGCCGCCGTTCGGGTTTTTGCACAGAAAATGATGATCGGTGGTGGCTGTCCCAATTCTTCTCCAGAATCCTTCTGTTTAGCTCGGGACTTGTTCTGCGCTTTCCTCACGTGTTTGACTGGTTCAGGAGGCGCTCGTCTCAAATGTAATGTAGATTCCGGGGGATTGCAGAGCAGATGAAAAAGGTAGATCTCTCTGACGTGTGAAGCCGCTAGGATGAAGTATTGTTTCAATGTCGAGACTGTCTCCACACTGACACAGGGCAATAAGCACCGTTTTGAGGTGTAAAACTCGAACAGACATACGTCTCAATCATTCGGTAAATGAAAGGCTTCTGTTTTCCAGGTTTTGGAGGAGCGTCCACTATCGAATCGATGGAAGGTGTCCAAGTAGCGGTGAATAAACAGGTTTGTCGGTCTTTCGGAAGTACATTGAATAGATAGGTTAGCTCAGGCACAAATGTCGGTGTGAGCAATCTGTCCGCTTCATCCAGTACCTGACAGATTTCCTCGTTGAATCTGATCTACAACTCTGACAAACCGGCACAACATACCAGGAACTTTACTCGAGAGAGACTCCATTCTCCACTTGTGGTTTTTAAATGATCTACGATTCGGCCAGGGGTAGCAATGACGACATGAGGTCGTCGTTCGAGTTCTAGTGCTTGGGTCATCATGTCCATTCCTCCAATCACCACCGCAGTATGAATATTCAACGCCGTGCCTAGCACAGCAAACTGTTCCGCAATCTGGATAGCAAGTTCCCTAGATTTTAAGAACATGGAGACTCTGCAAGGAATAAAAGAGCAGAAAAGAGATGCACACCTGGTTGGTGTTAGTACGAGAGCATAGATTCCATATGGGTCTACAGATAATTTTTGAAGGATAGGGAGAGCAAATGCAATTGTTTTTCCAGAACCAGTTTTAGCATTACCGACACAGTCTCGACCTAGATACAGAGTCAGAGGAGCCTTGAATTAATTCATTGATTTGGGATGGGAACCTGCAAGCAATGGTGGTATGCATGCTGCCTGCACCGGTGTAGGAGCTTTTATGGACATTCTATGAAGAACAGAAATGAGAACCTGCGAGATGTTGATCGAACTGAAGGAGGAGGACATGTGTAGGGATCCATCACACGGATTTCCAAGGACTCCCTACAGTATATCATTGGACAATTACTTAATCAATTAGATAAATTACGATCGGTTGGCAACATTCTTTGCTCCTGTACCTGTACTGGAGCTTTGTTCAATACTACTGTCGAAGGAGATGTAGCAGGGATCAGTGCACAGAGCAGGAACCAGAAAATTGGGCCCAACAGTTGCTCTATTTTGAGGATTTCTAACACTTGACACGTAAATCTGAGTTGTGAGTTTGGCATGCAAACACACATTCATAACACATTCATACATTCATAGAAACACACAACTCAACCTTCATCCTTACTCTATTTATAATAGCAGCTTGAAAAATGAAATCTGTATTTGCCAATTTGTAGGACCAAGAACCAGAAACGGTCATGATTATATGATATCCCTTTCAAAATAAACAGATATCATATCATGGTCATTCATGTCTCTCCTTCTAATCAAAGCATCCAGTATCCCAGCAGATGGCCTCACTTAATCAATGACTCGACATGAAAAGCTTATTTGTCACACACACACCTACAAGTTTGATGACACCACAAACTCGGATATCACTTAAAAAAGAAATGATTGCAAAGTTGGCTTGCCTGTCTCTCAATGTCTTCCCCACCCTCACCTATGGCCGCTTCAATGGCGGTGACAAACATGAATGTTCAGCTCATCACGTTTACCACTTCTCTACCTTATACCAATGTCATTTCCAGATTGGACAGGGCAGTGAACAAACAAGGTTCAACCGGAATTCTGACGAAACTCAGAGAGGCACAGACCCGAGAAGAAATTGACAACATTGTGAACACAATCACCAAACTAGAGAATGATTTTTTGTAAGTCGTCTCTATTTTCCCCATTTTCACACACCCGTACCTCGCGAATCAGATATTTCCTCAACATACAACATCATCCGTGGCTCAACACCTATTTCCGCACGGAAACCACGCCTCCCACAGTTCTATATATAATTGGCAACCCGCTAATAGCACAGACAATACTGAGGCATGACCTCCGTGCTGGACTTCATATTCCACTTCGGCTGCTGATTCAGGAGAAAGCTGATGGGAAGGGTACAATGGTCATGTATCAACTTCCATCTTCTGTGATGGTGATTCCAAACGACGAAGGAGGAGAACTGAGGAAGGCAACGGAAAGTCTAGACAAGAAGTTGGAGGCACTGGTAAAGAACATCATTGGAATGGAGGAGGGTTAGAGCAAGGTTTTAATTATAATTGAGTTTTGCAGAAGAGATGCATCTATTGGAAGGCTATCCACTTGGATTCCCCTGCAGCCTTGCGCACTCGATTCATTACCGCGAGGCCTTCTCGTTCCTCCGATATTTCTTCAATGATGATGAGATCGACGCCTTCTTGTTCAAGAGTTAGCAATCCATCGAAAAGACGCTGGGCTGTCACAGATGGCTGAGCGATTGATCCAAGAGGATACTTGTGCCATTGAACCTTTTCTTCTAAATTGATGCTCTCCCAAAGACGGGAGTCGACGGGTGCGAGAACACCAACTTTGGATTTTATACCGTTTGGATTACGAAGGGTGGAGATGAAAGAGGAAGCAGAGAAGATGTGCAGTCCAGGAGGCGGTGGTGTTAAAGTATGCAGTAGAGTGACAGGGACTGAGGGCGAATAATGTCGATATTTCATGCCAGGTGTGGTTGGTGCATGCTCAATAGCCTGATCTTTATAATCTCTCTTATGAACGAGAACTCGACAAGAATTGTCAGGAGCGAGTTCGAGGGTGAGGACACGTTCGATGTCCTCGACGGTGATCCCTCCAGGCCGCAAGACGCGGATATTGCCGTCGGCATGTAATCCATCGACGACGGTACTTTCTAAGCCGACGTCACATGAGCCTCCATCCAATATGAGGGGTACCTTAGTGTTGAGATCATGGAGTACATGCTCAGCCTTTGTGGGGCTCGGTTTTCCGGAGGAATTGGCACTGGGGGCAGCGAGGGGGCAGTTTGCTACTGCGATGAGGGCACGTGCGACCGGATGGGAAGGGAGCCGAACTGCAACAGATGGTTGGCCAGCGGTGACAATGGTTGGGATGATGTTCGGATCACGAGGAAACAAAAGAGTGAGAGGGCCCGGCCAGAAGTGTTTGATCAGAGCCTGGTATGCGGGGGATAGACTGTAGGCCTTTGGGAGGAGAGAGTGGAGCATGGGGAGGGAAGAGACATGAACAATGAGGGGATTATCGGCAGGTCTGCCCTTGGTGGAAAAGATAGCTGCAAGGGCCTGTGGGTTGAGAGCGAGTGCGCCGAGGCCATAGACAGTCTCTGTTGGGAAGGCGACGAGATGAAGCTGGTTGAGGAGACGAGCAGCGCTCGCGAGGGCAGCTGAAGTTTTTTGGCAGGCTATCAGAGGAAGGTCGTGGTTTGTGGAAGAAAAAGATATTGCAGCAGAATCACACCTGAGAAGGAGCGTATGAAACATGATGATGTGTGTCTTTGTTTGTACTATCTATCTACATTACTTCAAGACCGACACGGTTGGCCGTCTTGCGGATGCGCTCCTGTTCAGTGAGTGAGGTCAATGGGTTGTATCTCTGCACCAAGGCCTTGAAAAATGTGAGTCGAAACCAAGCAAGAAAGCAGAAAGCCCATACCTGGTGCTCTCTTTGTGAGGTGAGCAGCTGGAGTGCATTGTGTGCGTCCTGCAAGGCGATGTCGTCTGATTTTTCCAGCCAGGAGCGGAAGCAGGTTGCAATTGCTGAATTGCACTTTCCACTAGGTGCCTAAAGGAAGACAGTGACTGGAAATTCTGTGCAGCAACGACCAGACATACCCTGCGCAATTCTCTCAGCAGGCCACGGTAGACACGGCTATGCATCAAGAGATCCCGTGACTCTTGTTGGCGTGGTCCTGTGATCTTGTCCCCGTGACTCATGTTGATGGTGCTTTCACCTCGTGATTCTGATCACGAGGCGACGCGGTCATTTGATCAACGATCACACTTCCCCCTCCACCTCCCTATATGACCTATATTCACTATTCACTGCCATGCGCATCCGCTGTCCTGACACCTCGTCTGCAAGCTCCTTTGCCTCTTGCTCGTTTCTTCTATCCTCAACGGTACTCTCTTCAGCTCTCCTAGTCGACCTTTCTCCCTAACTTATCTCTAGTCAACTGCCACTCCAAAACCCTCAACAAAGCCTTCACGCAGATCTCAAAGCTCCCTTCGTAGAAGAGAGTCTATTCCTGGAAAGACAAAGCGGGCTGATTCCGCAATCTTGGCAGCAAAGAAGGAACTCCTTCGTGCCGATGCCAGACCCCGGCCTGAAAAGGTCCCCAAGCGTGCATGGTCCTTTGTCTTCGTTGGAAACGTGCGCCTCAATCACCTCCAAGTTCGTGCATTCACTCAACTCCTTTCACAGCTCAAGCCCACCGTCACCGAAGACCAGCTGCGAGCCAGGTTTTCTCCCTGTGGGCCCATCCTGAAGATCGTCATTAGATGCAGCAGTGGCCAAGTTACCAAGAAGGGCTTGCCTTTTGGTCCTCGCGATATGCGATATGCCACCATTGAGTTCAGAGATTCAAAGGCTTATCTTTGCGCCCTCCGACTCAACGGCCACCTGCTCGATGATATAGAAATGGTGGTATGCTCTTGCATCTCTCTTACTCCCCCAACCTCTCAGCAATGTCCAGGTTTGCACTTCCCCTCTTGACCTCCCTGAGGCAAAGGAGCGGAACAGACCTCCAAGTACCCCCGCCCAAACTCCCCGCTTATCCCACAGCCCATACAGCCGTCGGCCTCAAGTTAGCCCCACTCATCGGTAACTGCTATTCTTGATTTTCCTATTCTGTACCTCTTCTCATCCTTCTTTGCCCATCAGCTCACCGATACCCCTCGCCATGACCATGAATACCTTGGAACTCGAGCCAACTTTAAAGCCCCCAGATACAGCCCCAGTTGCAGAGGATCGGTTCAGATTTCTCGGATTATCGTTTGCCAAGTGTATTATGTAGCGTAATGGTAAACTTTTGATAATGCAATTATTGAACTCTCGGAAGCTGCAAAGGGTATTTTAGGTGTAGCACATGTGCATCAGATCAGACCCATCGTCCTACTTTCCTGTCCTCTGCATGGACATCGTCCACAGGACTCTTAGAGGTCTGTTCCTCTGAGCTCGTTGACCCCAGCACCCACCGACTAACGAACATCCAAATTAGTTACTTAGTTGCTTTGCCGTTTTTGATTGTTGAGCACTGGTCGTCACCTGTACCATGGCTACCAGTGCCATTCTCAATCCTGCTTCTCTGCCTTTCTTCCCTGGTGTCCCAAGAGGCAGTGACACGGATCGCACTGTCAACGTAGCCATGGAATGTCATCATAATTTCTCTTCAGTTTCCATTTCTCCTTCCTCTACAAAGTCCTCTCCCAGCCCTTCCTCCCTCAGCAGGAATAATGCTGTGCCCTATATTTCATCTCCAGGTCCACTTGACGACTCGCCTGCTGGAGTGCAGCCAGATGCTGCGAGGTCTTATCCTAATATCGAACCTCGGATGATCAAGGAAAACAACATGCTCGGCACCCTCGAGCCTCTTCCAGAAGCGGACGACACTCAGGAGAATGGTGCCTCCACTGCAGGTTACGAACCCGGTTCTGGTATCCGAACCCCTAGCTCTTTCATGTCACCCATTCGGCAGCAACAACAGACGGAGCGTATCCCTCCAGATGTTCAACCCGTCACTGTTGCCTTGTCCAACTTTTCATTCGGAACTTCCCAACCCAAGTCCTCCTCACCTGCATCATCTCTGGGGTCCGCCAGTCAAGTTGCCAGTAGCAATGATGGTACTGCAGCAACCGGACTAGATGCCCAGCTCAAGGTGTCATCGTTCATGCACGGTCTCATGGATCGAATTGTTCGTTGCGAAGATAGCGCAAGGGAAATTCAGCGTGAACTCGCTGATATCCAACGCAAGGTCAATATTCTGGTGGAACGTGCGCTGACCACAAACCCTCAGCAGCCAGTCCAACCCGAATTCAAGGACCCTTTCGCCATCAATGGAAACATATCGGGGCAATCATCTATCTGGCAACCTCGTCCATCTGTCGGTAATGTTGCTCCCAACCAACAGGCTCCGCCCATTGAAGACATGCATACGATAACTCAACGACTTAATGCTCTCACAACCTCGGTTGGCCAGTTACTGGCATTGCAGACTCAGCAGATGCAACAAACGAATATTCCTCACGAAAATAGAAACTCTATCATCGGCCTTGGCCCGCCGCAAGATATGGCACAGAACCAGTCAATGATGTCTTCGTCGCTATCGCTTCCAAATCTAATGAGTCAAACCCTATCCAACCGCCCAGACCAAAGACATACAACTCGTCACCCAAGCATGCCCTTACGGACTTGGTCCTCTGGCACGCTTGATATGCCCAATCGTAGCTCTGAGCCTGCAGTGAGCAGACAAGAGCCAATCCTCCGCGACAAATCGCGCCGCTCAGTCTCCGGATTACTTCGTCGGGATTCTTCAGGAGTGAGCGTGATTTATACTTAACCCAATGACTGACAAAGTTTTTGTGGACTTTTTATCAGGTTCTTGATACTCAGGGGGATTATGGAATCCGTGAAAATGGTCCCATAATGACTAAATGGGATCAGCTGCAACTTGTGCCAGAACTGTTGCGATCCTTGAATAAGTTCGGGTGTGTAATCTTGGAGCGTATCCTTGCTTCTAAGTTACTGAACAACGCATAGAGTGGGCCCTCCGAATAAGATCCAACAGCGCGCTTTGCCTTTTCTCCTCAAGGGAGCCGATATAATTGCACAGGCGCCACCGACTCAGGAAAGAATCGCAGCCTATGTTATTCCCGCCATTCAAATTGCTGTTACGAACATGAACGTGAGAACTCCCCAACGAGGACCTATTGTTATCATGGTGTCTACTACTGTTGATCAAGCCACCCAAGCTCAGCGCATGATACGGGATCTTGGTGGTCCTGTTGGCATTAGATCTGCGCTTGGTGTCGGATCGACTATTATCGCCAGTGATCTCGCTCAGGAGATAAGACTTCTTCAACAGAACATACCTCACATCATCTGTGGAACGCCACAGAAATTACATGCCTTGTTCACGACGCCTGGAGGACTTGCTGGTTCCGAGGTTCGATTCCTCGTCTTAGACGAGGTTGATCAATTGATTGCACGGAATCTACACGATTTTGTGTTCAACATTGTGAAATTACTCCCACCCCCTCGATCTGGTCCCATCGCTGCCAATGGAGGGAATGGACTATCATCGAATTTTCTCGATGGGGGAATTACGAGTTCAGGCCGCCGGCTTTCCACGATTCCCCTCACTTCCAACCAAACCGATATTTCAGGTCCAGTTGAACGCCAAACTGCCCTTTTCTCCAATACGGTTCCCCAGGACGTTCTCAATCTTGCATCAGCCATTCACCTTAAGGAACCTGTCCGGGTCCTTGTGCGCAGGGATGGCAACAATGCTAATCCGGAAACGACACCAGGGTCTAGGGGTCTCCGTCAGTTCTACCTATACTTAGCATTTACCGCTGGGAGTCGTGGTGACCCTGCGGCTACCTCTACTACGAACGGAAGAGGTCTTGGTATCATTGGCTCTGGACGAAATGGTGCAACGAGTGCGGAAACCGCACAGGCACGTGAATGGAAACTGGACGCGTTGGCTGATTTATGTGATGAAGTTGATGTTGGACAAGTCATTATCCATGTTGGAGGAATGGCAAATTTGGATGCTGTCGTTTACAAAATGGCAAATCGGGGATTTGATACTATTCCTCTGGTGAGTTGTGCGATCTTCCGAAATGAGCGTGGTGAATTTGAACTCGAATTCACTAATTGATTATCGTTAGCATGCCGACATGAATAATGGAATCAAACTGGCTGCGATCAATAAATTTAGGGCCCCGGCGGCGGCGTTGATGCGGCTGGCAACTACGAGGGTGTTGATTGTGTATGATGTTCAGATTAAGTCTACAGAGGTGCCACATGTTCCTCTGGTCATCAACTATGGTTCGTGTCATCAAAGAAAAAAAAGGAGCAAACAGCTGACTTGATGACGTGTTATTAGATCTTCCAAAAGTTGTGGAAGAGTATGCTCACCGGTGTGGATCCCTTTTCTCTTGAATACTTATGAGGGGCTCTTGCTGATCATGGTGATCTAGTGTTGTTCCCGCAATGGCTCCTAGCTATGGTCGTGCTGGAGTCGTTATCAACTTTGTGACAGCTACTGGCGGTGATGTTGAGATGTTACGATCTATAGAATGCCACTACAAGTAAGATTTTTCTCCCCCGATATTGCCGTCAATGTTTTGGCTGACATCTCGTACCTCTTTAAGGATAAAATGCGTGAGTCTAGAAACTAGTTTCTCATCAAAGCTTCTTGAAGAGCTTAAATCGTGGATTTTCAGCCCGAAGTTCCTTTGAGTCCTCGTGATATCTTCTTAACCTGATTTGAACTGACTTGTACTGATGATGATGATTCTCTTGTGTTGTATCCCTAATTCCCAAGCGCCCTTTCGTGTCGCTTCGATTACCCTCTTCATCTTGTTTTTGTGTATGTATGCTTTTCGTGATTTTGTGTAACCATCTTCTCTCTCTCTCGATTTCTGATGAGATACCCCTGATTAAATTTGTCTAACTGCTACTTATTGACCCTGTCGTGTATACAATTTTTTTCTCTTCTCTTTTACGTTGTTTCTGGCCTCACCATCGACCTTCTTGACCGCTACTGTATAACAGGTTTTCTTCACTCTTCGTTTCCTTTCAACAGCAACAACAAAACAAAAAAAAATCAGTCATCTTTTTTTTGCGCCATTTACTTTTTTTTCTTGTTTGGAAAATGATCCCCTAATGATTCATTGGACCGTTCTCCGTATGTATGATCAGTACCTTCAATGTACCATCTTCGCTACAACTAGCAAGTTGTTCTCCTATGCCTTTTCCATTTCCGTCCTGTTTTGTGACTGCCGGTCGCCAACTGAGTCGATGTATTTGATTGTCATGAGCAATACTAGAAAAGAAAAGAAAAAGATGGGTTTCAGGAAAGAAAGAGACAAAGAGGGGAAATTCACCCTTTGTCAATCATAGTGTCAAGTCTCCATAAAGTGACATCAGAAAGCACATTGCTCAAAATATGGATAGTTCCGTTTTCAAAGCCAACTGCCACTTTGCGCCTGGGGTTTGTATACATGTAGGACTCAATTGTCCAAGAGATGGCAAGCAGGGAAGAAAAACATACCGTCCTTCAGAATCAGCAGGTGAAAAATCAATAGCAGTTGCTGATGATGGTGTTTTGATCATCGCCCTCGTTATCCATTCCTCATCACATTGTTGCCAAATCTTTACCTGATTAAAGAAAAAAGAGAATCGTATGGCATAAATGGACCAACGCTACTGAGGACATAGAAGGAAGATCAACATACCATTTTATCACGGGAAGCTGTAGCGAAAATATCACCCTCTGCAGACCAGGCGCAATCCCAGATTATTCGAGCATGACATTTCTCTGCACCAACAGGCACGTATCCTAAGAGAATAAATATGATCTTGATCTAATTGTAAATATTTTGAGCTATACCTTGGTCATCCTTTAGCTCAAACAACCGCCACGTCCTGTCTCTTGACACAGACAACACATACTTGTCGTCAGGGCTGAAGGCAATCCTCGTTACCGTCAATGTATGTCCAGCGAGTGGTCGACCGAAAGGTTTGAAGGTGCCCGTTTCGTAGATTCGAATGACTGCGTGATCAGGTGACGTTGCTTTGCATGCTGTGGCAATGAACCTATGGCTGGGGGATACAGCGAGGGATATAGACTAGTATTAAATGTGTATGCATTCTTCACATTAATGATGTTAGTATTTAGGTGTCAGATAAATGACTCTAACCTCATAACCATGACCAAATACTTTTTCAATTTCTGGCCACAGCGTAGCTCCAGCTAGCTCACCTTCGAAAGGTCGTCTTGTCACGGGCGCCAGAACGGGCGCAACAAAAGAACCTACATTCCTTGGGTCAATCTCAAAAAGAAGGCATGTACAACTGACTGGACTCGCACCGTCTCCGACAGCCTTGTTCGATAATCCAAGTGGAGGAACACTAGCCCCAACAGGACGGTCAACCTCGTTTCAACATGAAGAACCTCACTAAGAATCCAAGAGACTTCCCGGAACATGCTGATGACCTCACCTCACTTTCGGCAAAATAAGCCACATCGAGCGTCTTTACTAACTGCACAAAGTTCCGCGGGGCTTCGAATACTCGCACCACCTTCTCATCAGCGATGCTCACAAACTTCAGGGAGTCCAGAAAAACGGCATCAGTCATGTCGTAACCGTGTACCTGCGGCCGCGCGATCTCATGCCATTCATGCTGTGATTCGTCTGAGTGATACAATTCACCGAATATCCGCGTTGTTCGATCTACTCTAGAGCCAAGCCGAGTTAAAGTGTGCGTAAAAGAGAGAGAGGGAGAGAAAACGCACCCAGCAGAAATCAAATACTCGCCATTTGGACTCCATGCTAGGCCCTTCACGGGTCCTCTATGTCCAGAGATTGCGCCAAGTTCCTGCCAATCCTCTTCTGCAGCAGTTTCTCCCATATTTCGACAAGCCCAACGCCGCCAGCCACCTGCCCAGCCCCATGCCAATGCTTCTTGGCCGCCCCGAGCCCACAAAGAACCAACAAATCCTCCTAGTCTTTGCCCACCCACATCACCAAAGCGTTGGCGATTAATCCAAATAGAGGTCGACCTATCCTGAGCAGCTCCAAGGATTGTAGATGGAGACCACAGAATCAGAGAAGAGTCTGTTGAGGAAGAAAGAATGGTCGGGATGGAACCTGGTCCTAGGTCAGGCCGCCAGGACAAAGATGTGATGCCAAACTCGTGTCCGACGAGCAAGGCGTCGAAAGTAACAGAGAACCGGCGAGAGCTAGCGAGAACCTTATAAATATACTGTCACTGATAAATGAACAGCCTACCTACCTGCCATCGGGTAAACTGGCGGTCAAAATATGACGTTTGAGAGAGATTTGCCTTCCGCCTTCTCCTTCAGCGACCTCTCCGAGAGACATCTCGAATGAATCCAGCAGCTCGTCGTTCAATTCACTTTCTGTAACAGGTGCAGCGATCTTCACAGGCTCTATGTTCCATAAGCGTATGGTCGCGTCTTGGGAGCCAGAAGCAAGTATCAACGGTTCTTCGTGCATCGGTGGTGGCCGGAAAGACAATGCACGCACCCAATCTTCATGGCCTGCAAGGTGCGCAGAGGTGATAAACTAGTTTGGTGAAATGAGATCTATTTAGTGAGGGTTATTGGGGTTGACATGCCTGATCTTCGTTTCGTAGGAAGAGTTGTACGTTTGGATCTGTTCCTGATACCGCAAGCAAGAGAACTGAAGGACTAGGCCTTAGACGTCGAAAAGGAAGCGTATTAAAATCGATTACCCTGAGTTCCAGGAAGATAGGCAAGCGCAAGACTGAGTGGGTATCGTTTGCCCGTGGAAATGGTTTGCTTCTCGTTCAATTCATCTAATCAATATGCGGGTCATGGCATCCCGGTCTTTGAATATGATTTTTAACTAACCAGAGATAGTCACTTCCCAGACTTTGACGACAGAATCTGAAGATCCAGAGACAACTATATCGCCAAGGGTAGAAAGTGAGGTCAAAGCTTTCCCATGAGCTTGAACTGTGGAGGCAAGTGTCCACTGTGTGTTTAACTTGTGTGTCAATAGATCAAATAAATGATGTAGGGCACAAACCTTTGTCCTCTCCATTCTCCACAAGAATAACATTCCTTGCTCGTCTCCGGTCATTAGCCGCTCATTGGACATAAACCGAACGCAAGTGATAATTGCACTGTGACCAGGTAGACATTCCGAGATATTAGACGCCTAAATTTTGCAAGTAAATATACCCTCTTCGTTGTGATTTGAAATAACTCGCCACATCCCAAAGCGCGACCAGATTACCAGTCCCCAGAGCAACCAATGAGTTCAGTGAGGCACTTGCAGCGTGAGAGAATCTATTTGTTGATGCTGCAATAAAGACAGTAGACGCTGCCATTTCCTCAATTTTTGTTTTTGACGGAGAAGGTAATAAGTTGTTACCGAGGTCATAATATTGATCTAATCACCGAGCTGTTGTGTTCAGTCTTCCTTCTCAAACATTGGCATTCTCAAAGTGTGCTTAGAAGACCGGACTTACCATAGACATGCTCCTTGGCATTGGCATTGACGTTGTTCATCTGCCACGCATCGCTGCAATCTTCAAGAAGTACAGCGGACACAAGTTTGCGAGTCGCATCCTTAGTGAGAGAGAACTGGAGCAATGGAATTGTCTTCGAGACACTTCTGAACGAAGACAAATCCAGTTCTTAGCTGTCAGGCATGTTATTTACGTCTATTCAACTATCTAACCACTGAGGTTTTGTCAGATGGGCTGTGAAGGAAGCTGCATACAAGGCATTATATCCTGATATCAAACCTACATGGAAAGAACTTACCTATCTTGGGCTATCCTCTAACGGTAAGAAGCCGACACTGAGCTATGGTTCTTCAAGTCAAGATTCGGGCAGGAACTTTGGTTCCATACATGTGTCTGTTAGCCACGATGGGGATTATACGATGGCATACGTTATAGTCGAACGTAGGCTCCATAACACTCTCCAGTTTTTTTCCTTCTGACTTCTAAAAGGGTAATACACGGACAATCAGAACACTAGATGACCGATCCACTGGGTGGGGCCAAGATTGCTAATGTAGTTTGTCTGAAAACGTCATCTTGCGAACCAGCTCTGCTAATCTACTTCGACTAAAGATTCCGGCCACCATGTCGGCCACCACGGAGAAGCTTGCCATGTTTTCACTTCTCCCTGGTCCTCAATTTCGAAGGAAAACTCGCCATCCAAAGCACTTTGCACCTGCTCCAAGCGCAAGAGTGCCAAACCGAATCGACTATGAGTGCTGAGAAGCTTTCCCATACCGCGGGGCCGGGGGAGATGTTCTTCAGAAGACTGGCTGATTCTTATCGGTCGAATATCGCAATGGAGAGGGAAATCGGGTATGGATTCAGGATTTCCAGACCTATGTAAGAAATTGTTAGAGATGACCTCCAGTAATCAATTTCTCGTACGTGTCGCCGGGTGGATGCAGGAATACAGGAAGTATACGCTTGCGAATTACACCAGTATGATACGTTCGAACTGTCAATTCTTGACCAACATAGCAACCTTTTCTAAAGTCCACTATTCACCGTTAAATGACGACGGTAAAAAATCAGACAGAATAACGTACATCCACCCATGATATCAATATTAGATTCCATCGGGAAAGCATTCGTTGGAATTATATCCGTGCTTCCCTCTGGTACTCCAAGCGCTATCCTGTGCAGCAGATAATGGTCCACACTGCCGATATCATGCGAGGTTGCCTCAGCCGCTAAGTAGAATGATCTCAAAAGGTCGAATATCAAAACCTTTCAGTCAAACAACTAACGTCTGTCCCCTTTTCGCACCAGTAGCCGTTTGCCCATACCAGGAGCTCTCCAATCTATAAGACTCTCGTTCTGCGTCCCCCAAGGCCATCCAATACCCTCCCATGTAGGCTCTACGGCTCCGCTTCTTGACCGTCTCCACGATCTGGGGATCTCGGGTAAGGACTCGGAGCCCCATGCCGCCCATACATCGTACTCTTCAGACACATCGCGCACTTTTACTTTCGATCGTAGAACATGGCGTCGTAGCATTGGCAATAAGGGTGGTGCTTCTGACAACCGCGAGTCATACTCCAGGAGATATCCCGGCTGACCAGCGGGAGTTGTAGTAGTGTAAAGAAAGACATCATACAATACCCTACCCTAGCACAATAGTTGAGTCGACAATAGTCACAAAAACGTCAGAGCATGCCTGCGCGTGGAGGAAAGCCGAGTAAAGAGGTCCCTTTGATACTGAAGCTGACAAAAGACCATTGAGAAACTCGGGCGCCTGGGAGCCTGAAACCGAGAGTATGCCACGATGAGTCAACTGCACGACGGTGGGTGTCTTCTGTAGTATGTCTGCCAGAAATCTGAGAGCCATAAATTCTAAGATGTAAGGTAGAATGTTGAGCGCGCGGGCCGGAAAGCAAATATTTGTACTCTCCCAGTCTCATTCCGACAGCGATACGCAGCGTCGGCCGAGCCCCACCACAGCTATGGCGTCGTCATGCCAAGGTCTCATAGCAGCGCTCAAGGATTGCCTGATGCATTCCGATTGTGTTGTCAAACATGGACACCTCCCGTCCGAATGTCTGAAAATGCATTACGACGACCTACCGGACGAGTGTAAATCATTGCGCAAAGCTACATTTGAGTGCAAACGGGGGATGGTACGCATTGCAGCAATTCACCAGGCCCATGATTGACTGGCTACTTTGGTTAGCTGGACATGAGGAAACGTTTTCGTGGCAATATCGTTGGATCTCAGTTCCAGTATACTCCCAGCGACAAAAGAGATATTACTTCCCCGCCTCCTGCAACGCCTGCATCTTCACACTAGTATCTGTCAGTGGCTGGAGGTTTCTGGTTCATGGCTGACTGGTTGCAAGGGTCTACTTTCTGAAGTATATACCAATGTGCACTTCTGCTGAACGATCAATGTCTTATGTTATGGAATACGCCAGTCCTTATGCAAAGCAATCCGCCTGCAAGCTCAACCCTGCTAGTTTGTGCCCATCTAACAGCCAGTCAACCTCGTTTTTCCTTATTCTCGCAGCCTCCGATACACCGGGCGTTTCTTGAACTTGGATTGGGATTAGGCATCATGGCTCGCCATCCCTTGTCTTACTTAACACCTCGCACAAGTCGGCATCGTAGCCGAGTCTTACCTTGGAATAAAGTAGTC
>Ga0153951_1000075_pt1 | contig 31154 bp, 38 predicted proteins | sample TSNJ035MetaG_FD_102278 | JGI IMG/M metagenome (GOLD analysis project Ga0153951, IMG submission 102278) | Attine ant fungus gardens microbial communities from New Jersey, USA - TSNJ035 MetaG | ecosystem: Host-associated > Fungi > Mycelium > Unclassified | place: USA: New Jersey, Wharton State...
AGAAAGATCTTGAATGACGAGTTTGTCAGAGATGGGCATCGTAACTTCTAGCTTCCTTTTCAACGTGAATGTGAAGGATAATATTTTGTGCAATAATTGAATTCTTGAGTTGAGACTCGCTGTCGATAACCACCGACTCTGTGCAGTGCAACAGGAATGGACATGCATTCTCAAAATGGGTTAATTCAAAATCTTCAGCCCATTAATGTACTTCTTTCTACAACATTGGGAGAGGTGGTTTAAACTGAAGATCGCCAAGCCGCAGTTCTAAAAATGTGTCAAGGCCAGCTTCGTGCACAGATTAATAGTGGACATCTCCGAAACGGGGATAATGCGTTGAATAAGTTTTCTCCATACTTGACTATTTTCAGGGGGTACTATCAGCCTGTCCCTGTCCTTGCTGTCTAGAACTCAAATTTACAGGTACGAATGGCAGACTCCCAAACGAGGGCTTCACAAATGAGGTGCAAGACAAAGGTCAGCATTGTAAGTGACAGTGTCCAATCTTGCAGATGTACCTTCTGTGAGTCTACCACAACGTTGTCTATAGGAGATAATTAAGATGACACCTCGGACATAGAGCGTCATTTAACTACGGCAAGAATGTACCTATGATTCCACAGTAATGGCACCTACTGGATTATCTGACCACAACTGCGGCGCCTCTTTGTATATCCTTCATAATTATGATCTTCCCTGTCTCATGGATAATTTACGCTTTCTCAAATGAATCTCTGTCGACGGCAAGATATCATCATGGAGAGTAGGATCAAAAGCCAGCCACACATACTATACATTCCATCCATTAGACTGTTGGCTTGGACTAGACCAACCTGTGGCACCACCGCTAGGCCACGAGCCAGCTTGTGGACTGGCACCCCAGCCTGCGTTGGAGTTGCTCCGCTGGCCGGGGCTTGTGTTCCCCCACTGGCTGCTAGCACCCCCTGACCAGGTGTTGACAGTTGGTGCAGGAGCCGCGGCCCAGTTTGATTCAGCACCAACACCAGTTGGCTGTTGTGGATTTTCGGTTTCTGGCCCTTGATTTAGGCTATATATAAATTTTGCCAATTTCTGCTGAAGTTCAGAAAGACCCTGTAAGAACATATTAGATATTGGCTCAAAACCTCGTCATAACTCTGACCTTCATGACAACCTCCTGTGGACTCAGACTGCCATCTGTCTCGACCTCGAAATAGAACTTGGTAGGCTTAGCGATGTAATCAAAGGGTTCATCATCCCGAGGTGCTTCCTCTTCCTTGGCATTGCTGCTTACGGGCCATTCTTCCTTCACATCGGTTTCAAACCAATAGGATGTATGCCGTAGCTTGTTGTAAGGATCATATTCAAAAGCTACGGCAGAACACGGAGACCACTTGGCATGCTCTTTGGCGATACCCTGTGGAGTTGATGAGGCGAGCCTGAAGGGAATGAGAAATTGCCAACCTTCTTGGCAATGCATTTCGCTTTTAATTCTTGACCCTTACGGATCTTACATATTAATATAGGCGATGCATTCGCATCATCTGTGAAGTCATAGTTATGAAAAACGAGGAAACATATTTGTTCGTAGCCTGGCTTACTTTTACCCACTGGATGACCAAAGTACTCTCCTCGCTTCGATAGCTCCTCTCCTGGATCTGCATGAACATCGTGTTGGTCTTCAGGGAATGGTGCAACATCGAGATGATTGCTGGTCACGTTCATCGTATTGTCGTCGTTACATTTGACATGCAGGAGGAGAACGATAGAGCAAAATGAACAACCAACAAGGCAGGTACAATCCTATGAGTATAGATTCAGGATGCTCATGGAACAACCTAAGACTGCGACAAACTCTTGTGTATCGTATTGCCTCATCGCAATTCGAGCTTAACAAAGGAATTTGACCCAATCTATGGGCGATGAATTCATCTGGTAACACGGTTGTATTGACATCAATTTCCACCAAGTCGATAGCTGTTTAGGAGACAATGGTTAGTAGACCCTAAGATGCAACACGATGCATACCGACTGTGGGAAGGTCTGCCATCATAACTCGACGAAAGGAGTTGGCAAAACTGGGTATTCTGTCAAGTCTGAGATGGAGAGTAGTGCAGGAAACAGCTTACGCAAGGTCGACATTCTCAAGGACAAAGTCTACTTTGTCCTTCGTTAATTCGCGAATCCTGACGGTAGGCTCTAGGTCTAGTGAGGGTTGCATTAAGATCACGTTGTGGTTATAAGGAAGCAATGACCGAGAATAGACGAGAACTTGTGTTTACAACAAGGGTAAATATACATTGACAAAGTATTCTTTAAATTCTTATGATGCAAGAATCCCCCTTGCGGCTCACAACATATGTCCTCGGATGGTGTCATTTGTCAATATGTCATGTGTACCTTTCTGACATGCCAAGTTTTAATAGAATGTTGCAAGCTTATCTGCTCGGAACTCGTTTGTCCGTTGTACCACGCAGTCAAAACTCTCTCGGTCGTGTCAATCACAAACATAGTATTCTCTTGTTCTTGTAATCATGTCAAGTCAAGATGGCTGCTTCTTCAGCCTTGTGCACTGAACCACCATGTATTTGATGAGCACACATCCGGGAATCAGCCCCTCTCACAGAAAGTAGGTAGCCTCGAGGCGTTCCTGATTCAGAGAAATATTGGGGTGATAGTTTTGGTTTACGATCTAACAACTGCCCGACCCGGAAGCCATGAAGAATGACATATGGTTATCCGAAAACCGGTGCATTTCAGACCATAATGTTTCTGAGGGTCCAAGGGAGGGGACTGAAATGGACGAAAACAGATGGTTTCTACCCACACAAAAGGCTGATTGTCATTGGACGAATGATGAATCTGATGGCTCGCAGAACAGGGACCGCGGATAGCCTCGTTGTCCGCGGCGGAAAAACGAGCCGGCATAATCGAAAATCATTCATTCTGGTTTTGGCGCTCGGTCCAATTATGACACTGGGAGGAGAGTTCCGCCGCAGAGTGACAGCGTTCTCCTTGCGGAGGAATCACATTACAATAAAAGCCTCTCCGTTAATGTTTATTTCACCATTCAACTTCTCCACCGTCCCCGCTGTACACCATGCCATCAACTTCTCCCCATTCTCTCGCAGAAAGTAAGCCTGCTACTAGTCTGAGTATCCATGTCTTTGCTCATCGTTTCTAGCTGAAGCGATCCTTTGTGCGCCTGGAAATATCCACGAAACGGAAACAGCCTTGGTCGATGGAAGACTCCTCCGCGTATACAAAAATCTCCCGCCTTCTTGCAGAGACTTCTGGCTGTCAGCTGTCAACCAATATGCAGACCAGACATACATTGTTTATGACGACTGCCGTCTCACCTATCGCCAAACACATGAACGTGCGACTAAAATTGCGAGTCTCTTTCGCAGAGTTTACGGGATACACAAAGGCAAGTCAGAGTTCTGCGCTGAAATCGTACTCATTAATTGACATCCTTGATAGGGGATCGGGTTGGCATATGCTCGCGCAACCATTTTGATTATCTGGTTACTTTCTGGGCGTGTCGTGAGTCAATATATGCGTCTTTCAATTGGGCTCGACTGAAACCACATATACCAGACCTGATTGGTGCAGTCACCGTGCTCGTCAATGCGTTCGTCGCAATGGTTACTTCCTTATATCGAGACTGATCCTTTCTCTTAGTTGGTTGCCTCTGGAACCTCTTGAGCACTGTCTGGTGTACACCGGGTGCAAGCTAATCATTGTTGACCCAGAGCGAGCCAGCATCGTTGAGTCGATAACCTCCCGACTGAAAGAGGAGATGGGTGTTACGGGGTTTCTGGTGCTAGACCGATGTAATCGATCATGGAAGCATATGGAATCACTCAGCAAGTTGGTCGATGCTTGTCCTAGATATAACGATTTCAACGATATCCTAAACCAAAGTATCAACCCTGAGGATAATGCTACGATCATCTTCACATCTGGTATTCGCTTTCCAGTTTTTCAATTGATTGCCTCTCATTCCTTTGATCGTAGGGACAACGGGCCTTCCAAAAGGTGTCCTTAGTACTCAACGACAGTTTTTGACTAATGTTTTCAATGTGCGCACTGAAGATCACTCAGCATCAGGGTCCCCTCTAATAATCCGCTGCAGGTGCTAGTGGGCGGATTCAGAGCGGCATTGCGCAGGGGAGAGTCCCTGCCTAGCGTCCAACGACCCGGGCCGCAAGTAGGAGCACTCGTTGCTGTACCTTTGTTCCATGTGACCGGCTCAACTAGCTATTCGGTTTGTTCCATGTTTCTGAAGGCCTGGCATGACAGATGGATTTATTTTTCTCTCAGATGATGGCTACATTAACCGGCATGAAAATAATCCTTACAAGGAAATGGATACCAGAGGAAGGTGCGTAGCTATTGATAGATATAATGTTATCTACCTGTTGACTTGATGAATCTCTCAGCTGTAAGGTGAGAGTGCAGTCCTTTGAAGTCAAAATCAATTCTCATAACTGGGAAAAAAGACTAATCAGGGAAGAGAACGTTGGTGTTGCTGGAGGGTGAGAATATGAAAACCTCTGTTCTTCAAGTATCTTGACAAATCGCCTTCCCGTATTCCCAGTGTGCCTTCTATGGTTGCTGATCTAGTTGAGAGCTCTCTTGTTGGATACCCGCTTGAAGGCCTGTTATTCGGTGGCTCTCCTACACCAGATTCTCTGGTTGTACGTGCTTCTAGAGCCTTTCCGAAAGCCTCAATGTACGCTTCCCTCATTGTCTATTCAATCCCTGCTAAAAATTGGAAATCCAGGACCCAGGGATATGGCCTCACAGAAACGAACTCAATAGCTGTTTCGGTATGATGGCTTGAAGTCCTCCGCCATACTTTACTGAATAAGGTTCAGATCTCTGGGGACGATTACTTGATGCGCCCTACATGCGCGTAAGCTTTTGCATGCTTTAGCTTTTATCTCGGGGTGTTCTGATCAATTGATTGTCAGGGGTTTAGCAAGCCCAGTCAATGAGATCCAGATTGTCGCAGGCGAAAAATGCTTATCTCCAAACAGTGTCGGAGAAGTTTGGTTGTAAGTACCCAAAATCTACATTCAGACTCTTTGTCACTATCATTTCTAGGCGAGGGCCGAACATTATGAAAGGATACTGGAATGATTCGGGTTAGCCGAAAGTTTCCTTTTAATTGATTTCGTCTTTTGATGAAAATGTCTGTAGAAGCTACCGATCGGGTGGTAACGAAGGACGGGTGGTTGCGGAGCGGAGATCTCGGATATCTCGACGAGGAAGGCTTCCTTTACATCAAGGATCGGCGTAAGTGGCCTTCTGTATCTTCTCTTGGCTTTACTCACAAGATTGATTATACTAGTGAAAGACATCATCATCCGAGGCGGAGAGAATGTGGTAAGTTGCAAGCATCTTTTCTGAGGGAGTTGTCCAACTCGCCGTAGGACTCCGTAACAGTGGAGAATGCATTATATAATGATCCTCGGGTCCAAGAAGCCGCGGCGGTGGGTGTTCCAGATGAACGCTTAGGGGAACTAGTGGCTGCAGTCGTCTCGATAAAGCCTGCCTATCAAGGATATGTCACAGAAGCCGCATTGATAGCGACCGCACGTCAGAGGTATACTCAGATGTCCCTCAAACCGATCTGCACGGAAGCTCATTCATGCTTTGCAGTCTTCCTAGGTTCGCAGTACCTGTGATGATCGTTCTTCTAAATGAACCATTCGGTAAGCGATTGCGTCATCTGTGAACAATGGTATGTTTATGACGGGGTCAGAGCATACACCTTCAGGAAAGATAATGAAGGCAGAGCTACGCAAGCTTGCACGACGGTGTTGGGAGGATCGTCGTCAGAATGGAACAGGACGTGAGCCTCTGGCAAACTTATGATTGCCGGCATCATCTAAGACTATACCTCTTTCGAACCCTGCCCTCACGGTCGGGGTTCTTGTAACTATTATAGTTATGTAGATGTAGCATATTGTCATATATTTCTTCCTTTCTGCAGGTAAGCTTGGGTACGATCATTTTATTGGTGTCTGGATAATATACAGTACATTTACATGCCTACCTCCGGAAGTACCGGGAACACTTGCTGGGATCGACATGCTGCACCCTGCGCGGAAGCGATACGTCTTGAGCGCAGCCCGTTCACAAGCAATGGGGTAATGGGTGGGTTGAGCAAGTCTCGTCCTATGTCATGAAGTATCTTAAGAGTATCTGCTGGATCAAGGGCAGCATGCAACCCCTTCAGCCGTTGTACCCAGAATGGGGACTTTGATACTCCCTACAGCTTGGATGACGGTTAAGTAGAATAACAGCAATCGCTTCTTTGAGTCCGAACCAAAACGTACCTTCCCGAGAATATTCCCAAGAAAAATAACAGTTTGCCCTGGCAGAACTCGAACAAGTCGAGTGAAATTGGGTTAGGAGAATAATAACAAACAGGAAGATGGGTGTTTTTCGGGAGAGGGACATCTAATGATGGTTAGATCATATTTCTGCCGGCTAGAGTTCACGGTGGGAGAGAGGACCGAGAAATTTGTGCATGTGCATTCATCATGCACGCTACACCCTATACTTGACGGGTCACTTGACGGGTTCCATTGGTGTTCTGACATGTCAGGGCATTAGAAGTATCCTTGAATCACATGCTGAAAGAAAGAATACGCCGCAAAGAGACCAGCTGTTTATCGAGTCCGCAAGAAGTATGGATAATTGAACTGGGATGTGAGCAGATTGGGGTGACAGAGGGCATATTCGGTAGATATTTTCGATTGTTGTTCTTGCAGCCTCATTTTCCCCGAGTTCGGAAGGTATTCGAAAACTCCATGACAACCTGTCGAAAGCACCCTGATCATACACTGTCATAGGCATTGGTCACTGTTGATCCTGAGCCAACCATCTTCATCAGCATTCTAGTAATTTTCCCGCGTCGAGGCTCACGCGGCCATCTTAATCAGCGCAACCTGTCAAGTGCAACTTAATATTTCAGATGGAAGAAAACATATCTGATTTCTCTCCTGAACTCCCTCCGTATCTGTCCCTCTTTCATCAGCACCTCAATGAACTATCAGAGCATTTAAGTGATACAACTCACGCAGGTAGTCACTCTATAACTCTCATTAATGGTGTAGAGTGGAAGTCATCGGAAAAGGACGCATTTTTCCATGCCTTGAGTGTGTACTCCCGCCTTCGTCCGGATCTCATTGCCGCTTCAATCGAAACGAAAAATGAAGTGGAAGTTTTGGAGTATATTTCTCTTTTAGAAGAGACCAAGCAGGAGAATGTTCAGGAGGATATGTGCCGCAAAAATCTTCCTCTGGCTCATGAAGTATCAGACGCATGGATTGAGTGGGAGGAGGAGAATGCGGAGAGATTACGCGTCAACGAGGAAATCTGGTCTACAAAGGCTGAGGGCTGCTCAAACGATCCAGAGGGTGTATCGAGGCTTATGGATGAATCTCGGGGCCCTCTTAGCAATATACCCTACCTTACATATGGTCATCTGGTCGCGATTGATTCAATTCTCAAAGACGATACTGCCACCTCGTCAGAGTATGAGTACTCTTGTTTTTCGTCAAGTTTGAACTGATTTTTCCTCCCCCCTTTAGTTGCAGAAGAGGTTCTTCTTCGACCAGATCTGTGACTGAGGTAGAGCCCATCTCATCGATACGAAGCCTTCAATCGAGTTCTCAATTCTTGAGTGGGTCCTCGTGTTTCCTTGAAAATACGGCATCCATCACTCCAGAAAAACATCTATCTAGTTACCAGGACATGAGCCCTCGTTCCCGTCGTCGTCACCAGAAGCGCATGTACATGCGTCGAAAGAGAGCTACAATAAATGGAGCCGAAGCTGATAACACCACTAAAAAATTGCAGCCAGGAGTAAGGCGAAAATCTGCGCAGAACCGATCCAAGTCAGCTAACTTGAATATCGCCGGAGATCGAAGTACTGAGTCCGTAGACTGTGTCATGCCCCAAACACAGGATATTGAGGGTGGTGCCGGTTGCACGTCAGAGTTGGAGAATACTGAGAATGAAGGATCGCGGTGCTCGGCGCCTGCTTCATATCTGCCGTTCCAGAAGGCTTTATCAGACTTGCGCAACTGTCATGTTAACGGAAGGTCAATTGTAGCTGCTGGACTTGATATATTCCATTATAGGAGGATTGGAAAGCTTTTGCGGTGCGCTGCTTTTCAGAGAAAATTTAGGATCTCTCATGTGTCCTATAGGGTTTTTATCTCTGGGTATGAATCACAGCTCGCAAGCGAAGATGCATCCATCAGAACGGATCTAGTCTTTCTGATCTTTGAAATACTTAGAGACTTTTTGGTTCAAGTCATTGCTCGGGTGATTATTCTAGAGGAGGAGCATTGTAGATTTCGAGGCAAAATAAAAGTTTGGCGGAAAAACGTTGACGAGGTCAGTTTAAAAAGTTTGGATCACATTTGCGACCTCTCACAAAAGTTTTGACATAGACTCGGAATGGGCTAATTGACAAGTCTGCTATTCAGTTTGCTCTGAAAACTATGGGCATCCTCAACGAAGGTCCCAATCAATACTTCTCTGAGTTATTGGGCGAGCACAGTATTCCATTTCACCACCAGCAAACTGGATATGACGACAATGAGCGACTTACTGCGAGTCGAAATGTGTTTCAGCAACACCCACTGCAGCGGGACATCTGCCCTCCTCATTTTCATCTTTTTTTAAGATCTGATACAGCAGACGAAGAGATTAACGACCTGGTGGACATCGACGACGACGACGACAGATTAGATAATGACCTGTATGAAGAGGAGATGTTAGATGTGGAAGATATTTTGATCGGTAAGGTCCATGAAGACACATTATGGAGTAAGGTACCGCTGTCGAAGCAAACATTATCCTCCTAGTCACCAGTTATGGCCACTTTCTGGATATGCTTTCCTTCTTCTAATTATAGTTGTACTCCTCGCCGCAAGATATATCCCAAAACTAGCACTTTAACATGGGTTTTAGATATGGAATCCTACATGTTCATAGTTTTGCTCTCTGGCTTGTTCCCTCCTCTTTAACCCGGACAATTACTTTCCCCCAGGATTCCCGACGTTCGATGGCACCTAAACCGTCTGACAGTTTCTCTAGTGTAAAAATTTGGTCATATATGACTGGTGTGATCTTTCCAGGAGCAAGCAGCCTAAGATGAGGTTAGATCGGTATTTTTTAGCTGAAAGAAAACATACTCAAGAATATCACTCCAAACCGAGGAGATGTGTGAGGGCTCATGGGCTAGGGCGTGGTGAGAAAACAGAAGTGATATTATATCGACTCTCACTAGTATATGCACCCCAAAAGAGCCCGACAATGGAGACATTCTTCAAAAGAACAAGATTCATTGGGAGTTGTTCAAGAGTACCCCCAGCGAACCCTATGACTAGCGCACGTCCTTTCCAAGCAATGCACTTGAGAGAATCTAGTGCACAGATAGTTCAGGTGCGTGTACATAATTCATCAGATATTACACTCGCCCCTAATGAGACCGACAGGATCATATATGACATCGGCGCCTTTACCCTCAGTGATTTCAAGAACTTTCTGTTGCCATCCAGGTTTCGAATAGTTGACGGCGAAGTCAGCACCACCCACTCGTTTCGCGACCTCGAGTTTGGCTTCTGCACCTGCTACTGCGATTACACGTGCGCCAAGAGCTAGAGGGCGTTTTCAAGCTTGACTAACGAGTCGCAAGACTAAAATCAACGATACCTTTGGCTATCTGGACGGCCGCAATGCCGACACCCCCGGCAGCAGCAATTACGAGAACCCACTCGCCTATTGGAATAATAAGGCTGGATGAAGAGCGTAGCAACGTCCATACTTTGACATACCTGCCTTGAGGTTCGCTCGACCCACTAAAGCCTCGTAACTAGTGGGCCATGTGATATAGAGACCTGTGTGCCGCTTAGTGGGTTTTCATGTTCTTGACGAGGCAGTCAGAGTTACCCGCGCCCTGATCAAAGGTTATATTGTCCGGAAGAGCAAGCAGTGCATTCGGTTCCACAGCAACCTTGTCGGCGAAAGACCCTAGGGCAGCACCGAATACGCGGTCCCCTGGTTTAAATGGACAGCCGTCTGGGATAGGTGAATCGGAGGCTATCCTTCCAGAAAATTCAGTTCCAAGGACGAAGGGCAATGGTGGCTTATGCTGGTATTTTCCTTGCGCTTGCAGGATCTGGGAGTTCACGATTGGCGGACTGGTTACTGGTGATTGTGTTTGCTTACGTCAAAGAAGTTCAGGCCTACGCTATAGACATCCACAAGCACCTGACCTCGGCCTGGAGTTGGTTCCGGTACGCCATGAGATAAAGTGATTTCAGAGGGATGGCCAAGCTTTTGAACGACAAAAGCCCTCATGGTAAAGAGCAGAGCGAACAGCCGGTCACATGCAGGTACTAAGATTGTGATATAAATTAAGGGCAAAGCAACATGACAAACACAAAGATAACTTTTATAAAGGAAGCCTCAATCAGCTGAAGGCAAAACCCTCGCCGCCCTCATTAATCGCAAGAATTAACTGCTGCCGTAGCATCTCGTATGACGAATATTGAGGGAGATCGATCTGATTAAAGCCTGCGAAAAGTTACAATCAAGTTAACTGGAGGTCAGGTGCTAAAGTGCTTACAGGTATGGGCTTGAGGCAGTCTATCAGGCTCTCCGTACGCACGATGGATAGAAAATCGTTGGACCCCTTGAACACCTTGCAAATCAACGAAACCACTGAGAGGCACCCGTGACGTCCCAGTAGCAAAGCTTAATACTTTCGCTCTTTCCTCTCGATTGAATGATTTCAAAGCCCTCCACCACCACACAATGTTAGGATCAGAGCTAGAATAACCATTATATTCTGTTGCTGCTCTCCATTCATCCACGTCAATGTCAGGTGTGCCTGAGATGAGTAGCTCGAGTTCTTGCTCGTTGAACTGAAGACATCTAAGTAAACGACAGGGAGCAGCAAAAAGGACGCACGATGGTGATGAGATCCTTTGGTATGATATCGGAGAAACCACTCAGTAAGTTCTCAATCTGATCTTTAATTGAGGAGTAGAGCCGGTATTGAGCCGAAAGTTGAACAAACTCGCGTTTATTCTCCTGTGTGACTGGTAGGGTCTCGCCATTTTCCTTCAGCGGGACAATTCGATTGATACCAAACTGAAAAAATAATGAATACGATGAGAAGTTCCTACAGAGATTTTCATACCTCGTCAGCTTCGACACTGAAGGTAAGCTCAAGTACTGTTGGGTCGTTCTCCAAAATCCAGCAGAGGGAGTTAAAGTATTCTGGATCGACCCATTCGACATCCCTGTAATCAACAGGTTTACCGAGAATTTGACGATACAGACTTTTTGCGAAATAGGCATCCAGGAGGCGGCCATCATAAATAGCCTTGCCAATGACTCGTCCAACAAACTTGAAGAAGGACAGATGCTCTGGATTGACCCATGAGTTCTTATTGGGTTGGTACGTGAGCTTATCAGCGGCGCAGGGTTGGAACAACGCATTATTGGGATCAAACATTTGCCTGGCAAGGATTTGGAACCACTCTCGAGTGACACCACCTGCATCCACTCCTTCCTCGTCATAGAAGCGTACGCTGAGCTTTCCGTACTTAATCTGATCTCCGGTTTTGCGTTGCAGGTACTGAAAGCTATCCTCGAAAACTCGTGCTCTACGGACGTTCAATTGCAGCGTGCCATAGTGTTCACGACCTGCAGGGCGACGATGAAGTTGTTGGTTAAAGTAATTACGTTTATTGTCGAAATCGAGCACACGTGGATTGTTGACAAGGAGTGCAAATGAGCCGCTCATCAAGGATGGGTTATTGCGAACCATGGCATTCAAAGCTTTTCTGTGGGCGTCTGTGAACGTGATAAAGAGATCTTCCATTGTTTCACGGGGTGTAGTGGGTGTACGGGGGGAGAAGGATCCACGGAGTGCCCGGGGGATGGTGGTCGAAGGCTTGGGACTGGCATATTTACAAACGACCATCAAAGCTTCGATCAGAGGCAAAAGGACAGTAACAATGTGCTCGGTCTGCGGCTTTTCTTCAATGATCGACAAGCAGTCTCCAAGCCGCCGCCATAAAGGTGTAAAGTAGAAGGACTCATAGATAGCCTGGACTTTCTCTTTGGTGGTACTGAGAGATGGTAATTTGGAGCTATACATGTAGTCGATGGTCTTGAGCACCCGGAGAAGTTTAGCTTGTAATGAAGAGGCAGGAGAAAATTTAGCAGCGACTGCATTAAGTTCTTCTGGAGACCCCCCTTGCAAGCTGACTACTAGTTCATTCAACTCGGTATGAAGTGCACGTCCTGATTCTTCCGCTTGGGAACGGAGTTCCTGAGCGATCACCTCGCGTGCATCAGGGACAAACGACAAATTTTGAATGAGAGCAAGACTTTGCTGGAATGTGCGTCCGGAGCATTCGCCGATGGTCAAGATGTTTACAATAAGCCTCAGAACGGTATGAGGTATTTGGGGAGGGTTTGCGAGGAGAGTCTTTTCTTCAGATGCTTCGGGCGAAGCCTTGGTGTCTTTATTTGGTGAAGTGGTAGTTTGGTTAGAGGCTGTATCTAAACGAGGAATAACTCAAATGTTGGTCAGTCTGATCTTTTTGAAGCTAACCTGGTCGAGAGTTCGAGTCGGCTTGACTTTCGACTACTGAAGTGGCAATAGAAGGTGCCATCTGGGGAACGATAGATGGGGACACTCCTGGCTCTTTGGTTTTCAGATTTGTCAGTGGTTTTGTAACAGTTGCTAGCAACGTCACAAGCGATTCCATGATTACAGGTGTCCTGATTAACGTCTGTCGGTCGAGAAGACCTAAAAGAAGAACAATTGGGTAATGAGTCTGTGGCACCTGTTTTTCCTTTCCCTTCCCCTTTTTGCCCGTGGACCTGCGTAAACCAGCTGGTAACTCGTGTTCTGCAAGGAAAAAAAGAGATGCCGATTCATTCGAGCTAACGATAAAGGTCAGGCCCTCAAGGCAGCGCTGTACAACCAGATCAGGTACAGCTTCAATGCGAGCACTTGCAGACGGCAGGGCTGTGAGATACTCGGAGGTTGCTTTCTGTTTTCCAGCAGATTTGAGTGCTGGAGCCTTCAAAGTATTGTGCACAGTGAGCTGTGAGAAGCTCCTGTCAACCGCAGCTAGGTCAGCTGGGCCATCCTGCAAGATCCCTAAAAGGATATTGAAGAGATCCGCTCGTGTTCTTGCATTCTCACATAGATTGACGAGGACTTTGAATAATAGTGTCTTCTTGGACACTTGAGGGAAAAAGAGTAGACGGACAAGGGCAGCAATTCCTGGCTTCTCGAGTAATTGGATGGCGTCGTGATCTGCAAGCTTGCGGGTTGTCATTGCATGAGCAGTAGGATTGCGGGGTGTCCCACGGTGATGAGGTTGTCTTTGTCTATCTACGAAGCTGCTGGTTTCAGCGAGTATATGAGGAGATAGTGATCGGAGAAAGCCTCCATCCTGTTCCATCAAAACAGTTTGTCGCAAAGTTGGATCCAGACTGGCAAAGAAACTTGCAGGGTCCATTTCAAGTCCCTGACCGTGCTGTGTTGGGGCACTTTCCTCTGCCCGTTGTCGTGACCGGTCCATAGCTTCTTGCTGTATTAATTCTGCTCGGAGTTCGGGCGGAAGAGCGTCAAGGAATTCAGTGCTGATCTGAGAGTCTACAGGGCGCTCAACTCTGGCTGCACGCTGGTCTCGAACATGTTGATTAAGAACTTCCTCTCGCATATCATCAGGAAGAGCTTCAAGAAAAGTCGGGTCAATGCCTGTATCAGTAATATCGACGGGACTTCCATGAATCATGACGGTAACACGCTGGGAAGGTTGACTAGACGATAAGGCCTCAGCACTAGCCTCTCGTGCGGTTGCCACTTCGTGTGCTTCCACTACACTAGCATCAATCATTGATGCGTCCTGATCGTCGACGATATCCATAGCCTGATCATCTGTGAATGTTGGTTCGATTGGCCTTTCGGAGGTGGCGACAGACTGTCCTGTCTGTAATTCAGTCGTTGTGTCAGAAGTGATAAAGGCATTTTCAGCAACTGTTGAGGTATATTCTTCATCTTGCCCCTTAATTTCTGCTCTTTGATGTAGATTTGCTCTTTCCTCCCTTTCGCTAGCGATTTTCTCTTCTGCCTCAATCTTGGCTTTTTCCCTAGCCTCGATAGCCGCTGGTAGCAATCTGAGTACCACGTGATTAGCAAGCCTCCCAGTCCTTTCTGTAACAAAGTTCCTGTTGAGAATCTTGGCCTCTTCGGACCAACGCTGCATGGTTATAAGTGGTTCAAATTCACAACCTTGCCTAGGTGTCGGTGTCCGAGGGCCCCTCTCTACGCGGATGGCAGCAGAGATGATAGGTTGACCATGGCGGCGGCGATCAGCATTCATGTTGCTCATATCGAGCTGGAATGCATGAGCACGTGCTCCAGTGGCTGCAAGAATTTGTTGGAAGAAATGAGTTGATCCACGGCCCATGATGTCGTCTAAGCTTTGGAACAGATCTGGTCCAATGGCTACATTTCGATGAGCGTGCCGGGCACTGCGACGGGGATTGGACGTCAAGCGAGGTGCATTATTTGTTGTATCGAGCAGCAACGGGTGTGTTGTGGTATCCAGGGCAGGAGCGGGGACGTCACGAGCGCGACCAAGGACCAGCTCTTCATTACCTATAGTGCTCTTATTAAGAGGAAGTACAAGGATTGCCGCTGATCCTTACCTGAACGACTGCGACGCGAAAGGAACACAGCGGGTGGTTCACGACCAGAAGTGATATTAATTACGGAAGCCAATGGATTCCCAGTCTCGGCACCGAAGAGTCCTCCAAATCGAAGGCCCTCATCATCTGAACCCACGTCAGGATCCTCTTCATGATGAATAATTTGGATTGGTACTAAGTTATAGACAAATCGTGGATCAGAACACCAATAATTCACTGAAATTCTTTTACCTCTATGGACATCATCATCGTCTATGTCTTCCCCTGCAGGTCCCAATCCATCGCCCGGGGGAGGAACATCCTGAGCAGATCAAATTTTATAAACAACGACAAGAACTGATGTACTAACCTCCCATAGCAGATTGCCATCTTCATCTTCTGCGTCCTCGTCTGCAACATCCTCTTCGTCTTCTTCCTCGTCCTCATCAGTGTTTTCCACTAAATCGTGTTCTTGTTCATGGTGTCCATCCGCTGCGCGCCAATCTTCCTCTGTTCCTTCATCTTCCTCAAGCTCGTCTTCCTCATCTTCCTCCGTGGCATCTGAAGTGTTCTCACTTGCTGTGCCGTCGTAATCCATCTCGACATCACCCTCATTTTCTTCGTCTTCATCCAATTCATCACTACCAGAATACTGCCCATCATCCATTTCCTGTCAAGCAATAAGCCAACTACGAAATAAAAGATGAAGCATCGCTTACTCCTCCATACATGCCTAATGCAGAATTACGATATAAATCGGGGGTTTCTTCGCGAGTCTCATCTTCAGACATGTTGCTATCAGCATCTTCTTCTGAAGACAGTGATGATTCACTTTCATCTTTCTTAGCTTCTGTTGTCTCTTTCAGCTTGCTTCCACGGCTCATTTTGATCGCAATTTTGGTACTGTGGTAAAGCAGTAAGCACAAACCCTGAAATATCTTTTAATACGTACAGATATTGTAAAGGTCGCAGTATGAAGTCAATAAGAGTGCGAACATGGGGATAGTTGAGGTCAACTTCGGACAAGGCGTTAGTCAATGTGGAGACAAAGTTTTTCTCAAGCATGATCTTCGCAATATGGGTAGGAATTTCATCCTGTGGCTTGCGCCCAGAAGTGTTCGTGTTATTGAAGCGGACGGTCAGCAAGCGGTGACAGAGGTCGGCATATGCAAGAAGTTTCCCATATCTGACTTGAAGATTTTCCATTGATGAAATATCTTTAAGGCTGCGACTGAGAGTTTCAAGGACGAACTTGCGCACTGTGACTAGGTCCGATGAGATGTCTTTGGATTCGTGAAGTGACACTGAGGTGTCAACACATATGGAGACAATCATCAGCATAGCCCAATTGCAAAGCGAGAGGTATCGATGATTCGGGTCAGCGGGGGATGGGTTGATAGTGCCAGGATTGATGATGTCATTGAACAGAAACTGCAGTGTCACGGACCTGAATTTGCTCGATGGTTCTTTGGCCGGCGTTTGACTTTTTTTCTTGGGACTGAAAGATAAAAAGGCGATCTTGCAAGTATCGTAGGAAAAAAGGAGCTCTATCAGACATTGCATGAGAAAACATGCATATTGGTGTGGATCGTGGTTGGTTGCACTTGATGTATTTTCCTTCTGTAAGAATATTTGAGGGATTATCGAAGTGCTTGGAAGTGAACTACCTGCCTTAGAGGATGTTGATGTTTCATGAATGTTTTTAACCGTTGCCATAAGCTCAGAAAGCAACAGATGAATGACAGGTTCTGCACACTGATCATTGACAAAAGGATCTGAGGCCGGAATTTCGATCTTCATCTCCACATCACCATGAGCATCTTCTGCTTTCTTTTCCTCTCGAGCAGAATTGTCTTTTGCAACCCCAGTTTTACGCTTCGCTTGATTTCCCGCCTGAAGCGTGATTTGAGGATTGAATTTATAAGGTTGATTCAAGCAGCAGAGTGAATTTGTGACTTTGAGGAAGATGTCGGTATCCCGAAGTGCTATGGCATTGCAATTTCGTACATATGTAGACACGTCAGCGTTACTGTTTCTTGGATTCTGGAAATATTTCCGGATTGACTCAGACATGAGACTATGTATGATGGACTGGTCTTCGACGATGTGGCGCAGGATGATGATAACATACGATGATCCGCCAGTGACTTCTGAGGCCGCAAAACGCTGGAAAACATGGGACAGACCATTGCTGTCCAGGAACTGTTTCACGTATTTCCTGTCCTTGGTGAAGAAGACTAGGAGACGAAGAACAGACAGGAGTTCATCAGATGCCAAATCGCAATCAGCAATCAGACGAAGACAGATTTCAAAAATAATATTCTTCGCATCAGCCCTATGGATACCAGTTGAAAGCGGTTCCAGATTAATGGGTTCGTTTTCCTTCGGAAGGATGATAGTACGAGGCTCGTCAGCCAATATTAATAATGCCTCTGTAACGAGAAGGTGGCTGGCGAGCCACTTTGGTAGATTTCTTGTATCAACACCAGATAGTAATAACGCCAAGAGACTATCCAATAAATCTTGTCGGAGGTCATTGTCCAAGGATACGGAAGTTTCGCCCAAAACCAGAGCCAGAAGGCGGCAACGATTAGCAAGTGGCTGCTCATCGTGTGCATAGGGGGAGAAAAATTTGACATCATCAACAAGACTTTGAACAGCTTGAGCCTGCTGCGGGCTGTTTCGCAAGAACGCCGATTGGACCTCAAACAAGAGACACTGGTGCTCGTCTACTAAGAGCAGGATTTGACGGCTAACCAAGTCACAGAGAGGTTCCCGGACTTGATCCAATGCTCTCTTCCACTCTTCAACAGTCCTGATCTCTTCGGGCTGGTCACCAGCTCCTCCAGCCTCGGTAGCCGCAGTCAATGACGTCTCTCCTACATCTAAGCTGTCCCCTGTCACCTCTATACCCTCATCGGTTGGTTGCGAGGTGGCTGGAGTTGGTGTAGATCCCGGCTCAGAGGCGAAAGCAAAGGGGTGGGACAATAGGAACTCCGTAGCGGTTGTGACATTGTTTCGGGTCTGAGTGAGAGCACGTTCTGCTGCGTGTCGAGGGAAACCCATATCAATTAATACCTGCACACGGTTTTCGTCCGGTCCAGTGGTTCGCGAAAAATTCGGGACAGCTTCAGTTGTTGTTTCAAGTTTCGATTGCTCGTTTTCAGCATTCATGAGTTCAAGCACTAATCGTACAATCATCTTGCTTACACCGAGAGGAGCTCGGAGTAGCCACGGTGCCTTCCATAGCGAACATAGGAGAGGTGCGACTTTAAGACGAATTCGGACAAGGAAATTATTTGGATCAAAGAAACCAGGGTCCGTTTCTTTTTTGTCACGAGTGACGAGGAGGAGAGTCTGGGGTGATTCAAAAAGGGATTTTGCAGAAACGAGATGCTGGAGAAGATGAAGGGCAACCTTTAAACTAGTGTATGCGTGGGACAAAGTTTGATTCAATACTGCGGACCGGGCTTCCTCACGTATGCCTACGACTTCTTCTATACTCTTGGCAAGGGTAGTGCAAACCTTCAAAATCTCATCGAACCCCCCTACTTGATAAAATGCTCTGATCACCACAGTATGCAAAGTACCAGTAGGTGAACGTTCTAAGGACGAAGGTGAACAGCTTTGGCAACCATTATAAGGCAACCTTACCATCAACGAAGAGAAGGTTGTACAGTCCACAAATAACACTGTAGTACGTATACAAAGAGGGTAAGTCATCTAGAAGGAAGAAAAAGGTAAGAATATAAGTGAGACGGGCAATAAATACCAACCAAATTGAGGTGTTTGGAGATAGCCCAAAAGAATCTTGGCAATTACTTTGGCTGACTCCTGTATCTGCTTTTTTTGAGGCGCCTCTGGGCTTCGACGGGCGTGGAACATTTTGATGATTGCTAAAGCATTGATGCCGGTTTCAGTAGCCATACAAGGGGTGACGGATAACGAACCTTGGAAAAAAGGTGCCAACGTGTTGGGCATTCCCTGTATTAGATACTTTAGAACAATCACATTGCTAGATCGCGCTGTTTTGTCGTGCATTGTCATCGTTCTTTTGGATGTAATGTCTCCCGAGAATTGAATTCCATTGGCAGCCCCACCTGCAGTATTGAGAGAGCTGGTAGCTTCAGCAAGGTTCACGGTTGACATCCCTGATGTTGCGTCCAATGTTTCGATAGGACTTGAGGGTGAATGATGTCTGATTGATAGGGAAGAATCAAACACCATGTTTTCCCAAAGGGCGGCACGGTGTAAGGCACCAAGTTCTGGGATAGTTTGGCCACCGCAAGAATTCATGAGGGTCTGAAGAAGAGTGACTACACCTCGCCCATGAGAATATCCAACGGTGCCAAAAATATCAGAGAGGAGGGAAACCCGGATATGCAAGGTGACAAGAGCACGGAACTGAATATTGCAGTGCTCTTGACTGGCGGCTAGGGGAATGATTCAATAAAAAAATAAACTCGCAATCCGAAATAACGCACAGTCGACTTCCACTAGTGGCAGCAACTTTGATGAAGCCTGGGAAGAGGTCCAGAAAGCTTTTGTCTCTTGTAATGAACAACGCGTAATCTCGGCGAGATAGACCAGGGTTTCATTTGCTGCATAGTCTAATAACGTGCGCATGACCTGAACGAGGGAATCTGATGCAACACTGTTGGAAAAGTCGTAGGGCAGACAAGGCAGAGCTGTTAATCGACCGATGGCATTGAGACCATCGGAGAGTGTGATGAAATCATGACAGTGAGGGGCATGCTGGAAGAAACCTTCGAGGAACTAGGGAAACAATGAGAATAACAACTTGAATTTCAAGTCATGAATCATACCCGGCATAGAACATCAATGAAGGAAACAACAATGTTGTCATGAGACGCTTCAGACGCTTCATCAAGTTTGTTCAGCATATCGGCTACGGAAGCGCCAATTGTATCAGCCTCAGGAAGTTCTAATTGCAATGGCTCTTCATCATCCATTTTCACATCAGCATCAACACCAGTGACACCCGCCCTCGGTGTCAACTGATACCAAGAGAGGAGATCATCAGGTACTTGATAGCTTCGACCCATCTCCTCAATTGCGCTCAAGGTTGATTTCAAAGAATTGAAGACGGCTGCCTTAAGAAGAGGATGGTGTCGTACGAGCTCATCGATAGCGGTCCCAATGATGACAGCATTTTCTTTATCAATTAAGAGTCTCAAGTGACGCTGGGAAGTGAAGATGGTGAAGAGGGCAGGAATGACACTAGGCCGACTGCTCAGCTGGACCTGCCCAGCCTGGTTCAAGCATAAAGCACCAAGGGCATTAGGAATAGCCTGGATAACCTGAAGAATTGAATTGAGTAATGAACAAGCAATATAACTAAGCAAGATAAACCTCGATTGAAGGTTCAATGCCAGCTTCGATAGCTTTATAAAATGCTTCTGGAAGGCCAACCTCCTGTATGATGCCGAGTGATGTAGGTTCATTATGTACGAAGGTAGCCATGACATTAATAGCTAAAGCAAGTCTTAGCTGCGATCAAAAACTGCCAGAGTAAGGGTCATACCTAACGGTAAAACCATGAGACCGAAAAGACCTCGATTATCAATGACCTTCTTGATAGACTTTACCAAAGACGTATCAATGAGCCCACGAAGCCCTTCAGACGTCCCAGAAGATTGCATCATGCGGTGCATAGTCCGCAGAAGTGACTTGAGAACGGAAGCTCGAGAGAAAGGAAGGTTACCTGCAGATAGTGATCAGGAAAATTCCCTGAGATGTCGGTCAACACGCACTACCAGTGTAACTTATCTCAACCTCGCCATAATCTTGCAAATCGCGATTGACCTCGAACTGAGATTATAGTCAGTGACTATACAAAAATTGGTATCTAGTCAAAACTTGCCTCAATACGCTCAACGAGAACATTGACACCCTGAGCAGCACAGAACAACGTAAACCCAGTCTGAAGGGAATATAGCACGCTGTCAATGAGCTGCAAAGTTTTTGATATAATTCCAACGCGATTTGCGAGCCTGTTCTCGACTAGTTGTATAAGAAGGGGAATCAAACCAGCGCCAACAATCATATTGACTCCCGAGGTATGCGTCGCAATCAAGTTCATAAACTGTAGAAGGGCCTCGACGAAGGACTGTGGAAGAATTGAAGATGGATTTGCGACATCACTGACAGTCCTACGGAACAATGCCATCAAGATGCCATGGTTAACACCAGCGTTCACGGCAGTCAAGACTTCTTGACACCTATTTCGATATCGAGTGAATGCATCCAGAACAGCAATTGCAGCAGTTTGAACAGGAATGGAGACATCGTACTCGACATGTAAGAGTTCTGCCACACTGGATATGAGATCTGGTTCATAAAGGAAGAAAGAGGAGGTCGTTTGAGATTCCGAATGGGTAAGTGCATAGATGGCAATAGAGATCAGCCTTGCAATGACAAGCTTCTCCCGTTCAATTTCGTTGCCTTTGTGGAGAACATGGCTAATGCGGATTCGATTTAATAACTCAAACTTTTCCTCTTCGGGGACTCCGTACGAGAAAATTGTATCCGTTAGTATCTCCATTGGTGATTGAGCCTGTGTGGCGGTCTCCGAAATGGAGACATTAATAGGACCATGTGAAGGGTTTTTGGGCTTCAGAGCCGTGATCAACGGCTCATCGTTCACCTCTCTCTCTTTCACTTGTTCTATCCCAGCTGCTGCATCCAACTTATAGAAGCTGAAGGAGACATCCCGCGCATCGGGCGGCAGATTCTCAACTTCCATCTTGCGATTGCTACTCACAAGATCAACCAGTCTGATACCACGCTCGCGGATGTGTGGCCACTTCTTCGCAAGTACCATTAAACGGGGTGTTGCATGGTTAAGCACATGCGTCACAGAAGATTGAGAGGAGTATTGCTGAGCAGGTCGTAGGAAAACATTGAGAGACAGTAAGACAATGTCAAGATCTGAGCACAAAAGTAGACTGTTAAGTCGCTATAGTATTTGTATTAGAAGATTTGATGGGAGGACGAGGAGCGTGGACAGTACATCATAGGAGCTGAAAGTCTTGCGATTGGTAGAGTTTTCGAGCAGAAGGCGCTGGAATCGCAAGATTGCAGATACTAGTGACTTTGTTTCGGGCGGAAAAGTAATAGTTTGCACTCCCTCCAGCTCATATTGGGTGATGATGTCCTCGAGGATGGAATCAAATCTGTTGAGAACATTGCTCCACGCATTCAGGTCGGAGCGTGGCCACTGCCATGACTCAACTGAGCTGAGGACAGCAACCAATTCATCGGTCGTTGTATTCAATATTTTCATCGTAAGATCCAGGATAGCTGGATGCTGCACCACGATGGGAAAATCAGTGGACCCGACACAGCAAGTTGCAGTGGAGATCAGATACATACCGTCCAAACTTTCTTTGATTTGGTAGGGATTTTCATTTTCCAAAACCAATGAAGGGTCTTGAGAGTAGTTCAAGAAGTCCCCTAGTATATGGAAGGAGTGAGGGTAAGCAGAAGATAACGGTGGAAGACGAAAGGTATTCCAGAGAAATCGAATTGCTGACGCAACCGATATTCAGACGTCACACATTAGTCACGCGAAGTCTGTCGAGAGCATGTCCGTTTCTGACACGTAGTCATCATCTCTCAAGATGGTAAAACGCAAGGCAGGCACTCAGAGTGAAGATGAAACTCAAGTCTCCGACGGAAGCAGACAACATAAATCAAATCTTCCTCCGAAGAAGACTGCAACGGTACATCAACGGGCACAGACATAGATAGTATACTTACGGCTGCAGAAAAAGCACAAATCCGACACACCCATTGCGGCAAGCTCTCCTCAAAAACATAAACCAAATGTATGTAAACTACCTCATATTATTCACTCAATCTAAGATACACAGACATCAAGCTCCGAGACTAGCGATAAGTATATTGATCTTGGAAAGAAAAAACGTGCAACTGTCCGTTGCTTCAAGGACACACCTTTGCTTGACATCCGGGAGTTCTATGGGGTCGGCTCAGAACAAAAACCAGGGAAAAAAGGAATTTCTCTAAATTTTGAGCAGGTCTGTAGGTTCCAACAGTTTGGCATTACATACTCAATGAAGCTTCAGTGGCAGACTCTGAAAGCGAATAGCGACGCCATTGACAAGTTATTTTCTCATCTACTCACAGACACGAAATAAGTCCCTTTTCAATGCAATTTGAAACGTTTGATAATTTGCTCTCCGCGACGTGTCGTGGCTGCAACATTTCTTTGGTTCACCAAAAAGGTTTTCTGGATAAGATTGACTTGTCGTTATGTGACCAATAGGCCCGCTGCAGCATCATGTGCTCCAGCTAAACCTCGAACCTGTAATCCTCTAAACCAAGCTTTAGCCTTTACATCGAAAGCTTGGAGATCAAGAAATGTTTCTAGAAGAAGGAATTTTAAGTAGACAAAATTGTATCTCCTATAATCTATTTAGTACATGATAACACAAAAGGAAGGAACGTACCACCAAGCCTTGAAGTAATCCTGGAAAATGGAGACAGACAAGAGTCCTCTAGTCCGAATGTTGTTGATGATGTTTTTGCGTTCATCTTCCCAGATCGCAAGAGCACAGTACTTCGCTGTGATAAGAAATATACGGATCTGAAGGTCATGACTTAGCAACGTCTTCAACCGTCATTGCGGACTTACATTAGAATGAGTAGTAGCTAATGCATTGTCAAGACTCCTATCACGAGATGTATGGATAGGAATAATTGAGTACTGATAGACGGATGCATACCTCGTAAGATCGTTCAATTTGAGAACCATCAGTACCCTACGTGGCACTCGACGCAAAACGTCGAGAACAGACAGAATAACCCTGTCTTGCGCGAGAACGGACGTTCGAATGGTCTCCATTTCCTCCTCGGACTGAGGCATCATATGAATCAAGCCAGAGGCCTTCTTGAACTTTGCATCTCCAAGATCACCCCAAGAACCTTCCATGGCTATTCTTCCAGTGATAGCAGCTTCAAACACAGGATACTAGGCACCAGAACGTCAGGACATATCGGCATCATAATCAAGATATGCAAGTCACAAGATCAGGTCCTATATTGCCTACTAACTCAGCGTACTTGCGGCGATCGGTTTGCACAGAGGAGTCATCAACCAAGGACAACCAGAATCTTCCATAATTCACCCTCAATTGATCATCCAGGTCAAAATACAGACCATGGTCCAGTAAAACAATTTCAAAATGGTATGGGGACAACGATTGAGGAGGAGCAGGCCGTATCAAGAGATTACCAAGGTGAGGATCCTGTTGAACAGTCAAACAGTTCATAAAAATGTCAAGGGACTATCACCGACTTACAGCGTGAAACCATCCATTAACAAACACCATCTGGCTGAAAATGCGAGATAACTCAAGGGCTACCTTATTACGATCAATGTTGTTCTCGGCAAGATACCACAGGTCATCGACACGTCCACCTCTGATGAATTCCATGATAAGGACTCGTTTAGTGGCGGCAATGATTTCTGGTATGTACAACGATGTTCGCATCCCTTGAAAATCCCGTATGGCTCGAACTGCATTGGAGGCTTCATGAATAAAATCCATTTCATTTGGGAGATGTTGTTTCATCTCGTCCTGCAGAGACAGTGAAGCTTTTCCTGAAAACAGAGTGAAAAAGAACGCACGGCTAGCCAAGTAAGCTCAAACTCTGGGAACCAGTACTTGATCCAACCTATATACATCAGCTTTGATTGGAATCAGATTGACTAGTACACACCCAACATAATCTCAACCATCTTCATATCGATGTCGCAGAACTCTGCAAGATGTGGATGTTGTAACTACGATTATAGGAAAGAAACTCGAACTTTGACCAAGACAACAGCATAATACACCCCTTACCTTTACAGCGACATATTTTCCACTCAACTTGTGCTTGGCGACGTGTACTTGTGCCAGGCTTGCGACACCGATGGGGCTTGGATCAAACTCGTCGAACAACTCTTCGATACTTAAACCCATGTCATCTTGGAAAAGTCTCTGGACATCCTCATACGCCGTTGGCTCGCACTGATCCTGCAAAGGCCTCATTGCACTGGTCCATTCCCTCGGAAGTACGATGAGCGAGGACATGTGCTGCCCAAGTTTTATGAAGATCCCTGGAAACGACGAATTGGTGTGAGTCTGGAGAGGAGAGCGAAAATCACATACCTCCATTGGTTAGGAGTGCCTTGAAAACCCGTTTCGCACTCCGGCTGTGACAAAGTGATACAGCCTCTGAGCGTTGATTCTCGTCCTCGTATTTCCAAGCAAATGTGAATTTATAATCAATTACACCAAGTATTGTGGCTCCTGCATAAAACATGAACAAGATATGAACGAAGTCATACGGACAACAAACAGAAAACGCACTAGCCACTCTCCAGCATCTAATAGCAGCTAGGTAAGTGTGACGAAATGGTTGGTGGTTCTGATAGGCAATGTAGCCCGCACCACCTACCAGAAGGGTTGCCATAGGGTACATCCAAAGTCTGTGTCTGGTTCTGGTGCCTCGATGACGTAGAAGATGTAGGTGCGGTGAAATCCTTATCCATCTTGCTCGAGGGCCTCTGAACGCGTAGATCATTGAGCCTTGCGTAGATTTCCACCAACCAGAGTAGTTTATACGATGGAGGATCATTGCCACATATGCTACTGTTGAAAGCCCATATCAGACGTACAATTCAAAAATTCAAATGAAAGCTGCTTATGTAACTTTTCCCGATATATGTCTATCAGGTAACGCGAATTTAATGAAATAGTGGTACAATGTTTGCTGAGAACTGTCTGAAATATCATTTACTGCCCCGCTTCATCAACATCTGAGCAAAAGATACTCGTTGCGATGACTGCGCATCCTCGTTTTGATGCATAGCTTCCGCGTACCTAAAGTCCTGTGAGTGAAAGCACAAGAAGGACTAGCCTGACTTACAGCAATTTATATCGTACAAGCTCTGCTTCCAGTTCCTCGTTTCGCAACCGCTGCTTCACGAGTTCATTCTATACCCATTAAAGCTAATCCGGAATCAGATATTCTTAAGATTGGACTAACCAAAACCTCAACATGCTCAATGTTCATTTGGGCAACGTTATTTTCCAAATTTCGGCTGCATCAGACTTATAACTGCTGTTTTAAACGACAAGAAATCAACTACTAACCATTGCTGGGACAGGGCGCGGTTACTGTTCCGCAGCTCGTCCATCTGCATAGCATGTTTGTTCGCTTCACGCTACATAGTATACGCGTCAGCGAGATAGTCATTCTCACTGTGGCCAACATACAACCATATCCTCGTATTCATGTCGATAACAGTCGAGCATGAAAGGAGTGATCTTGAGGGACACGGCATCGGCAACAAAACCATCAACGTCATATTTCAGAGGCTCGATATAAGTTCCGTTTTCGAGTATCTGATCAAAGAGTCAATGTCGAACTGACGATGGTCAATGAGAAAATATTTACCCTGTATTGATCAAGAACCTTATTATTCAAGAAATCCAATATTTCATCGAATTTGAGCTCTAGTAGCTTCTCCTCATTTTTCTTAAGCAAGCCAATGCTGAAACCGAAAATGGCCTCTATCCCATTGGCCAGGCAATGGTCAAAAATTCTGAACACGATTTCCAAGGGAAAACTACAAGGGCCATTAGGGGACAAAGGAGAAAAGAAATGTGAGAGCGTACCGATAACTAAACAATGTCAGAAACCATTGCGAGCAGAACATACTTGATTTGATACCTTGCCGGAGGAAATGTACGTGAAGCACAGGAATCAACTCCTCAATCAGGCGATCAAACTATAACAAGGCAGAAATGTAACTGTATCCTGAAATACTAAAAACAGGGCTGTTTACCTGAAACTAGTAATTCGTGAGTTTTTCTTGGTGCGATCATGTGTGGTAGGCTAACTCACGAGACGCATCTGTAACTTTGGCATTTCGGGTAGATAGTGACCCCTTATATCATACACCTGCATGAGTCGCACCAAAAGGGAGAAGGCTTCCTCGTCTGGCATCTATGCCATATAAATGGGCTGGACAAGCAGGATGTCTCACTTACGTTCAATAATAAGACTGCGGCAACGAAGGGAAGACCCTGGCAATATCCAACCATGGAATCGTATCTATCGAAGAGAACAGTAAGATGCCAAATGGGAATAGTTGCCCGGATATACTTACAGAGAATATGCCTTAAGGACATTAAATAGATTTTCCTGCCCTATCCCATGCCCATCTGTGAAGAAGGCATGGTGTGGGAATGTCCTTCAATGAAATTAGGACATGTCCCAGAGACAGCAATCAGTATACATACCTTCCAAGGTCTCGTGTTATAGACTTTTCATGCGAACTTGTTTCCCTCAGGAGTTTGACGTAGGTATTTTCAAGTTCAAGGTCCTTAGAAACTGCCCTGTCAAAATCTGAATCATACGTTTTGACCAAACATGTAGATAAATGTACGACTGACATATGCTGCCACACCATTCCACGTAATGTTGCAGGTATCCCTTTTGCGATCGCTCGTGCGAGTTCCTCAGGTTTTTCAGAGGCAAACCCTGCGTAGTCTTAATTGAGAGGACCATTAGCATTAGCCCATGCCTATCTAGACAATGCATACTGGATATGACAGCCCCCCAAAAGTCTTGGAAATCCAAGATTAGCTGAGGTGACCATGTACCTGGACGTAAACATACCCCAATCTATCGACTCTTCAGCCCCTTGTTCCTGAAGAGCTTTCTTTTCCTTCTGTAATCGCGAAAACTCTTCATGCAGTGCATTTTGCCCATCCAAACCTATTCTGAATGAAACATTCTCCTCTTCAGCAAAGGACGAGGTATGACCAGATCGAATAGTCGCAACAGACGCCGTTCTGCGGTGAGACTTGCCCAGAGGCGGGGGATCACGGTCGGCAGGATTCATCTCGCTGTTAATGGGCCTGGTGTTATCATGCAGCCCATTTCCATCATCAATCTCGATTTCTTCCTGCAATCTTAATGGCCCTACAGGGTCCAACTTGGATGTTGAAAGGATGGGGGCGAGACTGGAAGACGACAAATCATCGTCGTTGAGAACAATGTCATCCAGCTCTGACACTGTAGTAGCGATGGATTCTCTTAGAGGTAATTGGGCGATGAAATTGCTTTGCTCGGGAGAGCGTAATGAGTCCAACGTGTCTTTCATGGACACTTCAGAAAGGGTTTGGGCCATAAGTCCGGAAGCAACGGTGAACATTAAAGAAAGAATGAAAAATATAGATGCATGAGCTTTAGCAAAGGCAAGCAGATTAAGTGTAGCGAGCTGAAGGAGAGATCGCTTATGTGATGATAGACAGACACAAGCAGCCGATCAGAAACCGGCGATTTTGTACACGATCTAAGCACTAATTCAACTGCGTACAACAGGTCGGAACCGCAGAATACCCATACAAGTACGTGTGGTTAGCAGCGACCCGTGGAATTGCGCTAGATACCCATACCATCGTGCACAACTGTAGAGGATAACATTTTAATTTAAAAGAATTTGATAAGTGCCCCGCCTTTTTCCGCGAGCGGAATTTGGTTTGTGATTTCCAGCATCCTCCTCTTTACCATGAACGTTGCTCTCGCTTCCTCAACTTCTTTCAGGAAATTGGTTGTCCGCGCCGTACTCAGAAAGTCCTCCGGCCTACGACACAGCTCGTCTTCTGCTGAAAAAAAGGGTCAGGATGCCTTTTCCGAGGCCCAGAAAGCTGCTGGCAAGACATGGGAAAATGTTTTTCGAGTCCTTGGTCCTACTGGTCAGAGAATTGGTAACCTGCTAGGCAGTAAGTGTAATACTTAGCTTTTTCCCCCCATCATTCATCAAAGATAGGTTACAAGGAGCCATTGGTTTACAATTTTTCTGTTATCCGTGAAGTGGCTAAGAGAGTTTATCACGGGGAAGCCCTCCAACCTCCTTCCCTCTCCCAATTTACCGAAGCATATTGTCAAATCTGGAATAATGTAACCCAAGCTTCGTATTGGCGCGGCATTGTCCAGAACCGCCAGGTTTTTCAACTTGGTTTCTATGGTTTGCAAGCATATGGTATTTTTACGGTATGTGATCACATCCAACAGTCGTTTCCATTTGCTGAAGCTGAGGCAGATTGGAGAAATGTTGGGTCGTAGGCAGGTAATCGGTTATCCTGTGAAACACCATTAGTATGCTTTGTCTCCTTTAGTAATAGGAAATTCACCAGTTCAAAACCTAGGATGCTTATAATACACCATGTTGGCTCTTGAGATGAGGCACGTTTCCTAATTGTCATTGATCGGTGCTCGCAGTCTGTGCTCTGGGTGACCCGGAAGGAGAAACGGACAGATCCATAATACCATATGGCAGTGCTCCAGGGAACTCCCCGTCTTTTCTCGGCGTTGGCTGCGGGACTAAGAACGTCCATGGATTAGCGTCCTAGGCCGTTGATTTAAGGCGATTCCTAGTCATAGTGGATATGCGACACTTCCCTAGTTGTTATGGCTCATACGGCGCACATGCCCACTGTGGTCTAGCTGAAGACCGATAACAACCAGTCTCTTGATCGAAATAACACTGTTCCTCAGACTAGTTCAGAAAGCAGCACTCATTGGTGTATTGATTACTCATGCCGCCTCAAAACCGTCTAAATTACCTTTGAATTAAATTCTCTAGGAAACAACAGGGGATTTTATATTGGCATTTTTATTGAATCCAATTTCTCCATGTCCTACCTAATTACATTTCAAAATGCTCTATAGTTTGAGCTGAGTTATGAACTGCTTACAGCAGTCTGTTCCTAGGCTGCTCAAGTGGCACATAGGAATATAGAACAACTAATAGTTAATCCAGTTTCGAGAGAGAATTTAATGTATATTCTCTACTTTGATATGAATTCTTTTAATTCTTTTTTTTAACTTCAGCAATCTGTTACATTGTGTACGTAGACAGTCCGCTTTGGAAGTGTTACTATCATATACTATTTCAATGAATTCATTTGAGCTCATGCTCAAAAGACAGAAATCTGTAGGTAAGGACAAGAGGACAGGATAGATGAAGTGGAAAAATAAAGACGCCTACATTTTTTATTTGAATGTCTATGATGTGCACATTTGTATTGACTGCTTGCACTTGATACAGGTAGCTCTTCCCTCATTTATCACATTGCCTCATTTTTTAGTAGTGGGAATCACCCGTTGTGCTTGTAGTGTTCTTCCGATCTATCTCTCAAACACCAGAGCTCGTGGTGCCCGCGCGCAAGCTTATGGCCCGTCTATCTCTATTCCATGTTAATGTCTTTGATTCGACAATCAGAAGGAATTTTCCTCGATTTGATTGCATTGCCTATGTCTAAGTCTTAATCATTTGTCTCAGGAACAAACAAAACATTTGCCTCTCTCTACAATTCCTTTGTGTATTGAGTCAACTAAGTTTTATTGTTTTCTTTGTTGGTAGAGGGTGATGAATTGAATGGACTGTTGCATCTCATCTCCACTGCATGACTACGAAAGGACATTGAGAGCATTCATTATAATTGCTTTGGCAGGGGCTTGGCAGCCATAAGTACATGGAATAGCCTAGGCAATTGGATGTCCTTAGACTTGCTGGAGCAACATGTTTTGAGAGCAAAATCTGGGTGGAGCAAAGTCGTCCTACTCTCCTGTTCACGTATTTGAACACCTTCAAGTACTTTGGCTGAGGACAGGACGCAGCTTGTCTTCTTACTCCAATAGGTTTCCTACTTTCTTCTCCTTTTTCTCGGGTTCTCTCAACCACCCTTTGTCGATGCATTCTGTCCACTTTCTGCTGAACCTTGAGTTAGACAAGTCCAGGATTGTCGAGTTCATTTGGGGAGCCTCAATCACCACTTTGAATGGTAGCATACACAGATGTTCCCTGTGCTTGACTGGGACCCAAAATAGTGGCTCGTCGTCCTGACCCATCCATCATGCCTTGCTACATAAGGTCATATCCATGAGTGCACTGCCAGTGCTCAGTTGTGAGATCCCAGATTCTCAAACCAAAGTCAGGGGAATAGTATGCCAACATTGTTCCATTTTGTATAAACACCATGTACTCTTCTGCTTGACCCAAAATTTGAGTGTGTAGATAGCTGGTATAGGCATCAAAGAGGCATATTACATTTCTGGGTTTGGACCTAAGAGCAATGAGTCTCTCACCAAGGGAATGATCAATCAGAGCAGGTGAGAGGGTGATTTGATTTATTACCCCACTGACGACCTTGCTGAATTCAGTAAGCATCCCAACACCAGTGTTATGAGAGCCCCAAACAGGAAAAGATTTCCCACGCATTTGAACACTTAATCCAAAACCTCAAAGCATACAATGGAGTAAGGATATAAATAGGGTGGGGACTCAGTAAGTCAAATCACGTGACAAGGTCAGG
>Ga0153951_1000076_pt1 | contig 31143 bp, 43 predicted proteins | sample TSNJ035MetaG_FD_102278 | JGI IMG/M metagenome (GOLD analysis project Ga0153951, IMG submission 102278) | Attine ant fungus gardens microbial communities from New Jersey, USA - TSNJ035 MetaG | ecosystem: Host-associated > Fungi > Mycelium > Unclassified | place: USA: New Jersey, Wharton State...
AGCTGAAAATTCTGTAGAATGGGCAATTATTAACAAGACACTCGAGGCTGCCGATAGAAATCATGCTATGCAGTCTGCCCGTGAAAAACATAACAAATTATCAGATCAATCCGCCTCATCCACGTCAATTAAGTCTCTTGCTTCTACATCCACCCCCCATCCGTCGTCACCTCTTCCCGCTTCATCTCTGAGGCCTACTATTAAGCTCAAAGTTGGTTCTCAAGCGAATAATTCATATTCCACTGCAAATCCTCCTGGTCAAGTGTCTTCATCCCATGCCCAATCTAAAACCAAGAAGCAGAAGATATCACAAGCAGTTCCAGCACCTCTCCCAGAAGTTGAACAACCTCCTCCTCCCTATGTTGATGATGGCTCCCACGACATTTTGCAAGAAGTTCTTGCAATCGAAAAGCAGAAAGATGAGGAGCGGATACGCATGATCTCTGAGCGGGAAAAATCTGTTTCCCGTCCGAATCTGAGCAAGAGGAAAAAAAGCGAGACCCTTGATGAGGATGACGACATCCTGGCATTAGCCACTCCAGCCAAAAAGGAACGACCTTCTCCTCCCACGCCTAAACCTGTTTCCTCCGTTGCAAAATCCGACCTTTCAATGTCAATAACCGTACCTAAGGCTCAATCTCATCCCAAGAATGTCAAGAAGGAGCGACTCATTGACCCGAGGCCTGTAGCTCCGACATCAACTGTGGAAGTACCTCCAAAGCCTTCTATCAAGGGCAAGGAAAAGGAAATCTTTCCTCCAACACCGAATGGAACTTCTTCCTCTGCTCCTCCCGTTAAAGAAAGGAAAGCGCCTGTTGTCCACGCGACTCCGATTAGCGAGAAGAAATGCAAAGACTTATTGAAAATCTTGCAGAAAATTCCGGAAGTGGCAATCTTCAATCGCCCAGTAGACCCCATCCTAGATGGTTGCCCGACGTATGTTGAAGTTCGTCTCTTGATCACTTCCTCAATTGACATGAACTAGGTATTTTGATGAGATTGCATATCCAATGGACTTTGCAACCATAACTCAAAAGCTCACTGATGGGCAGTATGCGATGATGGAGCAGTTTAAGAAAGATGTTGATTTGGTTTTCAGCAATTGTCGACAGTTCAATCCCCCTTCCACGTTCCCAGTGACATGTGCTGATACAATGGAAAAACTTTTCAAGAAAGAATGGCCAAAGGCGCTAGAGAGAAAGTTATCTTGGGCAGAAAAACGTGGTCTCCAAGGTTTGATGTCAACACTTGCAAAAGAGTCGATGTGAGTTCTCGAATGCATTCTATTATTTCTTGTCTGAATCAAGTATCCAGTTCATGGGTTTTTCGCGAGCCTGTCGATCCTGTGCTGCTGGGTATTCCAACTTACTTTGAAGTTATTCCTCGGAAGGATGCGCGAGACTTACGCACTATCCGTCAGAAGTTGGATAACGACAAATATGACAGCGTGGAAGCAGTTGAAGCAGACCTTGACCTCATGATTCACAATGCTATCAAGTTCAATGGTCGGGAGTCAGAAGTCGGGGAGATCGCTATTCAAGTTCAAGTTCGCATCCAGGATCTCTTTTCTGGCTTCAGGTCGAGTGGGACAAAGAAGCGTAAAGACAGTGACAAGGGCACTCCACAACCGTCGAAAAAGGCCAAGATAGGTTGATTACCATGTTCGCTAAAACTAAGTACTATTTATGATACAGTATTGCATGAGATACAGTAATACTCCTTGTCCATTCTTGATGACAATGCAGTTAATATTGACATACCATTGTAAGCTGTACATGTGTTATAGATTACCAATCGGGCCAGAGTTCTGAGAGGACATTCGTGTCTTCTTCAGGTGCATCTCGATGCTTCATCCACCGATCTGGTATCTGGGAAGATGTCAGAGCCTTGACTGATCACCAGCTAAATACAGTCTTACCAGGGGAAAATACCGTTCCATGGCACTTATAAATCGTTGTCGATATTGTTTCGGTGTCACGATGGTAGGCTCTTTTCCTGCTCCCCACTCTTTAACCCAACTTTCAAGCTTTTTGTCCCAGGTGTATGTCCGAATGTAGTCTCAAAAAGAAATAGAGGAATAAATTTCAAACCAAAATGGTGATAAAGAAAAACATACCAACTATACCAACTACCAGTTCATTGTTCTGGCTATCAACCTGGAGATGCCTTAAGATTGGTCTGGTTAATACTCTTAACAAGTGATCACTTACGCCACAAACGAGGGAATAATCCATGACATTGATGTCTGCGAGGAATCTACTGTCATTATATAAAGCACCACGTAGAATTCGTTTTGAGTGTTCTCGTAGATAAAATGGGTTCAGGTGTGCCGCTTGTTGATCTTGTCAAATTTATTTGATAATTACGGATCTTCATACTTACTTTCGACTAAATTTTCATCCAAAAGAACTTCATTCTCTCTCCCTGTGGATTGAACATGACGATTGCGGGTAGATCCTTTCAGATCATAAATCTGTTCGAACAATCTAAGATAAGAGAGACCAGATATACATGCAATGAATACCTTGGTGAATCGGCGGTCATAGAAAAGGTTTTCCATAACCAAAAGATTCATTTGTGTAGACTTGTTTCTTCCTGGACCTTTTCCTGCCTCAGTCTTTCGGAAGGTCAGCTTGTAGCACCCGAAAACCTTCGCAAGAAGTGTTGGCCGCTATTAAAAAGGATCAGATTAAGGTTCAGGGGCTAATTTACTTAGCATAACCATACATTAGCAGAAACCGCTGATGACATGTAGTCAAAATATGCCGGTGCAAAATTCTCCATTGTCTGAACTTCAAATCTCGAGAGTTCTTTTGCAATGAAACGATCATCTGATCGATCAAGGTCAGTAGGAATACTGGATCAAAAGGGAGATCTAACCTCGAGTTTTCAAAAATGCAGATCCGGATTTCCCTCCACTCGCATTCCACTTGACACACCGTGACAAAGATTCAACCATACTCTTTTCACAATCATAAGTCCGTCGCAAGGCGTCAAACTGTTCAGGGTACAGGATAGTACAGCTTATGGTCAGACCACCGCTTTCGAAACCTTTCACGCTTTTTAATTGATAGGCCAGAATCTGTAGCCGAGAACCTTACTAATTGCCAAAGGTAACTTAGAGGACGGCAGCTTGAGGTCTTCGGTAGGATCTGCTGAATCAGTAGAATCAACATTTACCACACCCCATGTTGAAGTTGACTCTGCAATGGATTTATCGTCGGGCATAAAGACCTCTCCCTCTGTTAGCTTAGGTACTGTCTTTTTGTCAGCACGTGATTTGGCCAACATATCACGGTATTGAGGGGAGCTGGATGATTTCAGCTAACCAAAAGAGAGAAAGGGGAAACAGAGCTTACTTCAAGGCTAATGCAATGATTGATGTAGGCTCATCTGTCCTTACAACCATTGACGAATCTCTGAAGATATGTTCTGGATCACTCATCGGATCATCAAATTCCGCAGGGTGACGAAGAGGCTGCCAGAACTCCGATAGAGCCTTGAGAATCGATCCTGGCCCAGTTGATGGAGGAAGTTCATTATCAGAGGGTGTCATGACGTCGGGTCGAGCTTCCAGGAACCTAGGAGAGGGAGGTAAAGATATACGTTCTGGTGGCGCAGTAGCAGGTGTCTGTGCGACATGGGACTCTTCTTGTGAGGGGAGCTCAGGAAACACAGACGTAACTGGAGCAGTCACTGGAGCCACCGTGGTAGATAGAGCAACTTCTTGTTGTGATGCTTCTGGAGTTATCAAGAGTATGGATTCCTGAGGAGGCGAGGTTTGCGGGGCAAAGGACGGTTCGTCTTCTACGTCACCTCCTTCATCATCTGCTTCACTTGAGGAAGTCGAATCAGGGTCATCATCCCGAAGTGCATCTTTGACACTATCAAGCACCTCAACGGTGGCGCGAGCAGATGCCACAGGTCGAGCTGGTTTCCCACGAATAATCCTGTATCGGCTTCTGTTGCGTTCAGAATCGCGTCCTAGTCGCTCAAAATTCTTTGCCATCGTCATGACCTTGCTGTTCACTACGGACGCTCGTCGGAGTGTAGATTTCCCAGGAGTGGTGACGGTCCGACTGTTGAATTTTTCCTTCGTGCGGCTAACGACTCTCATCTTAGGAGTGAGAGGAAATTTTGGAACTGCACTGGGAGGAGACGAAGGCCGACTGAACCGAGTTTCTTTGCCTTTCAGGTTGGAAGATCGTTTTTCGGGAGACGCTTTTCTCGAGGACTCATGCGAATCAGATATTCGACCGAACGGGCCAGGTATACGACTTCCATGAATGGCGGATCTTCTGCTGTGCATCAAGTAGATTGGGGCAACATTGGCAGCGTAGCTCGATTCAAAGTCCGAAGTTGAAGGTTTTTTTGCCAAGCCAGGATGGCGACCGCGCCGAAAGGATCGACGCTGAATTATCGCAGGACATTCCTGCTCGCTTTCTGAGGCCACGGCTCGGGGAGGTAGGGCACTCTTAGCTAGATCGGACATGGTCTGGGCAGGGATGAAATCCTGATACTTTTTGACAAGCTCAGCGACACTAGGTTGATTCATCGATCTCCGAGGCAATTTTGATGCATGAGGAACCATGACCTCAGTGCCTTTTGGATGTTCTTCCTGCAATACATGAAGATAAGAAGACACTAGTGGAGTAGTATACTCACTACCACATCTTTGGGAAGACCATCAATGGACACATCTTTCCGGCAGGCACCAATGGTCGAGTCACTAGCATCGTCTGACCTCTCTGTCCCGATTGATTCCTCTGGGGTCTCAGTCACAATGGAGGTTGAGAACTCTCCAGCTTTTTCAGCGAGATTATTTTCAGGAAATTTTGATGCCTCTGACTCAGGCTCTGAGGCATCTGAGGCTGACGAAGCGGAGGGATCACGATCATTCTGTTTCTTGACAAGTGAGTGCTCCTCTGCTTCTGAGAATATTGAAGTCAAGGAATGATCCGGCGGTAATCGTAGACCCTGTTTTTGGCTCTGAGGGGGTACCAAGATGTTCTTGACAGAGCTGAATGCGGATACTCGTTTACTACCACGGTCAACGGCCGATACAGACTTGGGCTTTGGTAGGCGGTCTAAATCTTGTTGTATTGCGACAATCTTGTCTTGTCGAAATGCATGCACATGATTGAGTGCCAAGGTATCCTTGGCTGCAGACTCCCGGTATATTTTGTTGATGAGACGACTGATTTCTTCTCTTTCAAGTTCAGCACGCGAGATGAAAACATTGACCTCGGCATTCAATCTGGCATCTGATTCACCATCTCCTGTTGCGGCGTCGATGCTGATGAACCTGAGCTCATCAATTAGATTGCTGTACCAGGTGAAATTGCTCTTGTGAAGTTTTTCAAAATCTGCATTGCGGATTTCGAGTTGCGTTTCTGGTCGCACGTGTATTCGAAAAGGCGGGTATACGATTTCATGCATGACAACAGGGTCAGTTTGAAACCTCACGGTCATTCCCCTGAATGCAAAGTAGCGGATGTGATGTTGGTATATATTATGCTCACAACCGGCACCTTGAACTAATTTGACATCAGCTGGGTAGAAATGGAGTTCGAGGAATTTGGCAAAGGAGTAACGTTGCATTTCAGGGGAGACAGGTATGAATGGTGTGGCAGATCCACAGACGCGACAAGCTGACCATGTAGTGATCAGGTCAGGAGCTGGACCAAAGGCACGATTTACTATTTGACCCTCCCATTGTTCTACAGCAATGAAAAGGCGTGTTTCATTGTGGACATATACCTTGCAATGGCGAGACAACGGCTGATCACAACCTTTCCCCTCGCATATCGCCTTTGTGTTGAGAAGTTGGCTGAGAGTCTCAACAACGGCCTTCTCTATGAACTGGCCCAAGGTGAGATCATTCTCACCATAAAATCGCATACAGGTAACCTGGGGTGCGAAACATGCCCGTTGGAGGCCGAGCCCAGAGGTCGGGATCGTATATTCCCAGAGTAGGATTTGTTGGTATTTTTCCACGACGAAATCATCTGCATTTTTTCGTTGATACCACTCCCATACCCGCCGATGCTCTTCATGTTTCCGTTCCAAAAGGCGATATCTACCTTCCAGTTTAATTTCTGCCACCACCTTAACCAGTTCACGAGGCTCTTCGATTAGCGGCTGCGACAGCGCTGAGTTTAAGCTCGATGTCTCATTGCTTTGCGGATTTGGAGCTGCCCCCACGAAGTAAGAACCTGCATCGATCATTGCTTGCGGGGATGCGGATCCAAGCGATGTTGGTATTGGAACATCGAGCGCCTCAATTTGAGCATTAATGTCGGCACGGTCCGGCTCCTCGGAGGGAGGACGCTCAACTGCTATATGTCCAGACTCTTGACGAGACGTGCTTTGCGCCTTCTCTCCTTTCAGGACAACATCATCTTCCCATGCTCTCCTTGCCGCTATCAGTTCGTCATCTAGCTCCTTCATCCTCTTGATTGGATAAGGAGGGGGGAAACGAAGTGTTGCAGATAGAGAGATAAAAGTGATTCTGTACGGTTCCAGAACTTGTGTGATTCTACGGGAAAGGTGAAGTTGCTCAGCCTCATCGCTTGGCAGATCGCTTTCGTTATCCAGATCCTCATTCCTGGGCGACTGAAAGGCTGGAGGTGCGTCAGGTGTTCCAGAGATAGGACTTGCCAAACGTGAGGCAGATAGAAATATAGGGCGTAGAAGCGACGAAGCTGTGTCAGCATTGAGGCGACCGAGCCTTCTCGCTAGTACACAGGGGATGGCCTCAGAATTAAATGATGGAAGGCTGATCACTGAATCCTTCCAAAGATGTGTCTCGAGTTTGAGATTGCGGACAATAAACATCAGAAACCGAGTGACTTTCTTCACTTTCCGTAAAGTTTCAATATCTCCGCCTCGTAACAAGATTGTACACCCCAAATCACCGCTACAACCCTCAAAACGCATGTATGTCTTTCTTCTTCCTGGAATGAGTGGATGATCGAATGTCTGAATTCGAAAACGCGCACAATGACCGAGCCTGGGTTCAAGGGCAAGTTTATCGATGGATGAAAACTCATCTCCCTGCGTCATACGCGCTATCATGGCAATTGCACTGGGTTTTACGCTGCGGGCAACTGCAATATTATGACTGACTAGAACATCCAGTGCAAGTCTTGACACTGTCTTCTCAACTAGTACAACGTGGGGTCTAAGTGCGGCAATGCGGCTGACTAAATTTCCCAGATACTCTTTTTCTTGTCGAAGGATTTGTCCAAATTGCATGTATTGACCCTCCACTCGATAGAACTCGAGTGGGAACGTGATCAGCATGATGCGTGGGTTGTTTTGAAGCCTCGACATTTGTTTATGTGCCACATTTTTTGTTATGACCGCCCCATTAACATATTCTGAGTCAGAAGGCCTTCCCCCAGGTATTTTCTTGATCTTGACATAACGCCGTACATCCATATCCTCCCCTTGACGAAAAGGTAAGGAAACAAAGGCGAGTTCCCTGGCTGTGCGCAAGGCTAACTTCAACAGGATTTCCTCCCATTGATTGACGTTCGGAATTTCTTCCTTGATGAGCATCTGGCGTAACATGATCCGCAGATGCATCATCGATGCTAGATTGAGCTCCTGTGCGTAGCTGTAGAAACAGACGTTAGATATAGTTGGGGGCTTAGCAGATATTTACGCTGTGCTTTCCCTACGTGTCCTCCATCCTGGTTCCTCTGTTCGACATAGAGTGTCGATACGGCTTTGAACACGGCTTCGAATGAATGGTGTGGCTACTTCAAAGTCACCGGACTGATAAAGTTGATGACCAGTTGGGAGTGGACTATCAGCTCCCCTCTCTGGAGAACCCATTGGAAATTGAATGAAGTTAGTTGTTCCTGGTACGACTGGCGTTGCGGTGTTTGGTTCAGCAGGGGTTGTAGGCTCAATCGCGATGGATAGATCCGATGGAAAATTCTCTAAAGCTTGATCTCCTTCCCCCTCTTCAGAAAGCGCCCTTCTAAAAGGCGCTGGGTTGTCAAGAATCGTGCCCCAGTTTTCACCCTTCTGAGGAAGGGGAGCCACAAACTTTGGACTGTCGCGGGCCTCATCATATATAATTTTGCGGGTCTCGGCGATAGAATACAGGTTGAACGGTTCATCTGTACGACTAAAAAGCTGAGAAGCTGCGAATGGTGATTGAGGATGTCCTAAATCGGACTTGATATCTCCTCCAAACTGATGAGCTGGGAAAGTGACCGATGAAACCACAGAACGCCGATCATCTTCATCGTCTTCGTCAACTTGGGCCAGTTTCTCCAAGCAGAGATTACAAACGCGGATCATGGTGTTCTGACCAAATCGTGTTCCCTTGATGATGTTCGAAGCGCAGCGAGAACAAAAGATTTGACCTTGATAGAAGAGATTGGAAACACATTCGCTCGAATCATGGTCTCACATACCGCAGATACGACAGTGGTGTTTTCTTCTCCAAGCCGTAAAGACACTTTTACAATCATAACACTCCTTGCAGTTTTCATCGTCCATCCAATAATCTTTCGACAAGCCTGGCATCGACGTCAAAAGCTGATTTGAGTAACATCGTGAATTAACTCACCTTCACCTCGAAGCCTTCTCATTACCTTCGAAACCGAACCCTGTCGGTGTAAACTTGTGGTAGTCCTGACGCTACGTGCATCATCTTGGATAGGAAATCCAGGAATAAAAGTTCCAAAAGGTCCGCTATCTCCTGCCTCATAGACGGAGGGAGGTGTATTGCGACGGGTGTAGGAAGGATCATAGTCGAGTGTGAACGTTGGAACCTCTGACTGCGCCGGTGTCAAGGATACGAGTGGAGGTGCAGTTTGAGCTGGGGCAGTGGATAGAGAGAAAGGTTTTTCATTTGCCACAGGTTTTGTGGATAATTGGGAATTTTGGCTTGGGGTTATTGACATTCGGCGTTGTGAATCTATAGCAGGGCCATTGGAGACGATATTCTGGTCTCGAATCACGGTGGCTGAGGTTGACGCAGCACCTGTAGATGTTGAAAAAGTGTTTTTCACCCTTGACAGAATCGAAGTGAAGGTATACGATGTCTGTTCATCTTCATCCTCCCCTGCAAAGGGATTGAACGAAGTCAAACTTGTCACGTCATCCAACCTGCTGTTGCTGCGAGAGATCGACTGGCCGCTATACGAGCCAAATAAAGGAGATACAGACTCAATTGGGCGGCTCATGGAAGTAGCGAAAAGCTTTCATAGAATTGTCATCATCGCTCAAGAAAACTTGTTTGGAGATATGAGCAGTCACGTGTGTCACAGTAAGATCGTGCAGATGTGCTATATTGTGCGTGGCCACATAAGGCAATGTCCTCCCTCATCTTCCAACATTGTCCTGATCTGAACCAAACCAAGTCACCGCTTTCAATTTCTCTCCTGCATTCTACACACCATGGATGATGACGATGCTGATTATATGCAAGGATCCGATGATGAGGTATGCATCATCAACTTGCTATACCGTTGCCTGAGTAAAATAGGACTATGGCTTCGACTATTCGGATAACGACGACGAAGAAAACGACTCAGGAACAATCGATATTGAAAACATGTATTATCAGGCAAAATGTGAGCTTGACATCCTTTGCAGTGGATCTCTACACGTCGCGCTCACTGTGCACCCTCAGCAAAGAAGGAGGACAGCCCAGAAGATGCTCTGAGCGATTTTCAAGCTATTGTTGAACAAGAACAAGAAAAGGGTGATTGGTGTGTATGACGAAAAATGTTCTTGAGTCAATTTTGAATACCAGCCAGGGGTTTCAAGGCGCTGAAGCAGTCAACTAAACTTCTTTTCCTTATTCTACGGCGGCCTCAGGATGCGTTGAAGTCGTACATACGGTTGCTAACGTACACTAAATCGGCAGTGACACGCAATTACTCCGAGAAGACCATCAATGGAATCCTGGATTACGTCGGAGGAGGAAAGGGAGGTCCAGTTGAGGTAGATATTCTCGAGCAGTTCTACCAGGTGACAAAGAACGCGCTTGTGGAGGGAAAAAACGACGTATGTCATTTCTTCCTTTAACCGTTCATTCAGATATATGATTAGCACCGAAGCGTCTGAGCGTGAAAACAAATCTGAAATTAGCCAAGCTGTGGTTGGACCGCAAGGAGTACATCCGTTTATCGGAAGTGAGTTTCGCTATTGATATTAGTTTGATTTTGTTCACATTTCATCTAGCTCCTTCGTGACCTACACAATGCTACAACTGCCTCGAATGATGGAGATGATCAGTCACAGCGTGGGACCCAGCTGCTTGAGATCTACGCACTAGAAATACAAATGCACAATGAAACACGAAATTATAAGAAGCTTAAGGTCCACAATCTTGCACTCTTCTGGTCCATGAGTTCATCACTTATAATCGTTCATTACAGGAGATCTACAACGCTGCAAATGATATTCGTTCAGCCATACCTCATCCTCGCATCATGGGTGTCATCAAAGAATGTGGTGGTAAAATGTGGATGGGTGAACGTATGTAAATGAAGCCAACATGAGATATGAGAGATTAATGATGCTCAGGACAATGGAATCGTGCTAGCGAGGATTTCTTCGAGTCATTTCGAAATTACGATGAGGCTGGCTCGCCTCAACGTATTCAAGTCCTGAAGTATCTTGTCTTGGCCAACATGCTTACAGGTAGCGAAGTCAACCCCTTTGACAGCCAGGAGACAAAACCGTAGGTTTAGTGGCTTTCTTCAGGAATTAAGGATACTGATGTATACTCTTCAGATACAAAAGTGATTCACAGATCAAAGCAATGACAGATCTTGTCGATGCATATCAACGTCGTGAAGTTCATCTAGCCGAAAAGATACTACGAGGTGCAGTCGCCCGTTTCCGAGCTAACTGAGTAAAGCTGAAATTGCTCTTAAGACAACCGCTCTACAATCATGGATGACCCATTTATCCGCCTATACATCGGCGAACTTCTCCGCAGTTTACGCACTCAGTATCTTATCGATCTCATAAAGCCTTACACACGCCTCGAATTATCATTCCTTGCAAAAGTAACTGACTTGTTATCTTTCCTTCGTCTTGTATTCACCGATGCTTACAACAGCAATTGAATGTTGACACTCGAGAAGTAGAGGACCTCCTTGTTGATCTCATTCTTGAAGGTAAGGTAGAAGGTCGTATTGATCAAGCTGGGAAGCGGCTTGAGCTAGATTCCAAGTATGTTCATCGTTCCTCATCTTTATACTGGCTGTTGATCAATGACCTTCATTCCAGGCAAAGTCTGGAGAAGAAGCGTTATGGTGCATTGCAAAAGTGGGCTGACGGTCTGCAGAGTATCGAATTAGGGATTCTCAATAAAACCGCGGCTGGCGGTCGACCAGGAGATCCAGCAATGATGGGAGAGATGTACCAGGATAGATGGAGCTAATGACTATGATACTGTTGTGTCGTTTTATCTCTCCACCAGTTTTAGACTGGAAATTTGGCATCCAGTTTTAGCCATAGCACATTTTTCGGAGAAAATGTACACACCTGTAGTATAGAATCATACAGGACGTTGAATGGGTGTCCAATCATAGTTCCAACCCGAAGGTGCAGGTGTCTCCGTAGGTATGCGGAGCTCTCGTGGGAACAGACCTCGTACTCTGGCTTCAACAGCTCGCAATTCTGACGAACGAAGTTGTTTTGCTAATGCCTGGTCATGTTTTGACCGAGCCCTTGGATCGTCCTGCTTGTTAGCTTCCAGATAAAGTTGAGTGTCGATTTTCTCCAACTCCTCCATTGCCTTTTTCATACTCTCGAATTTTCGTGCCAATTCAGTCTCGCGGCGTTTGCGAATGTGGCGTTTGTGCAACAACCACGCACGTTCTATAGTGTTATGTGCTTGCACGGATGGAATTGCATGTTGGATGGCTCGGCCAACATCCGGCCGCCATGTACCAGTAGGTGAGGCACGGTTTCGGATGTTATTGGGATAGAGGGCACGTCGGATGATCTCTTTCTTCGGGTCTGTCACTGCATCTGACCTGGAAGCATAGCGACGGATAAGTGGAAACGAGTTTCGCAAAGATCTGAAAAGCTGGCTCCCAACGAGACACGAAGACATTGAGGAAATTGCGAACATCCTGGGAATCGAAATAACAATGCGTTCGCACGGTCATAGATACTTTTTGGTATGGCCGCACTCTTTAAGCTGAGTAATATGTTCGCTCTAGTGCTACGTTGCCGACAATACCAAAATCCTGTCAGAGTAAGTGTTATAAAGGAGAATCTACGCTGCTTATATCTTCTCCTAGAATGTTATCGTTCATTCTCGGACTTTCTCTACAACACTAGTAAATCTCGCCAAACGTCAGAAGTCCACGGTTCGCATACCCTCAAAGAAAGCTGCAGCAGCCAAGGCTAAGCGCAAGGCTGCCATTTCAGCAGCAGAAGATGCTAAGGCAGAGAAATTAACTCTTGCTGACGCCGTCTCAGTTCTGCGTGTACGTTTCTGTGTTGTGGTTACTTATCGTCTCATCTAAACGATAACCCAGGCCGTTGAGGTGGCTTCTCCAAACAACATGTATGAGCTATTCATCAAGACCGAGATGAAAACTGGCGTTACCATTCCAAAAGGTCGTGTTAACCTTCCAAAAGAGGCGAAGCCTCCGACGGAAGATAAAATTCTAATTTTTGCCGAGGGTAGACAAGCAGAGGAAGCTAAGAAGGCCGGAGCGCACATCGTCGGCGGAAAAGAGCTCGTTGATGGTGTGAGTTCTCTTGTCTGTTCAGATCTTAAGTGGTCAATAGCTGTCTACCAGATTGTCAATGGACGTATAGAAGCAACAACGATACTTTGCAGCCCAGCTCTCATTAAAGCTATTACACCTGCCCTCGGAAGGGTCTTGGGGCCTCTGGGTCTTATGCCTTCCGAAAGAAGAGGCACAGTAACAGACGACTTCGCTGGATACCTTGAACGCATTCGTGGTACAAGCGAATGGAAGGCTGACAAGGCTGGTAATATACGTGTTCCCATCGCTCTTGTACGTCTCAATGATTGGAAGCATATACTCCCTTCATCTGTCCTCATTTCTCGTAGTTAAGTTTTGCGGCCCACGAAGTGATGCTTAATGTTCGCCACTTCATAGCCGCCGTGAAGAAGGCCACTGGAAACACCAAGGATGGCGTGGACAGCCGAAAATCGAGGGTTTCCGGACCTCGACCTGGTATGCTGAAATTCTTTTTGAGACGTGCGAATATTCTTTGACACTGGAGTCAGTGACAACCATTAGCAAGGTCATGTTAAGCTCGACACAAGGCCCTGGCATCCGTATATCTGATTTCTGACTTGTTAGTATTAGAAGATAGGCACTAATTATGACATATTATCTGGATCTCCAAGATCTTCCCAAGTTGATTGTCGTGCTGCCCTTCTTTTTCCTCTCTGCAATACTCTCTGCAATCTCTTCTGTTCGTCTTTGGCGATCTCTGCGTATTTGGGCGCTTCCATTGTACGCGAAGATGAACGTTTACCGATATCAGAGCCTGGAACACTGTGCGAGCCTGGTTTTAATACATGTTGTCGCTCTTGAGGTTTGTTCTTGGGAGGGTGGGGGAAAATGTCACCCCAATCTGACTTGCGGGCATCATAGTAGGGCTGCTTTCCTTGGGATTTTGGAATGGTCATCCGCATAATTTTTGCTTTTAGTATGTCAGTGGCTATTAGATATTAAACGCGACATGGATATACCTTGAGCAGTGCATCCATCAATAATAACGTGACCACTTCTTTTCAGAGGAGGGAACACAAGTCTTGGCCACTGAAAAGCTTCAAGTCGAATCGCCTCACGGGTTTGCTCTTCGTCATAGTCTTGATTAAGCTGCATCGAAACTGTTGAATGTTCTTGTTCAGAGTCCTGAAGATGTGAATCTTCTGGCAATCTGTCATCGTGTACCTGCAGCTCTTTCACAGTCTTCAAGGCTTCTTTTTCTAATTCCCGTTGACCAACAGCACCTATCCTTCCAAGACCAGCAATAGTGGAACATGGCCTTGGGCCCCGTTGAACAACAACGTAAGAATAGCCGATGTCTTCGTGACCCGTGCCGGAGTGTTTTGTCCGTCGAACGAACTCAGGTCTTTGCAGCCGTTGTGAATAGCCACATACTAATTTTGTAGCACCAGGGTGGAAAAGCGGACAGGCACCATCATGAGGACACTGCAAGATCGTCAGCCAGCAGAACCGACCAACGATTTTGTGTAACTTACAGGAGCAACTACGTGACAGCCAGATACATCAGACGCTTGGTCAAGTAGATCTTTCTGTCCAAGACTTAAGAGATATAGCCTTGCAGCAGCGACAGCCTCAAAGCCTTCTTTACTGTCATGGTCAATTAAAATCTAGATTTGGTTGACGATTGAACCAGAGCCTTCGACTGAGGTTTTTGAAAAATACGTACTATTGTATTCGCACCGCTATTCCAAATCTCCTGCACTAAGTTTTTTCGTGCTAAGGGATTAGGGAGAGTGGTAAGCAAGAAGGCAGACAAAGCAACAAGACCTCCTCCATTAGTAGGTAAGATATTATCTTCGGCCAACCACCCCTTTTGCCAGCTTAGAGACACCGTTTCTGGTAAAGAGGCTGTAAACGTTATAGGAAGGTACAGACACAAAACAACAAACAATACGAACATCGTATCAGCCGGCGTCCAATTTGTGATAATCCATCACGTTTTTCAATGCAAACATAGGATTTAAGCCTTGAATCTGAAATTCGGAGATCGTTCATTGAATGATCAACGACCTCGGGCCCTTGGAAGGAGTACAGGGCTGCCCTGGAGGCCATATCTCGACGTGAAATTGGACGTTCATCAAGGTTGCACTTACCACAAGCCACTACCGACACCAGCTCCCCAGTCCAAAACACGCTCAGGCTGCCAGGTTGGACCAAGTCTCTGTTTGACATGGTCAAGAACGGCATAGATCACCGAATAGTGCGCAGGTAATGCAATTGAAACGAAAGCAGTCCCATCACGCTTGGCATGTTTAACACCTTGTATGTGAGTTGGATATCTTCCTTCATACTGATGATCCCATTCATCGGCCCCGGATATATCCTTTTGGAACAGCCGTTTAGCGTCACTGTGTAACTGCGCCTTGTTGACATCTAACCCAGGATGTAGAGCTCATATTTGTGATCTGTTGAGCAGGAACAATTACCAGAGAATAGACGTTGTATTATGTCTTGCATTTCCTGAGGTATGACAGCCGCACCTACACGTTGACTACCGAACAATGCCGCGGGAGATTTTCGGTGTAAGTTGCTTTGTGATTCATAGCCATCGTCTTCGAAGTCTGCTTCTTTTTCTTCTTCCTTTTCTTTGGGAATGATCTCGAGCTGCTGTTGCTCCCTTTTCGAATGTTTGTTAAGTGCCATGTCGACGTCTTGCATCAGCATTTGCAAGTCCGAGTCGACGTCAATTCGAGGATTAGGCCAAGATCTAGAGATGCGAGCAGACGAATAGAGCGCAGCATTTGCAGAAGTTATACGTCTGATTTTCCCTATGGATAAAGACAGAAGCTGTTTACCCAGTTGCGCCGCCCGACGCATTTCTGCTAAGTGCTCGTCTTGCTGAGTCAGCGTATGAATCAGACTCTCGAACTGGTCCATGACCAATTTTATGGCAGAATTGACCCCTCAAGTTGACTTGACGCAACCTCATGAGCTTCCAGGGGACTCAAATCGCCCACTCAAAAAGCCAAGGATTGACCAAGATGAAGACGAACCAGATGCTGACGAGCCTTTAAGACACACTGAGGAGGTCAGGGCTTCAGATTTGTACCTTGATACGGCAAGTGCGGTAACCATTTTCATATTCTTGTGCTAAACTCTGACGTTCTAAAAGATAAACAGAGCTGTTCTTGATTTTGATTTTGAAAAAGTCTGCTCCGTGTCCCTATCAAACATCAATATTTATGGATGCCTCGTATGTGGTAAATATTTTCAAGGAAGGGGCAAAAGATCCTACGCGTACGCGCATTCGATCCACGAGGACCACCACGTATTCATCAACTTGGAGACTGCAAAGGTGAAGTAGGATACTTTTGTTTACCCAATCAAAACTCAAACCCTCTCCCCCAGGTCTATGTACTCCCCGATGGTTATCCTGTAGCAGACCCATCCTTGGACGATATAGCCTTTGTCCTCGCTCCCAGATTCACTCATAGCTCTATCACAAATCTCTCATCACCTGCACATCTCAAAAAGATCTCCTACGACCTAGGGCACGAACCTTACCTCTCTGGATACGTCGGTCTCAACAACATCAAGAGGAATGATCATATGAACGTAGTCATTCATGCACTCCTTCATGTACCTCCTCTGCGCGACTATCTCCTTCTATCAGACTTCCGGGCCAAGGAGTCTGAGCTTCTCAAGCGCTTTGCGGCGCTGGCCAAAAAAGTCTGGAATCCCCGGCTATTCAAAAGTCAAGTAAGCCCTCATGAATTTCTCCAGGAGGTTAACCGCGCAAGTGGTGGAAAATTTCGGCTGGAAGAACAAGGAGACCCAGTTGAATTTCTTGGATGGTTACTTAATCGACTACACAAAGACTCGGGCGGCATGAAAAAGCGGCACTCTAGTACGAGATCAATGTTCCATTTTTTGCCCTTTGGTTGACTTACACATGATAGGTATCATATTCTCCACATTTCAAGGAGAACTGAGAGTTGAAACCCAACAAGTTCTTATTCGTCCGGATTCTGGTGAAAACGAAAAACCCCGATTTGACATAGATCGAGGTATGTGCTGCTCTGTAGTGCCTAGTGAGCGGGGGTCATGACCGGTCGAACTCAGACATCAAATCGACTGTCTCTCCATATCTATTCTTGGCGGTCGATTTACCGCCGCCTCCGCTATTCCAGGACAGTCACGAAAAGAACATTGTCCCACAAGTCGGTATCCACTCTGTATTGTCCAAATACGATGGTATCACCACTCAGGTATCTTTGACATTTAATCTGTTCCGTGACAGTCATGAATCTTCTCGTAAGGAATCAGCTGGTCAGCTTAAGCGCTACAAATGTCAGAAGTTGCCGCAGTATATCATCCTACATTTCAGACGCTTTACCAGAAATATTTTTGTTGAGGAGAAAAATCCAACCATCGTAAATTTCCCTCTCCGTGGACTAGAATTCAGGGACTGTAAGTGCATAAACTGTTTCTGGTATTCCTTCATAATGAACCTTGATGAATGTACTAGATATTGATAATCCCACGGACGATACATCATACGATTTGATCGCAAATGTAACTCACGAATCTGTCGCTGGTACAACACGAGATAAGGAAAACACAGTTTGGAAAGTACACTTAAGGGCGGCTGGTGGAGGTGGTGATAGTGAGAAATGGTTCATGATTCAAGACTTGATAGTGGAAGAAACCCGGAAAGAAATGATTTTCCTAGGCGAAACAGTCATTCAGGTGAGTTATGTGTTGTCGATCTGCTCATCAATAATCAAGTTTCTCGGGCAGATTTGGGAGCGCAGGACGAAAATGCTTTAAATCACTGCAGAGGCTTTTAGATAGTATTTGTAGGCAGAAATATATCATATTAAGATGATTTTTCGACGTCATGAACTATCTTGGCCTGGGTGTCCTGGGTGCCGTCTACCAATGAGGGCTGAATCAACGCTGGAGCTTTTCTGAGCATCATTCAGCAATATGTTCCTAATTTGGCGAACTGACGCTTACTCAAGCTCAGGAAGAGGCGCCACCAAGGGCTTGAAGATATAGACACCGGAAGCAACCCCTATCCAACATCAGTCCCATTGGTCTTCTGTAAGGTCATAGGTCGACTTGCCCGTAATCACGGCGATCAAAAAAGGTGCCAATCGTTGTCTGACTGCCATAGAGGTAATAGGTCAAAAATGAAGTCTCCGAAATAGTGAAGTCAACGTCGGAGATTGAATTCTACAACTCGAGTGGTCATCGAAGTTGTATTTCAACGGAGTGCCCAGTGGGCAGATTTCTATTTGTGGGTTCTTTTCTGCTTTCTGCAGCCTCTGCTACCACTTCTGGGTTTTTCAATTGTGTGAGAAAGTTTATTTTCCGTCAAAGGAAAATTGCGACCCTGCGTATGTGCTTCGCGATTAGAGCTCCCAGCAAGCTAAACACCAGTAACGTGTCTACCTATTTTTTTGCTGCCTTTTCCTGGGTGTGCAATACAGCTCGTCCGGCCACCAGGTAATCGGCTATCTGTTTTCATGGCCTTGACGGGTGAAGTCTGCTGCCAATAGATGCCCTGTCGAATTGAAAGAGACAAATGTATCCACCTGCGATTTCGTAGAAAGCTTATTTCATGTACTCTAATATCTCTTGAGGCGTTACCATGTACATTGGTCCTCGTAGTTAGGAACGACTGGATAACAGAGCGTACAGTAACTTTACTGTATTTGATTTGACAGCGTTTAGGGATACACGATGAGGCAGACAATTGATTTAGTGGTTTGGCCACCCTGTGGATGGTCTCAATAGAAGATACCATTTTGATCAGATGTATTTCTCCAACACGGAGTGTTCTTTGCGTGCGAACATTTGTAAGGCTCCTGAGAATATTAGATGGCTTCAAGAAGTAGTGGGCATCATAGGGTTCCTTCCCTCTTGTAACAGACATCTTGTAACAGGCAATCAGTACAGAGGAATCCAGTAACGAGTTTTTACGATCAGACGTCAGATTCGTATCATTGAAAGACACAAAACAATATGACATGACATCAAACAGTAGTATAGGATCAAGACTGGTAATCTTCTGGATGATTTTCGAGCCAATTCAAAGCTTCAGCTGCTGCAATGTCCCGCGCCTCATGCTTCGTTGGTCCTGTACCTCTACCACGGGGTGTGCCGTCAACTTCAGACCAGCCCTCAATCAGACGAGTGAAGGAAAGGGTTGCGAGAAGACGCTCACTCTTACAGACACAGCTCCAGACCGGGTTGTGGCTAGAGCCACTGGGACTCTCGACCCAACTAAGGATGCAAAGACGCTTGAATCTCTGAAGGACTATTCTGTCGTCAGATTGATAGTATATGAACAGAAGATATCGGCATTCACATTTGTTTAAATCAGATGTTCCGTCTACAGAGCAGGGTGACCAACGCGCTCAGAAGATGTTGCGGTGAGTACCTACCATTAGACATGACTATGACTTGGGTTAGTCTCTGGACTGTATGTTTGACAGGAACTTGAGCTTTTTATTGAGAATAAATGGGCTCCTTAATGAAACGAGCCAGACTTTGCCTGGAAATTGAAACCCTTGGATTAAATGATCGATACGGAGGTTTCACTGGGATGCGTGAGGTAGATCTGGAGGAGCCTGGATTCACTTATGGACCAAGACGATATTATATGCACAAAATTAGGACTTTGTGAGAGATAATTATCTTCATGCTATGGATCGTGGTCTCCTAACTTCATGATATGGAGATGAAAAAAGTACTCAGGACCCGTGGATACTTTCCTTAGAGAAGATGAACTCCTAAGAAGGTCTTGACGTGACTCATTGCCGTACGGTGGTATCCAAGTTTGATCATTAGCTACGCTCGGGAGCGATACAGACGTTTGAGACTAGTGGATCGTGTTTTCAAGTCACGTTGACACCACGAATTTGCATGAAAGCAGGCCACCACTGAAAGCAACAATGGATTGGGATTGTTATATCTCGAAGGGCGATTGCTGACTTTGCGGCTGCAAAGTGTGGTTCGACAGTATGATCTTGTGTCCAAATCGAGCGTTATGTCATTGTCTCTCCACAAGAAGCAGCGGATTTTCAATTAATGAATGTCTTCATACTGTAATTTGATAGTTCTGGTTGTGCCTTTAAATCTCAGCAACATGTATTTGAGTGATTTCATTATGCTGGATTTTCCTTTGTCTGTTTTGGCGTGTTCTTTTGAAAGCATTGCGACCATGTGTAAATAACGTCTAGGATAGAAAGGGCGTCCTTTATTTGTGTTGAATCCTGAGCCTTGGATTATATCCCAGAGCAGAACCGGAAATGCAGAGTGCATCGGGAAGCAGAGCGCAAGAAAGTGGGTCCGGCAAAATGCGGAGGACGTGATTCCATCAGCAACACTTTGTTGCGGCCAACAAGGGGAATCTTCCCACCTATCTCTTTGTTCCTTACCTTCATCTGGGTTCATTGCCCTCTTTCACCCCTCACGTGAGTCGCCGTCCTCCACCCCGTGCTAGCGTCCGTTCTCATCTCTCCCTTCAGCATCTCAAAATGTCGCAGCAAGCGTCTGCATCTGCAGCAAATGACATCCAGGAGAGAATAGCTGCTGCCAGGCGCGAGGCAGAAAGCTTGAAGGAGAAGATACGCGCCAAAAAGGAAACATCTGCTGATACAAGCTGTAAGGTCCCAGATTCTAGTTAGATACCTCGCAGCTCAGTCTCTGTGTTCGGTGTCTCTTGTAGTGCGTGCAATGGCAGCAGAAGTTGATCCTTTACCTCGCATCGTGATGCGCCCACGTCGCACCCTTCGTGGGCACCTTGCCAAGATCTATGCCATGCACTGGGCTGCTGACCGCAGACATCTTGTGTCTGCTTCGCAAGACGGAAAGCTCATTGTATGGGATGCCTACACCACGAACAAAGTTCATGCAATCCCCTTGCGCTCCAGTTGGGTCATGACATGTGCCTATTCGCCCTCCGGCAATTACGTTGCTTGTGGTGGTCTTGATAATATCTGCTCGATCTACAGCCTCAACAATAAGGATGGAATCAATGCTAAAGGAGCGCGTGAACTAAGTGCACATTCAGGTTACCTCAGCTGCTGCCGCTTCATCAACGACCGTCAAATTGTCACCAGCTCAGGAGACATGACTTGCATGCTTTGGGATATTGAGGCAGGCGTACGAGTCATCGAGTTCAGTGACCATACAGGCGATGTAATGAGGTAATTTTTGATTCCATTTTAGCAATGATATTACTGATATTAATTTCCATTTCAGCTTGTCCCTTGCTCCTGGCAATAACAATGTTTTCATTTCCGGTGCTTGTGATGCCGCGGCGAAACTCTGGGATATACGCACGGGACGAGCTACGCAGACTTTCACTGGCCATGAGTCTGACATTAATGCCGTCTCGTAAGTATTACGTGCTTTGCCATTTTCCAGCCCCATTGAATTTCTTGCTTCAGATTCTTTCCCAATGGCGATGCCTTCGCTACTGGATCAGATGATGCATCATGTCGTCTGTTTGATATCCGTGCTGACCGCGAGCTTAATACTTTCACTCATGATAATATTCTCTGTGGTATCACCTCAGTCGCATTTTCCATCTCTGGTCGTATTCTATTTGGCGGATATGATGACTGGACTTGCAATGTCTGGGATACGCTCAAGGGCGAGCGTGTTGGAGTTTTAACTGGGCATGAAAATCGTGTCAGTTGTCTTGGAGTCAGCGCTGATGGTATGGCCCTCTGCACAGGCAGTTGGGATAGTACATTGAGGGTAAGTGTTCCCGTCATTGTCAATAAAAATTGATTTGACAGTCACTACCGTTAGGTATGGGCGTAAGTTAGTCTGAGATATCCCGATGGCACCTTGCTTACTTTATTTTTCTTCCCGTCCGAGTCTTTCGCAATAACCTGTGCCATTTCATGTTAAATCTATTACTCACCTGCAAGTCTTGGACTTCCGGTCTAGACACCCATTTGTTACTGTCTTTCGGTCTTATTATTCACTCCGGGTTGCCATTTCAGAAAATATCCCTTTTTACTAGTCATACCTCTTCTTTCTACTGCTCTTTGTTCACTTTGATTTTGGCTGTTGTATATACTAGCTACCCAAATCCTGGAGTCGTCATTAAGTCGGTTGCTGCCATGCAAACCCAGTTCAATGCCATGTGGTTATTGCCAAATCAAAAACCCTAACCTCACTTTAGAGTGGCACTTGTTCGGGGACCTCTGACACAACTGAACTTTTACACCTCACAGTAATAATGTCTGAAGTTGACAGGGCAGCGAAGGCAGCGAGGGCCAAAGCGATGGTGCGTGTTCCTTCTGATTTCAAAAGCTTTAAGTTGTATTTGATGCAATTTGCACAGCTCAAGAAGAGACAGCAGAAAAAAGCAGTAGAGTCTAGTGCGCCCGTATCTGATGTTGCTTCTCTACCCTCAAGGACATCAACTCCTGCACCTTCAAAGGCCCTAGCAGGGGACCAAAAGCAGGACAGCAGTGACGATGTGTATGTGTTTTCCTGAGCATATTTTCGGGCCTTGTATAACAAGACTACGTTAATGCTGTCCGTCGATCTGTACACTTAATTCCTTGATCGTATCCTGGCGTACCAGCTTGCCACGAGTCACTTCACCTTCTGTAGGGACTGCAACCCCTTCTTTCCTCTCATCTGCACAACCACCACCTCTGGTTAATTCATCAGAACTCAGCGATGACTCATCGGGGTTTTCATTGAAAGAGAAAGATCTGCAGTATGAGACAGGATCCATTCGGTCGGAGATAGCAAAACTTCGAGAAAAGAAGCAGCAGATATCGACTCTTGAAGGTATGTCTGACCTTTTATCACTTTTAATTACCATTTAACGTTTCAGTAAGACATAAAATTTTCTTCGGAGACAAGTGCACAGTTCCAGGTGCAGTTAGAAGAAGAACGAACACGTCTCAGGTCTCAGCTAGAAGAACTTAGACAAGAGACTGATGCTCAACTGAGGAATCACGAAGAGACTATTTCATTACTCGTCTCTGAGAAAACCTCGCTTACTAGCCAACTTCATAGACTTGCCGAGGTCGAATCAAGTATGGGTCAATGGTCGAAGTCCATTTGAATCACTGATCTTTATTCAGGAGTTCATGACGCGGAAAGTTCTTTGGAACAGGAGAAAACAAAGAATGCCGACCTTGAATCTCAGCGGGAGAAGCTCCATAACCACGTTTCTTTAATCACCTCACAATTCGATTCATTGCAGCGAAAAGAGAAAGAGATGGTTGAGAGATTGAGGGAACAAGTATACACTATGCTTTGCATTCATCTTCGCATTTCTTAACGTCATTCAAAGGAGCGTCAGCTACAGTTGGTGACTGCCTCGGCTGTTGAAGCGCGTAAGGATGCCGAACGATCTCAGCGGAACCTGAAGGAACTGGAAGAGCAAATTCAAAACGATGATCGACTGGAACTTGTAGAAGCTTCATTGAAGAATACTCAAGAACGTTCTGATGAACTTGAGTTTCAGTTGTCAAGGCTAAAGCATGTATGTGTTCAAAATTTTCATTCATGCGCAGTCCTTTATGCCACCCATAGACTCATTTGCTCGTTGAAGCCAAGAAAGAGGTACTTGATGCTCAGCTGTCAGAGTTCGCAGATTCGAACGTCAAGCTAGAATTGCAAATCTCTGATCTACGGAAAACGCAAGAATCGACTTTTCAAGAACTTACACGAATCACAGAGGAACGCAAAAACCTGATAGATCTCAAAGCCTCCCTTGAAACATCTGGCCAGGACAAGGATGCAATGATCACGGTGCTTCATGCTCAACTTGCTTCTGCTGGAGCGGAAATCGGTAGCCAGAAGACACAAATCCAGGCTCTCCAGAATGATCTTAGAACTGCACAAAAACGCGCTGATGCATCACAGAGGACACAGCAGCAGTTGCAGAATGAGGGTACTGACCTTATGCGTTCACTTGATGAACTCCGGACAAAAGTTATGGAACTTACCGAAGACAAGATCCAGCTTTCCGATAATCTGGCGCACCAAGATCACGCACTCCGTGATCGAGACACTATCATAGCTAAGTTGGAAACCAGCTTAGAGGAGGCCAGACAGGAGACAGAGAGGGTACAAAAGGAGTGGAAAGACAAGCTCTCAAAGGCAGAACAGGGATGGACGCAGGCGTCAGTGTCATCCTCTGAAATGGAGCAAAGGCTGTCAGACGTTCAGAAGGAGCTTGATGATGTTTTGAATAACACCCTTACTCTGGAGGCGGAACGTCAGTCGCTACGTCAGGATGCTCAAGCCCGGCTCAGGGAGGTTGAACAATTGTCAAATAGTTCGCGCTCCCAGGCAGCCGAAATTACCAAACTCCGATACGAGCTGAACGAGAGTAGAGCGATCCAGGTAAGGTGACCTGATCACAGATGAATGCCAATGACTCAGAAGATGCCTAGGAAGGAGAGAAAGGTATGCTAGACCAAACCGAGAAAGAGGTTGACTCATTACGCGCTGGGCTGGCGATTAAAACAGCTGAGGTGGAACAACTACGTAACAACCAATCGTCGTCCTTCAACAGCTCTCCACCATTGTTTGACGAGGAGATGCTAGGCTCGTTAAGACAACAGCATGCTTTAGATCTGTCAGCTTCCCAGTCTCAAATTCGGGCACTCGAGAACTCAGTGTTTGATGCCGAAGCACGAGCCCACGCCCTGCAAAAACAGGTCCATACTCTTGAAGCTCGGCTTGCTATCAAAGAACCAGGTTCAAGATTGGGTCAACGGTCATTTTCGCCCAATCACTACTCCTCCCGGTCACTGAGCCGAGTCCAGTCGCATTCTGAATTCGGGAGATCGTCTTTCAACTCATCTCAACGACCTTTCTCACGTTCTATATTTGATCAGAGTTTGACGCCTGAGGCGCGACACAAACGTAAAGTGAGCTTGAGTATGCTCAAAGCTCGCATTGAAAGTGAGGTAGTAGTCACCGGGCCTCAATCAAGAGCTCTGTCTCCGGTTGACTCAAGGCCTGAGTCTCTCTTGCAAAACGACTTGCCCTACCATCAGACACATCAATTTTTGGATGACTCTCATGTATTTTGGTGTAGTTCATGTAGTGGCGAGCTAGTCGTGTTATAATACAAGGATTCGAGTAGGAATAACAAGGGGTGATGATCTAGTGAGTAGTACCAGTACCATCCGTTTGAATGAGACCCGATATGTAGCAATGTGAGATCCAATTAATTACTGGGTGATATCATAAAATGCACTCAAAGAAAAGCCTAGAAAAACCCTCTGCGACTCGTCTTGATCTTACGAAGTCGTTCAAGTAGATCCTGAGCGATGGGCATCAAAAGACAAGTTCATTTGAATTTTTGAGACACACCTCCAATTCCTCTGCTCGTAGAGTGCCGCGTTTGTGTTCATGTTCCAAGCCGGCCTCAAGGCTCTCAAGAACATCATTGAAGAGCTCCCGGTAATCAACACCAAAGAAATGAGTTAATTTTGCGGCACGACGACGGCGTACTTGAAAGTCCGATAAGTCGGGTTCGGGAGTAGCGATGCTATATTCAGAGCTGATAGAGAGCATGGAAGTGCGGGCGGGAAGAGAGCGCCGGCGTTCTGGTTTAATAGAAGAAGCATTTGAAAGTCGCCGGTCTCCCATCATGGATGTTTTGCAGACAGGCGATAGTAAAGGACTAGTTGGAGTAGTTCCATCGAGATCGCTGAGGTATTGGTGGAACTCCGCAAGGGATTCTCTGTCATCCTGTGATTATATGAAATCGTAGATCAGATCGTGGAGAGGCTGTAATCCAAGTAGAGGACCTACACGGTCGAGGATATCGCCAAGTGATTTAAGAGAATGTTGATAGTGATTATACACAAGTGAGTTCCGGAGAACAGGATCATAGCTGTTACAGTCTGCATCGTTTGGGAGAAGCTTTGCACTGGACTCCGCAGTATCGGGCCGATCAGCCTTCTTGGATCCCTTGTTTTCAATTGATTGGTTTGAAATTTCTTGTTGGTAGAGGGGTTCACCAGGAGGTCTGAATGATGATTTTGGTGGCTTGGACCTCTTGAGATGAGTCCTGGACAGGACCGAAGGTGAAGGCGAGTGACGAGTATGATACAAGGTCTGCGGTGGAGGGATGCCGAACAACTAGAAAATGCATTAATAAAAAAGGCAGTACAGTCGCAGGAATGCGGGCGTAGACATGCCTTTTCCATCTTCTGTGCTCTGCGGACGTTGATGGCTTTCTCCTTATTATTGAGATCTTCTTTCATCCTATCCAAATCATCCGACCAAGCCGGCAGATCCCCCGCGGAACTGCTACGTCTACGGCGCAGCCATTCTTTGTGGGAGGGAGAAATGGCAGGCATGGGTGTCTGAGGAAAGGAAGCTACTTCAAAATCAGGTGGAATCTGGGACCTGGGAGAGTACCATTCTTGGGTAATGGCCTTGTAGATGGACCATCGGCTCCCACTGGAGGCCGGATTTGGCGCGAAGGTGATGGGAGACAATGCTTCGGCATCTTCATCTGACAGAGGAAATGCTTGGAGTTCGCCATCCTGGGCATCCAGTCCCCGATCAAGGAGTCTAGCCCTCGGATACGCTGTAGATCGGACATCGGGCGACTTGGTCCGCGTGAGAAGCACACTTGGTTGTCGATTCATATCGGAGGACTGGCCACAATCTCGGCCAAGGGCTGTGCAGGACATGAAATTTTGGGAAGGTACGCCACTATCATCGAGGGTTTCGCCGGAAATTTGGGTGAACTTGCGCGATATTGGGTGCTTATTATTGGACTTCGGTTGGGAAGGCTTCCGGGAGATGGAGAACAAGGTCTTATGGGATTTAGAGGGGAGGGAAGGCAGTGGCAGTGGCATATGGTCCACCAGAAGCATGTCGCGCAGACTTCTGCCTGTAGGACAGGGACGATGCGTGGGAACGCAAGGGTTCAGAGTGTGCATGCTAATAGAATACATATGCGTAAAAACAATATACACGGAATAGCAATCATCAAGCAGTTGACGAGAGATGGCGAGGCGGGAGAGGAGGAGGTACATCTATGCTCGATGTCGTTAGTGTGGCAGCATGCACTATTCTATCATACGAGACCGATTCCAGTTTTTCATCTCCTTCTGCCTTGGAAGTTCCAGTAGACTCTGGTATCGCTGCTTCGTTCAGTAGAGATGATGTCCCAGGAAATTTACGCGGTGGTAATGGAGGTGGACTCCGTTGTATGAGCTTGTGTGTCTGTGAAGGCGAAGCTGACGTGGAAATGTCCGTCTCTGATCCAGTCGCTTTCCCAGACACATGAAGGTTCTGGTCCATGCCGACAGGACGACTCCACAACCGATACACACTCTGTATAGTCGGATTCTTCGATTTCACAGTCTCTGACAAAACATTAGGCTGTGGAGGGACAGAGCCCATGGACATCACCTCGCCTCGGTGACTGGCATGGATTCCAGGTATCATCATCACCTTTGCCTGTGGTTGTGCTCGGATGGGAATCGGACGAGCCCCATCTTCCAAGATATCTGTGGCATCCGTGTCTGTGTTGATTCGCGACACAGATGGCGATGCTTTATTGGATGTGACAGCGGAAGAAGCGAGACAGAGCTTTCCTGCTTGTTGATTGTCAAGTGGGTTTGAATGAGTCTCATCCTCGCAGCTATCCTTCGCGCCGTTCTCCAACGAGGGAGCATATACCAGGTCCCCCTCTTCTCCTGTTGCGGAACTACGTTCACGATCTCGACGTTCCGCTACTGCAGCTCGGACATCTGCATAGCTAGCCCGCCTGTTCTTGTTTCCATCCATTTTGTTTCGCAGTTTTGACGCAATATCTCCGCTTTCTTCCGAACCAAGCTCTTTCTTCAGATTAGTCCAATTAACACCCCACTTGCGCATAGTCTCTCGAGCAGTGTTACCTAAGGCTTGTTTATCTCCGGCCTTGGACTTGAGTGTGGAAAGGAAAGATGCTGCAGATGGGCTCGCAGAAGGCTCACAGGGAACTTCTGACGATCTACGCGGCGTGATCCCAGGTTCAGCCGTTGTGTCTATAGATATGCTGCTCTTGTGACTCTTGGCTGAACGTATAGAAGACGTGCGAGAGCGTGATGAGGAATGTTCGAGTCCAAAATCGTCTGGTATGTCTTGGATAGGCTCATAAATTTCTGGAGTGGTGTTGGCAGAGGCATATACTACAGAGTGAATGCTTGGCGAACGACTCTGCCCTTCCTCAGAGATCGGAAACATAGATCGGGAATTGTCCCCCAAGTTCGCTTGTAAGAGGGATCAAGAGAAAGTTCAAGCAGGAGAGAATGGGTTACTTACAGCAATCTTGCTCTGTCGCCTGGATAACCCTTTCATGAACAATCGGTACTGCAGAAGCCGAACGAGGATCACTATTCTCCACTTCCGGGATGCCTGAAGGTCGATCTGGGGATACTGTGGCAAGCTCGGATGAGGATTCAAGGGATATCATAGTTGATTGTGTGTCTTGATGTGCACCAGCATGCGAGCTGGTTTTCATTGTCTCATTCCTGGAGGCATCCGACCAAATACCTCCACGGTGTTCGTAAGGATGACTATCGAAGAATGCGATGTCATCCATGTTTGGCATGACCACAGACTCCTGTATCTATCATGACATATCATAAGCAGAGGGATTAAACAAAGTATCGACTACCCACAATTTCCTTGAGCTTTGATTCAATAGTGCCCAAAATCATACCCCATTTAATTTGACGGTCGCTGACAATTGGTTCCACCTCGAGAACCATCCGCGGCGTCTGAGTGAAAGCATACCAAATTCGGCTACTGGGTGGTCGCTTCACCTTAATCAACAAATTTCCTTCCAGCTCTTTGAGAACAGCTGCAAGGACGAGTTTGACAGTATATGATTTAAATTGTCCAAGGTGAATGATAGCAGTTGCCTCAATAGTTATTCGGATTTCACCCTTGTATTGCAAGTGTATTTCCAACGATGCATCGCCCTCTTTAGTGAGTTCTTTCAACATTGGCTTGCTCAACATAGGTGGCTTATCACCGACTGAAACTTCGGTGACGGTAATATGTGTCAGGAAGGATGGTCTTTTGACTTTGGAAAGCTTCTTCATGAGACGGCCGATGATGTAGGTTTCTAAAGCCTGCGTTCGATAATAGCTAAAGAAAATGCGGCCAATCAAAGCATTAAACCAGCGCATGGGAATGACATCTGGTTGTTCATCCAAAGTTGAAACAAGGTGATTCATGTCGGCCGGCCGGAATATGGCTTGCAACGGTGAGAGGGTGGGTGTCTGAGTTGGATAATCAGATGCGTGGATGAAAGCAAGATACCAATCCTCCATCTCGACATTCGACCTGACAAAGATGAACCAAGGTACAGGAGGATTCGGTTCCTCCTCCGTGGCCGTTGTGGCATGTTGTTCAGCCTCTGTCAACTTCTCCTTCACCTTCTCTTTCTGCTTCCCGCTGATACTACTATCATCCAATACAGCATCGACACACTCTGCTCTCAGCTTCATCTCTCCCGTGATAGTCAGGGCCGTCTTTAAGGATGTACTTTTAGGTTTCAAACAGATGGCGTTCCGCTTGGTGAACATCTCTCCGTCCATTTGACCTTCTGGATAGACTACGACATCATGACTTCCAAGCTCTACCACGGCCTCACATTCTATCATTTCCTCATCTTCGTAGAGGTACAATATCTTGCCCTTCAAGACAACATACCACATATCCTTTGGACGCGATTTCTTCGGGTCCTTTGATCGCGAGTCTAGAAAAGAGCGAACGAGATTTACATATCCACCATCTCCAACAATTTCCTCGAATTGGTGGCGCATAGTTAGCCATCCCTTTTTCGTGCGGGGCAAATCATTTGTCTCGAGGGTAGTCGGCTCCACGGAGTCAGCAACATCTTCTGGAGTTGATTCAACTTCAGGCTTTCTGCGTGTTCCTTTGTTTGGTTCATCGACTCTAACGGGTGCAGAAGTGTAGACAGTGATGAAAAGGGCAACGAGGACAACAAAGGGGATAAATGTGATTCCGCCAAGGACATAAGCATATATGAGGGCCTTCAGCATATCTCAGAGGGCAAAAAATGAGCGAGATAGGGAATTCGGTCTATCCCAACGTCCGAGATAAAGGCGAGTGAGGCGTTTGTGTTGTGATGACCGTTGTCCATCCATTGATACACTGTCATCAAGCACGTGACTGAACACTTACCCTTACACCAGGTTTTTTTTAATTTATTACATGGTGTAACAGTCCAATGGTAGTCTATCTACAGACTAGACATCCCAAATTACATTAGACTAATCCATACAATTTCCAACAGAGGATAAAGAGAAAGGAAAAGAAGAAAAATGAAAACAGAATATGGGAAGGTGTCAGATCCAGAGAAGCAATAGAAGACTGGAAAGGCTTGGCTGCAGTTTGCTGAGCCCTCCACTGTACCAACCTTGTCAGAACTAGACTAAAGTGAATAAACTGAAAGAAGGAGTTCAGGATTTGGATACAACTAAAATAATAATATGTCTACACGGTGTGTAAGTGCAGAGTGGAAAAGAGAAAAGGTGAACTACACACCTCAGACGCTACCCAACGTGGTGAACGACTGAGGTGTTTACATGATTATTAACTACTACCACTACCTAAGACATTGCATCATGGAATGACAATGTAAGAGAAAATAGAAAATATAAAAGAATTACTAATCATTGCTATCTTTATGCACGAACGCGCTCATCCTACTGCAACAGATACTAATGGGTGATTTATTTGAGAACAAAACTGAGTAGTAAAAAGTACAGGTGAGGTATTCAAGGGAATTTTGGGGCTGACCAACAGAAAACGAAGAATGGAGACTAAGAGTGGAAACAAGTAATGTGACATATGTGACACGAAATCGCGACACTGCCTCGTGACAGACTCCTGAGTATGTCAAGCAGAAGGAGAGAGAGAAGTTAGTGGGAGTTCTGTTCTACTGTCAAACCTCAAGGGAACCGAGCTTGAATCTCATAGCTCCCAACTTCTTCCAGAAGCAATAACCAGATGAGGAAAGAATTTATCGAGAATTATGAGTAAGGTATTACTAAGCTGGTAAACAGTTATGACGGTTATATTATGTAATTAAAAACAGAAAGGAATTGGTGTGAAGTCACAGATGTGACACTCTTTGTATATCGTTCCCTTGAGCAATCTTGGTTGTCACAACCTTGGTAGCACAACAGAGTGGGCCAGCCCCTTCCAATACCATGGAGTAGTCCCTTAGCTTTGACCTGACTTGTAATACATTCTGTCCACTGGACTTTCATAATGTTGAGAAAATTCTAAATATATATTTAATGTCCTAGTAGCTTGCTATTAGACACCATTAAATATATCAATATTCCTGGGAATTTAATTACTATTAATTATCATAAACTATAGGGCTGTGTAC
>Ga0153951_1000077_pt1 | contig 31092 bp, 35 predicted proteins | sample TSNJ035MetaG_FD_102278 | JGI IMG/M metagenome (GOLD analysis project Ga0153951, IMG submission 102278) | Attine ant fungus gardens microbial communities from New Jersey, USA - TSNJ035 MetaG | ecosystem: Host-associated > Fungi > Mycelium > Unclassified | place: USA: New Jersey, Wharton State...
ATCCCTCTCTAACCTGAACGAGCGTAGACAGCATCAACACCTCTCTCACAAGTCGATGATCCGATGTTAATTGTTTCACCCGGTTGAACGATGCTAATAGATCTATCTCTATCCACCCTCTAGAATCCATCTACAAGAAAAGATGAAGAGTTTAGCACATAAAAATCAATCAGTGTTCAGAATTTTGAACTCACTCGTCGCCGAAGGAACAAATCCTGTGCCATATTCTGCGGACTCAGATAATATTCCAGCTGTCCCAACAAATAATATCTTGTACTATCCAATGGAAATCCGATCTGACTCATAGGCATCGGCATCGGTGGTGCAGTATGTCCATGGCCAGCATGGCCAGCCGAAGAAGACTGTGACAGTTGTGACGGTGTTTGTGCAGATGACGATGAAGCTCTATGTAGCGATAATGGTGGAGGTGGAGGTGGGGGCTGATAAGGTTCATACCCAATCGAAATATACGTTGCCATTCCTCCATGCCCACCTCTATGTGGAATTGGAGAAGGATAATAATCGACATGTGATGGTTGTGAACTATGCGAGGGCAATAATCCTTGAAAAGTCGGAGATGTCGCATTAAACGAGGTACCATGAGCGGTGGATGGTGGAACTTGGTGTCGTGGCTGATACACACTATTTTGATGGCTGTAGGAATTGTGATGGTGATTGTGATTGCCATTACCACGTCCAGCGTACCCTCTATTATGGTATCCACCACGTCCGTTATAGCCATTTAATCCTCCTCCTCCACGACCTCTCCGTCGTTCACCAGTATATCCTCCACGATCATAACCACTGTAGCCCTTGTAGTAACTTCCTCGGCGAGGTCGACCGTTACTCGGTCCAGGTTGAGAGGGATACTCACTCGTGAGTGTCGTCGCTGGGATATCGTTTTCCGATGAAGATGACGGATGTCCTATGGGAGCATCAACTTCAACCTGATCTATGGACACATCAACCGACATTGTCTTCTCAGCAGCAATCCCAAAATCATATCCAACTTCTCCATCTACGATTGGTGGAGAACATTCATGACCTGGTCCGATACATGTTCACAAACCCACCAAAAATGATAAGATATCTTTAACACACCTGAATTCTCGTTGTTCGTCAACGCACTAGGCAAGTCTGCTACGGTGCATCTAGCCGGACTGTCATGTACAAGCCCTTCATTCCCAAATTTCCATTTGACATCTCCACTAGATCCTGCCTCAGCCTCTTTCACAATTGCAGGATCAACCGTAATTTCCCCGTCAACAGCCTCTTTCTCTTTAACTGGTTTATTGGCTAATTTGCGAGATTTCGGTACTGCTGATGAATCAACACCGATAGCAAGCGTCTTAGACGTTCTCTCGGTGATGCTATCGTCTACAACGCTATTGGTCGATGGTGAGAACGTCATCTCAGGTGGTAGTGATGGAGACTCAATGCTCCCAAACACAACAGATGTCAATCCGTTTATCTGAGCGGAAGATTGTGATGGCATGGCCATATTCGAGGTCGTAGTCCCTGGGCTGCTACTTGCCGAAGCCACCTTTGACGAAGCATTCTTGCTGGAGGAATACGAGTAGGTAGAAGACTGTTGCTGCATTGGTGGTGACTGAAGATGCTGCTGGACATACATAGGCAAAACTGGATAAAGCATAGCTGATGGTGGGTACACAGGACTATGTGTACCAGAACCAGGATGACTACCCTGGTGACCATTCCAGTAGGAATACGGAGCAGACGCAGTGACGCAATCGTAAGAGATATACTGGTAGGGATATGGATAGCCGTGCACAGATTGCGGTAACATTGGTGGCATTGGTGTATCAGTAGGTGGGAGGTTCGGATGGGAAGCATGGGATGGTGAGTGGTAAACGACTGGATTGACGAGAGGCTGAGAGTAGTAAGGAGACGGCCCTTGCTGGGGAGGAGAAAGGTAAGTGTTGTAGGCGGGAATATCCGACGGCGCCTGTACATGAGAAGGAGAGCCCGTTCTCGATGAACGAGGGGTATTGGATATAGGTTTTGAGGTAGGGGGAGGTTCATCTGCTGGTAATCGCCTGTTCCTGGGATTTCTAGGGCTTGAGTGGACGCTGCCTTCAGTGCTATGTATCCTAGAATGACTTGCAGAATTTCGGGCAGAGTGATTTCGGCTACTTCGACCCTGACCATGATTAGAGGAAGGTCTGGATGCATTGGCACTCCGACGATTATGATTGGCCTCTTTGCGGTGTTGAGACTGGACCTCTACAGGAGACTGAAGCTGAAGGGGTATCCACTTGGGGGCGCCTAGGAAGAATCAGTAATCAGGTGTATGGGAAGAAGCAAAAAGAAAGACCTTTTCTCGAGTTCTGACCGCCATTTGCGGGACGTGGTTCATCTGCTGTTGGAGGTTGGATAGATTTTCCCACTTCTGGCCAGTCTTCGAGGCCCTCCGTTGTGACGGGGACATGGGGACGCGCACGGGAGCTACGGACTACGAAAGGATCGTCGTCGTCATCCTCGGAGGGTGCATTAGGGATGATTTCACGAGACTGGGACCGCGCAGCGAGCTCTTCTTTCCGGCGATCCCAGACATTTACAGCAGCTGATTTGTGCGGTTTTTGGTCAGAATTGGGGGATTTTTTGGAGGGTGAGGGAGGGCCTGTGGGCTGTTGAACTTGGTTGGGAGAACGAATGGACTGTGCCTTCCTGGCACGATCTGCGTAGGTTAGCTGGCCATGGGACGACGGCGCTGCCATGGATGTTAGGAAAGAGCAGTCTACCTGCACATATTCCCACGCTCCTAATTATACCTTTCAGGCGAATGACAATGGGAAGCTCACTGATTCCAATCATCCGGGCCTCTCAATCGCCGCCATTCAGATTCAAATATGGGCTAGTCTCTTCTGCTTCTTCGACCATGAAAACATAAAAGTCAATCCTCGTTCACCTTTTGATCTACTTCCTTCGCACTTCGAGCTGTATTTAGCTCTCAGCGCCACAACGTGGCGCCTTCATAAGTTTACCCCATTCATGCCCCAGGTCAGATCCACTCGTCAAAGTGCTTTGTCGAGGCACTATGCCGATATTCGATTGATGGCTATTCTCCCTTACTTCACCCCCGATTCGCTGCCACGGCATTCGAGCATCAAACCCCATTTTAACGTTGTACGGCACATCAACATTGCCATTGATATACAGTGAATGACTTGTTACCAAGGCGTCTGAGCTTGTCAATACGTTGCAAACCTCAGCGGTGATCTCCAATACTTATCTAGTTCCAGATCAGAACAGTAGACTGGATAGTTCTCTAGCGCTCAGAGCAGAACTCGATGGATCTGTCTAAATTATCTCTAGGTTGGGTTGGCCTATCCATTCCCAACCTCAAACGTTTTGACGAATATGCGACACCATTGCTCTCATAGCTTTCACTACTCTTGAGGCTGGATGGAATTAGTTTTCGCACTATCAGTCATACGCAATATCATCTTTTGTCCGATCACCCCTTTTCAATCTAAAAGATCACATCAAAGGACATTTATCAACATATCCAGTATAGCCCACAACTAATTTATACGAGCAATGTAATGTACATCCAAGCATCACACCACATCTGGGGATCAATGGCTACCTGACTCCACAAGCATCGAGCCATGGATTCTACATCACCAGCAAGTCCCACATCATGATTGACTTTGATTCTATGGCATTTGGATATCTGGTTTCTGCAGCTTGTTTTGAGCGCACTCAGGTGTCAAGTATGTACCATTGACCCTGGGCTGGGATACAAACTTCGAATTGACCCGACTCCCGAGGCCTTTGAAATCACTACTAGGTTCGTGATCCGCATCCGATTCATTTGCTCCCTACACATGTGTGATGCACATTGCAAGAAGCAGATGATTTTGCTTTGTGCGATACCTCAGACGAGATTGCTGCTCGGAGGTATTAAACTCTTCAGATTTGAGATCTCCAAGATGTACCTGAAAAGCTTTCAGCCATTATATCAATCAAATTGGAGCCGCATCTATCAACTCAAAATAATTGCAATGGTTCCAAACACTACTGTGGACCTGGAACTACATCTGGAACTACATCTTTCCGCACCGACTCGTGCAGCATCACATAGATATCACCATCATTGGCTTTACAGGACCAACATATTCCATAGAGGAAATTGGTAGATCAAACACAGTGCCTTCTCTGGATACAGTCGAGTACGACAAGCGAACAAGGAGAAAGAACAAAATTTCAGAAGAAATTATAGAGTTTGAGTTCTGCAAGCGTTCATCATCAAATCAGATTGCCAGAACACCCTATAATGATATAATATTGGGACTATCAGGACAGCCCACTGATGCAAGGAATGAAACTCTCAAACATAATAACGTCCTTTCCTTGCTTATACCTGAGGGTGATTAATAGGGTGCTACACAGGATGCTATGCGATCAAACATGAGGCCGCCTTCAAAGATAGCCAGAAGCTAGCTCGAATCTAGTTTAATTCACACGAATAACTTTACAAAGCTGATTACATCATTCAAAACGCGTGATGGAAAACATTGTGTTGGGATCGTCATTGCGGTTTCAATTGGCACAGGAGGTGATTCATCACAGAGCGCTGGCACTATGGGAACAAGTCCAACAAAATGATTGAAAATCAAGGATCTTACCGTCGTGGCGTTCGTTTCATGCATGATCAGATCAACAAAAGCACAGGCGATGGATCGCTTCACGGAGACTAGTTGATTGAAGGGGAAAACAATCAAAACATTGTGTTCCGGCAATCATCAGGTAGTTGGCTGATGTTAATGATAAATTACATTATATGATCATCGTTCGCGAACCAGTGTGAGTCTAACAGAGATGTTAATCGCCAGGTTGAAATGAACCCCTGAGAAAAGTATCGACTCGTGGGCAAAGGGAGGCTACATTCGGCCCAGTTGCTCGAACTGACTAGAGGGGACTAACATTATAATTCGGCTTACCACAGACTACAAACAGTGAGCGCTATCAATCAATGATAGGAGATGAAACAAGCAAGCAATAGGGACTCGGAGTAGATAGATGTATCTATCGAAAGGATAAGAGTAGAAGTGTGACGGATGTCGTGTGTATTGTCGGAGTCATCCCATTGATTCTTACCAATATTCTTGGACTCACTGCTAATTTCCTTCCGCTATTGTTTGAAGGGATCTCTGCTATTTCTACCTAGAGCAAGGAAACGTACGTGGGGACCTCTACAGGCACACCCTCAGATCATATGCTGCGACAGGTCATTTTCGAACACTGTGACACCTCCCTAGTTTCATCATCATCCGAAAGTAGAGACGGACTCATGACACCCCAGGGTGCCAATCTATCTCCCTTCTAATGGGCACAAGAGATGTGGATCAAACCGACTTCGAAAATCTACGATACTGGGCATTCATAGGGGGTAGCTGAAACTTTGGACCTTCAAGCACACATCAGATAGATTTTTTTCGGGTATGTTACATTAAGTTCTGTAAAGCGTAGGCTCGTTGAGGCCTCCAAAACACCGTGCCTCTATCTCTAACGTATCCCAGACCTTCTGGATTCCATGAATCGCTAAATATCCCTGCTACATAATGCGAGTAAATCAAAAAAACATCCCCAAGATGTCAGGGATCCTGTATTGGCGAGGGCTCGTTGAGGCCATCGATGATACGTATATCAATTAGTACCTGTAGTGAGACTAGAGAATAGCAGAATCAATCAATCTACAAAGATGCTAGGAGTGAAAAAAGAACAAACAGGTTTGTAGGGGCCCGAGACTGGGATACCAAGGTAATCGGATTGACCCTCACTGAGGACCGTGAGGTTTACTTTGAGCTGAGCGAGATGAGCACGAGCGACCTCTTCATCCAGCTCCTTCGGAAGCGTGTGGACACCCAGAGGGAACTTTTCAGGAGTAGTCCAGAGAGCTATCTGGGCCAAAGTCTGATTGGCAAAAGAACAAGACATGACGAACGAAGGATGACCAGTGGCACATCTGACGGGAAATCAGAAGACAGGTGCAATAATTAGGTGAGAACGCTACCCCAAGTTTACAAGACGACCATCAGCAAGGAGTATGACGTGGCGGCCGTTGGGCATGGTATAGCGGTCAACTTGAGGTTTGATGTTGACAACAGATTGGGCATTGGCCTTGAGCCATGCAACATCGATCTCAACATCGAAATGGCCAATGCTAATTGAAAGTCAGTTTCAGCACCTTTGAACAGCAATCTGGTCCTCACTTGCAGACGATAGCATCCTCAGGCATCACAGCGAAGTGTTGTCCGGTGATGATGTCGCGGTTACCGGTGGCAGTGACAAAGATATTAGAGCGAGAGGCAGCATCCTCCATAGTAGCTACCTCAAAGCCTTCCATCACAGCTTGGAGGGCATTGATGGGGTCAATCTCGGTGATAATTACGCGAGCCCCGTAATTGCGGAGGGATGCAGCGCACTAGTAATAGTCAATGTGGAGAATGAAGACAATCTGATCGAACAACACACCCCTTTACCAACGTCACCGTAACCAGCGACGACAGCAACTTTGCCGGCCAACATAACATCAGTGGCACGCTTGATGCCATCAACGAGGGATTCGCGACAACCGTAATAGTTGTCGAACTTGGACTTCGTGACGGAATCGTTGACATTGATAGCAGGGACCTTAAGACGGCCCTCTCTGAAGGCCTTATAAAGGTGGTGAACACCAGTAGTGGTTTCCTCGGAAATACCACGGATACCTAGAGTTCATCAGTTTAGAATGATGGATTCATTGGGCAGGATTGACCTTCAAGATATTGAGGGTGCTTCTCATGCACAAGAGTAGTTAGATCCCCGCCATCATCGAGGATCATATTAAGGCAGTTTCCATCCTTGAACGCAGTGAGGGACTGCTCTATACACCAGATGTACTCCTCTTCAGTTTCTCCCTTCCAAGCATAGACAGGGACCCCAGTCACAGCGATGCTAATACGAGATCAGCGACGTTTTGGCAGAAGAATGATCAGGGCTTACGCAGCAGCAGCATGATCTTGAGTGGAGAAGATGTTCTGTGGACAATGAGTGCAATAGCATGGACAAGGGTAGATTCACACATACACAAGAGGACCAAGCGACTTCAGCACCCAAAGCAGTCAGAGTCTCGATCAAGACAGCAGTCTGAATGGTCCTTTGATAGAGATACCGTTATATTGAGAAATAATTTATCATCTATTAGCTACTCACATGTGGAGGCATCCCGCAATACGGGCACCCTTCAAGGGTTGGGTTGGACTATGCTGGGGACTGATTAGAGCATTTCAGAGTGGTTAATTATTCCTCTCCCCTTACCTTCTTCCTAAGATACATGAGACCAGGCATCTCATTCTACAGTGATTAACTGATGGAAGTGATTATCATACCAAGGGGGTATCACAAACCTCAGCGAGTTCAATCTCTTTGCGGCCGAAGGCGGCGAGAGAGACGTCTAGCAATGATATAATCAAAAAGTTGAGAATGGATTTCTGAGGCTGATACGTACCAGCAACTTTGTAGGACATTTTTCAGGGAAGATGTAACTGGGAAGATGATGGAACGTCTTTTGGAGCTGGTATATTGTGGCACGTGATTTCAACCCTTTTTATGGGCTTTTGGTTGGACTTCAGGCTCATATGGGCCACGACGTTGAAAAACCTACCAGCCAAGATACTCTCTGTCGGTTCGCAGAGCTTGTTCAATATGATTGCAATTTAGAAAGGAACAGCAGCGGTATTCTTGAGGCGCACTGTTTTCCAATACCGAGAATATTCAAGTTGCAAGTCCAAGTCACTCGGGCGACGATCAGCTATTGATTTCTATTGATTCTATTAAAGGTGCCGCGGACGCGCAGCGGTAGAAATTACAAAATTGGTCGGTACTGATTTGACAACCGGTGAGGTTGTTATTCCATCAGATGCTTCCAGGTCAGTTAGTCTACAATTTCTCTGGATATTAATTCAATGGGCTATGCTAAAATCAAATCATCAACAGCGAGAAGCTTGTTGTGAAAGCAACCTGGAAAGATGTCAGTCGCTATGAACGCGATGACTTCACCGGAAACTGAACTGGGCGCGGAATGCTCCATGCAATTCAAACATGTGGCACTCTCGACTGTAGCTATTATATGATGTCTTTTGTGGGTGGACCTACGGGATGGGTAGAGATGTAAATGCAGAACAGTAGGATTATCCTTCATACAAAGACTGTTGTGTTTCATCGCCTGTGAATCGTCTTGATCCGAGATCCCGGCAGAAGCCAGCTTCATTCATCAAATATCTCGGTCTGAAACGAATGTCCTTCCATCAATCTGGATAGGCTGGACTTGTATCGGTATGCGCTGCAGGCCAAGGTGTTGCCATGATCTGAGGCTCGCCAGATTGATTCCCAGGCTGCTAGTCACAACTCCGTATTTGTTACTTCTAACCTGATCTGCACTGCCAACAAGATGGGACTCCTGGACATTACCCATCATGCGTATTAAAGAAGGGGATCTATATCAACATTGTTATTCCTACCGACTCCTTTCATATTCTTCCTTGAGTACCGTGCGCAGGTCCTCCATCAAGTGGAAAGAGCTGATTCCTTTGTCTACAACCGAAACTTATCAAAACAAACTTGACACCACACCTTCATTCTTCACAGAATGCAGTGGCACGCATCAATGCGCGGAGACAGCAGCAGACCTGTTTCAGTAACCGATCGTCGGCTTTCAGCAACGGAGGTAGATCGACAGGCAACATTTGTAATGAATGTAAGCTACGGATATTTTTTTATCGATCACTTGTGATATTCATCATATGTTGCTTAGGGTTCTACCTTCATAGTGCCCAGTCAGAATTCTAGTCTCATGGGAGCCATCGAAGAAACTCCTGATACCCAATATGCACGCTTGTGCTCCAACCAAATGAGTTGGAACGCAGAAATGCCAATGATGCCCGGAAATACTAATACCTATCCTGGCATGCCCGCTCTATATTCCCTTTCAGCTACACAATACGGAAATATGGATACCAGTAACTCTCCCGAGCCAGGACCTCCAAACTCACCATCGCACTATCCTCCCCCGCATGAGAACGGATATAATCGAACACCCTCAACGTCTTCATCAGGCTCGCAGTCACCATACTCGCGAGAGGATCCTGAAAACGAGCTTCGCCATCTTAGGAAAAAGGTCAAAGATCTACGAAAGGCCCTAATAGAGGCCCGCTCTGCTGCTTCATCCGGGATGGCTCTCCCTGTCAACGGTGCCCCAGCATTTCGTTCAGGGTGGAAACGAAGGACAGACGCCAGAAAAAAGCTGTTCTGTTCCCTTAATAGGGCAGGGAATGCACTCTGTGCCTGGCATGATTCCAGGCGAGAGCGCCGTCAGTACCCACCTCGAAATGCACCCCAGGGAATGCTCAACTGTGGTTGTACGCATGAAGAAGCGCTTTTTGAAGAGAGTCTAGCTCGTCATGGTGTTGGGGGTTATTTCCCCGGTGAAAGTGTCCGGATGGATCCTGAACTCAGACGACCACTGCTCAGGCTGTTACAGAAGCGATATGGCTACCAGGATGGTGATTTTGACCATGACCCTCAGACAATGGAGTGGTATCCCGAGCAAGACCCCGATAATTGGGAACGTCAAGCTAACTCGGGTGCCAGCGGACGAACACGGAAATCAGAACATGCGGATCGCCATTAACGGCAATCACCTTGTGTTATTATTATCCTTTGTTGCCATTATGGCATATCATGAGTTCAGCTGGTCATTTTAATTATGTTTTTGAAATATTTATTGCTCTGAGAGTGATGAATTGTACCTTATACAGCTCTGTAGTACCACTCGTCATTAGAGAATCCTTACAGGCTCCTTATATACCACTGCTCCGTGTCGTTACTATCAATTAATCAGTTTGCTACTGACGGCTTCCTCGGGAGTGTCCGAGATCCTATAATTGACGAGGGGCATGAAGTTTATTTCACTCTTACTCATTACGATTGAGATGAGACTGTATCTGTATATTGGCGCATCTCTTACGCTTGTAGCAAGTTCAGGGGCATTCTTCTGGTCTTCCCAAGCTGCCCGGCAAGAAATAGAAGCAGGTACCACATTGATGGAAAGCCGTTCCGATGATTTTTCAGGCACTCAAGTGTCATCTCAAAATATAGGAACAATTCCACCAGAAGAAGTGGACCTTATACGGAGAAACATGGGTAAGTAATTATCCGATACGGAGCCAAATAACCGCTGAATGTATGATGTGCCAAAAAGGGATGCTAGAGCGTTTATCAGACAAGCCAGATTGCTTTCGAATAGCTGCTAAGAATATACGCTCGCAGTGCACGGAGACGGATATGCATGAAGACCAACGTGTGATGAGTTGGTGCTAGCATAGTCAAACTCACCGCATATACTCACTCAATTCGTGGTCTTTAGCGTCTATCTCGATGACGCTTTGCGAAATCGCGACGGGAAATCATTATTCGATACCTTTGGAGTGTCAGAGTTTCTTTTCTTCTGGAGTATCGTCACAGATACCAGTGAATGGTGGTGCCAAGGCTGGCCAGTGTGTTGAGTGGGTTACAGAACGTGCTGATAAAATTCAATTTTGATGCGCCTCGATACAGCGCATTATCACGGAGTGCACAATTTTGGTCTAGTTATTCGGGCTATCTACGGGAAATGCGTGCGTGTTCTCCAGGCATATGTGTTATATGCTATCTGTCAACTGTGATTGTTCTAGCCCAACTCTGCTATGCGTTTCGTAGATGGAATGAGATTGGTTTGTTCCGTTATTTTCGACATGGATTCGTAGCTAAAGCGCTTTTTTTGTGCGTGTCTACGGCAGACTTGGCGAAAAACCTTTATCAAAACGCAACCTTGGAAAACATTAACCTTATACAGCTTTTTTCTGCGCGTGAAAGAAAATTCGACGACGTTGTAGGCAGTTGGAAAAGAGATATTCAGGCAAGCTATGCGATTGTGATTTCGTGCCATTATTGAAGGATTGTCATGGTCTGTAGACGCTCACAAGAAAAGTGGACAAGGCCGCGGATCAATTTGATGACATACACTTGTTATTGTCCACCGAGATTCACGAGGCAATTGGAGATGTAGGCGTGGTTTGTCTTTGTTGTGTGTTTTGGCCTGAGATTACCTTTAGATAAAATCGAGACTACAAGCTGAGATCGGTCGATCGATGACCCTCCGACAAGCAACAGAGGACAAATTCCAGGGCATTGTAAGTGGATTGATGGCCCCAGGCATAACATATTAAAAAAATTCTAGGTGGCCAGTGGTCTTGAAGAGATCTTTCAAGCAGTAACTTGCACGAGCCCCAATAAACTTGATCTGTGAATGACATCTGTTCAGCATGCAGGTCACATGGAAGCTGTGAAAAGCGATATTCAGTCACACAGCCAAGATATCCGAAAAGAGTTCTCAAAATTTCTGGAAGTGGTCGGACAACATACAACAGATATTTTGGTCTTGTATCTGAGCCGTCCACAGGCAACAAAATGCTGACGCTGAGGACAGAACGAATCGATAGCAAGGTGGCAAGAATCGAGGTTACTCTTTGATGAGATCCAACTCGTTGAGTGGTTTGGCTCGTACGTGTGGATAAAGATCAACAAAACACAGGTCTCTGAGCAAGTCATTCGCAAAAATCGTGAAGCTGTTGAAAGCGTGGGGAGGCTGCTGGTCAAGACAGATGCACTACAGAACCAACATGGTTTGATGTTTTCCCAGTTTACAAAGTTATCGGGGAAAACCACCGAGTTGACTGAATTAACCCACAATGCTGTATCGGAAATCAACAATTCGTTTGCGGATCTGAAGGTCCTTCTGAGTCAAGAACGACAGCCAGGGAATCAATATGTTTGGGATTCATGGATTTTGTGGGTTCTTCAGCGGCTACTGCGTTGTGAGTCTTTCAATTGGGCTTGGGCGAGTGAGATTGAATACCAGCAGTGGATGTTGCATCGGCTGAGGAATTTGTACGCTTTCCGTTGCTGGTTGGATTAGTATCGAAGGTAGTGTCAGTCCTACGTATTGGGGTTTCAATTACGATGGTGCGTCTGGCAATTGAGCAAAGGTGGTCTGAAGTTAAGCCAAAGATAGAGCGGAACTGTGGTAGTCTTATTGACATCGAGGCACCTAGTAACCAGCCTTTGGGCCATCGTCGGGCGTAGGTCCTCAGAAGGGGATAAACCTCATTCTGGGGCGTGCTGTTCTGTGGGCTTCTGTGGCGGCAGGCGGAGTCAGAGAAGACGTGTGATGAGGAGAGAGGATAGAAATCGATTTGGACGTGAAAGAATGTCTCGTATTCCAGAGTGGTTGTGCCGAGACCGTTGACGCCGGCGGTAGTGTGGGAACAGCGAGATTGATGATCCGATGAACGAGTCAGGTGGATGGTGGCGCAGCGAATGCGTGTCACAGTGTAGTGTAGGTGCCCGGCCAATGATGTTCCCAGGTGTGAGACAGTGTGACAAGTTAGGCCATAAATGATTGACCATGTGAGAACATGTCTTTCTCCATTCCCTCCTCGCCGTCGTCTTGTCGTATGGCGCACAGACCAATGGATTCTCGAATCCGACACCAGCTTCCTCCTCGCCCCTCCTCTTCTCAGCAGCCACCTCGACCACCTCATACTCCTGACGCTCGTCGCCCTTCTACTAACTCAGCTCAGAAGGTTGGCACCGCCAATAAACCACCAGCAAGCTCCTGTTCCTCAATCCGCCAATTTTTCTCATTCACCATGTTTGTCTAGTTTTCCCAAGTCGAGGTGTCTAGAGACGGGTCCCTGCGATTTATCTATCCGGTGTGTTCAACCCTTTCAGTTCTTGCATTGACTCACTTTTTCCCTCAGAACAATACAACAACCACATTTCAAAGCTCCGATCCTCATATACACCACAAGTCCATTCAGCAGTCATCTGAACGACCTCAGCGACCATTTTTTCCTTTTGGGATTCCAGTGACTATTCACATTATCAGAGACCGTTACTGTCCCTGACCCTGACTTCAATTAGGCAGAGCTTACACAAGCACGACTCAACCAAATATGTCCTGCGTTCGTCAATCCAATGTTGCGGTGCTTCTACGGATATAAATGTCATCGTATACACCCACTCGATAAGGAAACTTATCGACAGAAAATGCGGGATGTTCTTTCTATTCCTATCACGGCCTCTGTGCCTGAACCTTCACAAGAGAAAGAGAAAGTTTCGGTATAGTTTTCTTTCATTGCATCGATGGAAGCTGACTTGAGTCTGGAAGGAGCCCAAGGAACATAATGTCACTGCGCAATCATCGACGTCTGGCACGAACAAGGCGCCCCCCGATGACCAGATCATCTCATACCCAGGGTTGGACACCGATGAATCGTGGATGGGAGTCTCCGGAGCTGAAACGTTTACTTCCGCGTCAACAGCATCACCCGCCACTAGCAATGATCGAGTCCGTCGCACAATCTCCATTCAACATCTTCTTATTTACCAGATCTAACAGTTGTCCTCTGTATCGTCTGGCTCATCTTCACCGATTTCTGAAAGCCCCATCCCGAGTGATAATGACTATTGGGAAGATCTACCACCAAGACCGACTCCTGTACAAGCTCGAGGCACTACCATATGTGTTATGTATAGGAAGGGTGGGAAATGTCCTCGCGGTAACGTTTGCTTATTTAAACATGTTTTGGACATAGTTGGTCTTCTAAACGTTCTAGGTGAAAATAAACTCAACTGTATCTTAGGTTGTACCCTCTTCAGAACCACACGAAGGCGATAGCCCACCCACTCCAATTCCAGTTTCGACTTCTGCCCCTCGTATTACAACTCCTGCCCCTCGTATTACGACTCCTGCCCCTCGCATTACGACTCCTTCCACGAACATTCCTATATCTTCTATCGTGAAATCCTCTAACAAGCCGCCCACATCACCCGTGAATTCGTCTCTTGCTGAAACAGCTGCTCCCTCTCGAGTGATCCCTCACAAGAAGACGCCCGTAGGTTCTGCAGTTTCGTCACGCACCAAAACATCCGTGTCGTCCGTGGTTTCGTCATCCACTAAATCCTCTGTATCCCGTGCAGTTTCGTCATCTGCCAAAACCTCTGCATCCCCTGCAGTTTCGTCACCCGCCAAATCCTCTGTATCCCCCGCAGTTTCGTCACCCGCCAAATCCTCTGTATCCCCTGCAGTTTCGTCATCCGCCAAAACATCTGTATCCTCTGCAGTTTCCCTGTCCTCCAAGGCCCTCGCGCCGTCTTTGCCTGCTGAAACTACTACGTCGCACCCTCCTGTGGGACTCTCAGAGAGATCAACTTTATCACATCCCCGAATTGGGCAGTCACGGCCGAACCCGACTGAAATCTGCCTCAAGTGGTCGCGGGGTGTGTGCCCGTATGGCCAGGGTTGTCGTTTCTTGCATGGTGATCTGAAGTATGACAGCGAATCAGTACGCTCCTTTTCTTTTCCGCTCAACTGTGATGGTGGTTGCTTACGCGGTCAAAAGGTAAATCTGCCTCCGCCAATGGCCAACGACGATTTCCTCCTTTCGGTTAAGTTGCATCAGTACATGCGTGTCCAATGCTCGGCTGGCCTTGAGATTCAACGCATTCAAACAGCGTTTGAATCGTCAACGCTTCTTGTTAGCAACATCTCTTCCCGTGTTCGCGCAAAGCGTCTTGAGGAGATATTGAGCTCTTACGGTCTCGTGGAAGAAATTTGGTTGCCATCATCCTTCACAGCCAATACAGTTGTCAAGGTTGTGTACTCTGATACTGCTGAGGCTCAGAAGGCTCAAAGTGCCCTCAGCGGGACCAAGATGTATGATTTAACTATCACTGCGAAAGTAGCGAACAGTGGCAACGCGCCAACTGTTACCAATGCACTACTTAAAGATACAGCCATTCGGATATCCTTTGAAGCACCGGCCAAGGAGGTGTATGCTGGCTACTCCAATAGAGCAGATGCAGAGCGAGCCATTCAAATTGCACGTGATAGCCCTCTGAATGGCCATTATATAAAAGGAGAGGTTTATGAAGGGATGCCTGCTGTTGATATTGTCAATGTCCGATTCAGCGGTGTTCCCATCAATGTTGATAAAGCAGACGTGGTGCGGTTTCTAAACCCGGTAGACTTCATGTGGACAAGACCCAATTACGAAGGACTTGAGGATGCTTTCGGGAGAATTAAATATCGCCTTCGAGAATTTGATCCGGAGAATGTCGAATTTCTGCCTCCCCCGTACCGTGACGGCGGTATGGTTCGAGCCTGGGCAACTTTTCCTAACCCTTCGAAAGCGAAGGAAGCTGCTCGGCGTCTTGATGGTTGGGCGCCGAAATGGATGGGCCAAACGCAAATTCGAGCAGCTCATTTCAAGTCCTTATCATATCGAGTGTCACAAGAGAAATGGGACAAAGCTGGGGCAGGAATCGACATTCTCCAGGCATCGCGTCGTGGAAGACGTACCTCTGTACATGTCTCTGTGCGAGATATTGGTGGTAGATTCGTACGACTTGCTGGCGACGATCAGAAAGAGCTAGCACACCTTAAGAATCAGTTTGAGCAAATTTTGAAGGGCGAGATAGTGCGTTGTGATGGCAAGATCGTGTATGACTCATATTTTACAAGTCCGGAGGGAGAAGAATTTATGCGAGACGTTTCCACGAAGAACCCATCGGTCTATTTTGAGCATAATACTCAACGCTCTCACATCATTCTTCATGGCTACGTGGTTGACCGGGTGCGATTCGCGAATGCCATCATTGATAAAGTGAAGGAACTACGATCGCAAAGGAAATTCGAAATACGATTGCCTGGACGTCTGTATGGCGCTGTGATCAATGACGCGAGAATGCGGGAAATGCAGAAATTATACGGGTTGGATAACGCACATTTAGACATTCAACGGAGGGTGCTGTACGTGCGGGGGAGTCCGGATTTGCATCAACAATTCAAGCGAATGGTGGATGAGATTGAGCAGCGGATACCGAAAGCAGTGGATTACGAAGGTCCCATATGTCCGATTTGCTTTGATCGACCTTCGTCACCGATTTACCTGCCTTGTGGCGATGTCTGGTGTCGGGGATGCATTGCTAGCTATTTCCAGTCTGCGAAGGAGCAGAAGATGTTCCCTCTAAAGTGCCTCGGGAGAGAAGGTCGGTGTGGGACGAAGATTCCGATTTCAGCGGCGAAGCAGGTGTTGACGCGGGCAGAGCTTGAAGAAGTGGTTGGAGCAGCCTTCCTGGGCTATGTCAGTGCGCGACCGAAGGAGTACCATTACTGCCTGACGCCAGACTGCCCCCAAATCTACCGGTGTACGCTGCAAAAAGGGACGCTGCAATGTCCGATGTGTCTGAGTAGTATCTGCACGCGGTGTCATAGAGAAGCGCACGATGAGGTGCAATGTTCGGACCAGGTGCAAGATGATTTGTTCAAGAAATGGGTCCGGGAGCATGATGTGAAGCAATGTCCTACGTGCGATGTTCCGATTGAGAAGATTGAAGGATGTCATCATATGACGTGCACACGATGCCAGACACATATATGTTGGCAGTGTCTGAAGACGTTCCCCGGAGGAGAAGGGATTTATGGACATATGCGGGAGGTGCATGGCACGTTTGGTTTGGGTCCTGTATTTGACTGAGGAAACTTTATCATGTACTATTGGATTAAGAACTAATAATATATATTTATGGTACAATATCAACAATCAGTAGTAACCCACTCTATAAGCTGATAAGAAAGGATGAGGGAAGAGTTGAGGGAGAGGGAAAGATGAGCTTACAGATTGGTAGCCATTTTTGGGGGTCATTTCTGGCCTTGGAGCCCAAGTTGCTTTCAGACCATGTTCGTTGCGGTAACCAGCATCTTTACCGTCGGGATAATCATCCAAATCTTTTGGATATACGAGAGGACCAGGGGCATAGACGACATAACCGTCAAGAGTGACGTGATCACCTCTTCTGTTCCAGAAACCTTTACGGCGTTTTCGAGGATGGGATTTGGGGTGATGAGGGTGGGAGGGAGGGAGGAGTGGGGGAGGAGAGGAAGAGAGAATTGGAGGAATGAAGGGATCTGGGGGATTGCTTGCGGGGAGAGTAGCGTGACGAGCGAGAGGCTGTGTTGTTGTTGTGGCTGCTGTTGATGCTGTTGTTGTTGTTGTTGTTAGTGTTGTTGTTAGTGTAGATGTAGCTGGGGTGAAGAGAGGGGAAAGAGCATGTGATGAGACAGGCATGGAATGGTGTCTTTGCAGAGTGCCGCTTAGGTGGGAAAAGTGCAGGGGCTGTCTGGGTACGGCATAATATTCTGGAGTGCGGACGATGTTGGTAGAGAATGTGGGTTGGAGAGTGCCTTTGGATGTATACGACTCGGGGACTTCTTTGTTATTTGTGGTGGGCTTTGGATTGGCATCGCCGTCCGCATCGAGGGTGCGTGGATTCCAGAGCCATGGGGTAGATACTTGAGCCTCTGCTTGTTCTTTTTCTTGCTGTTCACGTTCCCTGCGTTCGAGTTCCTTGCGTTCGAGTTCTTCACTGTATAGACAAACAATCAGCGAGAGATATTTCTTTTTAAAAAAACACCGAATGAGATTTTTAAAAAAAACGAATTACGCTGGGATCATGTTGGTGAGACCGAGGGGATTGTCAGAAAGTTTGGAGGCGAGATATTCAGCACTGGGCTCGCGAGGCTGGCGTTTGTATGGATTCACCTGGTGCTGCATTGGAGGAGGAGCCAGGGGGTGGCGGAGAAGCCATGCTTGGCTTGGCATCCAGGCGGGGCCGGGGCGGGCAGCGGTCAAGGGATTGAAATAGGGATTGGGGATCCAGTGGCCGCCATTCCAGTGCTGCACCGGGATATTGACGCCGGCCGGGATCGGGGGTGCGCCGGGAAAGGGCGGGACAGCGCCCGGTGGATTCTGCCAGTAGCTAGCCATGAAAGAGATGACGGGTCACGTGATGGAATGTTGTTCAGGAAATGGAATTTATGATTTGCGATGTGTGACGGAGGACGATATGTTGGCGATGAGTGCTCAGCAGACGGGAAAGCGCAGGTTGTCTGCCAGGGCGAATACGCCCCGTTCTCGCAAGTATCGCAAGCACAACGACGACGATGTCAAGCTCGAGATGCCCGACGTCGACCTCAATACTCCCATGCCTCCACCAAGTCCGGGCGACGACCCTCTCCTTCTCTCTGGCTCGCTTCAGCCTTCTAGTCCCTTTTCAGAGTCAGATATCCCGGTGCACAGACCTCCTCAAAGTCCCCCTCCGTTCAGAAGAACCGTCTCTCCCTCCCTCCCCAAGGCATCCAATATCCTGCCTTCTTCTCCCCCTCCAGGCCTCTCTAGCTCTGGCCTCCAGGACGAGGACCCTCCGTTGTTCCATCTTCTCAATCCAGATCAATGGTCCAACTCGGACGACTCTGACTCTGGTGCCCCCGTGCGCGGCTCTCCTGCGAAACGGGGCGAAGGTGAATTCACAGGCAAGTTTCTCGAGGTTCTCGTCAAGACGAAAAAGGACGAATGGCGCAATCCCAAGAAATTCTTTCCCCTTTCTTTGGAAAAGAGTCCTTTTCCCCTTTCGCGCGAGAAAAGGTGGCCTGATTCTCCCAAGACTTCCATTGCTAGTCCTCCTCCGAATGCTGAGGATGCGTTCAGACTTATGGGTAATTCGCCCTTTGACATGGATAATGAGCAACCCTCACATCATGAGGAATCTCCACACATCTCACACCATGGTGATGAAGAGGAACTTTCTCATCATGAGCCTTCGTATGGCGACGAGCCTTTACTTGAAGAGGTTCTTTTATATCATGATGAGTCCTCGTGTCGCGACGAGCCCTCGTATCTCGAAGAGTCCTCACACCACGAAGAGTTTTCACAACACGAGCAGCCCTCACACCATGAAGAGGAGCTCGAAGAGGGACTTTCATATCGTGATGAGCCCTTGGATCTCGAGGAGCTCTCACATCACGAGCAACCTACACATGATGAAGCAGAGCCCTCTCATCACGAGCAGCCCATAAGTGATAAAGAGGAGCCCTCACATCACGAAGAAGACTCCCCGTATCATGAAGAGGAGCCCTCGTATCATGAAGAGGAGCCCTCACATCACGAAGAGGAGCCCTCATATCATGACGAGGAGCCCTCACATCACGAAGAGGAGCCCTCATATCATGACGAGGCTTCTTCATGTCACGACGAGGTCCCCTCATATCACAGTGTACCCCCAGACCGCGACGACGTAACCTCACATCACGACGAACTCTTACAACCTGATGAGGAGCCCTCATACCGCAACGGAGTATCCCCACATCACGACAACGAGGCTCTTCATCCCAACCTCACGGTTGACAGCCCACTACAGCAACACGATGACGCTATCACCCCTTTCGAGACTGAAATCAGCATCCAAGTCGAACACGACTCCTCTGATCAAGACCTTTTATCCGGCAGCGAGACCTGGGCGTCTCCGGCTCTAGTCAGGATCACCTCTGCAGATCCACGCGCTGCCGCTCGTGCCGCCGCCATCCTAAAGAAACATAATTATGACTGTTTTACCAGGCGAGAGATGAAGAAGCGCTATTCTGATATCTCTAGGCACAGGACATTAAGTCCTGCACCGATAATTTCTGCCAGAGGTGTCTTTAGTGGTGCCATCGAGAAACAGAAACGAGATCTGAGGCGTAGGACAATTGCACAAGTCATGGGTGTCAGAGGCGAAAAAGTTTACATTCCCGGAAGTCCTGCAACAACTTTACCTAAGCTTTTGAAACAAGCCGAGCAAGAGGTCTCATTGGTGCCATCTAGTTCGCCCAACCCGTTTCTGGTAACGAATCCCTATAATTCACCTCCTCCGGCCCAAGTTTTTTCGCCTCGAAGCCAGGGCCCGATGACCACACTCGTCAACAAGATGAGCACGACCCTTATCTTGACACCCAAAGTTCCCATGACGCCTGGTGAGATGTGTTATGACCCCCTCAGTGGAATAAGAATGTGGACAAAGGAAGAGTGGAAGAGGCTGGATGCTTGTTTTACCGATGAACGGCTCCAAGTCGGCATGAGAATGGGTCTGAGAGGAGATGACAGTGCCCTTGTTCAAGGCACGATAGATGGATGGGGAAAGTGGGAGGGAATGGCAAGTGTGGATCAAGTTGATTTGGACAACGTTGTTGCGAGATTTGTGGACTGGATGGGAGGTTGGGACGAGGTTGACGGGTATGGTCCACAATGGTCCAAGTATGTGTATCCATCGAATCATTCCGTTCCAGTAGTGATGCTGGTGTTCAAGGGAAAACTTGATATCGAGAACGAAAGCGCTGAGGAACAAACAGCGAAAGGGCAAAGTGGCGCCTCCGACGAGTTTGCCGTTTAGTCCTTCGACAGCTTTGGCTGCCATGTCTTTGGCTTCGCCTTCGCCAGCCGATGTCAGTTTTACTTCCATGGTGCCAGAATTTACACCGATTAGACGGACGGTTGGGCCGGGTGTTTTGAAAAAGAGACGAGAGTGGGCTTCGATTGTGGGCACTGATACAGACAAAGGCGAGCCGAGTCAACCCATGCCAAGGTCGTTGCTTGCACCAAGGTATTCACACCTTTGGGATGCGGCATCGAAAAATCTTCCGCAAGCCACGAAAGGCTCAGAAAGTACGAGTCAGGAAGAGGCAGATGCGCAGGATTCAGATGCAACGCCTACGCTTGTAGAAGAGGAACGTGAACGTGAGCTTGCCTCTGCCTTTGAACCGAGTGAATTGGATCACGATGAGCCAACAACAATTGGAAAACGTGTCAAGGGGATTTTGTTTTCGTATCTACCTACACTTGGGAAGACTCCAAAGTCTAAATCGAAGAATGAGAAGTGGACAGGACTACCACTTCCACCTGAAGAAGTATCATCGAAACTAAGAGGACCTGTAGCGATACCTGCGAAAACGCCTATACCCAAAACTATTCATCCAAAGGAACTAGTGCATTTACAACAAACGCCGCCGATTCCCCCAGTTGCGTCAAAGATACCTCGCATTGTTCATCCGAAACAGTTGGTTGAGTTGCATCATGTTGAGCCCAAAGCTGAGGGAGAGGAAGAATGGCAGATAAGAGAGAGTGGTAGTAGGAGGAGCAGTAGTGCTACGAGTGTGAGGGATTTGATTATGGAGTTTGAGCAGATGGAGAAGGAGGTGGAGGTTGAGAGAGGGAGGGAGCTGAGGAGGGTGAAGAGTGTTGTTGTTGGGAATTGGAAGAAGGAGGGTGTTAGAGGGAGGGTGAGTGGTGAGGGTGAGGATGGGCGACCTGCGTGGAGGCCATGAAGTGTCGATGTTGATTATGTCATTTTTTTTTGTATGTACAGTTTTTCGAGTTGAGGTTAAGATTTTTTTTGTATAATCAATTGTTCTTTTGAAGATAGGAATACGTAGGCATTATCGATTAACTAGCTGTAGATCGTGCATTTAATTTACAAGCCAACTGAGATGATAGATTCCGATGACGTTCCCAGTATAGTTAAAGAACATTCCATATCACGAATGTCACTGTTATGACTTCTGCGAAATGGATGCGCAGAGCCGTCACACTCTGAACTCGACGATTGCAAGTTCTAGATTTTTTCCTTTTCTTTTTTTTCTGCTGTGTGATTGCTCTTGACATGACATGCTGTTAAGGTGTCCAACGCCATCTTCATTTCTAGGTGACAATGTGTCGTTTTGTACCTTATTTTTGATAGTTCATTGCTGTGAGAAGTCCTCTTTCCCATGGAACCCACATTACCGTTTACTTGGTTACCCGCGCCTAACAGGATCAGGTATATTTTGAGGGTCTCCCTCCTCGAAGCTATTCCTCAGTTCAGCAACGCTTGGCCAAGTTGGGAGGATAGGTAGGGTAAGGAACAGTTGGATACATTCAGATGACAAGAAGCATTGTACATATCGTTACCAGAGCGTGACGGGAGTTCCGTGTATGCCCGAAGCTGTAGTTGACGATGGAGAGAGCATTTTGACATCTAGTTGACTTGATAGTTTTTTTTGCCTTCTGTGTCACCTTGACTATTCTGTCTAGTCTATTCCGCACACTGCACAGCCATGTTTAATATGTACGCTATATACTGCCGTTTATGATTTTGGTTGATTGATTGATTGAAATGCAGATGCAATGCACGTTTTTGAGGGGGACATCAATAACCTTTGTTTTTGTCTTTTATCTCGTTCCGTTTAATGGTGTCTCCTCTGCATGGTGACATGAATAGCTCTAATAATGACTCGAAGGTTGCTTCGTTGATCGGAGGCGCTTCGTCCGCACCTGGCCAGGATTTATGTGTAAGTTGTTGGTGGTCTTGTATATACACGATTTTGGGCTAATGTGTGGTTGTGATGGATTAAAGGTGGATGGTATCCGTTGTTCTTCGGGGGAGAGATTGGATGCTTCGATGACTGGAACGCAACAGGCGTTACTGAAAGACAAGGACCTGAGGTATGCAACTAAACAGGATGCAAATCCCCCATTTGTTGGTGTGTTGTCCTTCTCCTTGTTGACCTGAGTCTCTTTGTCGAGATGACGTTTAGACAAAGGACACCCTGTGGACGTGAGATGGCTGCCTGTGCCCCTTCGATCGTGGTTCTGGATACCGTTTGTCATTGTATTGGTTTTGGCGGCGATTGGGCTAGAAGTGGCGTTGCATTTTAGTAACAAGAACCAGGGTGAGCGCTCAGGACCGAAAAAGTTCCTATTTTTCTCAACGGTGAGAACAGGATGGGAGTCAAATGGTGGTATTGGAAATACGGAGAGTGCTTTACATTATGTCTATGTACGTTTGAGCGCTCGATTTACCATAACCTTTTCAAACCTGATGTCTGTTCTCTTATAAGACGCTGCCTCCTGTGATTGTTGCCGCAATTGTGAGTGCTTCTTTGATAATGAAGGCTGTTTGATCAACGACATTATTAGCTTGTTACCATGTGGACATGGACGGACATAGAAATTAAGAAAATGCAGGTGGGTAGAACAAATTTGAATTGAATTGCAATGCAATTGGGTTGACTTCTGAGCTAGCCTTATGTCGACCTCGTTCATGGAGACTCGCCGCCTCACCGAAGCCTTTTGTTGGATTACACTCGTCAGAAGTAAGTCATCATCCACACCTTAGTTCATCTGGGCGTCACTGATCTGCCTGCCAAAGTAACTTTTTCGTCTGGACTCGAGCAGCGGCAAATAAGCATTACCTTGTCGTTTTGGCGTCACTTATGGTTTTGCTGTCAATGAGCTTTCAGCCGCTCGCTGCCGCCCTTTTGGCCGTTAGGAATACCTGGATATCTCAACCAGGTTAGAGGATGAGAATTCTCTGATGTCAGAAATTCTGTTAATCACTTGTTGATAGGTGTTAATGTTTCCAATCGTGAAGCGATTGGCTTGAACCAGAATAACCAGTTTAATGACTTGACTGGTGAGAGACCATCAGTTTGATAGGCGTTGATTGGAGGCTGAAGCTTTCTAGCTTTCCTTACGGCATCCGGTTATGCAGGAGCTTCGGTTCTGTACGACTTGGGAGACCCTCCGTTCGTTCACCAAGGCTATACAGTTGGCCTTTTCGATGTAGGTCACCAGTTGTGCCGAACTCATTTCTGGCATCTAAGGAACAAAAATAGCTACCTTTCATTGTCAACAATGGTTCCGTTATCGCAAATACCACGGCCATCAAGAGCATACCTAACTGTAGCCCAGTGGTGGTAAGCTGAAATTCGCTGTTCTCTGCTACATCATTGAAACCTCTCCTTTTTGATCAGGTAACTATGACTCAGGTGGGGACTGGCTGGAATAATTCACTGTCATTCAATGGCTGCAGTGCGTCCTGGTTTGTGGATCATAATGCGACCACTTTATTTGGTAATTGTCTCTTTGTGCTGCCTGTTCGATGGTTCCTTGATCATTACGTATCTGCTACAGGAACAACTTTGCCGGATTGCAACCCTCAGGTCCTTCGACAATTCAGTCCCATTATTTTCTGGTTTTTCACGTCAGTGTGATTTTTTACAATAGTTCTATCTGACATGCATCTTGCAGATATGAAACTACCCCTGCTCAGGCAACGGCTACTTTCTGTGCACCAAGCATTGAACTTTGGGACGTAATGGCAACTGCAGATATTGCTACGGGCAACATAACAGACCTCAGTGAAATAGGACCTTTCACCTCTGCTTCTAATTTTTCTTCATTATCAGCCAACGTCACTGGTTTTCCACTCAATGGTCGGGCGTATAACGGCCTCCAATTCGACCTCAACAATCCGGATATTTTTGTTGTTCGGAGACTTGAAGCACTCCAGCTTCAGCTTCCCGCCGCGATCTTCCAAGCTGCTGTTCAATCTCCTGATGGTGTTATCGGCAGTTTTGATGCCAACAGATTTGTCGACTTGGCCAATAGGGTCTATGTATGTGACTGGACTCTTCTTGTATTTTCACGATGATATTGAACGATACGATCGCAGACCACCTACCTAGCACTGGTCGCCAGTACTGTCTACTTTTTGCCTCATACTGAACCTCTTGTCGTAGAGGTCAAGTCATTCCAACAGCGTGTCTGGCTAAGGTGCGTAGGGTTTGAATGTGAATCAAAAAGGTGACTCACCCGTCATTGATAGTTACACTGCAGTTCATCTCTTGACTACGGCGATGTTGTTGCTTGCCTTTTTCGCTTTATTGATCCAGCTCTTCCATCGCTATGATCGTCGGCAACTCAGTCTCGGGCATATGCCTGGAACCATTGCCTCAGCTGTGTCTATCGGGGCTCAGACAGGGATGGGAGAACTTTTGGCCGGGAGACAAAGGGTCGAGGAATTTGAGCGTGTTCTCCGGGATAAGAGATTCAAAATAGATCCCCGGACAATGAAGATAATTATGGAGGGTGAAGAAGGATACGAGTCTGCTGCTAGCCCAAGGAAATCGGTTTTCGCAATATTACAGACGAGGCCACGCAGCTTCTTTTTCATGCAACCACCTGAATCGCCAGGATCTCCTGACCACAAGATTGCTGTTTAAAATTTGAAATGTACCTGGTTTTGGACCTTTTCATATTGCTGAGGACTATATTCATTGTGCTTATTTGCAGTTTTTTTGTTCAACTTGTTTGTAGTAGTAATACATGGGTACTTATTTTCAAAAAGTGGAGCCATGATGCCTGAACTGATCAGCCTCGGTGAGCATCCTCGGCAAGTTGGCGCGCTGCATTACCGTTCTTATCCTTGTAAAAGACAATGTCACCGTCATCTTCGACAAACACACATTTTGAGAAGGAACGCCATAAGGCATAGAAGGAAGGCTTGGCATGCATCAGTATGGGATATATAGGAATTGAGCTCTCTTACTGTCGAATCGTAGTTGTAATCTTCTCCAAGAACCGATTTGAGAACCTGAGTTATCTGAGGGCCATTAACTATCGATTGCATTAGTCGAGTGGTGAAGAAACCAAAAGAGGACGCTTACAGAAGGGCGCTGCCAAGAAGAAGTCTATTGACAATTTGATCAGTTGCGTCGGTCAAAAGAGGTAAATGGTATTCACGGTGGGCGACATGATCGTGGCTGATGTTGTGGAAGAAGAAACGACCTGCCCAGCCTAGCAGTGGGCGATCCACTGTTGCAGCAGCACCTCTCAAGAAGGTCCATGCATTTTTACGATAATGAGGAATTGTGGGGTCGGAGTGATGAAGAAAGGTAAACATGACTTAGCGGAAGAGGGGGTTAGGGAAGTGAACTGTTGTCAAGCAAAGGTCTTACCGATCCTATGTGTTGTATTTTGATGTTAGAGGAATGAAACCGCGGTCATCAAAAGGATAATCTTACCAGTGATTGACTAACTATTAATGTTTGTTGTTTGAGCTGTGGATCCCATTTCAAAATGGATAAACTCACGAAATACGGGATGAGGTAGAACTTGGATACAAGGTCCCATCCTGCGCAATACAGGAGAAAGAGCATAAAAGCAATAGAAATGTCTGAAATGAGAATTGCATTCCCTTACGAGGAATCAGAACTGAGCTCAGAAATAAGTTTAAACTCACAGTGGTGAGGCTTAAACAGTGTTGACCTCGGATCAAAATGATTCGTGCCGGAAGGATGCGAAACCCCGCCCATTAGATTCGTGCTTGTTCGAAGGTGATGAATTGAGTTTTGAGCATGTCACTATAGCAATGACCTGACCTGAGATAAACCCACCAACCACTATAATTACGTGAGTCATTTTTAACCTTGGGACTTGGAAGCTACGTACAAGAATTGCTGGATGAACAGTCGATATAATGTCACAAGAGGTGTTTCTTCGAAAACTTCACAATAGTCAAATTTCGTCGCTGTTTGCTTCTGAGGTAAATTGTATTTTGAACGAGTATAAGGCACATAATTCTCGTCTCGTTCCATCGAAGCGGTAGCTTTCTGCTGGGTAGTTCAGAGATATAATTTTGGGGAGATTAAAAATTTGGGTTACGTGGTGAGCATGGTGTGTCACTTTCCAAGGGAAGTAGGGAATGAGCAAGAACTGCAAAGAACTTTAGTTCCATCCAGGGGACATGTGATTGAAATATACTGTATGGAGGAGAAAACCAACAAGATTGTTCGTGTACTTGCGCTCATATAGAGATCCATGGCCAGCATCATGACCTGAAACTGGTCCAGTGTATCATAGCATCCAGATGACAGCATGCTCACCAAGGCAGAAGATGCCCGCGAATACTAAGCCTTGGAAAAACCAATAGATTACCCAAAGGCTTATGCGGAGCACGAGCTTGGCTCGAAAAGAGGTTATGAGCCCATAGTAATCGATACTCTCCAAGAAGGCAATGGAAGACGCAGCCTTGACGAGGAAGGAAGCAAGGGTGATATCTCTCAAAACATAAAGCGTAGCCCGAATGGGGTTGGCTGCAGCAGCAATATTCAATAGACCACTGTAATAACTTTGATCAACGTACGTCGTAACAAGTGCTTTGGGACAGCATCATGGATGTCTTTAATTGTTGATTTTGGAGGTCTGAATAGTCTATTCAACCTGGAGCAGGATACAGTTAGACCCTGTGATCAGAGGGAATGACATACCGCATATTGTACTCAGGGCTGTCTACAAAATACATGATTGTGTGGGAAGAGTATTCGAGCTCGACAGGGACTGTTGAGGGAAGTGGTTTTGGATGGCCATAGATTTCATGATAATTAAATGCAGCGACGAGTGCTGACGGATAAACTACCAGTCTAAAATGATATAGAAAAGGCCAAATCCGAACAACTCTCGAGCTAAGAACGACACTGTCCTTACCTGATGGTCCACTAGCTTACCCCCCGCAGATAGAAAAAACTGAGAATCAAAATTAGCTATTGACAACAAGGTGACTAAGTGCCAATGAACCACCAAGTGTCAATAAACTATTTATAGTCTGGACAGATCGAGATGGTAGTGTGACCACGGAACTTTCTATTGGGACGAATTTGACGAAAGGAATTCAGAGTCCCTGAGAGAACGACATTCTATGTGCGAACCTATGGGAAGTCACCTTTCAAGAATACCCGAACGCAATTCTCCGAACTAAAAATCACCGCAGTTCATATAAAATACGATGCCCTATGTGTACAGCAGTAGATGAATTACACACATTGACGATTTAGCGATGTAATGACTACATTGAAAGCAGATAGTGCTGATAAATTCGTATGTCTGGAACGTTCGGGACTTCATGTGCGCCTGTGACCGGACCCCTGCTTGTTTTTAAAAAGTTGTCCGTGACGACAAATGTGACTGTAATTCTTCAATCTGAACATCGCTGGCCAGCCCACCCTCTTTTCACCCACAAACTATGCCACGCTCTCTTGCTGCTGTATCCCTTCTTCTCCATTTCCTCACTCCTGCTGCCTCTGCTCTTAGCTCCTGTGTTGCTTTCGATGTCAACTGGAACCTTCTCGCTTTCAATTTTGGTGGAAAGGACTATAATGCTGGTGCGCAGGAGAGCTGGAACTCAGGTGACTGGCATTGGGATTTCTTTCCTTCTTATAGACTCATGTTCCTCAGCAAATCCCACCGACATAACCACTCAAGGTCGCCCGTAAGTTATAGCAGGCAATCCTCTTCCATCATTCATATCCCTCTCTTACTCAGGCCTTTTGATGGTGCAAATGTCTCGTGCTACCTCTCACAGGTAAATGTTGCTTCAATCTATGTAGTGGATTGATGAGCGCTTGACTGTACGGCAGTTCACCAATGCAATCTATGTGCTTGGTGCAGATTCATCTAACCCGGCTGGAGTTTATCTGTATGATGCTACCGCCAAAACTTGGTCAACTCAGTCAGTCGACCCGGGTGACAAATTTGATCCTACCAATTTTGGTGCTATTCTCGACCACGATACGAATGTCTTTTGTTCGTAGCCCGAAATCTTGCCATTTCGTGAGATTTGTCTGATCAAGCGTTTCAGATGCTTATTCAAAAGGAGAGCTTTTCTCCCTTGATATGGAACTCCTCAAGGCTGCCAATAGTACCAAGAAACAATGGAATGATGTTGAAACAGTCCCTTGGGACGCTAACAGCTATCAGCCGACTCTGGCTCTTGCTCAAAATCATATCCACTTCCTCGGTGTTCCTGGTCTGCCTGCTGGATCGGCAAAGATTTTCGTCATTCACTGTGTGTTGCTCCATTACATCTTAACACACGTCGACGACTAACATTTTCGTTCAGTTGCGTATATGCAGCCAGAGCCTCAGTCCTATGGGCAGTTCCCGAACTCCCATGGCCAGACGACCTCATTGTTCAAGGATACTGGCGTACAGACTCAGTTTGCATTTATTCCCGATGATGGTTCTGCGACATATATCATTGACGTTACCGTATGATTTTGTGAATCTCTTTTGTGAAAACCAGAACTCACGCGTTTAATAGACAAATACCACTCAGACCCTCAAAGCTCCATCCAACAAGGACTCTCAGGCAACCTATTTCGCCTCAACAAATACTCTGGTTCAGGTTTCGTCGTCCGGTTCAGCTGCTTATCTCACCTTCGACCCACAAGACTTGAGCAAGAACGCCAATGTTGATTGGGTTGCAATCACCAAGTTGCCTGCAGCCACCACGAATACTTCTACCTCTGGCTCGGTTTCCAGCGCTAAGCCGTCAGGTACCGCTGTTTCTACTTCCAGCAATTCTGCAAGTGGTAGCGGTTCTGCGAGCGGCAGTGCTCAGGATAATGGGACGGTCAGTCTGCCATTTGCTAGCTATTGGATTTGGAGCACCGTTGGGCTCCTCGTTGGTTTTTCGGTTCTCTATATATAATATCTATCTATTGCTGCTTCATTGCTAGTTTAGGACTTGATATCGTAGTTCGGATGGAAATTGGATGCTCGATTTATGCTACGCGACAGCACGTGATTGGATGATCGGTTAATTTGATCAGCACTTCATCTAATTCAAGATCTTGAGCGACTTTTCGTCTTCGCTTTTCGTTATTTATCACTCAACTTTCGACTGGACTAGCTGATCCCCTAACTTTCTAATGTCACAACAACGTCGAACTATAAACGACTCAAACCAGGAAGACTGGGATAAATCCCTCGTTTCTGAGGGTTCTTCCGGAAACGACATATCGACACCCCTAAATACTGTTGTTTTCCCTGTCACTGGCGGTGGAGACGCCATGATGCCCAACCACAATTCAACTGAATGGAGCAGAACTGGATCGGTACAGAGCAAAAGGACGTTGAGCGAATTGCTCACACGACATGCCGAAAAGGGAACGGACTGTCGATTGAGTCAGGAGGAGGCTACTCGATTGGGTGAGGTTCTTGGTCAATGGGTGTGTTATTTTCGTGATTCGAGGGGAGTGCAGACACTAATTTATCTTCGTTAGATAAATGCTTCTTCCTCACCTTATGAAGGGGAGGATAATTTTTTCAAGTCTCAGGATGATATTGGAGTACCACCACGACGTGGCCTCGTTGGTGGCGGTCGACTACGCGGTCAAAGTGAATGTATTGGCTCACGACCTCCAAGTTCTGCAGGGTTTTCAGCAGTGGCATGAGAATCTTTCCATGTTCCGAAGGGTTGCTTTATCTTCTGTTTAGTCTTGTTTCCATATGGTTTTTAGTACGACTTGTTACGACCTCTCATGACTTAACGATCAATTGGTAGATAGAACCCTGTCATTCAGATGTACTAATTAGTTCCTCCGTTAGTCTAGTCACCAGGTAGTGTTACGAACTCGAACCCTGTGTTAGGAAATTCAAGATATGTATAACCAGGTCAAGACTAAGGGGTACTATTCTACAGATACACTACATATACGAAGGTGTGTCACACGCGAGGCAGTCACGAGTGAGATCGTTACAGGTAGGTGTTGCGGGTGTGATTTGCTGAAACATACACTCACATGACTCTCCCCTCGGCCACCACCTTCTCAGCATAGTCGTATCAAATATTACTGAACCTGACACTGAGGAGGGAATAAAAGGCATATGGTACAGCAACTTAAAAAACGAGATTATCAGGGAGGGGAGCCAACCAAGCCCCATCATAGGCAAACATATTAGTGTCTCTCTATCAGATGAATGGTCACTTCAGCTTCTGTAAAGGATGACACATCTATAGTGTCTAGGAACTATCCTCATGCTAATAGCAGATCTTCATCAACTTTAGGCAGCAAGTCTGGCAAAAGTGTAATGAGTTTCTAACAGCGTATGCGCAGGAACGTTCTTGGATGCTAGAAATGCTGGACTGAGATCCAGACAGAAAGACTGAGATGAATTATCATAACTACAGAAACAGTAAGCACACGTACCTGAGATCCAGATAGAAAGACTGGGTCTCAGGTTTACATCCAAGTGGTTTAAGTACTGTAGACAATGTGTCTGTATTTACTGAACAATGAGAGAGAAACTCCAGGTAGCAAGATAGTCGCTAAGTAACAATAATGAACAACGAAGAAAGAGCAGAATATAAGTGGAGTAGGAGGTATTAGTGATAAGATAATGAAGTGAAAAATCCACTCTGTGTAGTCACTTCAGCAGTTTCACCTACAACTAACTTCTTAGTCCAGTGATTGGAACAAAAAGGTATGAATTAACCAGGTCAAAGCTAGACTAC
>Ga0153951_1000078_pt1 | contig 31032 bp, 31 predicted proteins | sample TSNJ035MetaG_FD_102278 | JGI IMG/M metagenome (GOLD analysis project Ga0153951, IMG submission 102278) | Attine ant fungus gardens microbial communities from New Jersey, USA - TSNJ035 MetaG | ecosystem: Host-associated > Fungi > Mycelium > Unclassified | place: USA: New Jersey, Wharton State...
GACTATGATTTTTGACATATCTATGTGTAACATACGTTCTTGATTCATTCGCCGTTGTATGTAATGTAATGATAACTATACCACTGCTTGCCAAATTTTGATTGACTTCAAACCATCCCCGATTTTACTGGCGGTCTGGCCAATGATATGGCTTATGCAGGCATCGACACCACACAATGCTCCTCACTCGCCGCGATGATAGGGATTAGCTGTATTGCGGAGGAGCTGATGCCACCATATTCACTGTCTACATAAAATCCCATAAGTTTGTCTATATCGATGAGAGAATCTCTAAGGACAAGACTCTTGTTGAGAAGATTCTATCTCGATTCAAACTGCTCATTGTTGAGCCACTTCAGGAGCTAGAGAAACCAGAAGAAGTTCCCATCGATAGATTAGATACGCAACTTATCGCATCTTCTGTTGAGGTAAATTCTACTCTGTTCGGCTAGGTTATTTTTTAGCCATATGGAATTTCACATCTTATCCGCATTGAACCATCGCTTCTACCCCTGATTCTGTTCGACTCCTTGGGTATCGCGAGGCGGACGGCGAGATCGACTTGTATCTCCGAGGAGAATCCAAAAATGTCATTCAGCGCCCAAACCGTCCCGAATTATCGTCGTCATGGCCAGTTGACGATGACGTTAAGAAAGTTTGTTCATTCGTGCTACCACTATTGGCAATTCCGTAAAAGACAAGTTGTCCCGGCTTCCTGTTTTCAGCTGTCTTGTATTGATGTCGGATTTCGGTTCCTCTGCCTCCTTGAAGGAACCGTGTTCGTCGACTCCTTTCTCCATCTTTTTCTTTGGTTTCTGTTGGTGACGGCTGGTGGAACTGATCAATCGTAAGCATCGTCCGCCCACACCGACGAATTTAGTTACGATAGCCGGAGAAACTAAAGGTCATTATCATCCTGACCTCTAGCTTGAGTCACTACTGATATCCTGTACTCTGTCGCACCCAAAAAATTTGATGGAGGAACAGTGAAATTTTCAAATGTAACTATGAAAAAGGTTGCTTACTATTATTGGGAGTTTGATAGAGGAACGATAATTTCCGTCAATTCAAACTATCCAGCAGCAATTCAGTTCTACGAAGCAGATAGATAGCAAATAGATTCACAATGTAGAAGAAAAGAGGAAGACGTTGAGAGAAAGGGTCAGAGAGCTTCCATTACCAGCAGACTATTAGAGGTCGAACGTTCAGCAGCATATAACTGGCATAGACTGTAAACTCATTTCCACATGGAAAGATTACTTTCACGTTCCGAAGCCACTGAATTGTTCGCTCGAAACATAATCAACATTGCATATACACAACTCAAAATCAACAAGAATGATCTCAAGGAGCAAGGAGATTGTTAAGGAATTCCTTGCCAGCAGCCTTTGGTGCCTTGGGCCTCTTGACAGTCTGCTTCTTGATGCGCTGCTGATAGACTGAAAGGAAATCATGAGCAAAAATAAGACAAATGAGAGCACAAACAACGTACGGAGCTGGTGCCTGATTTGTGTCTTAGCGTAGGGATTGAGACGGAACAGAATGCCCCTGTTGACCAGGGCATTCTTCTTTTGAGTCCAGGGTCGCTTCTGTACTTTCCTACCAGCGGGACGAACAACAGATTGGATTTCATCGCTATTAATGAGACGGGTGACATCAGGGTTGGAAATCTTGGCAGAAGGAAGGCTGAAAAACATGTGAATCAGTTTCATAAATTTCGAGGGCAAAAGGAATGAATGTCACATATAGTCCTTCTTGTAATCAGAGACTTGGTCGAAGGTGCCAAAGACTTTGTCGAGAACCTGGAAGGCACCCTCAGTCCAGATGATGAAACGACCAATGTGACCACCGGGGGCAAGCTGAAGGAGATTGAGCCTTTGGACATTGACAAGTTCGACTCCTGGAATGTTTCTGAAAGCTTTCACAATACCCTTGTCCTCGTTATATACAACGAGGGGGCCACGGCGTTGACGATGCCTACGATTCCGGAGTTTTCCTTTCCCAGCGCGAAGTTTACGGGAGTTGGAGACTTTGACAACATCAGCATGAGCTTTCAGCGCCTTCAGGAGGGCGACTGCCTCCTTAGTCTTGGTGAATGACTCAGTAGCACTAGAAACCACTAGGGGAACTTCCTCGATTTGCTCGATGCGATGGCCACGGGCGAGGACGAGAGAAGGAAGAGCTGACGCCGAGAGAGCAGCGACAACAGCGAAGCGACGCTGGTTTTGGTTGACCTTGACGTGCCACTTGCGCCAAGTTTTTGTAGGAGCAAACATGCGTCCTCCACGGCACATATTACCGAAAGCAGCCTATATTTCTTACAATGAGTTTCCACATCAGAGATATGAAGTGGAGCCAGACATACCTGACCCGAGCGATGGGTTCCTCCACCACCAACACGGGGAATACGGGCAACAGCACGACCAGTACCCCAAGACTCGGCAGAAGTTTGGTGGCCGGCCTTCTCACTCACGGCGTATGCCTGCCTCCTGTTCTTGGCAATGCTCTCTGGAGCATGTGAGCTCCGTTCTTAGTTCAGCTGAGTAGTTTGAACTTACTGTGAACCTGTCTGACAACATCAAGCCGAATGGGGGCGGTCAAGACTGCAGGTAGAGGAAGGGAGGAGGATGGTTCTACAGAGAGATGAGCTCGACATTGTGAGCGACGACGACAACAACGAGAAGCATACCACCAGTGGACGAACGCACGGAAACTGTGGGGCGAGAGGCCATCGTAATCTTGAATATCGTATGCCTCGAGGTCCATTGTGTCTGTAGAACTTTAGGCTTTTGCCGAGGAACTGTATAGTACTCTTGTGACTTCTATCACGTGTCTTAGTGTCACTCCGTGAGACCCTGCGCGCGAAGTCATAATACATCATTGAAGCCAAATATTGGTATTTATACTCGAGTTGCCTTTGATCAATGTCCACTATTTCCACCGTTATCCGTAACCCAAGCTCATTCCATCCAATTTCCCGGATCATATTTGATCTTAAGTCGTACAACACGGACAATACGGAAGCAGAGCATTGTAGTCTCCATCTACTCTATAAACTTATACCCTCGATCTTCATTGATCCGTACGAGCTTGGTCAGCGTCAAGTATCCTACACATTCATGCAATGGGGACCCATGGAATTGGAAAAACCTACTCATGCTGTCCAAACTTCCGACACAAATGTATTACTTAGTATCAATCTTCCTCATGGAGAGGACACAACTTTCCGATTTGACGTGGATGTTCCTCTTCATGTACGGTATCTAGTTCCGTTATCCAAGGATGCACCGCTCTTGGATTCAAGAAGTTATCGAAATTTACCATTTGAGAGACCACAAGCTTTCTTTGCATGTCCACGAAGTCTGTTTTTCCCTCCCTCACCTATGAATTCACTCCATAAAACTTCCAGATTCTAGCCGAGAATCATCTTCGGTACCGCCGGCCCACATGTCTGCAGCACAACTCGAAGACGCAAATCTGATGCTTAACACAACCCAATTCATTCATATACCATACTCACAGAGTAACTCGGTAGATTTTATCCGTATACCCGTAGGGAAGATAGAGGACCTGTTCGGTGTGCAAATCACCACAGCTGCCGTTGTTCTTCTGACCTTTGTATGGGTCGGTATCTCGACCATCCGGCTCTCTCAGCGTCTCTTTAGGAGTTCCATTTCCAAAGGCTCGAGAGCAGATTGAATTTGCTCATCCTCAAGACGTCATCTTTGCCTACTTTTTGACATCAATTCATAGATGTGTCCGGACTTTTCGGACCAACTATGGGCCGGTTATTCCAGCTGCAATCATACTCATGCTGCAATCGTACTCATGGATGAGCTAGCCACTGTCCACATTGTACTAGGGTGATGCAATTGTAATTGCTTCTAAGCCATCTGCGCACCAGCATTGCATTCAGCCCACGTTGAAAACAGGAGGATTCCTTGAAATGGATTGAGGAGACTCATGAACAGCGGATTGCAGCTCGAATGGATCCCTTACTTCTCCATCTTCCTGTACAGAGCCAGGTCAATGCTGCAGGCGCTACACCGAGCTCAACATCCAAGACAGCTCGTATACAGAGCTGATATAGCCCAGGTTTCAGGACCGCCGTCAACCTTCAGTAATGCTTATACAACAACAGCCCTTACGAGCATCTTAGCATGTGCAATGCCTATGATGGCTTTAATTTACTTAGCGGGCCTCTCTTGGGTATATCGATATTCTATACATAACCCTAGACCAATCAACAAGGTTTCTGGAAGTCGACTTCAACGCTTTGCGCCTCGTATGTCTCAAGTCTCTGACCGTGGATATTGCAGTCACTAAATGGCGATATAGTCATATACATTTTCCTTGTTCTTGCGAGTCTGGCAGAAGTACGTGTCGTACTTTTTCCCTTCTCCGGCTGCTGTTTGATTCCGGTAGATCACGACCTGCAGCTGGCTGTTATACCAATACGACCTCCATCACAATTACCCGAATGCTACTTTACGTTCGGGTACCATCTTTTTATTGTGAGTAGGGTCGTTAATAATCACTTCATGCCGTGACTAAGTCGATCATAATTCGAGATTTACTGCGTGCTGGACGACGATCACTGCGGGTATATTCTCTTTTCTATTCATCCATCCCGTTTGGTCGAAGTATCCTATCTCTCCTGTCGGTTCCCAGGCACTATGGGTGTTTGCTACATGGATATTATGGATAGTTGGAACAGGCCTTGTGAATGCCGCACTACCTTCCTTGCTCGTCAAGGGCAGCTGCAGGGACATAGTCTACTGTGGTCAGATCCGCACATTATTCGGTAAGTGATTTAATCTGATTCGATATATCCACCACTCACATACGCACTCCTGGAGCCCTTGGAGTGGTTGAGAGGTGAGGCATTTATTGAATGAAAGGTTACCTGGATGGTTAACCATCGATAGTTTGTCGTTGACTTCAAGCGTGAATGTCATGGTATGGCTCGCCTGGCGATCTACACGCGATGTCCTCCAAATACGGACAACCGATGTGTCTCTAAAGTGACTTTGCAGGCCACGAGGTTGGGGTATGAAAGTTGAGCCGTGGTGCCGGGCTTGTTTCCACATTCTTCGAGTAGTGTTTGTGTAGATGATCCGTTTGTTCTAAAATGATCAATGGCTATACATCTATACATCTATGGTCCTTGCCATTGATACTACGTCTGATACAGTGTCTCGATATCATGGTTCATACATGACTAAGAACGAAGGTCGAATCGCTTCGTTATTATATACTACGAGTTCGTCGTAATTCAGACTTCCGCCTTTTTCGGCAAGAACCTTGAGGTCATTCTTCAGATACGTCCATATAATAACAATTCAATGAAACTCACGGAATCATAGCCGGCGGGAGGTGAGGTGAGTGATGTGAGATCATGAGTTATCTTGTAGCCTTTTCCGACTACAACTTTGTTCAGAAGAATTGCTTTGAGATTCGATTTGCAGTCATTCTGCGAGTAATCATTGGACCTGGTTTTTTTAAGGTTGATGAATCAAGAAAGACACTTGAGAATTACTCACTTGGACGAGGTTGAGGAGGTATAAATGCCACGGCCAAATCTGCCACACAGAATAAATAATCAGACATGATTCAAATCTATTGATAGATCGTACCTTCCCCAGCCTGTCTTCCTTCCGAACAAATTCAGATCGTAAGAAGTCCGAACAATACAACACAAAGAGCAGGTTGGCGACGAGCACAGCTGTGTTTGTCCCTGGTCTCCGAGACGGCATTCCCGGCGTGTACCGTGCCAACGGCGATTCTCATTACCAGGAGACCGACCTTGACTTACGAACTGACCGCGTGTCTCAACTGCTGTTCTGGTTTGTCCGTTCATCTATCAATGTCCATGCTCAATTCAAGAGCTTACTTATAGGATTGATAAGTGGAGAGTGATAAAGTTGAGGAGCATATCTTGTAGACACGGCGGACAGGCGGACACTGCGTTGAGTGCCGCCAAGACGCCTTGAATTGGTCGGCAACTGAGGATAAAGTATTATCCAATATGCTCATATGAAGTGACCTACTTACCGCTCTTGAAAGTGTCATGTCCTGTGGGAACTTCAAGAAGCATGGGTCCCATCTTCTCAGCTTGATCGATACAAACTTGACTGCAAAAATGAGATGATTTCATTTTCGGATCCTGTAGACACATGAGACAAAATGTCTCGCCGAGCCTATGGGGAAGGGAATGTCGACAGGGAAGGACTTGTAATAGTTAAACTTACTTCTTGTGGGCAATGGAGCAGTAATCACCAAGAGAACCGTTAGCATTTGTGTGAACCGCGTTTTGGCAGTTTGGAGCTTGACAAATCCCTGGCGCTTTTGACTCGTTCAGCGTTACTTTACCATCTGGTCCATAGGTGACCTACCTTTAGATGCTGGTGCTGTTCCGCTCACTGTTTGCCTTCGGACAGCACCATTTGTCTGGTTGTTAGCGTTTCTAGCACATGCCTTGCTGCAGAAAGGATGTGTCTTCGTCCCGTCGAAGTACTTAGGTCTTATGGAACAAAACTACAGCACAAGATTGATATGAGGTTGATGAATGACTGGGAGACTCGAGCTGACATCACAATTCGCTCCTGGTACAGTCGTTTGAGGCGGTTGATTGCCCATTGCTGGCGTCCAATTTTTTAGTTTGTCCTTATTCGCACATGTTTTTCCGCAATATGGATGAACCTTCACATTATCGGTGTATTTGGGTCGAATATGGCAGTACTATACACAACTTAGAAACATCAACCATAGAGGCTAAAAGGGACGTACATCACAAAGGGCATTACTCGAGTATCCTGGGCTAGAGCTGACTAAAGATTGTCCATTGGGAGCCGAGCTAGGCAGATTTATTGGTGCCGAGGGTACAACAGAGACGTTTGGCGGAGCTGGCTGTGAAACCACAGGCGCTGTCTGAGGTGGAGGTTGTGAGGGCTGGTTTCCAGCAAGTTTCGCCGCAAATGGAGGGTAATTGGAAGCAACTGTGCCAAGAATGGACAGAAGAGTGGGGATGTGGGCTGCCATACTGACGAAGAGAAGTGTATATACTCAGCTTCGGTTACCTGAAATGGAGTTATGTTCAGGAATCTTGCCAAGAACTGCTGCATCTGAGGTACGTTTATAAACAGGTGGCGTGGTAAGTGGGTGGAACTGGTGATATCAATGAATATTTCTTGAACAGTGGAAGGAACAATGAGGATACAGCATGCTCTACACGAGGTGACAGTTGAAATTGATTGGAAACCGCGACTTAATGAACGCGACCTCTGGCTGCATATCCATCCTTCCTGTCCAATGGTCTCTTTCGTCCAGAGCGTCGTTCACTGGGGCGGAAACCGTGGTAAGACACCGACAACGGATTTGTGCGAGGTATATTTCATCAGTTATATCTTTTCTACTAGATCAGCCTTGACACTCACCATTAATTAATCTAGATTTGTGGATTGAAGCCAAAATTTGTTGAGAAGGGTTTCCAGCATCCATATTGTAGTAGAACATGCGCGAGGAGTAGTGGGCAAGGTGCATCCCCAACAGCATGTGTCTTTCCCAGTTGTCGTGCAACTGGAAAGCCAGCCTTTTCTGGTTTTTGTTCAGAGGAGCATGCCATGTCAGTTGAAAATTTTCTAAGGAATAATTGATGACTTGATGTGAATTACAGAACAGGCGTTCGTCAAGGGCAAGTGGATGGCTGTATCCGGTGTGGTGTACAACCTGCAGTTGTTGGTGAATTCTGCATGGGGTGTGATCGACGAGCCCGTGCAGGTCCTCGGTTGCGAGAATTGAACGCAGATAGCACAGTCTTCAAACATCGTATGTTCAATAATCTCCAGACATGACATATCGACCTCCCTGTTGTCCCTAGTCCGCGCCCAATTCATCAGCGAATGGGAAGCTCAGGGCGAGAAGATGCCTACATTTGAAAAGGCTTACGAGATAACGCTAACTCGTGATCTACGCATCCGCCATGACGCATATCGGTGTGTGCATTTTGATCGAAACTCGACATCCGTGCGATCAATTAACACATGTGTCTCGCGGTTTTAGGGGCAAGAATCTGGAATTAACGGACATTCGGACATTCCATAGTGCATTGTGTGTTTGCGATCTCGGATATGCAGACAACAATATTTGTAGCCGACCAACTTGTGGGATTTGTTGTGCCGTAAAATCTGGGTTCAAGTCCCTTGCGTTCGGCAAAACATCAATGCAAGGGAGGTGAGGGTCAGGGCATCTTTCGAGCGATGAAATACTAATTCAGCTTGCTCACCTTTGGGAGGTTTGGAGAAGGAATTTATTCTTATAGGAATCCCGCTTGTGCCGATAGGTTCTCTACATCTTGTACGACTTCACCCTATCGCGTGATGATTGCTTGCGACACCTTTGTCCTTCCAGGGCAAGTTCATGAGAAAGATGACGTCGGGGTGAGTGCTTTCATCGTGGCAAAGTGCCTAACTCGTATCTTAATTCGATCCTCAATAGATGGACGAGGAGTCTATCTTCACACCAGTGGCTGACGGAATACTTCCCGCCTATGTCATTATGTACACTGTTTAGGGTCTGCTAGGCAACGAGGTTGAAATCCAGGGATCAACTAAGTTGGTTCTCACTTGACTATTTATTATCCTATGTTGCTATCGGTGTATGGAAAAGAGATTTTAACGCTGCTTGAAGCTTGTTTTTCGGTTTCAGAGGTTGAATATCATCAACATACACGATAAGAAAGGCTGGGCGAATTGCATCACTGTTATACACCACCGTCTCTTCGTAATTCAAATCAGCACCTGGCTCACCAATAACCTGAGAGTGTGACTGAGCGTTTGAGATTGAAGTTATGAGAAGAATAGCCTCACAGAGTGGCAGCCAGCTAGTGGCGCGGTCCGATAAATTGCATTGTGTAAGCGTTTCTCGGGGTTGCCAACGACCACTCGGTTGAGAAGGACTACGCGAGTTAGCATCAATCGGTTGATATTCTGGATATAATCATCCGCCTCTGAGACATTCGTGTCAGAAAGGGCATTAGAAGACAAAATTTTTCCTACTGGACGAGACAGATGTAGTATAGATGCCGGTCCCAAATCTATCGCAAGTAAATTTGTAAGCACTGCAATCTGTTTGAATGTCTGTACCGTCTAAATTTATTTTTCTGTCCTTTTAGCAGCGTGAGCCATTAGAGCGGATTTTTTTTTAGAAATCTGAACACATACCACATTTCCTAATATCAAATGAGCTGCGTACTATGCAACATAGGCGGCACTCTGGGAGTATACAAAGATTTGTGTTGGACTTGTCTTCTCCAAGAGAGCAGGCGCGATCGGTGCCATGGAATAGAAACTGTTCATTGGGAGATATGAACGTGCGACAGACGATGCTAGACAAGTCAGCATTGACACGATCTCTGGAGCAGATTGTCACATACAGATTTTGATAATTGATGTACACTGACCGGTGTTGATAATATGGCATGTGAAAGCTCGGTGGAGATATGATTCTAAAAATTGCCTTTATTCGAGGCTTCTTCTTGTGGGGGTGCTTCCACCCGTTATAAAACTGTCTTTCCACTGATGCGCGTGAGAGATGTGAGATTAGCAGTCGTGTCATCAAGGAACATTTACCAGTGGAATAGTCTGCCTCAGTCAAAGCAAGTAAATGTAGCCTGCTGGTCGTCCAACGACCTCCTTGTTGATTCTTAGGATTTGCAGAGCAGAACGGGTCGCAAGCTATCAAATCTTGGCGCTGGTCCATGTTTGCATACTTCATATCGCCATGAGCTAGCTATATACCCAGAAAACCACGACTTGACTGGCACTAAAGTACATGAAATCTGGGCCCTGAATCAACCAGAGCTGGAGTGTTTCACGAGACACATGTCAATTGCATGGCATTCAAGCAAAAACATATGTTCCATGATGAGCGCTACAGAACAGTAGTTTTCAAGCTCCGCAGCATGCTTTGTTCACGAGGCAAAGGTATATTATCATAGTGCACGAGGAGTCAAGCAAGTGTTCCCTTTTGTACAAACTACCGAGTTGAGCTTGATCTCCATCCGTCCTTTTTTATCCATGTCATCTCGCAAGAGAATGTCCATCTTAACATCGCACTCAGAGTCACAAATCCCTGCAGCTCCTACAACACCTGCATCGCCGACCGGGAATCCTCCAGTCACATATCGTGTCGAAGAGCGTACTCGCACCATTTACGTTACATCCGATGTGCCACCAGTTCAATGGGGCACTCGTAACCTCGGCTCGCTTTTCCCTCAATGTGGCAATGGCCAGGACACCGCCTTAGAGCCAGTGCAACGTACAAGATCCAGGATACAAACCCAATATATCATCACTGAAGAGGCCGAGTCCCCCTCTCGATCTCAACCTCGATCAGCCCCGGCTGTGCTCCCTATACAAGGACAACACTCTCGTCATTCAAATCCCTCGTCGCCTCTTGTTACATCTCCTAATCATCCCTTCAAAGGGCCGCGTTCGCGTATCCTATTTTATCATAGACAGGACCCCCATTACGGTTTTACTAACTTCTCCCCTCATAATGTGAGATATAATGGCAAAGTATATCCCACTAGCGAGCATCTATTCCAGTCTTTCAAGGTTCGGTTCTCTAGACTAGTTTGAACCTCGTCTTATTCTCTTCTCAAGTTTCAAGGTTACCGGGATGACCTTGCCGAGCACATCAGACTGTGTTCACCATTCCCAAGTGTGGCATTTTCCGAAGCCCGACGATTCCCAGACCACATTAGACCCGATTGGAGGAAAGTGAATATACGAATGGTATGACGTGGCGATAATAAACCTTTTTACTCATGAATATCTGTCTATCCAGATGGATGAGTCACTATACCATAAATTTACCCAGCACAATGACCTGAGGGCAGAACTTCTCGCCACCGGCGATGCTGAACTCGTAGAGGTGGGTCATTCTAGATGCTATGATCCATCTACTGAGATGGACTACATAGGATTCCGACAAGGACTCTTTTTGGGGTATAGGGGCTGATGGGAAGGGTTCAAATGAGCTTGGGAAGGCTTTAGAACGTCTGAGGGTGAGGCTCCGAAAAGAGGGGCGTTAAAAGATCTGGCATCGTTCCTTTGCCTCGTGTACATCCACAGTGTGGACACAACTATTGGTCTTATTCTCTAACTTTGACGCATGTCTTCCACGTTAACCTGCCTGCTTCAGCAAGTATGCTCAGCTTACTCAACGCCCACGATAAAACCATGAGGTTGGCGTCTGTCTTCAACACTTATAACCAGGTTCCAGTTCGTCCAGAATCTACCTTAGAACTACAGCATATTCATCGTACGGAGAATGGCTACACAAGCCGTTCCATCTACTCAGCTATGTGATGTAAGTGCCGAATGTCTTTCATCGTCTTTGACCATTAACATGGCATGGCATTCCAGCACTGCCGCCAGAAACCCAGGTTCGGTAACCATCGGTATTGTTCAAGGACATGTGGTACTCAGGCGGCAGCTCTCTGCAATGTTAGTAGCCAGTAACATCTAAGTCTGTGAATGCCAAGTGCTAAAAATTGTCATCAGCAATGCCATAAGAAACCGAAATTCCAGGCACATGATTTCTGCAGCAAGTCCTGTGCATCCACCGCGGGGAACAGTGCCAAAGCAAGTAACCCTGTTGTAAATGGTCCCACCCCAAGGAAAGGGTGCTCTGGTAATAAGCCTGCTGCGACGAGCGTGGATCCGGTACAAATTGCTCGTAGGTGGTATATCGCATGAACTATCTATTTATCAATTTACAAGTGTTATCTTTATTAAGAGCTCATCGCTCAGCATGTCCATGTCCCTCAGATCCAGTCATTACTACCCACTGTCCAAGGTCAAGGCCCGTCTTCCATCCCTAAACCCGCTCACTTGCAGCAGGCTGGGAACCAATCTTCTTCGATGAACGGGGGAGCTATGCAGGCCGAACAAGGCACTACCGGTATCCGTTCGATATCTTCCTTTCTACGAGGAAAGAAGAAACCGACACTCAATGTTGGCACCAAACAACCTTCTGACGATACTAAGTGTCCTATCCCTGGTTGCAAGCAGTCTGTCTATGTTGACGAAGAAGGAGTAACGAGTGAATTCTGTTCTCTGCGGCATAGAGAGTACGATGTTCCATTTCTTTCTTTCCATACAGGCTAAAGTATCGCTTCCTGTTCCAGAGAAGCAGTTTCGTCCGGTCTCAGAACCCCATGTATCATGTGCTTGGTGCTGCCGCAGAGCAATAATGACTATTTCTGCTCAAACGCCTGCCTTGAGGAATCGATGAACAAGCAAATTGATGAACACGATGACGAAGAACATATGAGTTAGCGGATGCATGTCAATAATTCTTATCCACCGTAGCTGCAAACGATATTGTCTGCTTGCGTTTTTTTTAATTTATACTTATGAAGTACATGTGTCAGATTTCATTGTAAGATTCTCTCATGATTCCCTCGTGAGGATGTCCGTTAGCAAAACCTTATTTGATCCAGTAGAGTAATAATTTGTGATAGCTATCATGTTACCAAGTAAACAGGTTTGATCCATGAATTCCGTTAGCATGATCAACGACGGTGCTCACGATTGATATATGAGATTCAGCGAGATGTAGAATATCAGGCTGGGCTGCCGGTGATCAGCATTAAACGTCAAGTGCGTACGGCCATCACACATCACAACACGCAAGAAGGTGCAACCCGACTGTCAGGCGTCGGAATCATCATCTTTCAGTGAATCCGAAATCTCTCAATGCAGTTTCTTGTACGGTCACATTTCAATCACGGAAGCATGAAACATCGTATGGGTCATGTGTTACGACTTGGTTCTGGGCTTGGCCGTGCTGGCGTCCCCAGAGTACTTAGACGTGAAAAATCATCAGAACCTGCTTACGAAGGCCATATCCCTCTAAATGGCTTCGAGAATGCCTTTCTTGCGGTTGGATCTGCTATAATGGCACTCTATGATCCCAAAAGAGGAGGTAATTCTTCAAGCATGAATCTTGACACAGCTGATTGTTGATAGATATGGTTGCTGCTCTCGGAGAAACGACTGCTTGTTCAAGCCTGTCTCGCATGAGAGATGTAATGCTGAACGATCCTGAAGGCCGAAAAATTCTGAAAGATCGCCCTCGAGTCAATTCAATAACTGTTGACATGGACCAACTTGCTCGCTATTCTGAAGGGACATTCGGCAGGGCGTACGTGACTTGGCTGGAGCGTTGTGGAGTTACACCGGATACCAGGGAACCCGTAATATCGTTAGCTGTTTTCTCTGTCATTCGCTCAAAATGTCTCGATGAAACAGGTTCACTATATCGATGATCCAGAACTCGCCTACGTGATGCAACGATATCGCGAATGTCATGACTTTTACCATTGCATTTGTGATCTCCCGGTCAATGTTGAATCAGAGCTCGCCCTCAAATATTTCGAATTCGCTAACCTTGGCCTGCCAATGGCTGCCATCTCTGCAATTTTTGGTCCCCTCCGTTTAACGGCCAGGAAGAGGGAACGCTTATTTTCTGAGTTTGTACCTTGGGCACTCAAGTGTGGTGGAAGTGCGAAGAGCCTCATCACAGTATATTGGGAACAGCGTTGGGATCAAAAGGTAGACGACATCAAGAAGGAGTTGGGCATCTGGGAACCCCCTAAGGCTCGATGGAGTAAACCCCTAGACGAGGCTAGGGAGGCCACGGCAAAAAAACAGCAGAGCTAATAGATACCAGAGGTAGATTTTCCATCTAAAAGAGTCTGGAGAATTAAGCACCAAAAACTAGGACCCAGCTATCCAGCCAGATGTGGCACTGCAGGTTCAAATTATTTATCCAGAATACCATATGTTGTATGACATGGACATATGGAGCTGAACCTCAATTAAACTAAACATACCAAAGATGTGTTGTCATGGATAAAACTTATCAAGGATAAAATAGTAAGAGTGCCAAGAACTGGTTGAGCTGAATCACAGCAATAGATGTCTGCTAGGCTGAACTGTGAGCGAACTATTAGGCTTCATAAATAAGCAAGGGTAAATACAAGTCTTACCTCGTTACAATGTTTCCTTTGACCCGTTCTTTTCATCGCCGAACGTTTTTTTTATATAGGAAGTTACGACCCACTAGCCGTATAATTCATACAGCCCATATAGATCCAATCCTCCAGGAATTCACACCTAAGCTTTTAGCAAAACAGCCGGCCTTTGGATTCCTCCCTCAACAAATATGCGTTTTGAAACAACCACCAGAATTCTACGCCTCCCTTTTGGTATATTGCTTTTTCAATCTATTTTTCAGTCTCTATGTTGACTGGCTATCCAGGATTTAATTAGCCGTGCTGAACATCGAGTGTTTATTTCTTCTTTGTATATTGGCTCTGAAGACACAAAGATAGTATGTAATTCACTCCGCTGTACATTCTCGTGCTTATGCCGTTCAAGCTAGATACAATTGTTGATGTCCTCAGGAAGAAAGCATCATTGCATGTTTACTTTCAGCTTGATCTGAATCGCTCCACGAGACCTGGATCTACTTCAACGGCAAGATTATTGGTACCTCTCCTAGAGGAGTTCCCCGCAAGGGTACATGTTTCAATGTTCAGAAGTCCCAGTCTCCGTGGACTCATGGCTAGATTAGTCCCACCACGCTTCAATGAAGGATGGGGAACGTGGCATGCAAAAATATACGGTGCGGATAATGAAGTCATCATCAGCGGGTGTGTCTGTGATCTTTTTAGTCGATGGAATTGAATGGTAAACCATCTTTTAGTGCAAATCTGAATAAATCATATTTCACGAATCGCCAGGATAGATACATTCACTTCAAAACGCAACCGTTGCTCGCACAATATTGTTTCGATTTCCTCCAAACCGTTGCAAAATTTTCCTTCTGTTTATTACCGAAGTCTACATCGATTGGCATGTCACCCTATTCCTTCATTCGAGACGGTTATATCCTTTTCTGGCCGGATCCTGATACACACCCACACTGTATAAACGACAAAGCGCGACATGCGATTACGGCATTCCAGCTCTCGCGACAAGTCGCGTCTCAGATACAACTCAAGAATAACGAGGTTTCTTCCAGATCGGAGTACCAGGTACTGGTGTGTCCCATAATCCAGGCTGGCCAATTCGGAGTTCGTGAGGAAGAGACGATTCTTGAGCTGTTAATCCGTTCTGTCAATAGAGCTGTGAAGCAAGGCTCGCGCAGGCGCCCGTTACTTATCCTCACAAGTGGATACTTCAGTTTATACAAGCCTTACGAGAAACTCATTCTTGGGAGTCGGAATCTGGACTGCAGGATTGTGACTGCTAGTCCGAAGGTCGGTTACCATATTCCAAAATGATTGCTACAACTGAAGTTGAGCAGGCAAACGGATTTTTTGCGTCTAACGGGGTATCAGGAAGAATACCAGAAGGGTATACACATCTTGAAAAGCGCTTCATGCATGCCGTAGAAAAAGCCGGTCAATTGTGGAAAGAAGCCCCATCGGGTATTTCCAGAGGAATTAAATTGTTAGAATGGAACAAACTTGGTTGGACCTATCATGCCAAAGGTAGATTCTTCATGTTTTGGAACGTAGTTACGTGTTGATTGTGTACCTGTAGGCATTTGGATATCTCCTTCCTCGAAATCGGCTCCCATCCTAACGCTCCTTGGTTCAACGAATCTGAACTCCCGTTCTGCGCACCTTGACACAGAACTCTCGTTTCTGATAATCTTACCGTCGCGTCATACCATCGATGAGGCCACCAGATTTCCGCACAATACAATCACCATGGAAGTACCTTTAGCTCCTTCCTGCGAATTCAACGGTGAAGAAAATATGGTTTCCGCTTCCGGTTTACGAGAACACCTGCGAAGTGAGGCGGACAATATCTTGGCAAATGCATCTACTTGGAAGGGCTATAAGAGGAAAGTGCGATTCTCAACAAAATTAATTGTATGGCTAGTCAAAGGGATGCTGTGATGAATTTTGCCATAACCCTTAGAGCCTTTTTTCAAAAGTAGCACGACAAAAGAATCAACTGTCTGAGCAGTACTGGATGGTACCTTCATTGCAAAGCAAATGATGATATTACACAAGAGTTCTAGAGGTGTTCTAGCTGGAGTACGTCCTGAGGCGTCTATTGACACTCTTCAACAAAAGAGTAGAAGAGCATCTCTTGATATGTGGGCTACATCATTTGGACACATGATGTTAAAGGTTGAGAATTCCTTATGCTCATGAGTTGTATGACAAGGGTGATAGTCGAGTGCCTTTTATTGGTGTATCAGTTTTACTGTGCGCCAAAGCTACAAGAGCTATTCTCAATCATACATTAATTGACGAATAGTTGGCTTGATAAATGATGGGTTTAAAGAAGGAAAATATCATTGTGAGGCAATAACATGCATAACTAGAAGTAGACAACTTTCTTCGGATTTTTTGTTGTGGGTCTAAACATGCCTGACTGCACACTTGTTTTGGGTCCTAGCACTTTTCTTTCTGAGTCTTCCTTTTCTGCTTGTTGTTTGTGCCGTTTAAGTGTGTGGAAATCATCTTCGTCGGCACCTGGACAATCACCAGAGCCCATGCCTGTGAGTGTGCCGACGGTATCTAATGTATTCCCTACTCAGCATGCCAGAAGCAGAAGAGGCTCGAAATGGAACGGACCTTTCCTCTGAAGGTCACAGTCTTTCGCCAAATGAGTGTTTTGGCCACACAGCTTACAACAACCACCGTTTGGATATATGCCTTTTTCTTGGTTTTGTGGACATGCGGACGCTAGGTGACCCTTGCCACTACAAACGAAACACAAAGCGAAGGGGAGGGGATTTGACTCGTCGACTGGCTTCTTACACTTTGAAAGGGAATGTCGGGTCGATCCACACCTTGTAGACTGGTCAGACAGGGGCAAAGCTACATAGGTAAGAAGAGGTGTACCGATAGCAAAGGCCTGCAAATTTCTTTTCTTTATCCATTCCACTATTCATACCCTGACATTTGACGTTTGTGCAATCCTTGGCAGCATGTCCTTTTTCTCGGCAGGCAAAACAAATGGTATCAGCTACTCGTCCTTGTATCCGTTTCTGCCGTCGCATTTCTGACGCTAACAGTCCTGTAGATTACAAGGATGTATCTGAATGAGACATCACTGACATGAAAAGACATTTCAGGCTCACGTTGTTCCTTTTTCATATCCTTCCATTTCTGCTTTTTCAAAGCTTTTTTCGTTGGATGGATGGTCGCGTCTGCTTCAGTGGCAGCAGAATCCTTATCACCTTGCGCTGTTTTGCCATCTTTGTCTCCTTCTGGAGAAGAGATACTCTCTGCCGGTCTTTTCTTCCTGATCCTTTTTCTTTTCTTTTTCGGCGGTTCACCGTCTGCATTAGACGACTTTTGACTCGATACATCAGGACCGAGAACATCTTGGCCATTGGGTGATAAAGCAGTCACGTCTTCAGGTTGACCAGTTGAGCCAGATCCAGCTTCGAGATAGGTGCGTTTTCGACCAAAGTTTGTGACTCGAGTCATAATGTGTCGAGACAGGCTGTTGGGACCTTATATTTTGATGTATTTGTCTCTTGATAAAAGGCGAGAAATGGTACAGTCAGGGTCGCAGGCACGCGATGCAGATTCCGACTTACCATGCGTTCCTTTGCCCTGTGCAGGGTTAATGTCACTCGCTTGTCTTGTGCTCACTCTTTTCGCCCACGGCATCCAGCATCTAACCTGTGTCGAGCTTTGATACTGCCTTCACTTCAGCCAACGAAATTCCGGTTCTTCGGTCATCTTGGCCGAGACAATGCGACTACAGCTAACCCTCCCTCAAAATCTATCAAAGAAGGGAAAGAACCCTCTAAGGAAGAGATTCATCTTCCGACCAAGGCAGAGCAGCGGCGTAGTGATTGGGCTATCATCAAGCAGCTGCTTTCTAACGTCTGGCCGAAGAATGACTGGCATACCAGAGGAACGGTGTTGGTCGGTTTCGTGATGCTTATATCTGCAAAGGCGCGTATATCCAGCAGGTGTCTGAGGGATTTCCAATGACTGGTTCATAGCTATTGAACGTCCAAGTGCCAGTATTATTCAAAACAGTCATTGATTCTCTTAACATCGATCTGGCATCTGGATCAACAGTGTGGATAATCGCTGGTTCCACAATACTTGGATGTAAGCACACTTCATATACTTAGGCCCTCGATACTGATTTCCGTGATCAGATGGCTTTGCACGAATAGGTGCAACACTCTCCGGTGAACTGCTTAATTCAGTTTTTGCCAACATCGGGCAACGTGCTATCCGCAAAGTAGCTCGAGAAACATTCGAACATCTTCTCCACCTCGATCTCAAATTCCATCTGACTCGCCAGACTGGAGGTCTGACCCGTGCTATTGATAGGGGAACGAAGGGGATCACCTTTCTGTTGCAGGCAATCTTATTTCGAATTGTTCCAACAGCATTAGAAATCTCGCTGGTTTGTGGGATTCTGGTGTGTATTTCAAGTCATGGCGTAACTTCTTGAGACCGAATGACAAGGACAGACGTATAAATTTGGTTGGGATTTTGCGGCCATTACTGCCATCGCTCTCGCTGCGTACACCTGGTTTACAGTCCGCACAACTTCATGGCGGTACGTTCGATTTCTAATCAATTTCTTACTTTTTTAAATCTCTTCGTCTTTGTTACGACATTTGTATAGAATTCGTTTCCGTCGTGAAGCGAATCAGGCAGACAACAAAGCCGCGACAGTTGCTGTCGACTCACTGATCAATTTTGAAGCCGTCAAAGTATGGCCTCCGCCCTTCTTCGATTTTTTCATACACTTATCTTTCAATAGATATTCAATAATGAGAAATATGAGGTTGCTCAATACGACACTCACCTTCGCAATTACGAGAAATCCTCAACCAAGATTACAACATCACTTGCCTTCCTCAACTCTGGTCAAAACGTCATATTTACATCCGCCCTTACTGGAGCTATGTTCCTAGCTGCGCAAGGCGTTTTCAACGGAACAATGACAGTTGGAGACCTCGTCATGGTTAACCAGCTCATTTTTCAGCTATCTCTCCCTCTCAACTTTCTTGGTACGATTTATCGCGAAATGCGGCAAAATCTACTCGACATGGAAACATTGACAACACTCGTTAACAAAAACACTCCTGTAGCCGATCTACCTGGTGCAAAAGCTCTCGCACTATCGCAAGGGGGTTCGATCAGATTTGAAAATGTCCATTTTGGGTATTCCCCTGACAGACCAATATTTCAAGGGCTGAGCTTTGATATTCCAGCTGGGAAGAGAGTAGCGATTGTTGGTCCTTCTGGATGTGGGAAGTCGACAGTGTTTCGACTTTTGTTCCGATTCTATCATCCATCTTCTGGGAAAATAACGATTGACGGACAGGATATTTCTGCTGTCGCGCTTGAATCCCTGCGAAAGAGCATTGGGGTTGTTCCTCAGGATACACCGTTGTTCCATAGCACAGTCCTGCACAATATTCGATACGGTAAACTTACCGCGACGGATGAGGAGGTTGTAGAGGCGGCGAAAAAGGCGAATGTGCATGAGAGTATTCTGAGGCTTCCGGAGGGATATGATACGAAGGTTGGAGAAAGAGGTTTGATGATCAGTGGTGGTGAGAAGCAGCGACTGGCAGTGGCCAGGGTGCTGTTGAAAGATCCCGAGATTTTGTTCTTCGACGAAGCTGTAAAGCCTCTTGCATTTCATGTTGAAGTTTGACCCCAGACTGACATGATTATGCAGACATCTGCGTTAGATGCCCATACGGAGTCCGAGCTCCTCAAGTCCATCTACACAACTCTTCTCTCCCCTTCGCATGGAAAACCACGTACTAGCGTGTTTATCGCACATCGTCTCCGTACAGTCATCGAAGCTGATCTGATCATTGTGCTCAAAGACGGAAAAGTTGTCGAACAGGGTACACATGAAGAGCTTCTGGAAATGGGTGGACTATATAAGAGTATGTGGGCACAGCAGAGTATGCTTGGTGGCGAGGATGGTGTGTGAGTCAAAGTGGTGTATTGGATTAGGAGGTTAAGAAGTTGATGAGAAGGCGAAAGTGAAAGGATGAGGATTCAGAAGGAAGATATTGATTTAATTTATTTGTAGATGCATAATAGATGCCTTTGTAGCTGACCAAATGGTCTAGGATTAGGATTTACAACCTCCTTTACCTGTTTATACCACTGTTCCATCCTGTTTCTTTTGATTGTAATTTTGACCGATTTTCATAGGCAAGGGAGTGATGCAGATGACCTCACACATGACATTGGAAAGGGAAATAATCAAAGGTGACTATAAGTTTGGGTTGCGTGATGCCCAGTGACAAACCATTCATGATATTGATACATCATAATGCAATCTTCTACTATCTTTTACTATGTATGTGTAAGGGGACCATACCAAAGTCCACTCCTGACGCACTAGTGGTAGTGCACCAGAGTGACCCTGCAACTAATTAAATAACAGTTACTCAATATTTAATTAGTTGCCCTTTCACCTGCACTCCTGACTGCTGAGACGTTCCGTAACTAAGGGACTTGTATAGTTACACGTTCATCCGCTGTCGAAGGTTAATGGAATAGTTCATCCTGTGTGCCGTTGTGTCACGGATAATCATCCGCCTCCTTCGTTCCTACACTGTGCGAGTGGGTCAGTCCATTCCAACACGGAACTTGAGACGTTTCAGAGTTGATCATCAGACTCATGACTCATAGTCATGGGTCCTATTGTTTTCGCGAATGTAACCCTGTCACAGATAAATAAAATGTGACAATGATTTTTGTGTATAAAACGCTGAAGGATTTTTCGTATCCGTCAGTCGCTTATGCCTCCTTCGTTGAGCTTTTTATTTCTCCCGCGTCATGTACACGCCATAGCGGCGGTTGAAGATGGCACTTGACATGATTCATGTCGTCTGCTGTTTACGTGAACGCGTCTTCCCAGGTCGGGAGACAATTGTCAAACATGACTAAATGCGCCAGTGGTATGCTGTTGACTAACTTTTTGTACAGTTCTGACGTTGTTTAGGTGGAATATCAGACACGGTGCTGTGGCATGCTGATGGTGTCCAGGATTGTGGTCTGGTAGATGAAACCGACATGGCATACTGGATGCTGTGGATGACACAGTGGGTGAGTGGATGGCTTACTGATCGATACGCTTCTGACGTCGTGTAGATAGAGTGCCTAGCATTGTGCTGTGGCAGTTTGATGAATGGCGTCCGGCATGATGCTCTGGTAACAATGATGTGGTCGATTTTTTTGTCTAATATCTGTTAGGAAGACCTGGCATCGTGCTGTGGCAGCCTCTTGACTGGGGTCCAGCATTGTGATTTGGTGAGGCTGATAATCGATGTCTGGCAACATCAGTTCTGCTTCTGCTCCACGAGGTACGTTGACATTGTTTTTAGAATGGCGCCGTTCTGATGTCCTGTAGGTTGGATGTTCGGCATCGCACTGTGATAAGCCAATGATCAATGTCCAGCATGATGCTCTGGCGACGTGATGCTTGGCGCTTGGCATAATCTGCGATGCGATGGTGCGTGGTCAACATACTAACACATTCTTGGTACCATCTTGTAGGTTGAATGTTTGGTAAGGTGCTGTGGTAGCGCTTGACATATTCTATGATGCTCCAGACGAAACAGTACGTGATGAATCTACTAACCCAATCTTAGAATTGTTTTGTAGGTTGAAAACTCGACGTTGTGCGGTGTTTCTGGCGGCCCCTGTGATCGGTGGATGGTATCATAAGCTCCTTGCTAGGGCTTAGATTGTGCGTCATATCATTGTCATATAATTGGTCTCTTGTGGTGTTATGATACGGGGGCCGGCCATGGTGGATGTTGTGCATAATGCACTGTTGGGTGGGGTTCCTTTCTTCGTAGGAATATACAGACTGTAGGTCTTTTGATTGGTGTTCTTCATCGTCGTCTCGCGGCTTCGATGATTAATACATGTGTGGTGAGTTACATGTCTGAATCACAAGGTATAATCTTTGGCCTTGACATATACCCTGAATTGAGGTGTATGGTAAGGACAAGTTTTTTCTCCCGGTCGGGTCACCTTGACAACGTGACCTGTGATGCGCCCTTGACGTGGGTTGGGAGCTTAGTAGGCTCCATCTTATGAGTGGAGCTGAAGCTAACAGCATCCCCTGTCTTATAATAAATTTTGTGTTGATAGCTTTTTGTATGTTTTGTGAATGAATACTTGTTTTCCCATTTATGCATGTGTGATTAGACTGGATATTGAGTAATTGTTATGAACGGCTTATCATCACTTGCCAAAGTATGCACAGGTGATAAGATACTGATCAATCTTCTTTCAGCAAAGTGCTTGTACTATGGCAGGGGCCTGAACACAATCATATAGCGTAATTGAATTATACTGGATATGACTGCCTGGATGCCTATCTCTTTCTAACAACGCAATGGTTATCGCCCGTTGTCCCACCGGTCTGATTGCAGATTCGGCCACAGGACAAGCAAGGTTTGAAGATTGCATGTGGGATCAATTTCTTTTCACACCGAAGTCGAACATTACTGTGTAATTACAGTACCTGGACAAGGTTGTCACTGTCAACGGCCGTCACTGAGGGCACGGTCTTGGCAGAGGAAATCATGACTTGGTCGCAGGCATTTAAAGAAAGTTCATTGTCCATTTGTTGAGGCTGATGAGCTCGAGGCTGAACTGTGAATAACATATATTGAGGCTACGAGCTTACATTGCTGGTCAAACTGCCGAGGACACCTGCTAGAGGCGACAACAAGTCGAGATAGCGTGAATGATGGTGTCAAAATAATTGTCCCGAATTTATGTGGCTACCTCCATTATTCGCAATGCAGCAATATAGATGAGAACTGAAGCATGATTCATCTGTCCAGAGAAACACAAGAGTAAATGGAATTATTGCATTCATACTCACACTCGCACGTTGGTTTGGTGTCAATGGTCCCTCAATGGTCCCCTCTTCATACTGGTTCACGAAACGATGCATAAGCCAATACTACTGAGAGTGCAAAAGACGATTCAAGTTCAGTGTATTTTTTTGGAGGGCCCAGATGAAAACCTTGTTATAAGTAACCATGATGGATTGAAGAAATGACCTAGAAGATTTGAATCCTGGATTCCTTCTTGTGCCTGGGGAACATTAGTCAGCTTTGGCATGCTTAAACTTTTTCTGTCGGATACATGCCAAACACATGCAATCAATCGTTTGAATTGAGATCGATACGCAAATTACAGAAACAAATGCAATAATGGTGAGCAATCTCCACCCAATCTTTGAACTTGCAATAATCCACGATTTAGGCCACGCAGGTGTCTCACAGCGACATTGAACGGGAACTTTATACACTTTTCAACGATCACCCTTCTTCCAATGTCAACGAGTCTGGCGAACCAGTCATCCCTGCAGACGCCCTTGTCGACATCCTCAATGCCCTTGCTGACATTTCCCCAATACCTGTCCTTTCCGATGAAGAGACTACCATGCTCAAGACTCTCCTTGTGGACAACCCGGGACTCGAAGTCACCCCCAGTATCCTGCTCCAGTTCATTGCTGAAAAAACGCGACATTCGCCTAGCCCAAATCCGGATCAGGAAGACGATCAAGAGCAACTACAACAAATTTCGGAAGAAGACTTTTGGAGAGGAAGGGATCAAGACAGGCAATCCAATGGTGACTCTCCTCGAAGGTCCCCAAGTAACGAGTCGAACGGTGCATCATATCCAAGGAGTCGATCGCCCTCTCTTGGGGCTCTTGCACGTTCACCCTTTGATTTGGAGCGCCGGCAGCGCTCAACGCCACTAAATAATACCCCTTCAAGCTGGAGTGGTGCCAAGCGACCAGCACCCGCAGCACGCAGACGCAGTTTTGATGGGAGCGTAGATTCTGAAGTAAGCATCATCAATCATCTTACGTTCATTTTTCACTTTGCTTGACGGGTTGAATCTAATCAATTTTTTTAAATAGTTGTCTCTGAGTCCTCCGCCATTCAGTCGACCCACAAGTGGCCAGTTGCGCGCACAGACCCCTTCAAACCCAGCTTCGCCCTCATCAACATACGATGATTTTGGAGGTTCATTTTCACCCATCGGTTCACCTAAACTCTCAAGCGCATATTCCCGACCTTTATCTCGCACCAGTTCGCAGTCTGCGTCAATCTTTACTCAAAGCTTCAGTAGCATCTTTTCTCCTGATCTCAGTTCCCCCCTGAATCTGGCAGACGAAAGTGTTGACAATGACGAAACAGTTGTCACGAATGTGTTGTTGGATACAAGCGGTGAATTACGCCCAGATGAATCTATCAACAGTGGGAAATCGTCTCTTCCTATGCCTACCGCTGCATCAGCGGAATCGGAATCGGATTCTGGTTCAGATAATGAACGGGATGCGTCGCTCGTATTGGAGCGTAACATTGTCTCATCGACTGCATCTCTGGAACCACTCGAACGCCTGGAGGCACTCCAAAGGCGGAACACAGATCTTGGAAGAAAATTGATGGAGGCCGAGCGAACATTGCAGAACAGGCTTGCAGACCACGAGTCAGAATTGGAGGAGATGCAAGGAAAGCTGGAGGAGATGCGTAGTGAGCTGAGTGCAACGAAACGCGAAGAAAAGGAGCTGCGCTCAAAGGAGGTGAACCATTTTCGGCTATTTTTAGCTTGAGCCCATCTAACAGGACTACCAAAATCTAGCGACAAAACATAACCCAGATTTCCGCACTCGAGCTCGAGGTGTCGAAAATCACAAAAGCTCTCGAGTCAGCCAAATCGACCTATACCTCCCTGCAACGTCTGTACCAAGAACAGTGCAGCTTTTCGGAGAAATACCGTTCCGACCTTCGTGTACGAGAAGAACTCATTCGTACTTTACACGAATCAGCATCTCTCCATGAACTCGAAGGTGATAAGTGGGCAAGAGAACAACAAGGCTACGAAGAACGTATAGCTCAACTTGAAGAAGAATTGAATGTTGCACAGGCAGTGTATGTTCAATTGGATGAACAGAAACAAGAAAATATGCTGTTGAAGGAGACAATTGACAGGATGAGGTTTGAGATGGATGAGATGCGTGCAAATCCGGCTCTTGGTCTCCCTCCAGCCGGAGGTGCCGCCGGCGGGATTTTGAGTAAGACCCTTGGTGTGGAGTTGATGGGGAAGATGCCATGGAATACAGAGGATGCAGAGGATGCTGGTGGGGATAAAGAGAAGGAGGAGAGTGTGGAGGAAGATAGTAGCCTGGAGGCTCCTGATAAGAGCGAAGATGAGAGTGGAGCGAGTGTTACTGCTGTTGAGGAGGACGATGATACGGAGGATGAAGACTTTATCCAAACAATTATCACACGTACGAAACGGGTACGTCTTCCTTCTAACCTACTATTTTGTCGGCTGACAATTTGAACAGAAAGTCGCATCCCGTGCCAAAGAACTGCCTAGTCCATCTCAAAAATCACATGCATTCCAGGAACGTACATCTAGCACCGAAGCAGAACACAGTTTCAGCATAGAGGAGTTCAAAGAATATTCAGACATCGCCATTCAATATGATCCTACCCTTGTTTGCGTCTCTGCTGGAGTACAAACGGTTTCTCTTACAGATACCGTTGGGATTCAAAACACCCCACCGGAAGTTACAACTCGTTCATTCCCAATCCAAACAGATCCTCCACCCAGCTCACCGAAGAAAATTACTATGGAAGTAGAAATTCAAACGGAGGTACTGCAAGAGGAATCTACACCTGTACAAACGGGAACAGCAACGCCAATCCAAGGCGAAGGACTTGAGAGCCTAGCTTCTTCCTCTTCAACAATCCTTCCGCCAACTCCGAAAGCCTTTGTACGATCATTGTCGTTGGGCGGCGAGGATGAACCACCGACATATAATCAAGTCGCTGCACAAAGAGCTGAAGAAGATAAAGAGCGACGTGTAGTCAATGAAGCTCTTGCTAGATGGCATGTTGGTGCCAAGTTGAGGTCATTGGCTGCTTCTTCTACTCTCAATCATGCACATCAACATAAGCATCGGGCGAAGGAGGAAAAGCAGCAAGAGGGAGGCACTCTTGATAATGATGGTGTGCAAATTGAACCCATTGAGGGTGGTATTGCTGAAGAATTGGTTGAGGAGTGGAAGGCGTTGAAAGCGGAATTAGGCGTTGAGTGTTTAGTCATCGATAAAATTCTTGAACAGTCTGAGAAGATACCTCGTGGTGCGGCAAATGATGCTTCGTCATCGACGACGACGTCAGACAATAAAGGGAAACGACGAAGTGGGAGGTTTTTCAATATCTACAATACCTATGTTTATGGCTCTTCCGATGGTTCTTCCCCCTCTACTTCTACCCCATCGTCATCAGGGCGAAAGAGTCTGGCAACGACATTGACTCATCTCGCCACTCAAACCCTCCTCTTCGCATCGGCCTCGACAGTTGTGTTCATTGCACTAACGCCATACCTCCTTTCATCACTCTCACCAGCTAATATTCCAGGGGGACCAAACAACTATGACCGTGCCGCCTGGGCGAGTTTTAATGCTCTCGGTGGAGGTGGTGGTGAGGGTATTGCTTTTCCTCCTGCTGTTCCCGCGGGGTTCCTTGGTAACGTTTTGATGGGTCGAGGTAGACGTGTTTTTGAAGATGCTGTGGCGGGTGGGATGGGGGATAGGCAGACTGATGCGGTATGGAGAGTGCTTGAAAGAGTTGGTGGAGGTGCTGTGAGGTTGGCACGGGGGTGGCCTACATGAAGATTTTGAGTGAGGGTGGAGTATAGTACCCGAGGTTTTGTCTATGCATTCTTTTCACTCGGGAACTAATTGGAAGACTTCTTTTTTTCCAATTTCTCGTGGAATTTATACCACCAGTCTTCCTCTTTTCGTCTTATGGTTTGTTTCATACGTTTCATGCATTGCCGTCTCTTTTATGTTCGTGTTAATAATTTCACCTGCATGCATACAATTTTGAGACACTCACTAACTATTCCATTTCATTCCTGCTCGGGGTTCTGTGATCCCTGTAACCCCTTCTTTTGTGTCTGATGCGTGTGTATTGTATATATAAAACTCTTCTCTTCACGTGTATGCTCATATATTGCACACGAACCTAATAGTAAAGATCGAGCTTACCCTCAAGAGTAAAGATAAAGTTCATCCTCTGTATTCCAGGTACATTGTGAACAACCATTTTAAAAGAATGCAACCTCTGGACCTACTTTCAGAATGATCTGAAGCCAGATACTGTTTGCTTTACTTTGGGGATTGGATTTTAGAAAATTGACCACCTGCCAAAGTGTCAACTCAGCGCAGCACGGTTTACAATGGCTGACATGTTCCAGTAAATAACACTTTAGCTTAATCATACTCATAAAAGGTAAAGCAATATTGTACAAATTTCGCATAAGTACATTGTATTTCGAATTTGCTAGGCTTAAGTGAAGAACCCCTTCCTGTCCCACCAATCAACTCTATCCCCTAGTAGACGCTCTTTTCCGGTGGCACTACTCATCTTCATTGCTGTCAGATTTGCCGAACGCATGAATAAGGTCCCATCAATCTTCTCCGCTCCCTTTAACTCTGTACCCTCAAAGTACCCGGCCTCACGACCTCCGTATACCTGAGCGAAGTGTAACAAAGTTCGCTGAATCTTAGAGATGTGGTCATCCGGGTGAACAATGGTTTCTTCAAGGATCAAAGTCCAGGGATTAGAGGGCTTTGTAGGTTGGACGGGAATGCCAGGGAGACAAGGTCGAACAACTACTGGTCCGTCATTAAGAGATTTGCAAGAATCATGAGCAAAGAAAGCTCCAATGTCGAGCTGAGGTTTGCCACGTGCGATGTACCAAGTGAGGCAGATCGAAACATAGGTCCTCAGTAGGAACTCTTGAAATTTCGGCTCCAAATGGATGAGAATGCTGGATAAGAACATCGAAGAAGTGACAAAATGCATCCTATAGTGAGGGGACAAAAATGTTAGATTATCTACTAGTCTGTCACTGGTGACTTACGTGAAAAAATCAGCATTGAAACTTCCTTCCTTTTCACTCACCAAACCAGGAACAGCATAGATGAGGCAAATAAGGAACACAACCTCTTCCACAGTCTTGTTAAGGCCCTCCTCGGTGGACAAATTTGGTATCCACGCATCAAGATGTGCTATAATCCTTGAGCCGTGGTTTTCAATGACGCCCTTATACATATTGAACAGATCCGGCGGTGAGTTCAATATGATCTCGGGATCAGCAACAATACGGGATAGGATACTGAGTACGCTTGATGTCGAATTGGCCTTCGTTGCCCCGTTGCTGTTCCTGAACCGATGGGCATGAACAAGCGGAGATCCGACGATTCCATGAACAGCTGTTTGAGCGAGTCCTGGTTTATTGGAAGTAAGTTTCATATCAAATACTAAGGAATAAGCTGTGATTGACCTTCAGCAACCATTCCAGGAAGACCGAGTTCGAATCCATATCCAGTATGGATCAAAGGATGCAGGAGACCATCGCCGAAGCGAGTCAGCATCTCTACTTGATGTTTTCCATCTGACAAGTTTGCAGCGTCTGAGAATACATACTCCTCAAGAACAGCACTATGGCCCTTGGTTTTCAATTCACCAATAAAAAAGGCGAGGTATGCATTGTAATATCTGCAAGGCTAGGTGAACAAATATACGAGAAACGTCACCAGAAGACCAACTTGTCGTCTCCGAGATGCTGGGTCCAGTTGTCCTTATTTATAGGTCCTGGAGAATCGAACGTGGGGCGCTGGTAAGAAGAGGAGTTCGCGAAAGCCGCTTTGATGACGTCAGGATCGGCACCCAGGTACCAGAGCGCAATAGCGGTGTGTGCAGTATGGCTAAGGAGGGTTTTATGTCAGTATCACGGAGATACACATATGGACGCACTTGTGAAATCCTTTATCGTTGAAAAAGCAGTGAAATTGCCTGTTATTCGCTTGCAAGACTTCACGCAAGGTGGCGGTACTTGCTGGCGTGATTCCAGGTAAAGGCCTCGGAACAGGAAGACTGGTTGACTGGACGGGCACGGGTACAGGGAAGAGCTCGATCCCTTCGTTCTCGCTGTAAGCCTGAGCCGGCATATCTGGGTATAGAGGTACGATGTACTATCAGTAATATATACTGTTTATGATCCGACCTAATTCGGGCAATTATCGAGGTCATCAGTCTGTGTCAAGCTCCAGGTGACATAAGCAACAACCACCACTTATGTACAGGTTCGAAAGATGCTGACAGTCCGAATACAGTTTCAAGCCCAGATTGGCAAAGATATCTCACTGGAGAAGACTCTTACGGAAATGTCTTGCCTTTAGAATCAAACTAACGAGAGAGATTTCTGCCAAAATGTCTCCAAGCTTGAAATAGGTGGGTGAAGTCGCATGATCAAGTGACACCGGACTCGGAATCATATTAACCGATTGATTGATCCATGATGATAGTCGTTTTCGGTGATTTTGTGATAGAGTAGAGCTTTTGTTATAGTAAAAGGCCAGTGTTATACACGATTTTGTGCACAAGCCTATAGCGGAGTATAAATTTTTGATGGCAGATTCTATATATATGCTGCACAGGTCCGTCTGTCATCTATGATCACTTTCTTTCCAAAGCGCGTCGCTGCTTCATTACCTCGTGCATCTGGCATCTTGCGCTTTAAACATACCTCTCATAATTCAAGAAATCGACGCTCTGGTCCTCCAACTATGAAAATTGCTGTTGAAGGGTGCTGTCATGGCGAGCTTGACGCCATTTATGACCATGTCCGAACCCTCGAAACCCAAAACAAGTACAAAGTCGATTTGTTGCTCATTTGTGGCGATTTTCAAGCAGTCAGAAATCTTGCTGACTTGCAATGTATGGCAGTACCGCATAAGTATAAAACCCTTGGTGGGTTCTATAAGTAGGTGCGCCCATAGCTTGTGTTTGTGTTTTAATGGTCATCCAATCTTGTGATCCAAATATATAGATATTACACGGGTAAGAAAACTGCACCTGTATTGACGGTAGTCATTGGAGGCAACCATGAGGCGTCGAATTACATGTGGGAACTGTACGTGTTGTCTTTTGGCCTTTCTGATCCTTTGATCAGGTTCTCACAGCTACCATGGCGGCTGGCTAGCACCTAATATATACTTTCTTGGTCACGCTGGCTGTATTCAAGTTAACGGACTGCGAATCGCAGGCGCATCCGGTATATTCAAGGGGCACGATTTCCGTAAAGGTAAGCTACTCTACTTGGTTCATACCTCATTGCTACATACGATGTGATACTTTGCAGGATACTACGAGAGATTACCATACACTTCTAGCTCGCTTCGAAGCATTTATCACATCCGTGAATTCAACGTCAGACGTTTATCTCTTGTATGTTTCTTTACCAATAACAGCGATGTTCTTATTGATTGAATAATCAACCTCACAACAGCTTTCTCAACCGACGATCTTCATGTCCCATGACTGGCCACGATCTATTGAACATCATGGAAATTTGAAGAACCTCTTATCCTGCAAGAAATTCCTTCGATCTGACGTCGAGAGTGGTAATCTTGGCTCACCACCAATGATGGGCTTACTGAAGACATTGAAGCCTGCGTGGTGGTTCTCAGCTCACCTTCATGTGAGATTTGAGGCGAAGGTTACCCATGTTCCTCAATCAGAGCAGACGGAGGCTTCCAAAGTCAAAAAAGTGGAAGATCCTGATGAGATCGTCATCGACGCCGATGACTTGGACATTACCGCAGAGTCCACCATGCCAAAACCGGACTCTGCGACTCCAGTGTCGACAAAAGAAAACCCGGATGAAATCCTTTTAGACGACAAGGAGATTGCAGAGTTCACCATGCCAAAACCGGACTCTGCGACTGCATCATCGACCAGACAAAATCCAGATGAGATCATCCTAGACGAGGAGGAGACTACTGTTGAAGCTCCTGCTGCCCCCGTGCCTGAGACTAAAGCTTCCAAACCTCCAACCACAAAGAAACCTTTTACTCGTTTCCTCGC
>Ga0153951_1000079_pt1 | contig 30957 bp, 36 predicted proteins | sample TSNJ035MetaG_FD_102278 | JGI IMG/M metagenome (GOLD analysis project Ga0153951, IMG submission 102278) | Attine ant fungus gardens microbial communities from New Jersey, USA - TSNJ035 MetaG | ecosystem: Host-associated > Fungi > Mycelium > Unclassified | place: USA: New Jersey, Wharton State...
AAATAGTTTGATGACAACCTGATATGTAATAGTATTACCACACCTCTTGGTAGATGTGCTGTGCGAGTATTGAGTGACACCAGTTTTCCATGTATAAAGGTGTGACAACGGCAATTAGTGCAGCTACAGACAACCTGGTGGGGTGGCGGCATAGCAGAGTGTGACTGCATGACAAGTCTAGACAATACTGACAGGTCACTTGACATGTGAGGTGACACGATACTGACAGGTCACTTGACATCTCAATTCAAGCGGTGACTTGACATCAGAATGTGCACCGTGTGAGGATATAGACACGAAGCGCCGAGCTGAAAGTCATGAGAAAATATGGAGACCATTCAGACTCAGCAAGCGGGTTTTGCAATTCAAATCTTAACAATTGTCTACTATGACCCAAGTTCACTCACATACTGATCTACTAGAGATTTTGAGAGAATGGCACACATCGCCTCCAGAACATCCTGCGCCATTCCCAGGACATTTGGCTGGAAAAAAGGAGTTAACGTCATGGCTGGACGACGTCAATATGCGTGCTGCAATGCACAATATCTCCCAACCCCAATGGGCCAATGCAATCCTTGCGTGGATCCCTGCCACCCCTGAGGAGGGGGAAAACGGATTTAAGCATCGACTCTTGAAGTTACTCAGGGAGAATGTTTCCTATCAGTTGGAGAATATGAGGTTTTGGGAATGGGGTGATTTCAAACGTTGGTTTTTCCACTTGTGCGGTAAGCAATTTGTGAAAGTAACTGGTTATGATTTGTTTCTGAGAAGTCATAAAGGACCAGGATATACAGGTCAATATCGCCAAGTCTGATGAGACAACCAATACTAATGATTGTCTAGCTATATTACCCACAGTGGCCGTAGCAGCCGCGAGTGCAATGGCACTTCCTTTTATCGGACCCCCACTCCTTGGAGCAGTAGGTTTCACCTCTGCTGGTGTAGTTAGCGGTGATTATCTAGGTTATGATTAAACCGGGTGACTGGACTTACGATGGTTATCTTCAGGATCAATCGCTGCTGGCGCTCAGTCTTGGATTTATGGAGGTGCCACTAGCGGTGCCTTCTCTGTCTTGCAGTCCGTTGGGGCAACTGGTGTTATTCCGATGTCCTGGCAAGCTGCAGCAGGTGCTGTTGGAGGTGCTGCTGCCGCTATGAGAGGTGGAGATAGCTCACAGAACGGAGATGGAGATAGTCCACAGAATCATGATATCGATAGTTTTTTAGCAGATATTGGGCTTTAATCACTCTTGATTCGTTGTCTTAAATCGATTGTGGATTCCACTTACTGGCTAATATCGCATTGAACTGCACATTTGTTCTACTGAAGTAATAACTAAGAGTAATTTCCACTAACGAAAAAGCTCACTTGGGACCTCCACAACCCGTCGATCCATTTGACATACTTTCGAGCTTCCAAACGTAGGCGTTTCATACTGAGTCTTCGCCTTGTTATTGCAAAATCGGTATGACATGATTCACAAGGGTTTTCGGTGACAGTCATGATCACCAGTATGTCTTTTTTATTGTGGAGCACAGCTGTCTCTGAGGATAAATACAGTAATCTGCTCTAGAAAGCTGCTGTGCCTTTTGTAGCACGAAGGGGCTGAACTCAGCAGAAAAAGAGTTATATCAGAAGTGAATGACAAGGTTGCTGAACTTATCCGTCTTCAAAGTCATTCCTATACCCCTTTCCGCACGCCAACATGCGCCCGACTTTCATCGCCAGCAAAGTAGCCAACTGAAAATTCTGATATTCAGGTTACTATTCTGTTCCCAAGCAATGGGTGTTTCCTCACAATCAAACTGGGGGAGTGGATATTGTTACCGCTTCTGCCTCATGAATTCTCGAAAATGCAACGTCAAAACAGCGCCTCGTTCACCACTTACCAGTCTGATTTGGGGCCAATCTAACATGGGACTTCTAAATCTCAGCTCAAGTGATGTCTCTGCCAAATGTTCAAATTGAATACTGCTGTCACCATTATCGGCATGTCCGGATGAAATACGATAATTCAGCAGAGTCACATCTAGCAGCAGCGTCGTGAGTCCACTCAATGAATAACACGTTGAGAAAAAGTTGATATTGATTATCGCCATCAAGGCACTACACTAGTTAAGTCAGCTTGGCACCATTGCTCCCGAACTTTGATCATCGCGTCTCAAATCAAAGCTTCCTTCTCTCATGATCATGTCAAATGAAGAGACGTCACTTCTCCAGAGTGAGCATAATTTAATTTATGACCGATTCTCAAAGAAAAAAAAGCAGTACCTAGTCATAATTGTGTCATGGGGAGGATTGGTTACATGTGGGCTCTTTCCTCTCATATTCCCTATGGTGCGGTACTAGTAGTACTCTAGTCTTTACTTCTGGAATTTTCCTGCCATCAATCCCTCAGATTGCCAAAGAACTCAACTCAAGTGGCGAAGTCATCAGGTAGGTACTATTGAATGCCGGCTATCCACTTTTCTGAGGAGCGATCTACAAGCACTGTAGTAAGCATATACCTACTCGCAACCTCCATTGGTGGTCTGGTTGGTTCAAAGTACTCTAAATTCTGTGGGTGTTTATTCTTCATGGTTGACAACTGCCCTTCATCTATCATTCACAGATGGCCGTCGGCTCAGTTATCTATGGTGCCTGCCTATCATGATCTTGGGTTCTTTCGGTGTAGCGAGTGCACAAACTGTGGCTCAGCTCATTTTCTGGCGTATGATTCAAGGCATGGGTGCCTCGCCTAGCCTTTCAATCGGGGCGGGGGTCATTGGTGATATCTATGGACTCGAGGACAGAGGCTCGGCTCTGGGGGCATATTTCGGAGTATGTTCTGTCCTACCACACACTCTCTTACTCAAATTCAACTAGACTTGTCTTCTTGGTTTTGCACTTGCCCCGACTGTTGGAGGAATAGTGGTACATTACTGGTCATGGCGGGCCATCCATTATGTCCTTGCTACTTTCGCATTTGGCGCTTTTTTCTGCATTTTATCCCTCTTCCCTGAGACGAGCCATCCTGGAACCAGGGGAGTTGATCAGTACCAGGAATCTGGGAGGGTATTGCCCAAGTGGAGGCCCGTGATTTTGAACCCCTTGTCCCAACTGCTTTATCTTCGTAGTCCTACCGTCCTAGCTGTAGTACGTAATTTTTGTCTGAACTCTCTGGAGCGTACTGACTTATGAAGGAAGTCAGTCATAGGATTTCTTGCACTGCTGACTGAATTTAGTTGCGTCATGTAGTCCCTCTCATGATGTATACTGACTTTACTAGCCCTGATGCTTCCGCTCCCTTACACGATTGTACGTGTCTGTGTTTCTGCATATTAGCGTTTATTGAACGTCCCTATAGGGGAAAACATATGGCATTGAAAATGAAGCCCTACTTGGTGCATGTATCATTCCTCTTGGAGCTGGAAAAGCGAGTGTGTGCTGAATCTCAGATACTTTCCTATCTCTTACATGATCACTCATTTTATATCTCAGTCGGATCTCCACTTTCGGGCTGGTTATCCGACAGGATAGTGATCAATTCCAAGCAGAAACGCGGCTATTGGTATCCAGAAGATCGGCTCAGGACTTGTTTATACAGCTTTTCCCTCCCCCTCATTGTGTTGGCGTCTGGATTCATCACAACATACCTACCTACCCGAACTGGCCTTGTATTGAACCTCATCTTTTTGTTTATCAATGGCATGGGTGTACGTGTTTCCTTTTTCCAATGAATTCAATTAATTTATCTAATCAACTTCTCAATGGATCAGAGCGATTTTATTTTGACGCCATGTGGCGCCTACGTCGTGGATGTATTGCATGCCAATAGTGCAGAAGTTACCGCTGCTGTCGAGTTCGTTTTATTTATATACTTTTCAAACCATTTGTTCACAAACGCCATCTCTTACTCAAGTGTTCTCCGAGCGCTTTTGCTTTCCTCATTCACTGCATTGCTCTTGCCGTTGATTAATCGATATGGTCTTCTATCAACTAATACATTGGTTTCACTTTTAGCTGTATCTGGGATAGGGTGAGGCATACTTTCAATGCTACAAGTCGAGTTAGTTGGATGTTGACCGTGCTAATAGATTAACTATGCTTACAATTGTCTATGGAGGATCTATGCGAGAATGGGTAGATGTTCAACTGCAGGATCTAACTAGGAGCGATGTCTCGAACTTTTTAGATAGAACTAATAGGTGTCAAGAAATAAGATGAAGAGCAGTCTGGGTACGGCCTGACCGACAATTACACGTCCACCTTGCTTTAGAAAAGTCGAGTTGTGTCATAATTCTAAGTAACTTCATGTACTCACCCTCCTCAGGTGTTTTCTATATTGGAGATGGCTATGATAAAATTGTATTGGACTCTGAAGCAAAATGCAGACTATGGAGGCAATTTAAGTGATGATGGTACTATACAATCTTTCTAGACAATGCTTTGTGCTACCATGATATCTATTTAGGAATGATATTATTTGTTTGATGGAATGAGGTTTGATAGAATTTTATTGCTGACAAGGCCATATTCCATGACAGCAGGGCCTCTAATTCTCATTCCACTTGAAGCTTTGAATAGTTGCGATTCACCCCAAAGGGGGCAAACTCGAATTAATCTGAACAATATCCCCAAACTTGCGGGGGCGAGCTCGAAAGGATGATGCTGTCAAGTTTTAGTCGCTACTGCCCCGAACCACTGAACCCTGGGTATAATATTCGTCGAAGTGGTTGCCATGGGGGGTTAATTACTTTTAATCTCTACGCCTCCAACGTGAGCGGCAATTTTGAATGGGAAAGGAGATATTCCACTGGATTGGGTTATAGGAGGAACTGCCGCGCGACCCCGCTCCGATGAAGTATGTACCAGTATCATTTGAATGGACTTGGAGAGTGTATTTTTGAGGTTAGCATTGAATGATAAACGGTCTGGCATGCAAATGTGGGTGATCCTCAAGATGAAACTAGGTTAAGGGAACGCACCTCGTTCTGACCTGTGCTGTCGGAGCTCAACATTGATTATCCTGGAATCAGGATGCTGTAAAGCTTGAGCTTGATAAGAGAAAGTTCGATCATACCACTGTTCCCAGGGAACATGCTCATCAGCTGAGTAAAGCTGGTACCACGACTTCTTGGGTCGTTTCTCGGAGAAGGTGACAGTGATCTGGTGCATGAAATGAATGAACAAAACGAGGCTTCCGCATGGTTCATGACGAACCTTGCCTTTACGAGTTGAGTCAGCTTGAATCACTCTCCAGAAGTTCTCTACCTTGTCATGTACAAGCTGCTCCATCTCTGGGTCAGAGACACCTGGCTACATAGGGTAAACGTCCATAGAACCTAAACAAATAACAGAGATGCACCATTGTGACATCCAGGACTTCGAAAACCTGGGGTCGTATGAAACCGAATAGCCTGTGGAACAAGATTGAATGGAGAATTCCATTAAGAACGTCTTTAATCGTCTGTCTGTCAAGAACCTAGCTCGAATAGGTGTCAGAGTAATCTGTTTAAGCATGGTAGGGACTCACCAGGTCGATGGTGATGGTCGGGAATGGGCCGTTCATTAATATGCTTGTCAAGATGAAATGAGTCGTACTGAACACTGCTTCCGTCATGTGACGCGGCAAATGAAACTTTGCAGCAGCAATTTCTGTCGTATGTCCGCTCTCCCGCCATCGTCGCTGAAACAAGCATTGACATGTCCAAGTGCTGCTGCACAGAGATGCTGTAGACGTGCTTTTTTTTCCTCAGCTTTATGTCACGATCACTACAGGACTCTTGGGGTACTTTCTGGTGCTTCCAAAGCACAAATAAAGGTAAGTAATACAAACACTTGTTCTTCTTGTTGACAATGCGATGCTTGTCTAGTCACATTTTTATCAAGTTCGTGGGTCGATTATAGGCTCTTGGAGGGCTGTGTTAACTTTACTGCCCAGTTAAGCAAGAAGCACCACCCTGATGTCTCCAAGGACCCCAAATCCAAAGAAATATTTGCCGCAGCCAGCGAAGCCTATACAGTGCTGATTGATGACCGTCAGCGGTACATCTTACATGCTTTTCAATGTGTTATGATTCTATCTGCTCATGTGAACGCTTCGATCTCTATTCTAGGCGTGCCTATGATCGCAGCCTTTTACACCGTTCTTCATCGTATTCAACGCGGGCACCGCCTCATCCAGGGCCTAGGGCAACATATGCATGGGAGCATTCATCTCGGCATCGGCGCCCCGGTTTCCGTCAGGCACCTCCCGACTATACATATACTCCTCCGCCTAATAGATCTCGAGGGCCTTCCGTGTCTGCAGGTCAACACTATTCACCTCCCAGATCCCACCATGATGCCAGCCGCAGAAGGAAGGATGAAGAGTTTCGTCGGCAGGTAGACCAGATACAGAATACATCGAGCCTTGTGAGGGCAGCCCAGGTGCTTGCAGCGCTTGCAGTGAGCATCTCGATGGTGGGAGGAATGGGAGGCAGTTGATCCCAATTTGTCAATGTCTATTGTCTGTCTATGGAGCAGCATGTATAACTGCTTAAAATATATTTTGTCGCGTGACCTTGTTGATGGAGAATTCTACGTGGGACCTTCAATTTAAAGATATATAAGCCCTTTCTCCCTACTCCACCAACAGACGGCTTTGTTCCTATCGTTGTCATCAACTCTGCTAGTCCCGTCATAATTCTTCGTGAAATTCATCCAATAGTGAATAATGGCTCCAAGATCTGCACCTGGCCCTCGAGGGGCACCTAGTCAAAGGGGCGGCCCTCGTGGTCCTGGTCCCCGTGGTAGCAGCCCTGCCCGAGGTGGCCCTCGCGGTGGCCCTCGTGGAGGACCAGGCGCAGCTGGAGTTGCGTCCGGCAACGTAGTCACTCCAGCAGGTAAGCGTCGTTAACCCACTCCACGGCCATCGATTTGCACCAAGCAAAATATGTCAATTTTTGCCTTGTTTTTTCTGTGTGCTTATGATCGTACTATGAGATCAACTTGCGCTACTAATGTACTGCCGTTCTTACATCTACATTTGATCTAATTCTTTCACATGTCTCTGATCAATCACGTCCAGGCCATGTTACAGCTGTTGGTGTCAAGCGTCCAGGATACGGAACAGCTGGCAGGCCGATTGATATCCAGGTCAATTGTTTCCCTGTTGATGCACCAAATATTACAGTTTATCAGTATGATGGTGGGTGCAAGTAATAGCCTGATTTCGTGTAGCTAATACCCGAATGCGCCGTGTGTCTCATAGTTGGTATGTTACTTGCACACAGTTGGAATTGGATGATACTGAAAACCTTTTCTCAGCTATCGATCCCGACAAGCTTCCTGCTCGAGCAAACATGGATGTCATGAAACAGGTCGAACTAGACAATCCTCAAATCTTCACCAAATCAATTGCATATGATGGCCGGAAGATCGCGTATTCTGCCGTCGATCTTCCCCTGGGAGGGCTTTCCCGAACAGTGAGGATTCATGCAGAATGTGCCTGCATCCGTTGTTGATTTGTATGATCCTAGTTCGAAGTGAGCTTGGCCCCTAAGAATGGTGGCGCTGCTCCCAAAGCCAGTGGCCGACCGCCCAAGGTATATCGTTTGAAGTTGACACAAGCGGCAACCATAAATACCGAGTAAGCTTTACATGATAGTTGTTGTAGCCCTAACTAACGAGGTATAGTATATTACATCGATATGTTGCTGGCGAACAAAGTGCAGACTCTGCAGTTTCTACTGCCTTAGCGGTAATTATTTTCTGTTAACTTCCAGTGCCTCATTGAGATGTTGCATTTGTAGGCATACAATACGATTATCCGCATGGAACCTAACATGCGGTACCCCTTCAACGTGAGGAGCTTCTTCACACCCGAAGGCGCACGTCAGATTGGCGGTGGTATCGAATTGTGGCGGGGTTTCTTTCAGTCCATTCGACCTGGCCCTGGACGCTTATTCCTGAACCTCGATATTGCATCATGCATGATGTTTCGACCTGGCTCTCTCATCGAACTTTGCCTAGATTTCTTCGAGAGGATGGAATTAATGCGCAATAACCAGTTCTCTCAATTTTTGACGCCCTCTGGAATACCAGTTCGTGAGCGTACTAGGCTTCAGAAATTCTTGACGGGTCTCCGAGTGACAGTCCCTGCCACCACCAAAGATAAGAGACGTGCAATCCGCAGGATCTCTGATCGTTCTCCCAAGGATATCACGTTTGAGTACCAGGGTCGACATGTGACAGTGGCCGACTACTTCAAACTCACAGGAGTTCCGATTCGGTACCCTCAGATGTTTTGTGTCGAGGTATTTACTTATCTTCGGTAATCTAAGGTTATTCATCTTTATGTGTTAGCTCGGCACGGGTGGTGCATTGGTTCCTCTGGAGCTCTGCCAAGTTCCGCCAGGTCAAATCATGAAAAAGCAGATGCCCAGCGACAAGACAAAGGACATGGTGGCGTTCTCAACGCAGAAGCCATTTGAACGCTTTCGAAGCATTATGGCTGGAGCGCAATTGCTTCAATATGGACAATCATCTTATATCCGTGATTTTGGCATGTCTATCAACACTGCGGGCGGTCTGCTCCAGTTTCAAGGAAGAGTATTGCCCACTCCCCAGCTGCAGTATGGGCGAGGTAGTAAGGAACCAACTGTCGTATGCTTCTTATTCTCTTGATGTATGCTATCTGCCCTGAAATCCTTGAACTTCGTCAGATTCCAAGGGATGGTAAATGGAACATGTGAATGTTTTCTTACATCGATTGCTAACAATGTACTGACATTGTGAAGGGCTGATAAGAAGCTTGTTTACCCAGTAACGATCAATCATTGGTTGATTGTTACTTTCGATACTCGAAGGTTCCGTGACCAGGCGCAGCAGGACCTCATAAAGAATCTCGTCAACGGCTTCAGGAGCACTGGTAAATTATCTCTTCTTGTCGCGAAGGTTGTTTACTAATGTATTCCAGGCATTACAATTCAGGACGATCGACCAATTATCAGGAACGCAAATCCTCAGGGAAATATACTTCTGGTAGGTCTCAGTACCAATTGTCATTGCATAGACTCATTTTTTTTCTGTTCTTGTGACAGCAACTCAAGGAAGCTGGAAACGCATCATACCAAATGAAGAAATCAGTGCCGCAATTGCTGGTCATCATATTACCCGATCATGGAAATACGGAAATCTATACCGCAGTCAAACAGTGAGTTGATGGTTTCTCTGATTAACAATGGTCTCCTGATGGTCTCCTGATGCCTTTCCCTTCTTTACAAGTTTTGGTGATTGTGTTGTATGTTTATTTTTGTCCTATCTGTCCTTCAATAATGAATCCCTTCATTAGCAAGGTGTTGCGACACAATGCCTTAAGGCAGGCAAGTGTGTTGGCGCAAATATCCAATACTGGGCGAACGTTGCTTTGAAGTGAGTCTAACCGTTCTCTCATGCGATCATGAACTGAATGGTGCTCCATCAGAGCTAACGTGAAGCTTGGAGGTATCAACTGCACACCTGTCCCGAGAGCTGTACCATTGCTCAGCGATCCCGCGAATCCATGTATTGTCATGGGTGAGTGAACCATTACATATGTTATCAAGATTACTCAGCTTGCCAAGGTGCTGATGTACAACATCCTGCACCCGGTACGGAGAACAGACCGTCGTTTACCGCTGTTGTCGGGAGTGTTGACCAGCTTGTATCGAAATATGTTGCGACGAGTGCATTGCAAGTTGGGCGACAGGAACTTATTGATGATTTGAAGTCAATGACTAAAGTACGTAATCAATGTTTCTACTTCTCTGCGGCGATTTATTTAGTCCTCAGGAAATCCTCTCCCAACACATGGGTTATAGGAAGGCAAGAGAGAAGGTAGATAGCCCTGCTCCCAAGAAGCTCATATTTTTCCGAGGTTTAGTGATCAGTTTATTTATATTCATGCATCATGATCTCATTGTTTTCAAATCAGATGGTGTATCTGAGGGACAATTTGCTCAAGTTCTTGAAAAGGGTAAGTCGCGGGACCTTTTGTGAACTTCAACTAATATCTTGTTGTTTAGAACTGCCTCTTATCAAAGGTTTGGTGATGATGTATGAGGCGGGTTTCATGTACTGACAGGACATGGAAATAGCTGCTTGCGCTGAGTTGGGGATTCGCCCTGCAATTACTCTCATTGTCGTCATCAAACGCCACCATATCAGGTTTGTGTCTGGGTTTCCGATTCTGCCAATGTCTAAGCTCTGTCTGTAGGATGAATCCTCTGGGTAACGCAGGGGATAGATCTGGCAACTGCCCTGCAGGAACCATATTGGACAATGGTACCACTAATCCTGTTGAGTTTGATTGGCTTTTACAGAGTCATGGAGGGCTTCTTGGTACAAGCCGACCGGCGCTTTATGAGGTATGTGTGCTCTGATGTGTTTTCTTGTTTTCATATTAATCTATATATTAGGTTCTTTATGATGTGAGTAGCCTTACAATATAGCTGGATCAATGCAATAATTTGCATGTGCATAGGATAATCGTTTTAGGTGAGTTGGTTCTTAAAAAATTGATTTGAATTGTATTTATGCTTTTGTTTGTAGTGCCGATGCTATTCAGGGTCTTTCTTTCGCTTTATGTCATGTATATGCCCGTGCTACCCGCTCCGTTTCAATTCCGGCACCCGTTTACTGTGAGTTTTGTTGAATCTGTGACTGATCCTTTTTTAATTACTCTCACAACAGATGCGGACATTGTCTGCGCCCGTGGAAGACATCACTTCGCACCTGATTTCGAGCTCAGCGAATCTCTTTCCCAAGTTCAATCTGTCAATGTATACAAGGAGAAGTACCAAGAGATCCACCCGAATCAGAAGAAGATGATGTTCTTTTCCGTACGTATGACCTCTTGATTAACGAAGGGTATAGTCTAATTTAGCTTATCCCAGTGAACATGGCTGAATCTCCAAGCAAACTCCGATTCGCCCAGTGATTGTGATAGATGCATTAAAGTTGGTCCTAGACCAGAAGAACACAGATAACGTTGTGAAGTATGGTTGTTTTTTTTGAATGAATGAACCAGATATGTACTCGAGTTTATTCGGAAATGTGTGCAAATGATAATTTTGTGGAGTGCATCTTGATGAAAATCTATCCTCTCCCAAGGTATTGTAGTTGCTAGTATAACAACAGCGAAAAATTCCAGAGGAAAGATTGTATAATTTGAGTTGATTGAACGACATCTCCCTCACAAATTTTTGGTATCTCTGGACCCATCCATTTCCCTGAAAAATATTGGTACCACTCGTCAAAGGATGGCAGTTTCTTCTCTACTGGACTTAATTTGCATACGTTCGGAATTGAAATATCCTTGACTTTTGTTTGATGTTGAAAGTACATGTACAACAAATATCATCATATGCTACGTGAATCGTATTCGTGAAACTAGAATCCTATTATAGCTACGAAAAATCCTTCTGCCCTCTAAACCGGACAATCCACCACAATGCCCCTAGGCCAAAAAGGGCCCAACCAACAACAGCATGGGTCCAATATGGCAGGCTCTCATATGGTTCTGCGTCTGCAGGTGGGGGGATAAAAGGGGCAACAAATAAGAAGACATTCGCAGTGCCAAAGAAGAGTGCTGCCACAAGGGTGTAAGTTGAAAGATGATGCCAGTCGTGCTCGAGATGTTCTTCCATACGAGATGGCGATGCGAAATGAAGGTAAATCAAACCAAAGGAGATGATAGCACTGATCACTGCGAGTGGATACGACGCCTATCCGAAACAACATTAACAATCTTAGCACCGAGGAACTCGCAACTTACGAGATTGATAACAAGGTTGTACGCATCTCCACGTGGAACGAAGAAAATAATAAGGACGCATAGAACCCAATCTGATAAAGTCAGTTTGAAAAAACTGTTGAATGTATCAAACATGACACTAACGAAGACCAAGTCCGGCGAGCGGAGCATTGAAAGGTTTGTTTGAACCAAGCAGTTTGCTGAACGGTAACACTCCTTCTTTACCGAGTTCTTGATTGATCCGTCCTTGTGCGAAGGACTGCGAAACTGAGATATAATCATCTGACTGAGATATTCAAATGGCATCATACCATAGCGAGGACGCTGCCGAAAGCGGAAAGTGCAACGCCCATGTCAACGAATCGTTCAATCCTTTCACCCCAAATATTCTTCATCAAAAGGGAAACGACTAAACGACCGGAGTTGACGATTTCCTCTTTTGAAGCACCAGCAAGGTATGCGACATTTGAAAAGATATACAGTGCAGCAACGACGGCGACTGCCAAAGGTCCTGCAATTTTGATAGTCCTCTTTGGATTCTTCATTTCAGACATAGCGTAGTTCGCATTTGAAAATCCAATAAAGGACCAGATAACCTGTAGAGAAAAAAACATGAGTTCAGACCACACCGTCTCTGAAAAGAACGAACGCACACTGTACAGGCAAAGGCAAAGGGATGAGGCGCTAACATTTGTTCCCTTCCACATACCCACAAAATTCTGTCGTCCGCGCCATTGATAATCTTCTTGTTGAATACCGGCAACAGTTGGGATACCATTCTTCAGAGCAACCAACCCAGTTGCTGCTACTATGACAAGCACAAACAGCTTGAAAACACCCAGGGTATTCTGGACCCTGAGACCCCATTCAACGGCAGTTCCGTGGAGCAAGAAAGTCAAAGTGACACAAGCAAAGGAGGTCAACTTGAGGAGGACTGAAGAGGGTTCATGATCGAGAAATGCTTTGAGTGCGTATTCGCCAAAAACGAGGGCGTTTCCAGCAGCCCAACCTGTCATCGACGTTAATGATCACATCTGATATCTCGGTCCGGATGCCTGAAGGGAACATACCCATCAAAGAACTACTGGCGGCGTAAAGGCATATGATGAAGTATGCTGGCCTGGGAAATAGATATCCTAGATAGTTTTTCTCGGCTCCGTTTCTGGGAAATGCCTTTAAATAGGTTAATCGTATGAGGGGTAAAATAGCTATCAACACCCACACAACCCCATATGATGTAGACTTGCATCCCTGCAGCAGCGAGCAAGCTTCCTACCAACCAGAGCGTCCTGGAAAGATATTAGCATTAATTATTATACAGCAGGAAAAGGTACCAACATTGACATTCCAACACTCCCACTAAGAGAGAGCACTGCTGCTGGCGTGGCGAAAATACTTTTCAAGAACCTCGTTAGTCTCAAACATCAAGGCCATGAGCGACATCCAGGCGTACCCCGTTCCAATGATACGATTAAAAATTATAAATACTGCCGACCAGAATCCAATTGTCTTCTTATTTTCCAGCAGTGACGAATCAGAACCTTGAGGTACAGCTCCATATTGAGGAACGCTACGATTGCTGCCGAGGAGAGATTTTGACTGTTCCGTCTTGAGTGCCCATGCTGCGTGTTCGAGATGATATTGAGACTTTGACATCGAGTTCCTATGTCGTGTAGCTTATACTGATAAGAAAAGAAAAGAAGGATATGTGAAGTTGAAGCGGTATGGGAACTGGTTCTGTGTCGCAGAAGAGGGAACTCCTTTTATACGTTTTGCCATTGACACTTTCGGTAATCCTACAGAGGGGTGCTTCGTAGATTGAGTGGGTAGCTGAAAAGATAACAAGAACGTGTTCGATGTGGTAATGGCGCTAGAACCATGAGAACTTGCACACTGATATAACACTGATTGTACACGGATCCACATCCAGTTCTCGGATCAATTTGATACGGCACTGATCAGCACTGACAAATGAACTTGCCCCTCCACTCAGTACTGGTAACAGAACCCACCAAAAATCCGTTTTCATATTTTTATAATCCGAATGGATCTTGTTGAAGTAACGTTGGGGTTCGAAAAATCCACTCTAGCACATTCTACCACGTAATGGAATGCCATCCATATGTTCGGATGATATTCTGAGAACCGGTGGAGATCAGAGAAGGCCAGTTTCTTGGAGAACCGGATCTAGACCTGGGCCTAAACAAATCGTTCATAATAGGGACCTTCTCGACGTGAATTGTCATACTGTGATCTGTCTGTAGCTCTTGGTAAAGTACATTTCATTATCAAGGTGCCTGTTAAGCTATCATGATTCACAATAATGGTCATATTTACTTCTCGACTAAGGTGGCCCCGCGTCTAATGTCCAGTGCAGGTGGCAAACACAAGAAACAGTTGTGGGTCTCCAGCATTCCCTTGAACCTCTATCTTGCCTTGGGTCACTGGAACAGATATGTGACATGGCCAAACTATGCTATACTTCTCACGCTTATTTATAATACACCAATAGCTCATACATACATTTTCAGGATTGGTTTCAACTCAATTCTACTGACACAACCAAAGAAGAGGTTACTTGATGTAGAATTCTGCATGACTGGAAGTGTTGTGAAGATATTGGTTTTTATTTTCTTATCATTTTTCAATATTTTTCATTACTTGAAACCTAGTGTCACACCTCAATTTAAGGACTGAGGTAGATTATTTCGACTTTGTGCTTGCTGATTGTATTTAATTGTCATCTTGACAGGTGTCATCACTGCATAACAAATATATCACTGCAATGGAAGAGCTGATATCTTTACATTCAATTGAACAGTGTTGTAGGACAAGGCACATTTTACTAACATCAACAGTGGCTGTAGGAAATCAATCCATTCGAATAAATCAATTATTGGTGAAGATAAAGGTATTATTTTGCATTCACGCTACTTCAAAGGGTCCAGGATCTGGTAATCATGTCTGCAGCCTTCTCAGCAATAGCATAGACTGGCGCCACTGTATGCCCAGCTGTCACAAACGGCTGATGAATAGTAGTCAGGATGGAGTTTCAAAGCTACAGCGAAGCTTATCAGCTTGGCACTTACCATGATAGACGCATCAACAACTCTCAACCCTTGAACTTTCTTGACTTTGAGGTCAGGATCCACAACACCATATGGAGCATCCTTGGCTGACATGGCTACCGAGCCTGCAAGATGTGACACAGTACCAACGTTCGCCCTTAATACTGCGTCAAGTTCGTCATCTGTCTTGGCATTAGCTGTAGGGGCTGCCTCGCTGATAACATAGCCATCCCATGCACGCGCAGCGAAATATCTACGAGCGAGTCGGACACCTTCACGAGCCATCAGTGAGTCAATCGGCGCGGATAGCAATGCCGGGTCGACGAGTACTTGGCCAAAAGGGTCAGATGAAGTAATTTTAACGGATCCACCTTGAAACCATCAGTGCAGGTCAAGAGTGATGGCCTGAACGAGAGAACGCACGAGATGCAGGACTGACGATAGCTGCTCCAACTGAAACACGCGGTTCGTCATCAGATCCACCGTTCTGCATCCAAGTATCAGATCAAATGACTCTTCACTTCATGCATCTGTTGACTTACATCCACGAACAGCTCTAAATGAGGAGTATTCGGCCCAGCACTAGGATCAGGGTTACCCTTCAGGGGTAGACGGAGCCATAGGAAATTATTGGTGCCATCGACTGCCATCGGTCCCTTTCTCTCTGTCTTCCACTGGTTAAAGGCCTCAGCAAACAATGTAGCATTCCTTGCGATGCTGATTGTCTTAACAGTTAGGTGGTTCGATAATATGTTATCAGAACCACTCACTTGTCTCTAAGGGTATCAAAGGTCGTGTTTGCACGGAAACTGACATAGATAGAAGGTTGATCGGTTAAATTTTTCCCAACACTTGGAAGATCAACGAGGGCCTTGATTCCGACAGATTTGAGCTCGTTTACATCACCAATACCTGAGTGGAGCAAAATGCGTGGAGAGTTTATTGCACCTGCGGACAGTAGAACTTCTTTCATGGCTCTAACAGTATGTCGAGCCCCTAGAAATCTAGTGGTTAAAAAAGCGATTAAAGGAACAACACATTCCATTACCTGTGTTGTCCATGAACTCTACTTTCCTGAATACATTGCCGGAGGAAGCGACGAGGCGAGAAACTCTCGTATTCACCAAAACATGGAGGTTACTTCGCTTGAGCACGTCAGAAGATAAGTAAGACGATGCAGAGCTACTCCGCTCGCCATAGCCAATAGCTGCTTGAGACCACACTATGAACGAATCGATCAAATAATCAGAAGTTACTACACATTAAAACCCACCTGTCCCTAAGGGGATCCCAGTGTTCATATCGATGTTGAATTTGAAATTGCCCCCGAGTTCATTAGCCGCCGCGATTACCCTAGAGTCGATTGACTGAGATTGACCGAACAGACTGACATAAGTGTTTCCCTCAAAGCCGTGGACGGATGGATCGAACTGGCCCTTCGTACTGCGAGCAGGTAAGACCTGAGGAACGAAACGTTCATTCTTTGGATCTTATGTCAATGAGCCATTCTATTTGTCTAGTGTGTATCAGACGCACCTTCTTAAAATAGGGTAAGAGTTTGCTCCATGACCATCCTGAATCACCAGCGACTCTCGCCCAACGATCATAATCATCTGCGCTTCCTCTAGTATAATCCATAGCATCTGGAAAGTTTTATGTCAATTCAAACACAAAAAAAGAGAAATCTCACTTATAAGACTACTACCGCCGAGGACATGACCAGCAGAGTAGCCTATTGTCCTCCCATTCAGCGCTTTTTGGGGCGTTGAAGTGAAGTTCCAGTCAAATCGGGAGCCTAAAAGCGTCCTCCAGAGGTAGGGACATGAAGCATTGACGGCGTCCTGACCACTGGAACGCAACATCGATAGTAAGCATAATGAGAGTTCAAGAAATTTTACTGACGTACTTGGAACCGGCTTCGATGACAAGAACTTGGAAGCGCTCATTTTCTGACAAGCGATTCGCCAGCACAACTCCAGCCGTCCCTCCTATTGCAAATATCGCTTTGGATGAACATTGAACCCTGAAGTTTGCAATAAAACCGACCTCCGACAATGACAAAGTCATAGTTAGTTTTCTTCAGATCGCTGGCTTGGTCATAGATGGCACAGACCCCCAGCGAGAAAAAAAGTGGTAAAGTTGCAAGTGCTTTCTTGAACACCATGTTTTGCTAAAGGATAACCGAGGACCCTTGAATCCAAAGTAATGAGCGGGATTTTCTATAAGCACGGTCTACGTACAAACTCTGCCTTTATTTATGCTTTGAGCTTGACGCGGCTGACAGCGTCCATATTCTTCGAAGGAAGTATATTTAGCGGTGAATCGCGGCAGGCACTTGATGCCGAGAGAGGTAAAGGAAGGTAGCTAACAGTTTGCAGGAATTTGACTTCTAGTTGCCACCTTGAAGCTATTCCTTCTAGAAGACTGGTTATGCATCGGACCCAAAGCATGGAATCGACCGCTAGACGACCAATGATAAATCGTGGCAATGTGCAAGTAATTTTCGTTTCTTGACGCTAATCTGAAAGTACTTTCTCTTGTCAAATACCGTTTATTAGCAATCAGCCTTACAGCTCAGTAACGTATATTCATTTCTGAAAGACTAGCCTTGAAAGTGATATCTATGAGTTAATGCGCCGAGCTGCTCAGGGAAGGAACCTTAATATGCGCCCTAGAGTGCTGCAAAGGGAAAAGGAAGATGTGGGTTCATCCTATGTTAGGGGCTTGCGCGAGCGCTTTTGATTTGATCCGGGACTACGAAATAGACTCATAAACAAAGTGAAACAAATTATTGAAGAGCGTCTGGAATTCCGCAAGGTAATCGAACTGAGATTTGGAATATAATAATGACTTGTTTTTCTATTGAATAGAATCCGAAAGCCAATGAGCTCGGGCGTTGTATAGTCAAGTAGACGACTAAGATGTATTTTACCTGAAAGTTAACGAGCTACGTAATATCTATAAGCAATTGACATGCATCTCACCTCAGTAGGGTCAAGTAGACGAAGGTGGGCTCGTAACTAAGCGGATATATAAATGTGTTCATTGTGCTAAAACTGAGTACCATCTCAGTACACGAAGAAAATGGTACCACCGGACGAATCCTATATGGTAGTGGTCAATGTGGATGCGGGAGTCCATTTTTACAGAATCAAATTTCCAACTTCTGTCCAAGTTTTGCTGACCATTCCACCGTCGAGGGTCCTAAGTCGGCTGTTCGTAATCCTACGAGAATGGATCAGTGCATTAGTGATATGGCGGATCATTTCTCTGGAGGATTTCTCCTTCTCCCAATAACCCAGTCGTGCGCTCTCATGCATGCTACTCACTGTGACTGAACCAATGCTCATGTAGAGTAGATATCACAACAGAGTCCAACAATTATCTTGATAATATGAAGAGATGCACTCACAGAAACTCAAAGTTTTCGATGCCAAAAGCATCCGTGTTCCGACAATGTGGCTACGAAAAGGTTGAGCGGATATAGATGCCGTCAAGCATACAATTGTCTGGCTCCTTCATTGAATTGAGTTTCTCTTAGATAGCGATGCCAAGACTATGTGGCGGGTGGAACTGCAAGCTGGGATTTTCTGGAAGCTTGATGGAAGTACACATAAAATGCGCTTGAATCCTCTTGGTAATAGACTGACATCGAGATAGTAGCTGCTTTGATGAATTATAGGGAAGTGTAGTTTATTAGTAGTTGTCCCTCTGAAAACTGCCAGTAATGGGGTGGTAGTTTGATTCAGAAACCTGCACTGTGAAAACTATAATTCAGGTAACTAGGGGTTGAATTAGCACTCTCCACAGTTTGTAACGGAATGTATTGCGCTATGATGCCCTTTGCCAATGAACCACCTCACCTTCTCATTGCTTACGTGATGAAGTACCTTCTGGAATATTCTTTTACCTTTCCTCATTTCTCCTCTTCTATTCCTAATGATGTTCCAAAATGACGTGCTTTAGCTATCACCTCCATTTCTTCTTCATTTGTTACGCAGATAAGCATGACGGATCTATAGCTTCACGTGTAGGGCATGCTCAGGTACTCATCTGATTGGCTGCAGCAATATTAAAAGACGGTCCTAAGGAAATTGTTGCAATACATTATGGGTCCTGATTCGAGATGATACTTCAGGCATACCGTGAAACAAATGTAGATGCACCTCGCACACACGCCACCAAGAATGATGTAGATCACTTGTGATAATGAAGATAAACAAGTGGTACCGAACAATGTATCTGAAGCTCACTCTTCCCATCGTGAACTCCGGCAAACCTGTATAGGTTTTGCATATACACATCTTTGGCATTCTCTCCCAATCATAATGCAATAAGAACACAAGAGGTATCAAGATGTCCTCCGACGACAAGAAGGTTTCTGAGTCCAGGACTGCTCTCGTAATCTCTTCCTACCAGAATGCTGGTTCACAGTAGTTGGGTGTATAGTTATTCGTTTATATGGGAAACGGTGGATATCAGGGACATTGCGGTGATGAAGAATAATGATCCTAATGTGCCGAAGATAAAAAGTCAAAAACGAAAGAAAGGCGCAGATCCACTGGACAATGCGACTGCCCGAATTCGTACCAGACAGTGAGAGGCGCAGCTGCAGCTTGGTCCTTGTTGGAAAAAAGAACTAGCAACTGTTGGCTTTTGGGTGTTTGGCAGTCAGAAAGCTTTATTCGTGGCGATAGTTTTTGAAAGACTAGCTTCTTTGATGATTCCAACATGAACCTAGTATTTCGATCGATTCAGAAACCTAGATGTACTCTAGTTATTCGCTACAGGAGAAAATAGCGAAGGCAGCTCCCTTTATGACTGGCCGAAGGTGATAGCGCAACAGACAATTTATGGCAGGCTGCAATCCCACAGAGGACCTAACAACAGAGATGTTCGCTGGACTTGTTCGAGACAACATCAAGAGTAGAAAGAGAGATCATGAGACAGTCTTTTGAAAACCGGTACTGCTTCATGTCGGAAAAGCATTGACAAAGGCATCATGTCGCACTCGTTCTTCTCACAATGACTCTAGAAAAGACAGGCGATATGGCTCCTCGCTTCCTCATCGAAGTTCATGCTTGTGATGACCGTCCCCCTTCCCCTCTTTCACACCCGCGCGGCATCGTTGGTTTCGCTCCGAATTAGACCTCAATGTAGGTCGAGTGGTTTCTCATCAAGCTTGCAAGTTCTGTCAGCCTCTTCCTGAAGTGTGTTTATATGCATCAGAAACTATCTTTCTAGTAAACCTGGTCATGTAAAAAAGCTATCAGTATTTCGATAAAAGTGAGTTGAGAGAAATTAACGTGGCTGTGTTGCTAGAAAAGGAAACAAACAGGGCCAAAGAACACTGGATGGGTATTCCATAAGGTTTTTGCAGCACGATCACCACCCAGCACTGCTCGGCCTGAAACGCTCATCCTCCCTGATCTCATCGTGCGGTGTCTTGTAACAGCAGTATTATTCTCAAAAGATGGCTAACATTTCAGCAGGAAACAAGCGTTCCTGGGAGGGCAATGGTTCAACTGATCTGGTAGCGAAGCGATACAGACATAAAGATGATTATGCCAGAGACTGGCGGGATGTCCACCTAAAGTCACCTGTACACTATTCAGACAGGAAGAGAGACAGTCCTGATAGCCGGAGGGACTATAGACGTGAAAGTCCTCGCCGGCGACGCAGCAGAGAAAGAGACTACAAGCGCAGAGACTACTCTCGTGATAGAGTCAGACGTAATGATAGAAGGCGTAGTGCATCTCCTCGCATAACTGCTCATATACGTCCACCAGTAGATGACGAGCGCGAGGAAGGAGAGTGAGTGTCGGAGAACTTGGTTCCATGCGCATATATTCACTGGTTATTCGTAGAATTAGTCCTCCGCCAGAGCGCACCAAACCAGAAAAATCTGCGCAAAAAGAGGATTCCCCAAAGAGGCCAGAGCCAGTACCTGACATGGAGCTGGAAATCCCCTCTACACCACCCCCAGTTGAAGATGTGATTGCTTCTCGGAGAGCCAAGCGACAGGCTATACTGGCCAAATATTCAGAGCAGGACGCAAGTCCCATCTCCCTACCAATGTCAAATTCTGTTGAACCTGCACCTGAGTTACCTGTCTCTGTCCAGCTCAAAGAGTCAGAAACGACCCCTACTAACGGTAAGATCTATATGATGTTCGTCATACACGCTTGAATCTCATCTGAAACTTGAGGAAAACGCGATTCGTTGTCTCGCTCGCCGGAGCCGTCTGACTTTGCTCTTGCAAAGGCAGAGGATGATGTCGCTCAAGGCGCTGATCATATTGCAGTTGATGTTGATACTGACAATCAGGATCAGATTCTCGCAGCTGATTATGACCCTAGCTTAGACCGTCGGGAGGATGAGCAGAAGCGTATTGGAAATGCGGTGGCGGGTCTGGACCCGCGAACAAATGACGAAGTGGAGGAAGTAGAAGAAGTAGAGGAGGAGGAAGATCTGGACGATATGTTCGCCGTAGCTACAGGAAAGAAGTCTAAGAAGATCGTGAAGAAGGTTGTGGTTAGTGCTGTTCTCTTTCCCGACTCCAAAATTGCCGCTGATATGCAATTTATAGCAGAAGAAGGTTGTACCTGCGCTCATAACAACTACAACGCTAGACTCTGCCTCAGACCCGGAGGGCTACTATAGCATCATTCTCGGCGAACAATTAGACAATGGGCGATATCAAGTATTCTCTTCTCTCGGGAAGGGCATGTTTGCGAACGTCGTACGTTCTAGGATTCTTTGCTCTGGAGAGTCTTCATCAGCAGGTGAAGTCGCAATAAAGATTGTACGATGCCAAGAATCTATGTATGTCTTTTATTCAGTGAGCCTTTTGCGAAGCTGACATCGCTTCACAGGTATAAAGCTGGACAAAAGGAAATACAAATTTTGCAGAAAATACGACAAGCAGATCCTGAAGATAAGAAACATATTGTAAGACTGGAAAGGACATTTGAGCATCGTGGCCATCTCTGTCTCGTTTTTGAATCTCTCAGGTGCGTTCTCTCGTCTTGAGGGATCACCAGTGCTGATGGAGTTCTTCAGTATGAACTTGCGTGATGTTGTGAAAAGGTTCGGGAAAGACGTAGGACTAAACATACGTGCTGTTCGTGCATATGCTCATCAGCTTTTCTTGGCTTTGAGTTTGCTGAGAAAGTTGAATATCATACATGCGGATATCAAACCTGATAATATACTCGTGAGTTTTATAACTTCGCTCCTGTTACTGCTCGCTGTAGGATTCCTGTTTTGCTGACTTTACTGATATAGGTAAATGAACAAAAAACACTCGTCAAACTTTGTGACCTAGGATCAGCATCCGATGCGGCAGAAAATGAGATCACCCCGTACCTCGTGAGTCGATTTTACCGCGCACCGGAAATCAGTATGTTCTTTGCTTTTTCTTAATGCTCTCGACTTACATGCCATTCATTCCCAGTCCTCGGTGTCCCTTACGATGCGGCCCTTGATATCTGGTCCATTGGGTGTACACTCTACGAACTCTATACAGGCAAAATTTTGTTGCCCGGGAGAAGTAATAATCAGATGTTGCTGTTGATGATGGAATTGAGAGGCCGGTTTAACTCCAAGATGATCAAGAAGGCGAAATTTGGGGATGTGTACTTTGATGAGATGGGAGGATTCTTGAGCGTGGAGAGGGGCGCTGCCGGAGGAGGAGTAAGTGTCACTTTTTATTGATTCATGATTTTCCCGCCTAATTGCATTTCGGATAGGATGTCGTGAGGAATGTTCATGTATTGAAGCCGACAAGAGATTTGCGTGCGAGGTTAATGCCAAGAGGGATCAAAGGAAGCGATGAGGAGATGAAGATGTTGAATAGTTTTGTGGATTTGTTGGACAAGTGTCTTGTACTTGATCCTGGACGTAGGATTCAGCCTAAGGAGGCCTTAGCTCATCCTTTCATTCGCGGTGTTTAGGATGATTACTAGGAGATTGTGCTTCTGTTATTTGCTTCTCATGCTTACGGTACTTTCACAGATGTTACATTACAATTCATTTCCTTCTTTTAGAGATATGTAGTTAGATAAATTTGCAGTACCTGGCCTTGTCGGATGGTAACTTGTCTTGACATCAATAACGACTCCACAACGATTCCACGGGTTGCCAATTAAGGTTACAATAGCACAATGTGTGTATCACAGGGTGTCCACGGAATGTCCACGGAATGTTCGCTGTGTCATAAGTCTTACCAATCTGTCTGAGGTATAAGTTCTTGCTACAAGTCACACTCCCGTTCGACTTCTTTCGACATAGACTCGCATTGTCGCTCGAAGGAAAGTATGCCTATAAGGGAACGATTGAAGAATGTCGCTTCGCAACTCATGGACACTACGGCTGCTACTAGCCAAGTAAATTTACCGGCGTTTGACGAATTGCCCAAGTTTAAGAATTTCGCGGGGTGCGCTTGGGGTATTTGGGGTGAGAAAGATGAGTTGGGAACAGTTAATTTGCTGACGGATGAGGTTGTTGCGAGGACTGCGAAGGAGGAGATCAGAAGTGGAAGAAGGGTTAGCTTGAATTGGTAGGTTATTTCATACTGACGTTAAGGGAGTAATTTTAATCAATGGACCGTACTGTGAAGGCCGCTGAATTTCCCGTCGAAGCCGATGTTTGGGAGGAGGCTGCCTGAAGTGAACATGCTTTTAAAACGGCCGGATGCTGTTATACGGGACGATGAGTTGTATATTGTGCGTTTTCATCACTTTGGGAATTCTGAATTGGAAGGTTGACGGATTAATCAAAATTTAATATTTTTTATTTTCGTGTTCGTACATAGAATACGCAATCGGGAACGCAGTGGGATGGTTTGAAGCATTTTGGAGTCCTTCAGCACGCAGTGTTTTATAACAATACGCCAGCGAAGAGTCTGCCTTATGGGAAGAATCCGCATCCTGATCCGTCTCAAATTGAAGATAAGCACAAGAAATTGGGTATTCAGAGTACGTCGACCCCCATGTTTGTGTTTGTTATAGCATTCGTGGATACTTAAATGTGTATGTAGATTGGGCTAATCACGGCATCTGCGGACGTGGTGTCCTACTCGACCTTGTATCCTATTTCGAAAAGAAGAACGGCTCATTGCCTTACGATCCTTGGCAGACGTATGGAATTACGGTACCAATGTTGGAAGAAATTGCGAAAGCACAAGGGGTGGAGTTTAGGACAGGAGATGTCTTGTTGCTGAGAGTTGGCTTTATGAGGAAATATATGAGCGAATACACGAAACAAGGACAGAGAGATGAGTTGGCGGAAAAGCCAGAGACGTTTGCAGGGATTGAACAGAGTGAGGATATGAAGAGGTTTCTTTGGTGAGTTTCTGTCCAGCACTGTTGTCTGCCTTACTGATATGGTTTCAGGAATAACCATTTCGCAGCCGTCGCTTCTGATCAGCCGGCTTTGGAAGTAAGTCATCTTGAAACGATTGCGATCTATTAAGAAGTTGATGGAATTAAAAAGGCGTGGCCTCCGGCTCCTGACACTCACATGCATCAGGTATGAACGTGCATCAACAAACCAGGGTTCTTCTTCTGGACTTACCCACGTCTGTCTTATCCACCAGACAATCCTCGGGTAGGTCAACACTCCACCTCGTGTCCATGGGAATTTTATCTGTTTCCATTCTAGACTGTGGGGGATGCCTATCGGTGAGTTTTTCGACCTCGAGCAGCTGTCCAAGGTTTGCGCAGAGACGGGAAGATACACCTTTTTCTTCTCTTCTTGGCCTCTAAATATGTGCGTCGTTCAATCTCATCAACCAGAGGGCTGACCGGAACATTGATGCTCACAGCATTGGGGGTGTGGCGAGCCCTCCTAATGCTGCAGTAGGCCTGTCTTCAGTCTTCTGAGATCATTTTACTTATCTCCTGTCAGGCTATCTTTTAAAGAATGGTATCGTACAGTAGCGTGGTAAAGTACTTTGTGAATGAATGAAAGATCGCCCGATTTGGCAGTCATAATGAGTGTCACGTGGACAATTGTTGGCTTTGATCGTCTTGGCCGCTGTGAGTAACATTGACCTCGCCATCGTCTCGCTGTACTCCACGATGAGCAGGAGGGACTCGCGTGCTTCTAGTGGTGCGAGACAGACCGATGCACTAGCTGAATACGAGAATCGTACGTTTACCATGCTGCATTGATCTCGCAGCCGCACGCTTACCCTGCGGCGTCTCTTGTCGACAGTCAAGAAGAAATTTCTCCTCGCAAATAAACACATCACCAAGTGATTTGTACTATAGATTGAGCTGGGCTTAAGATTGCTGATAGCTCTTTGCTAGGCTAAACTCGACACTCAGCGTCCGAATCGAAGAACTTAATGCTGAAATCACGGTCCTTCAGGTAGAGAATCTTCGGCTCCGCCAATCTGAAATCTCGCTTTTTGCACAGCTCAAACGAGAGCGAGAAAAGTCTCGGAAGGTCATGGCAGATACGGAAACCGCGGTACGGTCCTGGTCTATCTCATGTTCTCCAACGACCGAGCTTACTTTTTTTTACGATTCTTTCTATCCCAATCTTGCTTCACAGACACTCCAACTCACAAAGCATCTAGCATATCTTCGAGACACGTTTGGTATCAGTTTGGAACCTACACCCCCATCGTCACCTGTTTTCCCACCTGCGACGAAACCGCCTACTCAAACGGCGAATGCATGCATACCTGGCTTGCGGATAGCTAAGTCGCCTAATTTCCCTGGCATTAAAGAAGAGGAGGAACCTTTGCCGAGCTCCTCTGATGACGAGCTTGAGGAAAAACCAAACTCTCCCAAAAGGAAATCAAAGTCAAAGTCACATCATCGTCTTTCGGCTTCCAAACTTCCTCTTCCATTACGCGCCACCTCCCTGTCTGAACCTATGACACCCCATTTATCTCACATTACTGATAATCAGACTGGCTCGTCTTCGTCTTCGTCTTCGTCTGGGACTACAACGGCAACGAAGAGAAAGACCTCAAGAAGGCAGAGCGGTCTGATGAGCATCGACATGGACAAGTTGGTTCCTCCGCGACCTGCAAGTCCGGCGTTTGGATCACCCATACGTTTGGAAGCTGCTCGCGCCGAAGAGGCAGAGGAGATTGCTATTTTAAGCGGCAATTTCGAAATTGAGGCTGAGCATGGTCAACCATTGAATGATTCTGATCAAACACACACCCCGCACTCTGTGTTAAAGAAGGAAAAGAGGAAGCCAGACAAAGATCTATCGCCATCGCCATCGCCACCACATGATATCGATGATAATAGAGGAGCAAAAGAATGCACAGTCGAGCCGATGAAATCAAGGGAAAAGCAGAAAGTTAAAGAGGATGATTCAGAAGATCTTCCGTTAGAAGGTACGAAGGGCAAGCCCAGGGATATGACCCGTGCCGTCCTTCAGCCTATTGATTGTAATACTGGTGAGCTGACTTTTTGTTCTTTTTCCGTGTTTGCATTCAGGATATCTCACGACCGCAATCCGGGTACAACCAAATTCAGTCCGTGATAAAGAAGAGGAAGTCGTTGTTAGTGCGCGGACGTTCTTGGTTTCGTCCTCTCCTTCTACTAGTCCCCCGCCAGGACCATCTGAGCCAGAACTTGGCTCTGGAGTAAGAGAAAGAAGAATGAGAAAGAGCATAAATTATGCTGAACCTAAACTTAATACGTGTGTTCAAACTTCCTGTTCTCTGAGTCAAATTGTTGACTTTGGGCATTCTGTTCATACCCCCTTGTAGTAAAATGCGCAAACCCGACCCTCCTTCTGGAGCTGAGCCTCCCACACGCAAGAAACGATCCTCTGCAGCAGCAGTGTTGGTAACGACATATCCTCAAGTCCCTGAACCACCCCTGCACGCTGACCGGGACCCATCCGAGCGCCGGTCGTCAGGTGAATTCTTTTCTCGAAGTATACCGGATAATGTGAACCCCGAAATGTACCCTCTCCCGCCATCAAGACCTTCCTCTTCCCTTGGAGGGACGCACCATTCGCTTGATTCTCAAAATGCTGTCTCACGAGTAGCAACTGCAGTGTCACCGTCTGGTGCTGCCGTTTCATTAAGACGAAAGAAATCAAAACCAATGGAAGTAGATGGTGAAGGTGGGGAAAGCGATGGTGCTGATGCTGATGGGGAATACGTACCTCCCAAAGGTTTGAATGCATGGGTGAATATTGAAGGCCGTGGATCAAGAAAGTCGGTTAGTGAGAGGCCGAAGAAGAATTTGTTGACGGATGTAGAGGTGACGGCGCGGAGTGAAGCTAGGAGAGACATGATTGATGACTCGCGGAGACATAGTATGGCTGTATAGCTAAAATGGGAGAGGGCATGGTAGGGCATGTGATGGACGGCGCCACAACATGCGGTAACACAACATACGGCAATCGAGTCATGGAGTTACGCAAGCTGTACCTTTTTACATCAAAAGTCTCCCCACTTTGAGACTGCAGGCTGCAACGTGCCCAAAGCCAATCCGCCGACCTTGGATCTATCCTATGTATATATACCTTTCCCCTCAACCTCGTGTCCTCGCCATAATCCCCTTTGGTGGTGGTTATAGTTTGGTCCTCATCCTCGTATCCTAGGACTTTCGCCGACGAAAACTGTGGAGTAGATTTACTGGAAACGCGTCTTGAATGAAGGATGAATGCAATGTCATGACTGTTACGAAAACATTGAAGTCGTGTAGGATACTTTTTATCGTTTACCATATCTAATATCGATTCAATGCATTGCCACTTATTTCATTTCTGCCTCCGCTTCCGGTGTTCCATCGCAGTTCAGTGATATGTATGTCATGCAATCTGTATCGTTCTTGGGTTTTATATCATCCTTTGTATAGGCTTAACACTTTCTGGAATGTTGGTGTTGATCATCATTTTCTTTCTGTTATCGGGATGTTTCTCTTGTCGTAGGAAAGATCAAGAGATATCAGAACCTAACCGTTGATTAGTGCGTTCACGAGGAAGTTCGTAATCAAAGGATGTTTTAGAATCGAGTCTGTCTGTCTGTCACGATGTCCGGGGGAAAAATTGTTCCGAGGTTGATGCTCCGGTAGTTCAATCCACTTGCTAAAAAAAAATAAAAACCGATGCACCGTTAATGATAATTCTGATGATTTTTTTTTCCGGTTACTTTGGGTTCGTGATCCAGTTTAGCCATGAAGAACCGCCCCCCTGGTTCGAAAAAATAATTCTGTGAAATGTTGAGCGTGGATATATTACAAGTTTCTGTTCCTGATATTTTTTCTTTGGGAGGTCATGGTTGTTTTTTTGAGTTCTAGCTCAAGGTATCGTTTATTTATCTACTTGGGGTCAAGTACGGGATGATTCATTGGATGGTGGACTAAATTTACAAAATCTCTACTTTAACTCACAACTATGTCTGTATCATAGGATAATCGATACTAGAATTCAACAATTTACCAAGAACGCATACCAAGTCAGGGGAAACACATTCCCCCTGAACATTAATTAAAACAGATTTACCTTGTCATAGTACCCGAAGGTTTTTTAACCCCTAGTGTACTACTACCTTTACCAATAATAGAAACAAAAGCTGTACCTGCATGAGTTACAAGAATATCAATCAATAGTTCAAGGGGCACTACCCCTGAGTTATCATAAAAATAGAAAAATCAGGAGGAAACGGAACGAAATCAGTTACAACTACAACATCAGAACCCAGAAACATCAGAACCCAGAAACATCAGAACCCAGAAACAACTTGATCATAGCTAAGATCAGCCTCCATGAACTTATCAAATTCATTCACCTGACCATTGACTTCCGCCTGGAGCTGAGATGCCGAAGGCAATGAATCGTTTCCCCAATTCAAATTACCCAACGTCGTATGTCCACTCAGACCCAGATTCGAAGCCAAGTTGGTTTCTAGGCCAGGTTTCTGAGTCGACGTAGCGCGAGGGTTGAAATCAGGATCGACCGGATATTGGTGTCGCCCTGGCACGATCTCTATGATGTTCTCCAAAGTTTGATGCGTTGTTGCTTTACCGCAATCGGAATCGGAATCAGAATCAGAATCAGCGTCAGAGCCAGCTAGCGATGAAAGTGATTTCGCAGGTGAGTTGTCGAGGAGATCCAGACCATAGAGATTGTACGTTTTTGCGTCCAACTTTGACATCAACAAGTTCGGATCAACTGGGAAATGAAATTGATCTTTTTGTGGAGGAGGGGGATGGACGGGTGTATGTGGTCGTGGCTCATACACTTTCAGCGCCTCCTCAATTATCGAAGGAACGTCATCGTCTTCCTCCGAGACAGGCGCAATCGTGGGTTGAATGGTTAATTGTGGATCTACAAAATCGCCGTGATCAGCGATATCACTGCTAATTCCGGGTGTCTTGGTCATCGAGGCTCCTAATTGTAGGGTAGTCAAGGGCATTTCTGGGACAGGAACGTGGGGCGAATCAGTAACAAGGTCATCTGGGCCCTTTACCTGTAGCTCTGGGGAAATGGTCGATGTCTCAGGGCGGTCTCTCGCATCAGAGGTATGAATGGAGGATGGAGAATCTACAGGAATTCTTGAAGCACCTTTCCGCGGCGTGTCATGCTTTTGGTGGGGAGACAAAGCAAGAAGTTCTGTGAGTCGTGGGAGATTTCTGATTGTTGATGGAGTGACGGGTAGTTCAGCAGCCTCTGGTCGAAGCTGGGAGCTGGAGGGATGACCAATTTCTTCCACTGCAGATCGGAGTCTTTTGGCTACAGGTGGTTCGAGTGACCCGGATCTGGCCCGTTTACGATTAGATACCACATCAACTTCACGATGAGTTTGATCGGAAGAACCAGCATGACCCAGAGCCATGGATGGGGGTTCGCACGACAGGTTTGAATTCAGAATATCATCTTGGGGATTCGGTAACGGAGTAGAAGTCTGAATCTGAGAATCCGGGAATGGAAGGGGTTTCAAGCTCTGCTGAGAAAATCAAGTAAATTAAATGGTGGTGACGGAATGATATCAGGACTCACATTAAGTGGGTGGACAGTCTCATGAGAGGGTTCATAATCGCTGTGGTTGGGGATATGGGAAGTAGAAGGAGGGTTTGCATCGGGCGGAGGAGGGGATGATGGAGAGTTTCTGGGCTTGTTTGAAGCCTTAATAAACATGTTGGGCCGTTTCACTACGTTGAAGCCAAACTTGGAGCCACTTGAGAGAGGATGAGACATGGAGAAACCAATCTTGAGGCTGGTTTGAGTGACCTTTGCGGAGGGATTAGAATCTCTGTGTGAGAGTGACGATACTCCATGCAGGGTCTGGGATTGGTTGACTGTTGCACCAGGTGACAGAGGTGTGAACTCGGCGGATGTAATCCAACGCTGAACTTTGGAGTTCACGTCGTCTTCACCTTTGATTTTACGCTCCAAGTCGTCCCATTCTTCGCTAGTCTTAGGGATAAGACAAAATTGCTTGGGGACTTCTGGGGCTTGCAAATCAAGGTTGACGCCCAGCCAACGGGGACCCCCTCTGGTACAATGTAGTCGCAGAAGATCTGACACCAATGCCCACCGTCCGTCCGCGACATTTCCATTAGCTTCAGCAAAAGCTCGCTTGACTTTTGCCGTCCATTTGGAAATTCTTGCTTGAGATGTTGGCGAAAAAGCCGCTGAGGATCCTATTTCCTCCATACTTGCTCTGGCAAGATGCTCACGTGTCAGACGTTTCAGGTAGGTTGAACAACGTCCAGTTTCGGGTGTCGACGATGCACTGAGCTCGGGGACATGGTGGTATAAGACTGGGGTATAGAGCGTCTTTGTTGTCCTCGAGTCTACTTTATTTCCCAGAATGTTACCGGACATCACAGATGAGTGCAGAGGGGGAACTGTTCACGTGTTCTTTGATCAAACTTCGGTATTCGGGTCCCAATGAGGATTGCAGATCTCAATTTAAAATCTGACATGTCTCGAGAGCTCTGCTTTCTTTTCAAGAAACTAGCATTTTCCTAATTTTATTCTAATTTTCCATCTTAATTAAGCAACTCGTGTGCACGCACCTTGTGAATCACGTGCAGGGTCCGATATATCCTACCCTGGGCACTTTTTTCTGGCAAGTCATGTCACTACTAACGGATGAACGCTCTCCGTTGCTTGAAGAGCAACTCAGCCACAAGGAA
>Ga0153951_1000082_pt1 | contig 30744 bp, 41 predicted proteins | sample TSNJ035MetaG_FD_102278 | JGI IMG/M metagenome (GOLD analysis project Ga0153951, IMG submission 102278) | Attine ant fungus gardens microbial communities from New Jersey, USA - TSNJ035 MetaG | ecosystem: Host-associated > Fungi > Mycelium > Unclassified | place: USA: New Jersey, Wharton State...
AACGTAGGTGTCTACGTCATTGACTCCATGATCGAGGTTTGACAGTACAGCGAGTTCCCTTTGTCAGCAATAGAAGTTCGATGCTCTGAGAGTAAAGCAGAGGCTATATTCCTTTTTGCATTTATATATTGACACGTGACTGCGTCGCTTTCCGTGGCCTTTGGTGCAGGATCCATACTTCCCATGACCACCTACGACAAAGTACATAGACAGTGCCGGACACTGGAAAATATCTTTGACTCCAAACTTACTACGTATGCTCAGTTGGCAGCCACTATTGCTCAACCCAACCAGGATGTAGAAGCAACAGGTTCGAGCAATCGTTGGAAGGATTTGGAGCAGGAACTGGAAGACCTTTTGTCAGAGGTACTATCTCCTCAGGCTTCTTTTGACAATCACTATCTACGGCAATTACTAGTTAGAGGATCTCAACGAGCAACTGTCGATGTTGGCAAGTAATCCAGACACACTGTCAGCCTCGATGCTTCGGACAATACAGCGACACCGAGAAATATTCCAGGATAGTTCAAGAGAACTGCGGAGGACGAAGGCATGTTACTACTATCCTTTGACCCTCAAATGCTCAACCCTTCATAAGGCTAATGTTCATACCGCATTAGACAAGGCTAATCTTCTGTCTGGTGTGCGAAATGATATTGAGTGCGTTGAATTTGATACGATGAGAATGCATAATGACGTCCAATTTAGTGCCTACAAGTCGTCTGCGGCAGATTCATTACTGGCAGAAAGGGGGCGAATAGACAACTCACACCGGATGACAGACGACATCTTAGCGTGAGATCTTTCGTTCGTCATGTTTGTGATATTCACGGTTTAGCAGTCAAGCCTATGAAACGCGTTCGGAATTTGCACGTCAAAGAACAGCGCTCTCCAAGATAAATGTCACAATGGTTACAGTCATGAGTACGTATTTGTCGTCAAGCTCCCAATACCAAGTTCTCATCTTCGTTCAGACAAGATGCCCGGTATCAACAGTCTTGTTTCGATGATCAAATCTCGGCGACGGCGGGATTCCATTATCCTAGGTGTTCTGATTGGCACTTGCACCATTATCTTACTCACGTATTTGTGGAACTGAGGTACGGTATGGTTACTATTCATGTGAGCTTCAACTTGGCCCGCCAATGGCCTTTGCACCATTATGGATTACAGCCATGGTAACTCTGTATTTGGTGACATCTGTGTGCACTTCGACGAAAATGATCTCGTTGCGGTATGGACCACAAGACCGCTCGGGGCCTGTATTGATGCAATGTTTTACTTATTTGTAACCGACAACGTTGTTTTCGAGGAGATGGGCTATGATATTTTTCTATTCACTTTGTGCTGTCTGGATGGAGGAGTATGATTTCCTTCACAAAACCTCTCCCAGTTCTCTTTCAAGCGACAGACCACACCCCGTTCTTCTAGCTTTCCCGACCACGTTGTCTCAAGTGTCAGCTGTTTAACTTCGGCGATAGTCTTCGTAATATCCCATGTCTGTGGTGTACTCATGTTAATATCATCATAATCCGACTCAGCAAGGATCCTATCATCGGCACAAGCAGCGATCAATGTCTTGTACCTCGGTGACTTCCCATTGACAATTGTTGAAAGTGAAATGTAGATGTTGGTATGCCTTTCCTGTCCAGGGATCAGACTGGCTTCCGTGCAAAAGTCATTCGTACCTCAATACTTCTCCAAGTTTCTGAGCTAAGAGCACAACTGTGCAAATCGACACTGATGCGATAGAATGAATCTCCGTGTTTTTTTGCAAGTCGATTCAAAAGATCCACAGTTGCTTGCTGAAGGTGGACACTATGGATACTGACATTACGTTTGAGTTCAATAGCGAGGTCTAACTGAGCTTCAAGAATGGTGATTTGGTGGTCAATCGGGACGGTGAAAGGCGTGCAGCGGCGTGGCCTTTCGCAGAAATCATAAGGGACACGAAAGGAACGGTCCATTCCTACTTCGCCAACCATAGCGCTCGAAAAAATATTGAGATTGTGACGCATTTCTTCAAGGATGTCATTTAAAGATCGTGGCAGAGGTAAAGTCGGAAGAAGACCATCAAAAATAGTCTGATGTTCGAGCGTAACTGTTTTCTGCACATCCAGGAAGAGTCTACGGTAGTGATCTTCCTTCGACAGCGATGGGTCAAGTGTGATACAATGAGAAAGCCAAGGGTGATATCCTGCGAGTGTCACAGAATCAAAGGGTTGAATCTTCAACTTCAAGTATGAAGACCGTCACGTAGATGGTATCGCACCGAAACAGGGGACCACTTTGGAAGGGTATGACACTGCTAGATCTTTCACTAAAGCTTGGTCTTCCGTTCGAGTCGCCATCGCGCAGATGGTGATCAGCAGTTCTTCCATTGCCCTTGACGAAACAGGATGTGTATCTGTCGGATGACAATGCACATCAACGAGATGCCTTAATACATCGCTTGGTGGTAGATCTGTCATAGGCGATACAGTTTTTTCTTCACAGGGAACGAACAAAAAGGATCCAGAACAGTAGCGTCGACGAACCTCTGGCTGTAGTATGATCTAATTCTATATAAGCTATGCCAAGTGCTTTTATCAACCAATGAGAGAAGAACAGGAGTCCAACCATTGTCACTACTCTCGGCAACCGTGAGTATAAGATGGGTTGGCAATCGTACTTCGGAACACTCATAATCATCTGCGATATAGTGGTCCACCGGCATCTTCGAGAAGGGACATGGCTGCCAGCTATTTGCTGTAGGTCTCTTTGCCAAATAGAATTTAGTAATTCTTGACGCCGATTGTAAGTTGCATGTTCCGCTTGAGAACCCTGTCAAAATTTCGTCCCATGTCGTCCCATGCTTATCTAGATGCATCTCCTCCTCCCTATAATGGGCCTCGGGAACAACTTGATACAACCGTGTTCCACAAAACTTTGAAAGTCCTCGCGGCACGAGTACCTCCGAATAAAACTGGTCAGTTTCTGAAGGCGCAGCCTCTGAAAGGGTATGTCGTTTGGCATCAGAATCACATTGGGTTTCTCATCATGCAATAAAGAATTCTTATGAACCTACCAAAAGTGCGGAGCGTGTCTTCAGATCCGGAAAACCCGAACGGGGATCGGTTGGTTCTTTTACGAATTTCGCACACAGGTGGAAGCTTTTACGAGACCTTTCAGGCGCAAGAACTGATCTTTTGCAAGATAGTTGACATTTCCCCTGAAGCAAAGGAATACATCGATAAAGAGGCTCACGGACTAACAGATTTCAGAATTGATCTGGATTATGACTATTGGACGGCCGGTGAGTCCGCCTAACGTCATCGTGACTTCATTCTGAAGGCGTACATTCAAGATGAAATCATGCAACAAGTCTTGCCCACAGAGTTGCGAGAAGGTGCACCAAGCGGTTTTGCTATAACGGGTCACATCGGTAAGCTATCTCTTTCAGCACCCATTTCCTACTGATTTCACCTGATCCTTCAGCTCATGTTAACCTTTTGCCTGAGTACCTCCCCTACAAACATCTCATTGGTCAGCTGATTCTCGATGTGGGTATTCCAAATATTCCTTGGCCTAATTGTTCAGTGCATTTCATGCTGATATAGAAAAATAAAAAAGTCCGAACTGTCGTTAACAAACTAGATAGCATCGATACACAGTTCCGATTTTTTAAAATGGAGGTCATTGCTGGAGAACAGGACTTTATCGTTGAACACGTAAATTTCAATCCTCATATTGTTTATTGCAACTGACGTCTTGCAGCATGAATCAGATTGTCGATTCACTTTTGATTTCTCGAAAGTATACTGGAATTCAAGACTCCATACCGAACATGAGCGTCTAGTTCGGATGTTCAAACCTGAAGATGTAGTGGTAGATGTTTTTGCAGGAGTTGGCCCTTTTGCTATTCCCGCCGGACGGAAAGGTTGTGCTGTCTTGGCGAATGATTTAAATCCTGTCAGTTATACATACCTGGAAAAAAATGTGCACAATAATCGGGTTGGTTTCGTTTTCTTATTGGACAAGCAAAGGCTCATTTCAATTCAAGGTGACAGACCTCGTCCGGACGTCATGTGAAGACGGTCGTGATTTCATAAGAACGATAGCGAAACGCGTGTATGATAACCCACTTCCCCCATTTAACGGACCGCCTTTAAGCAGAACCCAGCAGGATAAGGAAAAGAGGCGGACACGGGCTTTTCAGAATGGAGAGAATTTTCCCCTCAGGCGCAATCTACAAAGTCGTAAGCGCATCGACCATTTCGTTATGAATTTACCAGATACTGCTATATCTTTTTTGGACGCGTTTCGTGGTATCCTGGCGGTTGACGAACAGTACGATCTAACTTCCACATATGAGGTCATGCCAATGGTACATTGCCACTGTTTTACGCGGGAACTAGACCTGCAGAACGCGAAAGCAGACATACGCCAGGTACTATTTTGACCCTGAAGCTCGCCTTAGTGCTGAACAATCCATCAGCGAGTGGAACACGAACTAGGTGTTTCTCTAGATGAAGATTCGTCTTTTCATTTGGTACGCTCTGTCGCACCGAATAAGGAGATGTATTGCATTAGTTTCCGCCTCCCTTATGCAGTAGGATTTGATAGTTAGGTATTTGTAGTATTTCAACAGTATTTCAACTCGGACCGCGATAGTCGGATCGGTTGATCTCGGCTTTCCGAATAAAGTTAATGCCCTAGTTATTGAAAACTTCACGCTAACTAACACCTAGTAATTTACTTGCACGTTAACCTAACCTTGTATTGCTGTCTCTGAGCTCCTTCCCTCATTCATGGCTTCTGCTTCTTCAACTGTCCCGCCCACTCCCAGTGATGCGTCTGGATCCAAGAGCTCGCCCCTTTCATCTGCCTTCAAGACCGTGCGCACTGCAGTTGCTGTGCCAGAAAATGAGCTTAAACGTTGGAGAAGAACTTTCGAAGTTAATGCTAAGGTCGTCAACGGCGACAAGTGAGTCCTCTTCAATATTCACATTGATTGGGAGGGTTCTCATCGCTCATGCCTCCATAGGTTCCTGGATCCGGAAAGCTTTGTGAACGCAATCGTGCCAAAGGGTGATCTAACAAAAATTGACCGTGCCCAGTTTTCCGTTCTTTTCCGCGTGGCTGACACTTCGCGGCGTGGGCTTGTATCTTGGGAAGATTACACAGTATTCGAAACGTTGTTGAAGAGACCGGATGCGGATTATTGGATTGCGTTCCAATTCTTTGACGTGTGAGCTTTATAATGGGGTATCTTCTGTAGTTAAGCTTACCTGGAAATTTCAGGGACGACTCTGGATACATCACATTCGACGAGTTCAAGACAGTCTTTTCCGCGAATATTGGGCCTGATGCCATTCCTTTTAATTTTGACTGGTGAGAAATGAAGTGACAGTTTTTAGTTTATGCATCCGAGTATCTTTTTAGTGATTGGGTCAAACTATACCTCGGAAAGAAAGATGGGACACATGTTTTGGGCTGTTCGTCATTTCCCTTTCCAGATGAAGCTTTCCTGATGTCATACCAGATAATGAGTTTACTCAATTGATGAAAGGGCTTCAAGGCGAACGTCTTCGCCAGGCTTTCAAACACCTAGACAAAGATCAGGACGGGTATATTACTCCTGAACAATTTAAGCGAATCATTCTAGTAGCCCTTCTCCTTATCCTATCCTTCCTCACTGATGTTGGACAAAGGAAATTGCTGGACATAAACTGTCTGATGCCGTCATAGACCGGTTACCTACACTATGCACTTTAACACCCGGGCAACGTATATCCTACTCAGAAGTCATTGCCTTTCATAATGTTATCAGAGGTTCGTGTCGAATCAGACATTCTCATACTTATTCATAAACACTCTAAATGTAGAGATGGACATGGTCGAGAGGCAAATCTTTCTTGGTTATGTATCGTAACCATTATATTGACTATTGGTAGGATCATCCGTGAAGCTACAGCAAAGAGTAAGGATGGCCGCATCGACCAATCCGATTTCCTCAATTATTCTGCTTCCAGCTCCCGCTATTCTCTATTTACACCCATGGAAGCCTCGATCATATTCCATTTTGCTGGCCGTGGTTTTGGGAACCAGCGGTTGACTCTCCTCGACTTCGCCCAACTTTTGGATCCCAGGTGGGAAGCACCGCACTCTGCCTTTGAAACCCAAACTCCAAGCACAAAAAGCTTTTTCCACACTTTCTTCCAGTCTGCCTATAGTTTCGTTCAAGGTGGTACGTCATTGCATACTGAATTCGCTAGCAGACAGTTCAAGTATTCCAAGGTGTCGCTGGTGCTTTTGGCGCAACTATCGTTTATCCCATTGACATGGGTAAGTGGCCTCGACGTGTGATTTTCTCCAATTCAATGTACCTTCTCCATAGTCAAAACTCGGTAAATTCCATCAATTCTGTTTCAGGGCAATGGATTGATATTTCTCGCAGTATGCAAAATCAGCGATCGACTGTTGTTGGTCAGCTTCTATACAAGAATAGCATAGACTGTGCCCGCAAAATCTTCCGCAACGAAGGTTTCCTAGGTTTTTATCGTGGCCTCGGTCCTCAGCTTGTTGTATGTAGTTTCAGTTGTAGTCAAGCTGTCCAACAGCCCCGTCGATGACATGAGTTTACAGGGCGTTGCACCGGAGAAAGCCATTAAACTGACTGTCAATGACCTAGTCCGTTCAAGAGCAATGGATCCCGAAACAGGACGGATCAGGCTACACTGGGAATTAGCTGCTGGTGGTATGGCGGGTGGATGCCAAGTGGTATGTATCTTTTTGAGATTTATTCTACAGGACAATACATATCACGTGCCATAGATCTTCACGAACCCTTTGGAAATTGTGTAGGTCTGTTGGTTTTGACCCAAAAACACTTTTTTTTACCATGTCGCACAGCAAGATCCGCCTTCAGATCCAAGGTGAGGCTGCCAAGTTAGAGGGTATCAAGCCTAGAGGTGCAATACACATTATTCGACAATTGGGTGTCATTGGCCTGTACAAGGGCTCGAGTGCATGCCTGCTTCGTGACATCCCTTTTTCTGCTATCTATTTCCCAGCATACTCGCACCTGAAGAAAGATGTCTTCTATGAAGGGTATAATGGCAAAAAGCTGTCATTCGCTGAAACACTGGCGGCAGCAGCCATCGCGTAGGTTTAAATACACTGATGGGAAAGATTCTGATGCAGTACATCCAATAGTGGTATGCCAGCTGCGTATCTTACTACACCAGCTGGTGCGCTCCGGTCTTTTTGTTCAGTTGCTGTGTCCTGATCGCTGGTTTCAGATGTTGTGAAAACTCGACTCCAGGTCGAGGCAAGAAAAGGCCAGACTCACTACCAAGGCTTGCGTGATGCTTTTGTAAAGATTTGTGCGTCCGTAAATGCTCACGTATGAACAAGTTGCTAAGGAATTTTTTTAGACCGTGAGGAAGGCTTCCGCGCCCTGTTTAAAGGTGGTCCGGCTCGGGTGATTCGGTCCAGCCCTCAGTTTGGATTCACACTACTAGGTGACTTTGTTTGAACTTTGTTCTGCCTGGTTTACCCCTGAACCTTTTTTGCAGGGTATGAAACGTTGAAAAATTTGGTGCGTTAATGATACTCCTTGATCACCATTCGCATCTAATAGATGCAACCTGTGTACCTTAGCTTCCTGTGAGTTGATGTGAATTGGGGATTGGTGATGATCTGACACAGCTTCTTTCCAGTATCCCTGGCAGGATGTTCCTCCCCAAGTCAATACTGCCCTTACGAGCCGTTCAGATGAACTAGCGCAAGTCCGAGCAAGAAATGCTCTCAAGATCTTGCTCGATGTTCACGGGGACTTCGGGAGACGGGCAGCTGCCTCAGGGACACCCCTATCACTGTCACTGTCGCCCCCGAGGCTGTCTCCTCCGTAACGGATGGATAGATAGATGTATATGTAACATGTTTGAATAGACCCGATGCATGAGATTCGTTGGCACAGTGATGGTCCAATTACAGGGTAGCATGCATACGAAGCCATAGAGACCCATCAGCATATCAGCACAACCACAACCGAGCGTTGACTGAGTGATTTGGGGTCCTATCTTGATTGATTGATGCTTGATCCGGGTTTTAATCAGTGTTACATACGTAAATCACCTAAATAAGGAAAAGGTTTCGATATCAGCGGTGGTATAGACATTTTTGCCGCCGAACGTCACCCAATTTTGCGGGCTCTGACTAGATGGGTATAAGATCGGTTGCGAATTTTTTTTCTAATGTGCACCGGAGATCTTTACTTTTTTGGGGTCCTGAAATGATGACACTTGATACAAATGTCAATGGTCGTGAGATTGAAGACTAAGTCAAAGGTTCAAATACCTGTTCCTATCCAAACCTCACCTTCACCCTCTTTCTTTCGTTTTCGTTTTCTCCCTATTTTTTTCTTTCGCCTTTTCGTGGTAAGCTTCCAGATTTATACATCTATCCTGCCCAACTCATTGTTGAGAAGGCGTCTTAGCTCGCAGTCCACCTCGTTCTAACTGCAAGACAATTAACGCAAGCGTAGACCGCTTAACTAGCTTCGACTTCACTCTCTTTATTTTTTTACTTGCATTTTCCACCTTTCTTTATGAAGTCTGTGCTTCTGGGTCTCTCACTCGTCAGTGCCGCAGCTGCTCAAGTTGTTGTGGGCTATTCTTCTGTCCCAGTCACCTCATCCGCACCCGCTGCGACACCGACTCCTTACTCTTCGGTCTATGGGTCTGCTTCCGCAACAGTCACTGCCGATAATGCAAATGCCGCTCCTCCCTCTCAGTACACAGCTCCACCGGCTCCGGGCCAAGACTTTTACCAGTATATGCCCTATAATTCCTGGAGTAACGGAGGGTATAAGCAGTTGCAATGTGGTTATGGTTACCAAAAGCAATCGGATGGGACTTGCGGTGCACTCGCATGGGTGAGTGATCGGATGATAGCCTATTCATAGCTTCATTATTTATATCCTGCTAGTATCAACCCCAGATCCAAGGCTGTTATGCAACAGTCATTGTTAATCAGTGAGTGTATCTCTAGTATAGTGCTCCTCGACTTAGAACCGACTCCAGAAATATCAATGATTGCTACAACTATGGCCAGAATTATGTTTCGACGGTCACTGTTACTAACCAAGTCACCGAGGTAATTTACTTCCCGCCTCAAGAAACTTCCCTTTCAACGTGTTTCACCATAGACTAAAGTTGTCCCCACCACGGTCACGATGACGGAGACTGCAACACAGGTCAAGACAGACTTTGAAACGGCAACACAAATATACACCTCTGTGCAATATGTCCCCACTACACGTGTCTGGGTTTCCACCGAGGTCATCGACAAGACCAAGGTTCTCGAACACACCCTTACCGCTACCGAGACTCAGACCGAGACTAATGTCTACACCCGCACGGCTACAGAGACTGATTTTGCGACCCAAACCCTTAAGCAGACGGAGACCGCCACTGTTGTCCAACACGATGTTCAGACCGTTGTTGTCCCAACCACTTATTTCAAGACTTGGGCGACAACCAAGATCATTGATAACGTTCGTATTAGATGTCTTGATTCTGAGCGCTTTCATGCTGAATGACCCAAAAGACTCAGACTGTGGTTGAAACCGCTACTTCAACTCTCGTCGATAAGATGACGTTCACTCAGACCGCTACCCAGACGGAAACGATGACCGATTTCATGACCGTAACTGCCGTTAGCACCCTCGTCCAGCCAACAACATATGTTAAGACCTGGGTTCAGACAGAAACTGTCGACAATGTAAGCACCTAACCCTCCATCGAATAGCAAACTTAAAATCTTGTCAGACCAAAACTGTCCTGAACACTTTGACATCCACTGTTTCCGACGAGAAAACCATTCTACAGACCGTCACCTACCTCTCAACTGCCACTGCCACTGCCACTGCCACCGCCACTGCCACAGAGACTCAAGTTGTCCAGGAGACAGCTCTCTCCGACTGTCTTAGCAATGTACGTTGCTTTTAAATTTGCGTTTATGTCAGGCTGACGATTTTGATCCGTACTAGTGCAAGTCCTCCTGGGGCTTGATGCCTGGCAACAGCAACAACTGGAACACTTATGCTTCTCCAAGCTCTTATGCCCAGCCCACTGTTGTTGCTGATTCCAGCGGTAGTTATGGCTCATCGGGCTCGAGCTGGTCTTATGGATCTTCAAGTTCCAGTGAATCTTGCGGTTCGAGCGGATACTGCGGGTCTTCGAGTTCTAGTGGGTCTTATGGTTTGAGTGGCTCGTCAGGCTCTAGCGGGTCTTATGGTGCAAGTGGATCTAGTAGTTCGTACGGGTCGAGTGGTTCGTACGGGTCTGGTGGTTCTTGCAGCTCTGGCTCCTGCTAAGAATCTTGTTGAGTGATCTATATGTGAGTTTGTAAATGATGTCCACTAGTCACATCGTAATTCATCATGTCTTCAAGTAGATTTTGTTTAATCCATCGGACATTATCGACATTATCTACGAGTTTCATTTGTGTTTCCATTTCAACTTGGGTTTAAGTATCTTTCACTGCCAGTCTGGGTCAATTCAAGAGCAGCTTCAGTGGCTGTGTCTATCGTTATCGTTCGTGCGCAGTAAAGAATTTGTGTTGATGGTGAAAACGTGAGAGATTTCAGCGAGATTTCAGTGTTGATGTCACGACAACCGTGACCACTATCGCGACGGAAAAAAAATAGACGGAAAACGATGCCAGTCAATATTGCCGATCAAGGCTCTATAGGGCCACTTGCACTCCTCACTGTTCCAGATGAATTTATAATTTTCTACTCTTCACCCGTTCACGGCGAGTTGTGGTGCCCGGTAGATCCTTTGTTACGTCAATACTTAACTCTGATAACGCTCAGGACTGTCGTGATGTTGAACACCTCATCAAGGACACATTTACTGGAGAAGAGACACCAGATGCACTGATAGTTTATGTCGGAGATCGATCACAGTAGGTTTTATATCTTTTTTGGTGGTTTGGACTCATATATACGAACTTTCAGATGGAAAGCTGAATCAAATCCATATCGAAAGAACCCTTGGTGTCTTACGAATATCCCAACGATCGTCAAGTTATATAATGTACGTTCCTTGGCGTTTAGAGCCTCGAGACGCTCAGTCAATTGAATCTAGGGAAAGGAGGTCGAACGGTTGGTTGATAAGGAGATTACTGCTCAAAGCTTGAAACTTCTAATGAAAGAGGGGTAAAGGATTCGCCTACTTGGCCAATGGGAAGAGTATTTTTTGCATCAGACTTAAAAGTAGCCAGGTAATTCAGCTTTAAGTTCATTTCCCTACTTGGCGATTTCCAGTGAGTGTAAATGCATCTGTTTCTAATTTATTGAGGTCTACGAAAATCGCCATTTTTGCCACCAGTTTTCAGTTGAACGACGATTCCACTAATTTCCATTTCCTTCCCTGCAACTGCTTTCAACATGTCCCATACTGTCAATAAGCTGATTGACACGGCAGTCAATGCCTCCATTTCTACGCCAGTTTTTCCCTCGCAGGTGACAGTGGCTGTGCATAGCACACTTGGCCTTCGAGGTACTGAATCACCTGAGACAATCTCTGGGACCAATCGAACATCTACTCTTGTGAGGGTCAGTGGATGGCAGAGTGGAATAAGATCTGCTGTTTTCTTTGCTCCCATAATGCCAGCTAGCTGGGCAACAGTTAGAGCATCACCCTTTTGTCGAGCTTTCTGGACAGCTTCACTCCCTGGGTATGGGGTTTTTTGCTCGGGATAAGTAGATGTAATCAACCTGTACGCCACATCATTGATGTATATCCTGCCTGTTGCTGTCGCATATCGTTTTGTCGGTTCCTTGTCTGATACTTCAACCATGGAGGCACGACCGTGTTCATCTAGATGAGTCAATTGTGCTCTTGAACTATATGCACGCAGCTGTGTCGGCATGGTAAGGGTCTTAGGAAAAGGTAGTGTTAAACTGGCCCTTGTTGATCTTGGAGACAACAATTTTGGAATTTGGCGATCTGAGTAGTATAAGGTAGGTGGACCACCAATTTAGAAGAGATCATCATCCACCTATGAGTATCATCGGTCTATTAGTTACCACATCAATATCCTCCATGCCTGCATGTTTGGCCTTCTTTCCAAGCACAGCTTGATGAATAACCTGGAGAATCTCATCGTCCGAAGCACCTGCTCGCATGACGTCGCGAAGAGAGATTTCCTTGGGATCAAATAGACAAACCTGAGGACGCATCAGATTTTTCAAGGCAGGAATTTTTGTACAAAAACACATACTTTGATCTGACCATCTGCCGTGAGTCGTAACCTATTGCAAGTTCCACAGAAGTGATCTGACATGCTGCTAATAAACCCAAAGCTACCGGCAAAACCAGGTATGTGCCATGATCGCGCAGTATCGTTCGACTCGTCTGGAGCGCGCATAACAGTTGGGTGGTGTACTCTGATGCGCTCGAGAAGCTCTGAAGAGGGAATCATCTTTTTCTTATCCCACTTATTGCCTGCCACTACGAATGAGACGGTGCGAGCTCTCCGAAGAGGCTAGACAAACCCATGAAAGGCATGAACTCAATAAACCGGACAGAAATAGGCTTATGCCTAGTGAGCTCGACGAAGTCTAAGGCTTCGACGTCATTAAGTCCCTTGATCACAACCACGTTGAGCTTGATCGCCTTGATAGGAAGCTGCAGTGCAAGGTCTAGAGTCCTGAGAACAGCGTCGTGGCCACTGCGTCGCGTTATGATCTCGAACTTGAAGGGATCGAGAGTGTCAAGACTAAGGTTTAGGTGGGTGAGCCCGTTCTCGACCAAAGCAGGCAGACGACGATGTAAAGCAATCCCGTTAGTCGTCATGGCTAGAGACTTGAGACCATGTTGTTTCAGTTGATTGAATGCGCCTCCTCGAAACTCAGCAAGAAATGTGAATTCAGCAAAGGTGTACGTACCCACAAGTTCGATAATTCCTTTTCGGACTGTTGGCTCGCCACCGGTCAAGCGGATTTTTGTGACTCCACTTTTGACAAAGAGTCCTGCAAGGCGCAAAACTTCTGTGTTTGTTAGAAGACTTCCATCCTGCGAAAGCTCTATCCCTTCGCTCGGCATGCAGTAAAAGCCTTAAACTCTGGTAAGGTTGCGACGATCTCCAAAATCCAATACTCACATCGAAGATTACACTTCTCAGTAAGAGATATTCGGAGATAATCATGTCTTCTGTTAAATGTATCGACGAACTGACCAAGGAAAGGTCGGGTCGAGTCTATCATGGTGATCCTTTCCTGCCATGTGCCATTGGAGTCACTCAGATAGTGGATGCAAGAGCGCTAACCTTTGCGCGATTACGAGCGAGTGTCGTTGTGAAGCGCATCTGTGAGAGTTGGGCGGCTCGACCACAAAACATTGTAACATTGTGCATTGTGAGAAGACATCAGACCGTGGCTTAACGTCACATGTGACTGATTATCACAGAACGACACGTGTCGGTCCAAGTCAAACGCGTAATATCCTTACTCCCATTAACAGCGCCAGCATGGTAAAAACGCTACCGTTCTGCATGACCACAGGCTGACTTTATTTGCAGTCGATCATGGAGTATAACGGTGGCTCCGTCATAGCCATGGTGGGCAAGGATTGTGCCGCCATTGCCTCGGACCTGCGCCTGGGGAACCAGGCTCTCGGCATATCATCTAATTTCCAGCGAGTAGGACCCTTTCATCGCTGATCACACACTTATTGACTTTGAATCAAGGTCTTTGGCATAACAGACCGTGTCTACCTTGGGCTACCGGGACTTGCTACAGACGTGAATACACTGTAGGCACTTGCGATCAATTGGTTGACAAGTCTGCTGATCTTTCTAGACGAGATCGATTCCGCTTTAGAGTGAACATGCACACAATAAAAGAAGAGCGGGAGATCGAACCAGAAGCCTTTGCGCACCTCGTATCTTCAACACTATACGAACATCGTTTCGGGCCTTACTTCATCGAGCCCGTAATTGCTGGACTCTCAAGAACCCCAACTGGGGGAATCAAACCCTTTATTGCTGCAACTGATCTTATTGGTTGCATTAACTTCGCAAAGGATTTTGTGGTGTCTGGAACAGCAAGTTCAAAATTATTCGGTGTTGCGGAGGGCCTTTGGGAGCCTGACCTGGAACCTGAGGATCTCTTCGAGACGATCTCACAAACCCTACTCAATGCAGTTGATCGCGACGCATTTTCAGGTTGGGGAGCCGTTGTCCACGTCATGTATGTAAAGCTCCTCATCAGTGCCTACTACTGACTGAACGTCATCTAGCACGAAAGACAAGGTGGTCACTCGAAAACTCAAGGCAAGAATGGATTGAGTGGCCTATCTTGACTGTACTTTAGATTGTTTTGCATATTTTATTCATCTCAAATGTGTGTCATCATACCTCGTCGCGAGGCATGCATGGATTTGATGCGTGATTTCGCTTCCCGAATTGGTCTCTGTTTGTGCGACTCATTGTGAGAAATCGGGATGTATGTCACCTATGCTGTCCGAAGACTGTTTCAAGCTACGATATCCATTTCGCTTCTTGCATTTTATGTTGATATCACGAGATATACCGGGCTACAACTTGACAGTGGGCCCCAATGGCGAGCAACTTATACGACGCAAAGAAACAGACACTATTTCAAACCTCGTTTCAAACATCCTTGGTCTCCAGATACAACTGCTGTTATATTGAACTGGTCTCGTTTCTCGAATGTCGTCCAACTGGCGAAAGTCATGTGTAGCTCCCTTCAGGATACCTTAGCGGAGGTTTTCATTTGGAATAACAATCCTGTTCCTTTGAATGAGTCGGTCAGTTTGACAGTGCAGTAGCAACAGGCTATTTGACTGAAATTCGAAGGTAGGATTTTGCAGAAGCACAGTGCCCAAGCTACATGCTCAATATCTATAACTCACCCCAAAATAGTTATTTTCAAGCTCGGTTCCTTGCATGTGCTCGTGCAAGCACCCCGTACTGTTTCATTCAAGTCAGTTACAATTACCATGGGCAAAATCTGGTTGACTTCCAGCGCAGGATGACGATTACTTCATAGAACCCTCTATAGTCCGAACCATGCGCGCTCGAATGGCAGAAACACAAGCGACTTCGTTGCACCTCCTTCCACCCCATGAGATGCTTTATTCACGCTTGAGTACGATCAAAATCGACCCAACTGTGCATACGCTATTTGCCTGGCTGGGATACGGAACCATGATAAAACGTTCAGAAGTCCAGAGTTTCATAGATTTATTGGAAGCACTCAATGCGAGCCAAGACATCCTCAAGATGGCAGACAACTATTTCACAGTTCTTTCAAATAGGCTGCCTGAATTATGGTTTGACCAGAATCATGAGCTTGGAGGGGGGACACCATTTACAATCGGAGCTGTGGGCGAGGAGAGAAACAACCATCATATTGTCAGTTCAGTGATGTTATTGAAAAGGTTCTCATATGAGTTAGGCAAATGCGGGCAGCATTCTCGACTCGATTATCGTCACAATGAATGATAATTCGAGAAAAGATCAACTTTACGTTGCCTTGCCGACTTCTTCCCTCCATGAAGACACCTCAGTCACTAGAGCAGCATGCAGGGGCATCTCTTGTGTATTGGAGACTAATATTGAGTTACTACCGCCAACAATTGGGAACAATCTCTCTTCCGTATCTGAGATCATCAATCACATAAGAAGTCAATTTGATATGCTTGAAACTGCTCAAATTGAACATTATCTCCAGTGCTCACCTTCGTTTGCAGTGGATGCAAATTTGCAGACAAGCTTTTGCAGTGCTAGTAGTGAGTGTTTTTTGTCTGAAGTAGATCAATTCTAATTTGTGCAGGTGCGAAAGAGGGTGACTGGATCACCTTAGATTGGATGGTGCCTACGGAAGAAAATTTGGAGCTGGCTCTTTTAGTCGACCACTTCACTGAGGAAGTCTTACAAAACAGCCGGCTCGAGAGCTCTACCGATGGTCGTTTCTGGGTCAGTCTCCAAATATCATAGCAGGTCATGGGAGGCTTCTGACACGACCTTCAGGACAAATCGATGGACACGTTTGAATGCTCTACGGCAGAAGAGGGACTCAGAGAATGCTATATAGCTTCAACAATGAAATCCCTAAAGATAATCCGAATAATTCTTGAGAACAATGTTCCGCATGAGTGGAGAATTTACGAGATATGGTTACGGCGGAGAGACTAGTGTGTGGTAGTATAATTTGTTGGTGACGTCGCTGGTGCTGGTTGTCCACTGTGAATAATAATATTGGTCATGTACTTATTTTGTGGAACTTGGGAGGCAAGTAAATTGCCGAGATCAATGATGCACCCGAACAACGGATAATCCCCTGTGTCACTACCCTGTACTTACCTTCCGTCAATCCCCAGTTCTTTTCCCTTTAATTTGGACATGCTGAACACCGTGCTTCGTCGTACCGCCTCTGCGGGCACTGCTGCACTTACAGGAAACAGGGCTATCTCTGTACAGGTGTGTTGAAGCATATTAGCCCATGACACAGGCTCAACTTTGTTTTCAGTCTCTGCTCCACGGCTCGCCGGAGGCGAAAAAGGCAGGTGAAATCGAAACCCAACAGCACTCAAGGTTAATTGGGAGAGGAAAATATATCCATGCTTTCGAAAGTGCGTTCTGGCTAGCATTTGATGTCAGGAAGATAATAGATGCTCTAAATTCAGCCCACCGTGTAAAGCCGGATAGGACAGATGAATATAAGAAAGCTGCGTGTGTGCCGTTTTTCCCTCCCCTCACGCTCATCTTTACGATTCAGTGAGGTTTACTACAAAGGTCTGCTAGAAGACGCGCGTTTGCAGATCAAGCTCACCGGAAACTGGGAGATTTGTATTGGCGAGCAAGATGTATTCATACACATTCTCGAGTATGAGAACTATGCAGGATTTGACAAAGCCACAGAAACAATCAAGAACTCAAGGGTAAGTGGTGAACGGGGTGGTTTTATGGGAACTAAAAAGAGCTTATAGCATCTGGAAGCCTATCGTGCTATGCTCCCTCACCTTCACTCTCGAGCCACGCAGCTGAATCAAGAGTTTGCCTTTTTTCCAACTGCTCCGCCTCATGCTCAAGGGGGGCTTTTTGAGTTACGAACGTATCAACTTCAACCGGGGGCTCTCCTTGAATGGGAGAACGTGTGGTATGTTCTTTACTCAGCATCTATAGCATCCACGGACTTTTGAAATCCAGGCGTCGAGGCATTGAAGCTCGTCGGAAATTTGTTGCACCCGTGGGTGCTTGGTTCTCACAAGTTGGGAGGCTTCATCAAGTACACCACATGTGGCAGTATCCGTACGTCCTTTCTGATCTATCACTGACAGTAGCATTGGATTCTCCTAGGACGCTCCACGAACGCAAGGAAAAGCGCGAACAAGCCTGGCAGATAGATGGTTGGGCAGAAACTGTTTCTAAGGTTTACCCAATAATTCAAGTTTAATAGAAGACTGACATGATCTCTCAGACCGCCAAACTAACAACTTCCATGGATTCCTTCATTCTCACACCACTACCCTTCAGCCCTCTCAAATAAGCCCTTTCTTGTACAAATAGCTGTCGCTCGTTCTGCAAATGTACAACTTGTTATGCATCTTTCCTTTTTGGGTCTGTGAAAGTGAGGCCCAAATGGGGCACAGCCATTAAGTCAGCGGCGGAGACACAATCAAGGATACAAGACTCCAATTGGATTCGTTGGCGATGTCATCTTAATATTTAATCATTCGTACCTCATATCTAATATCACGTGCCATTGAAAGTGTTTCAGTAATGTTTTAACGTAATTCCGTACGCTCCATCCGCCTTTAATCCTAAAAGCATGGGCTGGCAAGGCTCTGAGGCTTCTAATGTGGCTTCTAATGACGAGGCCGGCCACCATGCTACTCTCTATACGCGCAGCAGTCGAGGTTCGTTCACTCCGAGATTTTTAATGATGGAGTTCTACATTAATCATGAATCAACTAGCATGTGATCGATGTCGAAAAGCCAAGAGTAAATGTGAACGGTCTATAGAGCATACGACCCAGTGCATCAGCTGTATGCTGGCGGATACTCGTGAGGTTTCTGTAATTTTAAGCTTGTCTGGTCTCACCTGGTTCTGCCATGTAGCATGTACATACCTAGGTGATTCATGATTATCTTTCGCAAGAATCCGAAACTTATCATACGTTCTTTAGAGCCAAGCTTTAAACGAGGGCCTCCAAAGGGCTATGTCAATGCAATCGAACGACGTTTGCAATATGCTGAATCTCTATTAGGGGCCATCATCCAGTGTCCAGACACTGGAGTACAAGGGCTTGTAAATGACTTGAAGCAAGACAGTCTGGCTCGTGAAATCATCGATCGAGTTCATAACGGTCCTTACGTGAGTTCTTACTCTGCTATGGCTATGTTGGTGATAAACTAAGTTCGACCTGCGCTCAGGGCCCGAATGGTCGATGGACTCAGCCCTCTGATGCCGCAAGCGAAGATTTCTTCGCATCAATTATGAACTCTCATGATTCTTCACGGCCTCGTCGACAATCTCGAATGTCGCGCGAAATGGTCTCGTCCACGCAAGGTAGGTTATTCAAATGGATATTCTCACCCTATATTGAAAACAACTTCTGAGGTTACGGTCTTGTTATCACCCCGACAAAGGAATGGCAAGATAATCTCTCCGCACGCTTAACGGATTCATTTTCGAGACGGTCTCAAGATTCTGCGGATTGTCTTGACAGATCACAGGCGTCAGGCTCTTCTAGTACACCAGCACCGCAGCGACGACATTCGAACGATTCGGTCAAGCTGTCGTATCCTTCCGAATGGAATGGTATGTACAGATTCATTGAAGAAGGTATGTCTGTCACATTTGCAAGTAGATTTCGTTTAATAACTCGTGATAAATCAGATTTTGACAACGACACCAAGGATATTGCAGAAAATATGGGCATACTTTCACTAGATGAGAACCAAGAGGTAGGTCCATTTATGATCTAGAATCCTCCTGATGGAAATTTACAATAGATTCGATATCATGGCGGCGTTAGTGGACTTCCTTTGTTAGGCCAAAACACTCGAACAGATGACCAAATGAAAGGGGGTATCTGGTGTGTTGCTCAATTCCTGTCAATTCTATTTATGCACATCGTTCATTCCACAGGCGATATCCGTTGGCTCGGGTCTTACCACCTGCCGATTATAGGATATCAGAAAAGACGGATTCGCAGTTTCCATCATGGGATAGGCAGGACCTTTTGATCAAAATTTATTTCACGTATCTACATCCGGTTTTCCCTCTTATACATAAAGATAGATTCTTTGTTGGATATCACCATAGGTAAGTTCGAGAATTTGGCTTTTCAGAGAAATCTGCTAAGACCTGTGTGTAGAAAATATGGGTACGTATGAATTCCATCGTGCATCTTGATATTTCAGCGGTCCTGACAGATGTAGACTCGAGTGTCCTCAGAAAATTAAACAGTCCCCCAGGCACGAACCGACACAAGAAGTAACGTCGCTTCTTCTTCTGGCTATTTTTGCAATTTCTGCCCGCTTTTGTGACGAGGAAATAAGGACAAACAAGTTGTGGGAAGCAGGATGTAAGTATCTCGAACTCGCACGCGGATTACTGGGTATATGAATTACACTTCATTACCGGTAGCTCTTACTGATGTGATCAAATAGCCAAAGTGTTTCATATCTCCCGACCATCAACGGTACAAGCGCTATTATTGTTTGGCTACCGGGAATTCGGAATGAGTATGTATCCCCATTGTCACTTGTTTCATCCATTTTGATAGCTTTTCAGGTTCAAAGGAGCAAGGCTGGATTTTCATTGGTCAGTTTGATTTCTTTGTGACATATGTTGTTGAATTCACTTTTCCAGGGATGGCTATCAGGATGGTGAATGAACCTTTTAGAATTGGCTTTTTCCAAGACTGATCACAGTATTAGGCATTCGATCTAGGGTTGAATTGCGATTCATCGAAGTGGAAAGTTAACGGTCACGATCTTTTTTCTCAAGAGGAGACACAAACCAGACGTCAAATATGGTGGGCATGCATCCTAGCAGATCGGTAGATTTCATTGACATCGAAACAACGACCGGCCCTGACCCCCTCTTTAGTTACGGTTCGATTTATATGGGTCGACCTACGATGATTAAAGATAGCGATAGCGATACGCCCTTACCACATGTTGATCTTGTCTGTTCAATTTTTCGAATCCTTCCAGGATTGCTTATCGATCAATGGGCAGGAAGAGGATGCGGGTTTGTGGCAGTCACTTACTTCAGATAGAGTTCCTCGGAGCCCCGCTCCTGCTCGAATAATGAGTTGTTTTGTTGCTCTCTCGCGTTTGTGTAAGTTTTGCATTCATCTAGTGTTGTCCTGATACTGACATCACTTAGCTTTAATTGCGGGTAGGATTATTAACAAGGTTTATCCCGTTCAAGGAATCATCCACGCTACAAAGCAAACAGTTTTGACAGAGTGTGAAGCTGAGCTTGATCAATGGTATCTTGGCCTTCCAGACTACTTGCACTGCGATCCAAACAGCCATGGTACATATGTACCTCAAGTTATTTTCCTTCATGTCCGCTACTGGGGTTGCATCTTACTTCTTTATCGGGCCTTGTGAGCAGTTCCGTTTCCAATTCTGCAAATATCGGCTTAACAGAACTTTTAGCATCCCAAATTGGAAGAGGTGTGTATATTATATGTTCAGCTCCAACTCATCATCTAATTTCTTCAAAAGTGGCGAAGACGCTGCGCGTAATTCACCGATGGGCTGCAAGGCTTTAGAAATCTCCCAGAGAGCTGCCAGCCAAATTACTTCTTTGGGTTAGCTGAGTTCTTTACCTGATTGTGCTATAGCTGAAGTAAGTATAGTCATGTTGTGGCGAGAGAATTATACGCTTCAGAGGGTTTCACCGTTTCTTACGGCATATATTCTGAATGCATCGTAAGTATTTTATTCTTTGTATCTAATCTATCTTAATTGCCTACCAGAGTCATGCACATTCTTACTCGTGAGATTCGTGCAATAAAATACATCTATTCGTATTGATAGTTTTGCAGTTTCTCTTCGCTCTTCTCATGTCGAAGCAGCGTTAGGTTTGCAACAGTGTATGACTTCCCTCAAAGATATGGAGGTGAGCTTGAAATTCAGTTTCTGCTCAGGCTGTTCGTTTATTATCGAGCAGATACCTTGGCCCAGTGCATCTCGTGCCTGGGATCTTCTCAATGGCGTTAAGTTGTCGGACGGTATATTTGCTACCCAATTACCCAAAGTCCTGGGAAAATGCTTTGACGGACAGAAACAAGTAGCTGTTGATGCCTTCGAAGAGAAGGATTTCAACTATTCCCAACAAGAACCCTGCAACAGCAATGTATCTGGTCAATCTATTGGGGGTCATAACGGGGTGCAGGATTTCAACACGCAGATTATGGCAGAAATGCTTGGATTGGATATTCCCGGGATGGACCCATCAGTTTATCGTCCCGGCTATCAGTTGTGGCCGTCAACATCAGGGCACAAGTCGTCGACACCACTTGTTTCTCAATCAATTTCTCCACTGCAGATCCCAACTCAAATGGATTATTCAGATTCTGGATCTCAAGTTGACGCCCAAGGTAGACTTAAAAATTGGGCATACCAAATGTCTTTCAGCAGCGTCCCTGAGAGTTACCGTCAATTCAGGTCTTGATGGTAGCGACGTGGGTAGTTTATTTTTAGCATAATTTGTAATCTTATTCGGTTACCATTACCATTAACCGGAAGGTATGAACTATAGGCATCTCAGTTGATCATTGATTGAGTTGGCACGACCGAAATATCTCGGCTGCATGTTCTGGAGCCATATTCTTGAAGACAATTGAGAAAGTATCTGTGTCATCTGCTGGTAAAAGTATCACATGGTACAACAAAGAAAACTCCATTCAACATCCGGCTTTAAATTGCAATCAGCAGCATCAGTAATATAATTTGGGATATATCTGAGGGTATAGGAGGCATCGTGACGATCTGAATCAAAGACCAACCGAGGCCACAAATATTCTGCGACCTTCCTTGGATTATAGCTTCAACTTCCCCAGAATGGAAGGGTGTATGGATGAAGGAAAATGGTAATTCCACGAAGAAGTTGATTACAATCACGAGGTAAGCGAGTCCACTGCAGAAAACAAATACCAAACAAGTGCCAAGCGTACACATGCATATATACGGAGAGATATATATGGAGAGATTGTGGAACTATTACATAATTTTGGATGCTAAATATAGTCAGAAAGAGGATATATTTTGCGGAGGTCGTGAAGTTTTCCCTGCCTATTGATGTCTAAGCTTGAAAGTATCCTCAACCCGGAAAATGCTCCTAGCATTCCAGAAAGGTTTGTCCCCTGCCCTTTCTTCAACTCCAGCTTATCCTTTCCAGTGCACGCGTAAACATCGACCGTCAGCCGCCTAGAGAGCATTCTTCTCTGCCCTCGAATAGTCCTCCAGCTGAGGACCTCCGAGAAAACACCTCTGTAACTGAGCACAAGCCACATCCAAACTGCCCGAATTCCCTTGATTGCCTTTCTGACACCAACGAACGCCCAAAGTACACCCTCGCCGTTATTATCCGATGTGCAATTCTCGGAAGTCCAAATAAACAGCTTCCCGTTCGCAAACTTTATGAAGTGGTTGAGACCAAGTATCCTTGGTTTGGAAGAAGCAAAAGTAGTCAGGTGATCTACATGTGATCTCCTTGATGAAAGAACTCCACTTATTGTCTTTTCGCAGCAATCTATTCGCCATCTTCTATCTTCAGATCCACTGTTTAAGCGTGTTCCCCGAAATTTATCAGACCCAGGACCTGGTAATTACTGGCAGGTTACCCCAGAGGCAGCATTGGGGATAAAGAGACCTCGAAGACGCGGACTTAAAACGGCAGAGAGCAAAAAACGTGGTCGTCGGCGCAAATCCCCTCCCTCCTGCAAAGATAGTGATGAAAATGAGGAGGATCTCAATCTGTCCAGGGACAAGATCGACGGTCCAATTGAAACCGAGGCAGATTCGAACGAATGTGTCTATAGCCGCCAGCCCACAAACCCTAGTGCCACCTATCCTGCTCCAGTACCACAATCATTTTCGAGTACGGACGAGACCCTTGAAACTCACGTGAAGCGTACACAAATGGAAAATGACATTTTGCGTCAACAGTCTGCCCAAGCTGTCTCAATCTCTCTCAAGCTGTCAGCTCAACTCTCGGAAATGCAATTAGAAAACTCAAAATTGCGTGCTGAGTTGAAAGAAACGCAACAAGAGTTGGAACTTGAAAATAGGAAGAGGAGAGAGGCTGAAAATGTCCTAAATACGAGCTAAGGAAAACACTGACGATACGCTCAGCCTTCATGCTCGCGACATTCTTTAGGAGATATGTACTGCTATTCTCTTCGTCTTTCCCTCTTGTCTTTCCAGATTTGCCAGCCTATCTACACGACTATGATGTAGGTTTGGGAGACGGATTACTGAACATGCGTAAATGTAGATACGGACCATGTCCACACCGATACCCTCAAGTAGTATATAGAAACGACGCTACCAAATAATGGCAAATACAATAGTTTTCATCTGATCTTCTGTGTTTTACAATGGCAATCGGACATTCGTCTTTGAAAACTTCGTGAGTTTGATAGTGGGTCAAAATCATTGCGCACTCATGAGACATTTCAAGTTTCAAGAATGTCCGATCGTTTGGTCCACTTTTTACCTCTGGTCCCCTGGCCTTTACACCGGACGGAACAAGGATTATAACCTGCGTAGGGGAGTATCTTTTACTGACAGACCTTGGGTCTGGAATCGAGATCTGCAAGTTTGTTGTGGTGAGTAAAATATCGGTAGTTTAGGACCAAGCTGATTGAAGCTACTAGGACTCCCAGACTACTTATTCACTGTGTGTGACGCCGTCTGGAAAATACATGGTGACGTTTTCCGCATCTCTGTCCCTCTGCCTTTATGAGCTTCCTCCAGTGGGCTCAACACCAAGTAAACGGATCCAGTCTGTTCGGACCATAGCTCGAGCGCATGACTCGCCTGTGCATGTTTGCAAAGCAGACCCCACCTCAACATATCTTGCGTCCGGTTCTGCAGACGGCGTAGTCAAAGTCTGGGACATCCATCATGGATTTGTTACACATGTGTTCAAAGGTCATGGCGGTGTAATTAGTGCACTTACTTTCCACTTCCCATATGACGCGTCTTCTTTGGAGATGCCAACAATGCGCCTTATCACTGCTTCTGTTGACACTCACATTCGAATATTCAATTTGACAAGTAGTGCCTCGAAATCTGCGGATGGAAAACCTGAAGCCGTATTGGAAGGCCATGTCTCTGTACCCCGGGGTCTTGACATTTCTAGAGATGGTCGATGGCTCATCAGTGCAGGGCGAGATTCCGTGGTGCTGATCTGGGATCTCTCATCCAAGGGTTCTTCGAGTCAATTAAAAAAGCCCAGCACACGTTCTATGCGCCCTGTGCTGGCGAAAACGATTCCTGCGCTGGAACGAACGGAAGCAGTCGGCTTTTTACCTGCTGACCAGGAAATACCAGCTGCCGTAAAAAACAAAGCAAATTTACGTTTTTTCACCGGAGGTTCGGGATGTAAAATCAAGATCTGGGATGCTCAGAGTGGGGAGGTGCTGTGGAAGTCAGGTGAAGACATCGAAGGCGAGGATGAATCACGGCAAATTACCGACATTTTGTGTGTTTTCACTTGGTTGAATCTGCCCTAACTTTCTAACTTTCTCAGATACATACCTGCAATCTCAACACTAGCGTCGGTACATGCCGACCAAAACATCATGTGCTATTTCTTGCCGACCGGAAAGCTTACACGGCAGCTCATTGGATACAACGATGAAATCATTGATGCTGCGTTTTTGAACTCCCCCTTATCACGCGGAGATCCGCAGAGCTTCCACCTGGCACTCGCCACAAACTCCTCTCTCATCCGTATCTATTCCTTGGAAACGTTCGATGCTCGGCTTCTGGCAGGTCACACGGAAATTGTTTTGGCACTCACTAGCTCTGCCAACGGTGCACTACTGGCTAGCTGTAGTAAAGACAAAACTGCTAGGATATGGGTGTCAACGACATCAAACGATTCTGCAGATTGGGGTTATCGTTGCGTGGGCATTTGCGAGGGACATGCAGGAAGTGTCGGCGCCATTGCAATGCCTCAACAGCAGCAGAACGAAACGGAAATGCTGTCCTTCATGTTTACTGGAAGTCAGGATCGGACCATTAAAATGTGGGATTTATCAAGCCTTCATCCAGATGGCCTTTCAAGCTCGCAATACGTCCGGTTTCATAGTCTTGCCACCTTCAAGGCACATGATAAGGATATAAACTCTCTTGATATATCCCCCAACAGCCGATTACTTGTTTCTGGCTCTCAAGATAAAACAGCCAAAATCTATGAGATCATCCATGCTCCCGGTTTCAAGAACTCGACAGCCCGCGGAGAGCTGAAGTTTCGTGGAACATGCAAAGGGCACAAACGTGGTGTCTGGACCGTCAAGTTCAGTCCAACGGACCGGCTCGTTGCTACTGGGAGTGGCGATAAAACTATCAAACTGTGGAATCTTGATGATTTCTCCTGCATCAAGACCTTCGAAGGACATACAAACTCAGTCCTTCGGGTGGATTTCCTGACAATGGGATTACAGCTTGTGACATCAGCATCAGACGGCTTGGTAAAGGTATGGAATGTTCAGGACGAAGAATGTGTGACCACACTTGATAATCACGAAGACAAGGTGAGTTTTTCGCTGCTTCATTATCATTCGCTCACTAAAATTATATATATCAAAGGTGTGGGCTCTTGTAGTTAGCCCGGACAACAAAACCATTGTATCAGGCGCTGCAGATTCTGTCATCACTTTCTGGGAAGATTCCACTGAAACAGAGGTTGCGGAGAAAGAGAGCCAACGAACCGAGATGATTGTCAAGTATGTCCAATTGTCTAGCCATTTTTATACATGCACTGAGCCAGAGCAGAGACCAAGACTTCCTGAACTATCTTACCTTGCGTGATTACAGGAAAGCCCTCGAACTTGCTCTGACGATGAATCAGCCCGGAAGGCTCTTCTTACTTTTCAAGGAAATACAATCCTCATCCGAGAGAACAGACTGTTTCACTGGGAATGCTCTTGTTGATGAGGTGATTCGTACACTTGCCACTCCGGACCTTGCGCTACTCCTCTCCTTCGTGCGTAGTTGGAATTCGAATGCGAAAACCAGCGATGTTGCCCAACGAGTACTTCATGCAACCCTCAAACTCCGGTCTGCTGATGACATTTTACGAGTTTTTGAGGACGAATTCGCTGCTAAATCATTTGCTAATGCTAAGGACGTGGCTTCCGCCACTGGAAAAACGGGAATAACAGCCATCAAAGAGCTTGTTGAAGCGATCATTCCGTACACAGAACGGCATCTAAGTAGAGTGGATCAACTACTGCAGGAAAGCTATGTCATCGACTATATACTCGGGGAGATGGATGATGGCATGTTTGATGCCAGTGATGGAGACTATGGTATGGCTGCGGAGGCCTATTGATTGATTATTCGACTACTACCCAAGGAAATCGCTCCCATCCGACAACCTTGGGCTCCGTTGCATAATAAAACATATTCTCCATTCCTTATATTATCCCTAATAATTATATCATCTTGATCCTCCTCGATGAGGCCCTGGTCTAATAGGAATCCCCGGAAGACACCGGGAAGACATCCATACTTGGCGTTGGGTGTTACCCAACGTCCACCACGGTAAAATGCGACGTTGTAGATGTCGGATTCCATAATATGGTCCTCCCGGTCGATTAATAGTGCCTCAAAGTACGGACCCTGAGGTGTGAGAAGGCCTGGAATGCCACTTCGAACACGGGCCTGGTCATAGTGGGCACGTTTTGTCGTTTTAGTTCTCGTGAACAACGATGGTTCAGTCGATGCTGGATCGAGTCGGACTTCAATCAGGTTGTTGAGAGTAGTTGTCGGCGGTTCTCCTTTTGCCAGTAAGCTTGGATCAGCGGAAAGTGGAGGCACAGGTACGCAAGTTGTCTGAAAGGTACCTTCGTGGTCGATCGCAATTCGCATCTATCAGGAGGAATTGAGCCTTGATCCAATGTAAGAAACTGGCAACATCTTGCCCGAAGAGCTATTGGATCAGTGTTGTTTGACATTTTGTATGATTGAACTGCTTCGTCGAGAAGAAGTTTAAATTTCTCGTAGTCCTCCAAGACTTTCAGGACTCTGGTCCACTCATGGTCCCAAGCCGCGCTCACAAGGCGCTGGTAATGGTTTGCACGAAGGAAAAAGGGGCAGGGCTTGTCCTGATCATTGTTCCACGAAAACTTGACCAGACCTTCGTCATATCTCGTAGTAGTGAAGAGAAGATATTCTGGCATGGTTAATTCTGAAAGGTTGTTCAAAATCAGTATTGCGGATCAACTGTATGGCGTCATCATGGTACACAATGTTACCATCACAATTTTAATCCTGCTCATGGCTCGATTTATGAGCAGTTTGATTTCCAAGCATCCAATCTCTTGCACTGTGATCAGGCAGATGCTCTGCAAGAGGTTGATCAGTCATTGATGCCGGCTACTGTTTTTTTGTTAATCATTGCCTACCATTGAACTACAATACTACAATGTGTAGGACAACTTGAACACAGTCCCTGTTGGGATGTCAAGCGTTACACTAAAAACAGGTAATGTTTCATATATTGATATTGGTAGCTACATTACATGATGAAGATACAGGTATATAAGTAGTGTAGTTACTTTGTGTTCACTATCTGTTTGTACCCTGTACCGTAACTTCCCCCGTTCGTATTTCAACAGTCCCGTCCCTGCAAAGTGTGACTAGAATTACTTGTACTATCACTCACTCAACCTGCTGTTCACTTCAGTGGGGCCCATCAGGGTATGACCAAGGGTAAGGATAGCCAACGGTCTACCCTCAACTCTACCTTTGACACAATAGGAAGGGTTAGAATTTATCCCCGGGGTAGAGCACACCTTCAAGGGCAGAGTTTTTATGGTAGAAACATTAAAGATGATGCATTTTTTTGATTGTATCATATTTTATAGTGATTAACTGCTAGATTATAGATATAAGAACTCGGCCAATTTCCAGCAAGGTCTGTTTTTCCATCCCTTGACACACCTTCAATATAGGACAGTCAGTTCTAATGAAGTCAGAAAAACAACTCCGGGAAAAGCGCATAATGCACCATCAATTCAATTCATCGCCTCCTCTGAAACTCTCAGGCGCTACCGTATGCATAACAGCATTAGAATAAAATTTGGTACTAGACGTCGGGATATGTTTCATTAACTTGATCCTCTCTGATGGAGGGTAGACATAGCTGTGGGTACGGGTAGTAATTAAAATACCCGAGGGTCGCCCCTGGTGTAGCCAATGGTATATAATGTATCTCACTCACCGCGTCCTGTTTGCTTATTGCGGTACACAAATACAGGACTGGCACGTGACTGTGGGTGACTCCACAGCGCCGATATTTATGACGCGCAGTGACTTGCAGGCACTTCCCACTCTGCACCATCATTGTTCGCGGAGAACCAACCAGTCCCAATGTTCACCGTCAAAGCCACATACAGGGGTGAGACGCGCAAGCTTTCCTTCTCGCCGGATATCTTCCCGTCTTTTGAACAGCTGTACAGTCAAGTAAGCGACGACTTTGTTTATCAAGTATGTTCTGACGTTGGGTTAGCTTTACCGTATCTTTTCTATCAATCATCATTTTTATCTTTCCAAGCTACTTTTTTCTCCCAATGCAACGCAGGGTGGTCGGATTCTTATTGGAAGGGAAGTCCGTAAGCGGGAAGACTACGACAAGAGCATTCGAGCCTATAAAGATCGAAGGTGGCCACAGGGTCTGTTGAGGTTTTCCCTCTACGATGAAATTTCGCACAGTTCGGCGAACAGGAATACCTTGTCTTCGTTGACTAGTCCTCCAGTGTCGATAGTTCCACCGACATCTCGTATTGTTTCTTCTTCCCCTATTCTTTATCCATGTCCTTCTACATCAAGCGCAATGGATGTCGATAAAGGCACCGAAGAGTCTGCTGGGAATATTGCATCCCCTCCATCGTGCTGTTCCGTCCAGTCTACGAAGGCTGATATTGAGCGACTCATTACGGACTTCAAGGAGGACTTGGACCATATCCTCAAGGCCAGCTTTGTCTGGCAAGAAACCAGTTCACCATCGCCTGCACTCTCTATAGTTCCGCTGTCTGCTCCCTCGACTTCGACGCTGGATGCCTGTGGTGTCCAACATAATTCTCCAGTTTTGTGTTCGATTTGTGCGCAGCAGGTATCTTCATGGAACATTTGTGACCGTTGTTATCTAGTGGAGGTACGCCAATAGTAGTTCGTAATCCACTGCAGCTCAACACTTTATTATAGTGCAATAACTGTTCAGGCAAGACAAATCCTTTCTGTTTTGGAAGTACGGCCAATCATCAATGGGATCATCGTTCAACAAGTTCCTTCCCTTTGTGTTATGTAGGACAAGAGTCCGCCCGACTGCCTTGTACGGATTTTGTGCCTTGGTCGATGCCCACAGCTATTCCGTCGTACCCTGATGGAAACAACGCTACCCCAGTTGCCCGTCGATCTGTACCAGCTGCTCCCATTGCTTCTTCCAGCACTTGGCCTGTGATCCATCATGGTGTTACTTGTGACAGCTGTAGAAATACCATCGAAGGGATTCGTCATAATTGTCTTGAATGCCCAGGTCAGTATCTTTCATATGCCCGGGGAAACCAACACTTACAGTTGTTAGACTATGATCTTTGCACTATATGTATCACTTCTGGTGGGGCTGAGAGGCACAATCCGTTCCATGAGTTTCTCGAATTATCAACACCAGTTGATGTCTACAGAGAGAGTGATCGTGAAATCAGTGAGCGAGGAGGTGATGCGGCGGCTATTTCTTCTGAAAGCATTACCCATCAAGCAATTTGTGATCTGTGCGATTCGCAAATTCGGGGGGATCGTTATGTGAGTTGCTTTGAGTATCTTACATGTATCTGACATTGTGTTTGTGGCAGAAATGTGTGCATTGTCCTGATTTTGATACATGCTCGAGCTGCTTTAGGTAACGCCTACTCGCTATGGTTTCCACGTGACTCAGGAATTTTCAGCATTACGGAAATTCAACATCCCAAGCATAATTTTGTCAGACTAGGGCGCTCAGAAGACTACATTGTAAGGTAATCTATTTTTCTCATTTCTGTTTGGGCTCATATCCAAATAGAGACGCGACGACCACGTTGCCTCTTCCCATTTTGCGACGTGCAATAGTGAGTGATCCAGCTCTTGTCAATCTTCACCTACTCATTTTTCTAGTTTGCACGAAACGCATACATGGTGTCCGCTACAAGTGTATGCACACCGATTGCCCAGACTTTGACCTCTGCAGCGTGTGCGAAAGCCACCCAATTGCTTTACATCCCGACAATCACCCATTGTTGAAGTTGAAGACGCCTGAGAGTGTTATTCCCCAAGTCAGTCATTATAAGCATTCTGCTCCCGTTGTCGCCGCCAGCAGAAGTCGTGAATCTATGTCCACTGAGAACACCCCTCGTTCCCCTGATCAGCTTGCCAGTGAATCATTTATTTGGGGATTCAGGCATGGACCATCTGAGTTGGAAAACC